>Ga0105243_10004233_pt1 | contig 11368 bp, 4 predicted proteins | sample KBSM34metaG_FD_81525 | JGI IMG/M metagenome (GOLD analysis project Ga0105243, IMG submission 81525) | Miscanthus rhizosphere microbial communities from Kellogg Biological Station, Michigan, USA - KBS M3-4 metaG | ecosystem: Host-associated > Plants > Roots > Rhizosphere > Soil | place: Michigan...
CCCCCGTATTTCCGGGCCTTCAGCGCCTGGCACAGCTCTTGCGATAGCCCTTTCTATCGTCTGCTCCCCCAAGGCCCGCCATGCGCTTGCTCTCGCCCCTCTCCTGGTTGATCTCACCTGCAGCCCTGCTCGCGCTCTGGGCCGTGCTGGCCAACGCTGGGCTGTTCCCTGCCAACCTGCTGGTGCCACCGCTGGAGGTCTGGCACAGCTTCACCGAACTGCTGGCCACCGGCGAGCTGCAGGAACACCTTTCCGGCAGCCTTTCGCGCCTGGCCCTGGGCTTTGTCGGCGGCGCGCTCGGCGGCCTGGCATTCGGCACGGCGCTGGCCTTGTCAAACACCGTGGAGGCCTACTGCGCACCGCTGTTTCACACGCTCCGCCAGGTGCCCAGCATCGCCTTGATCCCGATGTTCGTGCTGCTGTTTGGCGTCGATGAAACCTTCAAGATCGTCATCGTCGCCAAGACCGCGTTCTTCCCCGTGGCCCTGGCCACCTGTGAAGGGGTACGCGCGATTCCGCGCAGTCACTTCGAGGTCGCAGCGGTGTACCGCCTGCGCTGGACTACATTGGTCGGCCATATTGCCCTGCCCGCTGCCGTGCCCGCGATCGTCACCGGCGTGCGCGTGGCGTTGACCCGCGCCTGGGTGGTGCTGGTGGCCTGCGAACTGCTGGCCGCCGACAGCGGGCTGGGGCAGATGATCGAAATGGGCCGGCAGATGCTGCGCATCGATGTCGTGATGGTCGGGGTGGTGATCACCGGTGTGATCGGCTTCACCCTGGATTTTGCCCTGCGCCGCGTGGAGCGGCGCTTGTCTGGCTGGCAAAGCCGCTGAGGAAGCCGTGATGAAACGACACAATATCCGTGGCCTGTTGCTGCCGTTGCTGCTGCTCGGCGCCTGGGAATACGCCTCACGCCAGGACGCCGCCGGCGCCTACGCCTTCGTGCCACTGGCGCAGGTAGGGTCGGCATGGGTCGAACTGCTGGGCAGCGGCGAGCTGCTGATCAACCTGTGGGCAAGCCTGGTGCGTACCTGCACCGGCCTGGCGGTAGGCATTGTCGGTGGTATCGGGCTGGGCGCGCTGATGGCCCTGTCCGCCCCTGCCAACCGCCTGATCGCGCCGCTGTTCCATGCCCTGCGCCAGGTGCCGATGCTGGGCTGGATCCCGTTGATCGCCCTGTGGCTTGGCAACGGCGAAAGCGCCAAGCTGCTGATCGTCAGCCTCGCGGCTTTGTACCCCATGGTGCTCAACACCTTCGAAAGCCTGCGCCAGGTCGAGGGCCAGCACCGTGAAACCGCCCGCGTGCTGATGCTCAGCCGCGCCCAGCAGCTGCGCCTGATCCTGCTGCCTGCCGCCTTGCCGGGCATCGCCGCTGGCGTGCTGCAGGCACTGGCATTCGCCTGGGTGACCTCGGTCGGCAGCGAGCTGTTCCTGTCTTCCGGTGCCGGCCTCGGCAGCCTGATGATGACCGCCGAAGCCGGCGCGCGCATGGAGATCATCGTGGTCTGCGTGCTGTGCATCGGCCTGTGCGGCTACCTGATGTCCTGGCTCTGCACCCTCCTCTCCCGCCGCCTGCTGCGCTGGCGCCCGACCCGTTGAAAGGCCCGACCATGAACGCCATCGCCCACGCTCTACCCACCACCGCCACCCACGGCGCACTGACCCTTCGTGGCCTGAGCAAGGCCTACGCCCTCAAGGGCAAGCCGATGCAAGTGCTCAAGGACATCGAGCTGAACATCCAACCTGGCGAATTCGTCAGCATTGTCGGCGCCAGCGGCTGTGGCAAGTCCACGCTGCTGCGGCTGATCGTCGGCCTCGACCAGGACTATCACGGGCAGATCCTGCTACCAGCAACCCGTACGCGGGCCGGGCCTGGAACGCGGCATCGTGTTCCAGGACCACCGCCTGTTCCCATGGATGACCTTGCAGCAGAACATCGCCCTGGCCCTGAAAAACCACGCCATGCCAGCCACGCACAAAGACCGCCTGGTGGCTGAGCACATCGAGCTGGTGGGCCTGAGCGGTTACGAACACGCCTACCCGCACCAGCTCTCCGGCGGCATGGCCCAGCGCGCGGCCATTGCCCGGGCGCTGGTGAACAAACCCAAGGTGCTGCTGCTCGACGAGCCGCTCGGCGCCCTCGATGCCCTGACCCGGGTGAGGCTGCAGCAAGAGCTGCAGCGCATCTGGGTGCAGGAGCGGTGCACCGTGATCATGGTCACCCATGACATCGAGGAGGCGCTGTACCTGGGTGACCGGGTGATCGTGATGGATGCCCACCCTGGCAGAATCCGAGAGGACCTGCACATCGACCTGCCGCACCCGCGTGAGCGCAACAGTGCGGTGCTGCACGCGTACAAGCAGCGGTTGCTGGGTGAGCTGGTGGGGCATTGAGCTGCGCCTGTGCTAATGTCGGTCGACTTGCTTGCCCATCAACATGGAGCCCCCTACATGGACGTACGTTGCACATCGATCGAGGACGTTCGCTCGCGCATCGACCACATCGACCAGAACCTGGTCGCGCTGCTCGCCCAACGCGGCCAACTGGTCGCCCAGGCAGCCACTTTCAAGAAGACCACCGACGATGTGCGCGCACCGGCGCGGGTCGAGCAGGTGATTGCCAAGGTGCGTGCAATTGCCAGCGATACCGGGGCGTCGCCCGACGTGGTGGAACGGTTGTACCGGGCGATGATTGCGGCCTTTATCGATGAAGAGCTGAAACTGCATGCCGCATTGAGCCGTGAGTGAACCGCGGTCGCTTCCATACCCCTTCGTCATGCGTGAACCCGGTAGGAGCAGCCTTGAGCTGCGAAGAGGCCGGTGACAGCAGCAAAAATACGCTGTGCTGTTACCGGCCTCTTCGCAGCACAAGGCTGCTCCTACACGAGAGCGCGTCAACTCTGGGAGGACGAACGCTCAGCCACTCACCCCGCCAGAATGAAGTCTGCCGCCGTCACCGTCGTGGCGTCGGCCACCCCCACCAGGCGGATCGAGTCGGCAGCGCCGATGCTGACCAGCGTATCAGCGCCAACATCGGCGATGGTGACGCTGGCAGCGAAGCTGGCAGCCGTGATATTGAGCGCGGTGATGTCCAGCCGGTCCTGGCCGCCCGACGCGATGGCATCGAAGTTGATGATCAGGTCGTTGCCAAAGCCTGCAGCGAACTGGAAGACATCATTGCCGTCAGTGGCAATCATCGTGTCGTTGCCCGCCCCACCTGTGACCGTATCGTTGCCAGCGGCACCGTTGATGAAGTCGTTGCCGGCCCCTCCCAGCAAGGTGTCGTTGCCGACGTCACCAAACAGCGTGTCGTTGCCATCGCCACCCTGCAGCAGATCGACGCCGACGCCACCGTCCAGGGTGTCGTTGCCCAGGCCGCCCAGCAGCGTGTCGTTGCCAGCGCCCCCCAGCAGTGAGTCATTGCCATCACCGCCATCGAGGCTGTCATCGCCACCGCCGCCGTTCAAGGTATCGATACCCAGCCCACCAAACAGCTGGTCGTTGCCGGCGTCACCGTTGAGCGTGTCGTTGCCCGCGTTGCCATTGAGGATGTCGTTGCCGCCGTCACCATTGAGCGTGTCATTACCTGCCCCGCCGTTGATGAGGTTGGCCAGCCCATTACCCGTGGCGGTGAAGTTGCCCACCCCGGTAAAGGTCAGGTTCTCGACGTTGCCGGCCAGGGTGTAGGTACCCAGCGAGGTCTGCACGGTATCGGTACCGGCACCCGACGCTTCGACCACCACATCGTTGGCATTGTCGACCACGTAGGTGTCATTGCCGACGCCACCGACCAGGCGGTCGGCCCCCGCACCGCCATTGAGCACATCGTTGGCGGCCCCCCCAGTGAGGGTGTTGGCCAAGGCGTTGCCGGTGCCGGTGAAGCTGCTGCTGCCGGTGTAGGTCAGGTTCTCGACATTCGCCGTCAGCGTGTAGCTTGCTAGGCTGGTCTGCACCAGGTCGGTCCCGCCGTTCAGCGCTTCGGTCACCGTGTCACCGGCGTTGTCGACCACGAACGTGTCGTTGCCGGCACCACCGTTCATGGCGTCCGCACCAAGCCCGCCGTTGAGGGTGTCGTTGCCATCGTCGCCGTTGAGGATGTCGGGGTCGTCACCGCCGTTGAGCACGTCGTTACCCAGGCCGCCGAACAGCTGGTCCGCGCCGCCCAATCCGTTGAGGGTATCGTTACCGCCCAGGCCCGAGATCACGTCGTTACCCGCCGAACCGGTCAGGGTGTTGGCCGCGTTGGTACCGACCAGGGTCACACCGGGCGGCACCACCACGGGCGCGGTTGCTGCCGACGTCAGCGTCTCCAGCGTGCCGAAGCCGTCGGTGTAGCGCACGATCACCCGCAGTTGCTGGTTACCCTGGGCAAAGCCCGGGGTGAAGGTGGCCGCCGTTGCGCCGACGATGTTGCTGAAGCTGCTGCCGCTGCCTTGCTGCCACTGGAAGCTGAACGCACCCAGCCCGTCGAGGTCGGCAATGCCAGCGGTGAGCGCGGTCAGCACCTGGCCGCGGTCCGGTGTGGTGTCGCTGATCAGCACCGCGCCTGTCGGTGCATCGTTGACGTTGGCCACCGGGTCGAGGATGTCGGAGGCAACACTTTCGTGCACGCCGAAGTCATCCACGTAGCTGACCACCACCCGCATGTTCTGCCCCACCTGCGCCTGGGTCAGGACGAAGGTGCTGTTAATGGCACCGGCAATGTTGACCCAGCCAACGCCCCGGTTCGATTGCCACTGGAAGGTGAACTGCGGGTTGCTCAGGCCGTCGGCATCGACAATGGTGGCCGGGTTGGCCGTCAGCGTCTGGTTCTGTATCAGCAAGCCGGTGACGGCCGGCCCGGCGCTCGGCGCGCTGTTGGGCGCCGAGTCGACGATTTCCAGGGTGCCCTTGGCATCCTGATACACCGCCCGCACCCGAATGCTCAGCCCCGCCACATCGTCGGTCACCCGGTAGGTGCTGCCGATGGCCCGCGACACTTCGCCGGCCGCGACGAAGGTGATGTCCTCATACACCCCAGAACCCGGCAATTGCTCGACCTGCCAGTAGTAAGCCACTGGGCCGTTGACCGCGCCGGTCGGGTTGCTTGCACTGGCGTTGTCCGCATCGTGCACGGCCAGGTCAGTGACCCGCAGCAGCTGGCCAGCCACCGGTGTGTCATCGCGTACGCCGGTGGCATCGTCGAGGATCACCAAGTGGCCCGACGGGCCTGCGTTGGCGGCCGTGCCGACACCGGAGGCGATGGCCCGGTCGGAGAACTGCAGCCGCTCGATGCCGGTCAGCCGATCAACGCCGTCACGCCCTGCTACCAGGTCAGTGACAATCACGGTATTGCCGTCGACCACGACGTTGTAGTCCGTCGCCACGCCTGAGAACAGCGCAGTGTCGAAGTTGTCAGTGCCTTTCAGGATCTCCCGCGTGATCACCAGTTGCCCAGGGTTGTAGGTGCCGTTGAGCATGAACGGCACCATCGGTTCCATGCTGTCGAACGAGGCGATTTCCGGGCCGGTGCCATCGCTGTTGGCGCGTACGCTGATGCGCACGTTGAGCCACTTGTCACCGTCGAGGATATCGTCACCGCCGCGGCCTTCGATCAGGTCGCTGCCGCTGCCGCCGAGGATGATGTTGCCGCCGTCGTAGAACGTCGCGCCAGCGGCCAGCAGATCGGCCAGGCCGTTGATCAGGCTGATGTTGGTCAGCACGCTGCCATTGGCACCGGCGGTGGGCAGCGAGGCGGCATCTTCGTTGTCGCCGCGCAGGAAGTCACCGTGCGCCGAGCCTGACAGGCCCTCCATGATGTCGAAACGCACCAGCGCCGATGCCCCCGAACCCGGTACCGGCGGCACATCGAAGAAGCGGTCGCTGTAGTCGATGGTCACGCCTTGGGCGAGCCCCTTGAAGGTCGCCCAATCGTAGCCGGAGCCGCCGATATAGCGGTCACCGAAGCCGAGGCTGCCGACCATGATGTCGTCGCCCCCTTCGCCGTTGAACTTGTCGTTCTCGTTGCCGCCGATAAACACATCGTTGCCGATGATCGGGTCGTTGCCGAGCGGGTCGAAGTTGTCGCCAGGGGCACCGTCCGAGGTGCCCTTCTCGATCCAGTCGTCCCCTTCGTTGCCCATGTCCTGTTCGTTGGCCTTGCTGCCCAGGATAAAGTCATTGCCCTGGCCGCCGATGGCCTCGGAGGCGTCTTCACCGGTGACGATGAAGTCGTTGCCGAAACCACCTATGATCAGGTTGATGCCATTACCGCCGTGCAGCACGTCGTTGCCGTCGCCTCCCTGGATATTGTCGTCACCGCCCATGTCGCTGATGATGTCGTCGCCAGCACCGCCGCGCAGTTGGTCGTTGCCGTTGCCGCCTTCGATGCGGTCATTGCCGGCATCGCCCCAGACCGTGTCGTCCCCCCCGCCGGAGACGAGCACATCGGCGCCGTTGGTGCCACCCAGCACAATGTGCTCGTCACCGGCATAGCGGATGTAGTTGCTGTCCGGCCCTGCGGTCAGCGGGCTGTCGCGGAACACCACCTGCTGGCCGTTCTCGCCCAGCGGGTCGGCATTGTCCAGGCCATCGTTGTACTGCTTGCTGCGGTCCACTTCGAGGTAGAACGCCGGGTCGGAGAACACCAGGCCTGGCAAGTGGGTGGCCGAGGTGTTGGCCATGATCAGCTTGGCGAACGAGTTGCTTTCCAGTTCCGCGTTCATCGACAGGCCAGCGGTGCGCTCCAGGTAGTAGAAGCGGTCGCCGTCCTGGAGTTTTTCCAGCTGGTTCTCGAACACGAAGTTGAACGTTGAACCGAGCATGCCGCCGAACGGGGTTTTTGCCTCGGCCAGGCCGCCGATCCACAGGTCGATGGCGTCGACACCGGTCACCGTGACGCCCTTCAGGTCATCGGCCGTGCCCAGCACGCCGTCCTTGCCCGGCCGTGTCACGTTGGCCCAGGCCCCGGTGCCGTTGAGGAAGTCGAGCCGATCAAGCGGCGAACCATCGCCGCCGAACACCAGCGCCATCGCCGCCGCACGCTTGTCCACCAGGGTGGTTGCCCCGGTGATGGTGCTGTGCGTGCCATAGGCGGCGATGAAGTTGATCAACGACTCCGGATGCTTGAGGTGTTGCACCAGGTCGACCCAACTGGTGTACGGCTTGAGTTGGGTATCGCCGGTTTGCCCATAGATGTCGCGGCGTACGGCGTTGAGCGAAGGGATACCGACATCGCGGCCACGGGCGATGTTGATCGCCGGCAGGTCGAGCGGCAGCCCGAGCAGGTTGTTGCGCAGCGCCTCGGTAACGAACTCGTCAATTTCGTTACCGGCCTGGCGGGTAACCCCGCGCACGATGGCACTGGTCGCATCCTCGGGGGTGACGCCACTGGCGGCGTACGCCAGCGGGTTGAGGAACGCGGCGATCAGGCCCAACTGCTGGTCGGGGTCGGCGCTGGAGGGGTCTTTGACCACGTTGAAGTCGATGTCGAAACGGTCGACGGTCTCGGTCAGCATCGAGTGGCCGAAGCGGTACACGGTGTGCGCGAACTCGGCGACGATCGAGGCGTCGAGGTCGACGTCGTACACCTGGGTCGGGGCGAAGAACAGGTCGACACGCGGTTGGATGGTGCGGGCAAACTCCTCGAACACCAGGTGCTGGTACTGCATCTCGGTACCGAACTTGGCTGCCTGGAACAACCGCTCGCCATTCCACACCAGTGCATCGATCTCGGCCTGGCTGGCCGGCAGTGCGTTGACAGGGTTGAGCAGCCACTCGTTGAGGAAGGCCACGTCGCCCGAATCGAGCACGGTGTCCTTGGTCTGCGCCACCAGCCGGTTGTGCTCGGCGTGGAAGATCGCGTGCACGGCGGTCAGGCCGATGTTTTCGTTAACCCGGCCGTCGCCCGCGATGTAGTGCGCATCCAGCAACTCGTTGTCGTAGGCCAGGTTGGCGCCGGTCTGCGGGTTGACCGGGACGGCGTTGCCGACCTGGGTACCGGCATCGGGTGCCAACACACCGCCGTTGAACACGGGCACGGCATTGTGGGCGATGTCAGCGAGGAACTCGTGCCCCGTGCGCACGGCGTTGGTCAGGTCGATCGGCGCCAACGGGTTGCCTTCGACCAGCACGTCGTCCGCCGTGCCGCCCAGGCCATCGGCGCCCTTCATGACCACCATCGGGTAGCCATTGGGCCCTTTGATGAAGTTGCCGTAGGCATCGGTCGCCAGCAGCGGAACGTTGTTGACGTCGGCATCGGTGAGGTGAATGCCGAGCAGGTCATTGGCCTGCGCCTTGACCACTTTCCAGGTCGCCATGCCGCCGATTTCGCTGTCGTCGGCACTGCCGAACTTGCCATCGGCGCCCAGGTCGCGGTTGGTGATCAACCGGCCCGTGGCGACGGGGCCATGGTCTGTCATCTGATAGCCACGCAGGAACACCTGGTGCGACGGGTGTGAGCTGTAGGTCTGGTTCTGGTCCACGAACGGCGTGGTGGTGTTGCTGTGCTCATGGATATCGTCGGCGTTGCCGAGAATGCCATCCGGCCCTGGCTGATTGGTGGCACGGGTCAGCACCATGAAGTTGGTGTGGCCACCCGGCACATACAGCGGGTCATCCGGTTGCAGCGGAATGTACACGGTACCCGAACCGCCCTTGGTGACCAGGTCCAGGCCATGGTCGAAGAACTGGCCAAAGAAGGTCATCCAGGCGTTGAACGGCGCAGACAGCCCGGCATCCGCCGTGGTGTTCTCGAACAGGTACACGTCGTGGTCGTCATTGGTGCCGAACTGCCCGTCCAGGCCGGGGCTGGCGACGACCCGCACGCCATCCTTGAGCACATCATCGTTACCCGGCGTGCCGAAGTTGAGCACGCCGTCGGCGCCAGGGTCATAGGCCGTGGCATAGGCGGCCGGGTTGTTCGAGGTCTGGTCGACGATCAGGTTGCTGATGGTGCGCGGCTGCGAGTCGAACACTGCGCCGCTGGTTTGCTGGTAGGACGACCCTGGAATGGCCGGCGAGCCTGGGCCGAAGAAGCCGGCAGGCGCGCCTTCAGCGGGGTTGAACACCGGGTCGGTGAGGCGTGGGAAGACATTATCGGCCGCCCCGAACTGGGTGTTGTTGATGCCGTTGAGGTTCATCAGGTTGTTGTTCGAACCGTCGACTGCTCGCAGCCCCAGGGGTGCACGGATGTTCGGTATCAACGAGAGGATGTCCTGCCCGGCGGCATCAGCCTCGGCGATCTTGATTTGCGCGAGGATGAAGTTGAGGTCGGAACGGACCATGTGCAGGCCCGCGCCACCTTCGCTGGCGTCAACCACCGGCGTCGGCGCGGTCGGCACCACGGGGGCGCCCGCCTCCACCACGGCCGTGGGTTGCGAGAACAGCACTTCAGTGGTGCCGTGCGCATCCTGGTAGATCGCCTTCACCCGCAGTGACAGCCCGGCAAGGTCTGGCGAGACCTTGAACGCCGTGCCATCGGCGCTCTGGAACGCCAGGTCGCCGGCCGGCAGCAGGATGATGTCCTCGAACACACCGCTGCCCGGGTCCGCTTCGAACTGCCAGTAGTAGGACACCGAGGTGTTGTTGAGCACGCCTTGCGGATTGGTCAGCGACACATTGTCGCCATCGCGCACCCCGGCCATGCTCACGGTCAGCATGTCGCCCACGGTGATCGCGCCAGCGTTGTTGTCGGTGACAGTCGGGCTGCCGGTTGGCTGCGCATTCACGCCGGTCACCAGTACGCGCTGGCCATCGGCAAATTGCAGGCGCTCGATATGCAGCAGGGTGTCGACGCCGTCACGGCCGGCAACGGTGTCGGTCACCGTCCACACATCGTCCGACACATCGGCTGTGCCACGGTTGTTCTGGGTAACCACGTAGTCGGCCTGAACACCGGAGAACACAGCGGTATCGAACGCCGCGCCACCCGTCGAAGTGCCCGGCAGGATTTCCCGCACGGCCTTGAGCTGGCCTGGGTTATAGGTGCGGTCGAGCATGAACGGGATCATGTCGACCATGCTGTCGAAGCTGGCGATTTCCGGCCCGGTATGGTTGACGTCGCCGGCGGCATACACCGCGATGCGCACGTTGATCCACTTGTCGCCGTCGATCAGGTCATCGCCGCCGCGGCCCTCGATCAGGTCGCTGCCATTGCCACCGAGGATGATGTTGCCGGTGGCAAAGCCGGTGGTGGGCAAACCGGCGTCAGCCAGGAACTGCTGCAGCCCGTGGATCAGCGCTACGTTGGTCAGCGCACTGCCAGTGGCACCGCCGTGGTTGAGGATGGTGACTGCATCGACGTCGTCACCCTTGAGCACATCGCCAAACTTGGAACCGGACAACCCTTCGACTTCGGCAAAGCGGTCGAGGATCGAGGCCGGCGAGGCGCCGACCGGGTTGAACACGCCGGCGTTCTGGTTCGGCGCGTTGCCATGGGGCTGCGCCAGCGCGGCCAGGCTCAGGTCGACAGTGACGCCGACCTGGTCATTCTTGTAGGTGACCCAGTCGAAACCGGACATGCCGTCCATCTTGTCCTGGGCATCGCTGCCGACAAAGATGTCATCGCCACCTTCGCCGATCATCTCGTCGAAGCCACCACCGCCGACGAAGATGTCGTTGCCGATCACTTCGTCACCCAGCAGCGGCGCGAAGTTGTCGCCGGGCGCACCGTCCTGGGTGCCCTTCTCGATCCAGTCATCGCCCTCGTTGCCGGTGGGCGGCAGGTTGGTCTTGGCGCCGAGGATGAAGTCGTCGCCCTGGCCGCCGAACGTGGTGCTGATGTCTTCGGTGGTGATGATGAAGTCTTGGCCATCACCGCCCAGGATCAGGTTGCCGGCAACGCCCATGCTGCCGGCGACGATTACATCGTTGCCGGCGTTGCCTTCCAGGCGGTTGTCACCGAACGAATCGGTGATGATGTCATCGCCCGCGCCACCCAGCACCGCATCATTGCCGGCGCCCCCTTCGAGGCGGTCATCGCCGCCGTCGCCGTAGAGCGTGTCGTCACCCTCGCTGGAGATGATGATGTCATTGCCCGCAGTGCCCCCCAGAACCACATGGTCCAGGCCGGTGTAATGCAGGTAGTTGCTGTCGGGGCCCACGGTATCCGGGTTGTCGCGGATCACCAGCGGGACGATTTCCTGGCCGTAGATCATGATGCCGCCGGTAGGGTCGGCCTTGCCGTCGGCACCCAGCCCGGTGAACTGGTTGGCCTGGTTCACTTCGAGGGTGAACGTCGGCGTCAGGAACACCGTGTTGGACAGGTGCGTGACGTCGGAGTTGAGCATGATCAGCTTGGCAAAGGAGTTGTTTTCAAGCTCCGTGCCGAAGTTCAGGCCCGCTGTACGCGACAAGTAGTAGAAGCGGTCGCCGTTCTGCAGCGCCTCCA
>Ga0105243_10004234_pt1 | contig 11368 bp, 11 predicted proteins | sample KBSM34metaG_FD_81525 | JGI IMG/M metagenome (GOLD analysis project Ga0105243, IMG submission 81525) | Miscanthus rhizosphere microbial communities from Kellogg Biological Station, Michigan, USA - KBS M3-4 metaG | ecosystem: Host-associated > Plants > Roots > Rhizosphere > Soil | place...
CGACGAGGTCCGGGTGCTGTCGATGGGAAGCGGACAGGAGGACGGGGCGAGCTACAGCACGGAGCTGTGCGGCGGCACCCACGTCCGGGCGCTGGGCGATATCCAGTTGCTCGTCATCACCAGCGAAGGCGCGGTGTCGTCGGGCGTGCGCCGCCTCGAGGCGCTGACCGGCGAGGCGGCGCGGCGGTGGCTGACAAATCGCGAGGCCCAGCTGCGCGAAACGGCAGCGCTGCTCAAGGCGTCGCCCGACGAGGTTGCGGCGCGGGTGTCGGCGCTGGTCGAGGACCGCAAGCGCCTCGAGCGTGAGTTGGCCGACGCGAAGAAGGCGCTGGCGATGGGTGGCACCGCCCATTCTGAGGTCGCGGGCCCGGAACAGATCGGCGGCCACGCCTTCCTCGGCCAAGTCGTGGAAGGCCTCGATCCCAAGGACTTGCGCGCTGCCGTGGACACCATGAAACAGCGCGTCGGCTCGGGCATCGCGGCTCTGGTCGCGGTCAACGACGGCCGCGCCAGCGTCGCCGTCGGCGTCACCGATGACCTCGCCAAGCAGTTGAGCGCCGTCGACCTGGTCAAGGCCGCGGTGGTAGCCTTGGGTGGGCAAGGCGGCGGCGGCCGTCCCGACATGGCCCAGGGCGGCGGCCCCGACGGCTCGAAGGCCGACGAGGCCCTGGCAGCCGTCAAGAGCGCATTGGAGAAAGTCGCGGCTTAGCCGTCGGCGGCCGGCAGCGAATCCCGTACCCGACGCCGTCCCAGGGCCGCCGGCTCCTCCGCCAGCTCACCCTGTTCCATGATTTCGCCGCGCAACTGGCTGCGCTTCTCGTGGATCGAGGCGATCACCGGGCCCATCGGCAGGCCGATGTCGACCAGCACCGCTTCAGACAGCTGAAGCGACGCCTCGAGCGCTTCCGGCACTGCGTCGGTAACGCCGGCCCGGTAGAGCTGGGCTGCGTGGCCGGTGTCGCGGGAACGGGCGATGATCGGCAAAGCGGGATGTTCCAAGCGCAGCCTTCGCGCGAGCCGCACAATCAGCACCGGGTCATCCATCGTCAGGACGATCGCGTCGGCGTTGCCGATCTGCAGTTTCTCGACCAGCGACCCCCGCGCGACGTCGCCGAACAGGACCTTATAGCCTTCGCCACGCGACGCCAGCACGGCGTCAATGTCGTGCTCCACCGCCAGATAGGGGCGGTTGTGGACATCCAGCATGTCGGCGACCATCTGGCCGACGCGTCCGAAACCGAAGATCACCGTCTTGCCCGCGGCGGCGCCCTCGTCGGCGACTTCGAGCGACTCCCGGTCGACGCGCCGAGCGGCCATTCGACCGAGACTGGCCAGCAAGGGCGTGACCGTCAGGCCGAGCGCTGTCACGGCCTGCCAAAAGGCGGCCGCTTGTGGCAAGATCACCCCGGCCGCCGCGCCCGCGCCGAGCAGAATCAGCGTCGTTTCCGACGGGCTCGCCATCAGGAGGCCGGTTTCCGCTGCGACGCCGGGCCGCGACCCTGACACGCGCAGCAGCGCCCCGGTCACGAACACCTTGACCACCAGCACCAGGGCAAGAGCCGCAAGTACTTGCGGCCAGTTGCTGATCAGCGACGGCAGATCCAGGCTCATGCCCACGGTAATCAGGAAGACGCCGAGCGCGAGGCCCCTCAAGGGGGCCGTCACCAGCTCGACCTCGTTGCGGTAGTCGGTCTCGGCAATCAGCACGCCGGCGATCAGCGCCCCGAGGATCGGCGACAGGCCGACACTGCTCGTCGCCAGGCTGGCGAGGATGACGGTCAGCAGGCTGACCGCCAGGAACAGCTCGGGGCTCTTGGTCCGCGCAGCCTGGGCAAAGAGCGGTGGCAGAAGCACCCGTCCCGCGACCAGCATGACGGCGATCACCGCCGCCCCTTTCCATGCGACGCCGAACAAATGGTCGAGGTCACCGGCGCCGCCGAGACTGGCGAACAGGAACAGCAGCGGGACCAGAGCCAGATCCTCGAACAGCAACATCGAGAACGCGGCGCGGCCTACCGGGCCGGTGGTGCCGGCGATCGGCAGGACCAGCGCCGTTGACGACATGGCCAAGGCCAGGCCCAATACCGCCGCCGCGGAAAGGCTGTTGCCCATCGCCACCAGGCCGGCGCCGATTAACAGCGCGCCGCCGAACAGCTCGGCCGCACCGACCCCAAACACCGACTTGCGCATCGCCATCAGGCGCCGGAAGCTGAGTTCCAGCCCGATCGCGAACAACAGCAGGACGATTCCGAACTCCGCGAAAGGCTGGATGCCCTCGCGGTCCGAAATGCTGAACGCCTCCAGCCACGGATAGCCGGTCGTCATCGCGCCCAACATGTGCGGCCCGGCAAGGATGCCGACGATGATGAAACCGATCACGGGGCTGATGCGGAAGCGGGCGAAGGTCGGAATGACGATGCCCGCCGCGCCCAGGATGGTCAGGGCGTCGGATAAAGCAGGCGTGATGGTCGGCTCGGCCATGCGTTCATTAAGCAGGCGGGGGGCCGCTTGTCACCGTGGGCACCCGCGCCCTAGGAGTGACGTCATGACGCCAGACGCGGACCTGATCATCGTTGGCGGCGGGCCGGCGGGCGTGATGGCCGGGCTGCTGTTCGCGCGGGCCGGTTGCACCGTGCGCATCCTCGAGAAGCACGCCGATTTCTTCCGCGATTTCCGCGGCGACACGGTCCACCCTTCGACCATGGAGATCCTCGACCAATTGGGGATGCTCGAGCGGTTCCTGGCCCGGCCCCACAACAGGCTGGACAAGGCGGAACTCAGGATCGCGGGGGGAGCCTACACCATCGGTGACCTGTCGCATCTCCACACAGCCGCACCATTCATCGCCATGATGCCGCAGTGGGACTTCCTCGATTTCCTGCGCGGCGAGGCCAAGGCGTTTCCAGGCTTCCAGCTCGAGATGGAGGCCCCGGTCGACAGCTTTATCAAGGAGCAGGGCAGGGTTACCGGCGTCCGCCTCGCCGGCGGTCGAGAACTGCATGCTCCGCTCACCATCGCCGCCGACGGCCGCGCATCCATTATTCGCAACATCCTCCCCGTCGAGGATCTGGGCGCGCCGATGGACGTCTTTTGGTTCCGCGTCGGCAAACGTGCCGAGGAGACCGGCGGCCTGCGCGGCAATGTCGAGCGCGGGCGCTTATTGGTGATGATCGACCGCGGCGATTATTGGCAGTGCGCGTTCCTCATCCCCAAGGGCATGGCCGAGCAATATCAGGCGCGGGGTATCGCCGCGATCCGCGAAGAAGTTGCCGCGGCGGCTCCGGAAATCGACCTCGCCGAGCTCGACGACATCTCCGATCTCCATCTGTTGACCGTGAAGGTCGATAGGCTGACCACCTGGCACCGGCCCGGACTGCTGGCGATTGGCGACGCCGCCCACGCCATGTCGCCGATCGGCGGCATCGGCATCAACCTCGCGATCCAGGACGCCGTCGCCGCCGCGAACATCTTGGCCGGCCCGTTGGCGCGCGGCGAGCCGGTCGATGGGCTGCTGGGCAAGGTCCAGAACCGGCGCATGTTTCCCACCCGCGTCATCCAGGCGGCGCAGGTCGCCGCGCAGAGCCGCGTCATCGGCCGCCTGCTGAAGCCCGGGCCGCCACTCACTCAAGCGCCGCGCATCGTCCGGTTGCTGAACCGCTTTCCGATGCTGCGCCGGATCCCCGGCCGTTTTATCGGCCTCGGCGTCAGGCGCGAGCGGGTGCGGTCTCCTGAGGCTCCCCAGCGCTCGCCATAGCCGCTTCCAGATTGGTCCGAACTGCCTCGAAGAATTGCTCGGTGGTCATCCATGGCTGCTCGGGGCCAACGAGGATCGCCAGATCCTTGGTCATGTGCCCGGCCTCGACGGTCTCGACGCACACCCGCTCCAACGTCTCGGCAAATCGCACCACCTCGGGCGTGTCGTCGAACTTGCCGCGGTATTTCAGGCCGCCGGTCCAGGCGAAGATCGAGGCGATCGGGTTGGTCGAGGTCGCCTTGCCCTGTTGGTGCATGCGGAAGTGGCGGGTGACCGTGCCATGCGCGGCCTCGGCCTCGATGGTTTTGCCGTCGGGCGTCATCAGGACGGAGGTCATCAGGCCCAGGCTGCCGAAGCCCTGCGCGACCAGGTCCGACTGGACGTCGCCGTCGTAATTCTTGCAGGCCCAGACGAAGTTGCCGCTCCACTTCAATGCCGAGGCGACCATGTCGTCGATCAGGCGGTGTTGATATTCGATCTTCGCTTCGGCGAACTTGTCCTTGAATTCGCTCTCGAAGACCTCCTCGAAGATATCCTTGAACCGGCCGTCGTAGGCCTTCAGGATGGTGTTCTTGGTGGACAGGTAGACCGGCCATTTGCGGTTCAGCCCATAGGTCAGGCTGGCGCGGGCGAAAGCGCGGATCGAATCGTCGAGATTATACATGCCCATGGCGACGCCGGCGGCAGGGAAATCGAAGACCTCTTCCTCGATCACCTGGCCGTCCTCGCCCTGCCACTTCATCGTCAGCTTGCCCTTGCCGGGGATGCGAAAATCGGTCGCCTTATATTGGTCGCCGAAGGCGTGACGGCCAACCACGATAGGATCGGTCCAGCCGGGGATCAGGCGTGGGATGTTGGAAATGACGATGGGTTCGCGAAAGACGACCCCGTTCAAGATGTTGCGGATGGTGCCATTGGGCGATTTCCACATTTTCTTGAGCTTGAACTCTTCAACCCGCGCCTCATCCGGCGTGATGGTCGCGCATTTGACGCCGACGCCGTGCTTCTTGATGGCCTCCGCCGCTTCGACCGTGATCCGGTCGTCGGTTTCATCGCGCTTCTCGATCGACAGGTCGAAATAGACGAGGTCGACGTCGAGATAGGGCAGGATGAGCCGTTCGCGGATCCATTGCCAGATGATCCGGGTCATCTCGTCGCCATCGAGTTCGACGAGCGGGGTCTTCACCTTGATCTTGGTCATGCCGGTCCCTGTTATCATTGGATCGCGGCGCCTTAGGACGCGCCCCTGGCCCGCGCAACCGCGGCGTTGTGCCGGCGCGGCGCGGTCACTAAGGGACTGGCATGCCTGAGCTCGAAAAGCCCGACAGCCCACACAATGCGCTGCCCTCTACGACCGTTAAATGGCACTTTCCGTCGGTTCATCCCGAGGGGCGCAAGTTCGTCGTCCTGGCCGCGGCGATCACTCTGGTCGCTTACTGGATCGACTGGGACTTCATCACCTTCCTGCTGGTCGGCTTCACAATCTGGGTCGCGGCCTTCTTCCGCGATCCGCTCCGGACAACGCCGAATGCGCCCAATTTCATTGTCGCGCCGGCCGATGGGCTGATCACCCTGATCGCCAAAGTGCCCGCGCCGGTTGAGCTTCGGGGCGAGGATGGACTGGGCAACGCGGAGATGACGCGCGTGTCGATTTTCATGAGCGTGTTCGACGTCCACATCAATCGCTCGCCGATCGCCGGCCGGGTGCGCCGGATCGCTTACGTGCCCGGCAAGTTCCTCAACGCCGACCTCGACAAGGCCAGCGAGGACAATGAGCGCCAGCATTTCCTGGTCGAGCGCGCCGACGGCGCGAAGATCGGCTTCACCCAGATCGCCGGGCTGGTCGCGCGGCGAATCCTGTCGTTCGTCCATGAAGGCGACAGTGTCGAAGCCGGGCAGCGGATCGGGATGATCCGCTTCGGCAGCCGGGTCGACGTCTATCTGCCCGCTGGAACTGGTCCGCGCGTCCTCCTCGGCCAGCGATGCATCGCCGGCGAGACGATCATCGCCGAGATCGGCAGCGACCCGGGCCTGCTCGGCATCAGCCAATGACCGACACCGCGCCGCCCGATCGGGGCATGGCCTTCCGCGCGATGGTCCCCAACGCGGTGACCGCGCTAGCCTTGTGCTTCGGCCTCACCGGCGTTCGTTTTGGCATTGCCGGTAACTGGGATTCGGCGGTCGGTTGCGTGGTCATTGCCGGAGTCCTGGACGGAATGGACGGCAGGATCGCCCGGCTGCTGCGGGCCAACAGCCGCTTCGGCGCCGAGCTCGATTCTCTTTCCGACGTCACCGCATTCGGCGTCGCGCCGGCGCTGATCATGTTCCTATGGTCGCTCCACGAAGCGCCGCAATTCGGCTGGGTTGCCGCTTTGGCGCTGGCGGTCTGCTGCGCGCTGCGGCTGGCTCGCTTCAATTCGCGAATGGACTCTACCGAGCAGCCGCACAAATCCGCGGGTTATCTGACCGGCGTGCCGGCTCCGGCCGGTGCGGGCCTGGCCTTCGTGCCGGTCTATTTGTGGCTGGTCACCGGCCAGCCAATTTTCCGAGCCTGGTATGTGACCATGCCGTGGGTAATTTTCATCGCGTTGCTGCTGATCTCGAGCGTCGCCACCTTCAGCTGGTCGAGCTTGCGCATCCGTCGCGGGTCGCGGCTGTTCGTGATCGCCGGGATCGGTCTTTTGGGCGCGGCATTGGTCACCCAGCCGTGGGTCACGCTCCTGGCCATCTCCTTGGTCTATCTCGCGATGGTGCCGTTCAGCATCGCATCGTACGCCCGGGTCAGGCGGCGGCGCGCAGCTGGGGCTGGGCGTGAAAAGCCGGATGCGGGCGAGAGCGCGGGCTGATCCGCACCGCGACTGGACGGATGCTCGCCGCCGCCACCAGCATCGAACGACCCTTCAAGGCCGCCAAGATCTTACCCGTAGCCGGCTTGCCCATGTCGGCGATAGCCAACGTCACCAGCCACAGCACGGTGAGGAAGGCGAGGGTGGCGAACGGTTCGAGCATGGTCATGTTCCCTGTTTGAGCGCCAAACCCATTCGGAGTCATTTCGTTCCAGAAATGGCTAAGCGCAGTCTGTTGAACCGCTGTCGATGTTCTTCTTTTGTTCTTGTCCTGTCAACCCCCCAGGATCGGTTAACTTGAAACCCAGTGCCGCTTGGGCTAGGGCGCGGCCATTCCACAGACGGAGCCACTCATACCGGTGCCGGTCGTATGATCGGTTGCTCGGTTCCGTCGAGGCACAACCGGAAGGAGAACCACCATGGCGGCACCCGTCGTCACGATTCAGCAATTGCTCGAGGCCGGAGCGCATTTCGGCCACCAGACCCACCGCTGGAACCCGCGGATGAAGCCGTATCTGTTCGGCGATCGCAACGGCGTCCACATCATCGATTTGTCGCAGACGGTGCCCTTGTTTGCCCGGGCGCTCGATTTCGTCGCCCAGAGCATCGCTCGCGGCGGCAAGATCTTGTTCGTCGGCACCAAGCGCCAGGCCCAGGATGCGGTCGCCGCGTCGGCCCAGGCTTCGGGCCAGCATTTCGTCAACCACCGCTGGCTCGGCGGCATGCTGACCAACTGGAAGACCATTTCCAACTCGATCAAGCGGCTGAAAAGCCTCGAGGAGCAGCTGTCGGGCGACACCGCCGGGCTGACCAAGAAGGAGGTCCTCCAGCTGACCCGCGAGCGCGACAAGCTCGAGAAGAGCCTCGGCGGCATTCGCGACATGGGCGGTCTGCCCGACGTCATGTTCGTGATTGATTCGAACAAGGAAGAATTGGCGATCAAGGAAGCCAACGTGCTCGGCATCCCGGTCGTCGCGATCCTCGATTCGAACAGCGACCCGCAGGGCATCGCCTTCCCGGTTCCGGGCAATGACGACGCCAGCCGCGCCATCCGGCTCTATTGCGACGCGATTGCCGAGGCCGCGAACAGCGGCCGCACCGGCAATGCAGCGGCTCGCGGCGAGGATATCGGCGCGATGGACGAACCGCCGGTCGAAGCCGCGCTGGAAGCCTGACGCGCAACACCCCATCTTCCGCTCCGGCTCAGGCCGAGCGGTTTTAGACTTCAAAAGGAAGAATAATGGCTGAGATCACGGCCGCGGCCGTCAAGGAACTGCGCGAGCGCACCGGCGCTGGCATGATGGATTGCAAGAAGGCGCTGGCCGAGGCCGGAGGCGAAATTGAACAGGCGGTCGATTGGCTGCGTGCCAAGGGCCTTGCTGCTGCCGCCAAGAAGTCCGGACGCACGGCCGCCGAGGGTTTGGTCGGGGTCGCAGTCGAAGGTTCCCGCGGAGCCGTCGTCGAGATCAATTCCGAAACCGATTTCGTCGCCAAGAACGAGCAGTTCCAGAATTTCGTCCGCGAAGTTGCCCGCCTGGCGTTGACCAGCGGCGGCGAGATCGAGGCGCTCGGCGCCGCGCCATTCCCCAGCGGCGGCACGGTCGCCGAGGCGCTGACCGACAGCATCGCCAAAATCGGCGAGAACCAGTCGCTGCGCCGCACGGCGGTGGTCGAGGTCAGCCAGGGAGCGGTCGTTCCGTACGTCCACAATTCGGTCGCGCCTGGTCTCGGCAAGATCGGCGTCCTCGTTGCGCTGGAGAGTGCAGCTCCGGCCGAGACGCTGCAGGCGCTCGGCAAGCAGCTGGCGATGCACATCGCGGCCGCCAACCCGCTGGCGCTTGACGCGGAGTCGCTTTCGCCGGCTCTCATCGAACGCGAGCGCGGAATTGCGATGGAGAAGGCGAAGGAAAGCGGCAAGCCGGCCAACATCGTCGAGAAGATGGTCGAGGGCTCGATCGCCAAGTTCCGCAAGGACCATGCCTTGCTGTCGCAGCTGTTCGTGATCGACAACAAGACCCCGGTCGCGGACGTCGTCGCGGCTGCCGGCAAGGACGCCGGCGCCGACATCACGCTCGCCGCCTTCGTCCGCTTCCAGATCGGCGAGGGCATCGAAAAAAAAGAGAGTGATTTCGCCGCTGAAGTCGCGTCGGCTGCGGGGGCCAAGGCCGAGCCGGTCTCTTAACTGCAAGGTTGGCAACCGGGCGGGCGCGCCATAAGAGCGTGTCCGCCCGTTTACCCGTTCGCTGCAGAGGATCCGCCCACGCATGACCCGGCCTCGCTTCAACCGCATCCTGCTGAAACTCTCCGGCGAAGCGCTGATGGGGCAGGGGCAGCAAAGCATCGACCCGGACGCGGTTGCCGGGCTGGCCGGCGAGATCGCAGCGGCCAAGGCCCAGGGCCATGAACTGTGCCTGGTGGTTGGTGGCGGCAACATTTTTCGCGGCGTTGCGGCGGCGGCCAAGGGCTTCGACCGCGCCAGCGCCGATTATATGGGCATGCTAGCGACAGTGATGAACGCGCTGGCCCTGCAAAATGCGCTTGAGCAAGCGGGCGTCGACACCCGCGTCCAGTCGGCGATCCCGATGGCATCGGTCAGCGAGCCCTATATCCGCCGCCGCGCTCTGCGCCATATCGAGAAGGGCCGGATCGTCCTGTTCGCCGCCGGCACCGGCAATCCCTATTTCACGACCGACACCGCCGCCGCCCTTCGCGCTGCCGAGATGGGCTGCGACGCCTTGTTCAAGGGCACCAGCGTCGACGGTGTCTATACGGCCGATCCCAAGAAGGACAAAGGCGCCAAGCGCTACGACCATTTGAGTTACAGCAAGGTGCTCGGTGACGATCTGAAGGTCATGGACGCCGCCGCGGTCGCCTTGTGCCGGGACAACAATATCCCGATCGTCATCTTCAACATCCGCGAGCCCGGCAATTTGGCCAAGGTGCTGGCTGGGAGCGGCGTGGCGACGATCGTGCAGAACGAGGAGTAAGCCATGACGACGAGCATCGACAAATCGGACCTGCAGCGCCGGATGCATGGCGCCGTCGAGGCCCTGAAACATGACCTTGGCGGGCTTCGCACCGGTCGCGCCTCGATCGCCTTGCTCGATCACATCACGGTCGAAGTCTATGGCGCGCAAATGCCGCTCAATCAGGTGGCGACGGTGTCGGTGCCCGAGCCGCGGCTGCTGACCGTGCAGGTGTGGGACAAATCGAGCATTCACCCGATCGAGAAGGCGATCCAATCGGCCGGGCTCGGCCTCAATCCGATCACCGATGGCCAGCTGATCCGCCTGCCGATCCCTGACCTGACCGAGGAGCGCCGCAAGGAATTGGCCAAGCTGGTCGGGCAATATGCCGAAAAAGCGCGGATCGCCGTGCGCAATGTCCGCCGCGACGGCATGGACCACCTCAAGCACGACGAGAAAAAGCACGAAATCAGCGAGGACGAGCGCAAGCGGCTGGAGCACGAGGTCCAGAAGCTGACCGATCAGACCATCGCCGAGATCGACGACGCCGCCGAAGCCAAGGAAAAGGAAATCCTCGGCAAGTGACGTCTAAACCCGCCGCAGCCCCAAAGGGAGCTGCCCCGCTCGCCAAAACTGGCGACGGCAGTGTCCCGAAGCACGTCGCGATCATCATGGATGGCAACGGCCGCTGGGCCAGCCAGCGGGGATTGCCGCGCGTCGCCGGCCATCGCGCCGGGGCCGAAGCCGTTCGCAAGACCCTTCGCGCGGCCGCCGAATGCGGTGTCGATACACTGACGCTGTACGCATTTTCGTCCGAGAACTGGCGCCGCCCGGAAGACGAGATCGCCGATTTGAAGGGCCTGCTCGGCTACTATCTCGAGCGGGAGCTCAATAGCCTCGCCAAGGAAGGCGTCCGACTCAAGCTGATCGGCGATTACGCCGCCTTCGGTCCCGACCTGGTCTCGCGCCTCGAAAAAGCCGTCGAAAAACTCGCGGGAAACAGCCGCCTGACGCTGGTTGTCGCGCTCAATTACGGCTCGCGGACGGAGATTGCCGACGCCGCCCGGTCATTGGCGCGCCAAGCCAAGTCCGGAGATCTCGACCCCGATCGCATCGGCGAAGAGGCCCTCGGCGCCGAGCTCCAGACCGCCGGCCTGCCCGAGCTCGACCTCCTCATTCGCACGTCGGGTGAGGTGCGGCTGTCCAATTTCCTCCTGTGGCAGGCGGCTTATGCCGAAATGCTGTTCACTCCGGTGCTGTGGCCGGATTTCGACGAGGCTGCGTTCAAGGCGGCGGTGGCCGAGTTTGCCGCCCGGCAGCGGCGGTTCGGTGGCCGGTGAACGAGCTCTTCGTCCGCACTTTCTCGGCCGTCGTGATGATGCTCATCGCCGTCGCCGCGGCGTTGCAAGGCGGCTATTATTTCGCCGTCCTGGTGGCCGCCGCCGCAACGGCAATTTTCTACGAATGGACCCGAATCGTGCGCGGCTGGGGAGCGGCCTGGTACATCTCGGGATTCGTCTATGCGCTGGTCCCGGCGCTGGCTTTGTTGTGGGTGCGCGATCGGGCCGACCACGGATTGGCGCTTCTGCTTTGGGTCTTCGTCGTCACCTGGGCAACCGACATCGGTGCCTACTTCATCGGGCGCACTTTCGGCCGAACCAAGCTCGCGCCGGCGATCAGCCCGGGAAAGACGGTCGAGGGGCTTTATGGTGGCATGGCGGGAGCCGCGATCCTTGGCGGAGGATGGGTCTGGCTGACCGGGCTTAGCCCAACGCTGCTGGCGCTGGCGCCGCTGTTCGCTC
>Ga0105243_10004235_pt1 | contig 11368 bp, 8 predicted proteins | sample KBSM34metaG_FD_81525 | JGI IMG/M metagenome (GOLD analysis project Ga0105243, IMG submission 81525) | Miscanthus rhizosphere microbial communities from Kellogg Biological Station, Michigan, USA - KBS M3-4 metaG | ecosystem: Host-associated > Plants > Roots > Rhizosphere > Soil | place: Michigan...
CAAAATAGTGTCAGACAACGCTGACTTAAATAGCTGCGCAGACATCCCCATTTCCTTTCCTTGAATAGGAGCCGGGTTTTGGCTTTTTCACAGACATAGTTTACGTGCGCAAAAAACCCTTCCAGCCCCTACCCCATTTGCCTTTCTATTTGTTTTTTTATTATTTCTCAAGGAGAGAGTGGCTTGAGATGCGCCCTTCCAACATCAAGGGCCAAAGGCCATAGGCTGCAAACACAAGCTTCCCAGGCAAATTTATAGGCTCAAGTCAAGTTGCTTGAAAGTGGGCAAAGTGGCGCGGAAATACCATAGGATTGTGAGACTCGTGAAAAAAATGAGCTATGATTGGCAGGAGGCGCTATCAACTAGCCGATGGGCCAGCAACCAAGTTATTCGAACTCCCCACTTACCATTTTAGCTTTATTAGATTTAGCTTAAGAAAGTTCTCTTGACCTAATGAAGAAAGGAAGCTAGAAGGGATCCATGGCATTGTCTATCGGTACTTTGGCACCAGACTTTACATTGAGCAGTAAGGGTCGGGATGGCTTGAGGCGTATTAAGCTCTCGGATCAATTTGCCGGCTCAAATGTCCTCTTGCTGTTTGTTCCCATGGCGTTCACTCCTGTCTGTACCGGTGAGCTGTGCTGCATAACGCAAGATCTATCGGATTACTCCTCCCTGTGTGCGACTGTCTACGGCATTAGTGGAGACAATCCGTTTGCGCAGGAGGCGTGGGCTCAGAAGGAGAAGATTGGAGTTACACTGCTTAGCGATTATGACCATATGGTTGCCAAGGCGTATGGGGTCGCCTACGGTAGTTTCCTGCCAGAGATAGGACTTGGGATGAGTGGAGTTCCAAAGCGTTCGGCCTTTCTCATTGATCGCCGGGGTTATATTCGATATGCGGAGTCGAATGATGATCCCAAGCAAGTTCCTGATTTTCGCAGAATTCGTGATGCGCTGAAGTCATTGCAATGACGAGTGGTCCGTTTCGTACACTGGAGAAATTTTGCACTGGTTACGATGGCCGGGAGGGGTGGTTTTACTCTCTGCCGGCTCTGGAGCGAAGTGGGATAGGGAGAGTCTCTAGGTTGCCGGTAAGCCTCCGTGTCATTCTGGAGTCCGTTCTGCGTAATTGGGATGGCCTTAAAATTTCTGACAAGGATGTCTTCGCCCTGTCAAACTGGGATGCACGGTCCCCAGATCCAGTAGAGATTCCCTTTACGGCGGCTCGTATCATTCTACAGGATTTTACTGGCGTACCTCTTCTAGTGGACCTTGCCGCAATGCGCAGTGCTATTCGACGCTTCCAGGGAGATCCTGACTTAGTCGAGCCCATGGTGCCTGTAGATCTAGTAGTGGATCACTCTGTACAAGTGGATTTTTATGGCACTTCACAAGCACTTCATCTTAACCTGGAGATGGAGTTCGCTCGTAATCGTGAGCGTTACCAGGCTCTTAAGTGGGGTCAGCAAGCCTTCAAGAACGTCCGCGTGATACCTCCTGGTATTGGGATTGTTCATCAAGTGAATCTTGAATATTTAGCTAGGGGAATCTTGAGCGCTAGGTGCGCTGAGGGTGAGATTTTTTATCCAGATAGCTTAGTTGGCACGGATTCTCATACTACGATGATCAATGGGCTAGGCGTCGTAGGTTGGGGCGTGGGGGGAATTGAGGCAGAAGCAGGGATGCTGGGTCGGCCTATATATTTTTTGGCACCTGAAGTAGTCGGTGTACATCTCACTGGACAACTGGGAGAGGGAGTGACAGCTACTGACCTTGCTCTATCCGTTACCCAAATGCTGCGAGCCTCTAGAGTTGTCGGCAAGTTTGTCGAATTTTATGGAGAGGGGGCCAGGTCACTTGCATTGCCAGACCGTGCTACGGTCGCAAACATGGCTCCTGAGTACGGGGCCACCATGGGATTTTTTCCAATAGACGAGGAATCTGTCGCTTATCTGAGACTAACCGGGAGGAGCGAGAGCCAGGTTATTACTTTTGAGAGATATTTCAAGGCCCAAAGAATGTTTGGGATGCCAGATATAGGAGATGTCGATTATAGCGCCAATCTGGAATTGGATCTCAGTAGGATCCAGCCTAGCGTAGCGGGTCCTAAGCGCCCGCAGGATCGTATTCCCCTCTCTCAAGTAAAGAGGACCTTTCAGGATCTCCTGGCTTTGCCTATTTCTGAGGGGGGATATGGAAAAAAAAAGCTGGAGAAAGAAGTGGCGTTTGCAACTACTGCAGCTGGAAATGGTGGTCCAAAGAATGACATCGAGATGGTGGATGATCACCCCACGTTAAGCTCTCCCAATGGACTTAACTTCTCCGCTGTCCATACGACCAATACGGAAAGGTTGCGTGATGGGAGCATTCTTATTGCGGCTATCACTAGCTGCACCAATACAAGCAATCCTAGTGTAATGATTGGGGCTGGCCTTCTTGCTAAAAAGGCAGTTCGACACGGAATGCGAGTAGATCCTTCCATAAAAACTTCCTTGGCACCTGGATCTCGAGTAGTGGAGGATTACCTAAGGCAGACAGGACTACAATTCTATTTAGACCAATTGGGATTCAATATCGTAGGCTATGGGTGTACCACTTGCATTGGAAATTCGGGGCCATTAGATCCGGAAATCGAAAGGACTGTTGTTTCAGGCGATCTGATAGGCGTAGCCGTGCTTTCAGGAAACAGGAACTTCGAGGCACGCATTCATCAAAGTGTCCGAGCTAACTTTCTTATGTCTCCCCCGCTGGTGGTGGCCTTCGCTTTAGCCGGCCGCATAAATGTCGACCTCATTCACGATCCTATTTCCGAGGACCTGAACGGGAGGAATGTTTACCTAAGGGAGATTTGGCCATCGATGTCTGAAATTCGGAAGGTAATGGCTGAGGCGCTTCGGCCGGAGGCGTTCCTCCGTCTATATGCAGATTTTGTTTCTAAAAACCCCAAGTGGGATGAGATCGAGAGTGTCGCTGGTAAATTCTACCAGTGGGATCCAGGAAGCACCTATATCCAAGAACCTCCCTTCTTCGAGGATTTTTCTATGGAGCCAGCTGGTCTTTCTGAGATCTATAACGCGCGTCCGTTAGCGATACTCGGAGATTCTGTGACCACCGACCATATTTCTCCAGCAGGAGCTATTCAGGCTGGTTCTCCGGCGGGAAGATATTTGACTGAATGCGGAATCCAACCTAGAGATTTCAACAGCTATGGTAGTCGCCGTGGAAATGATCGGATTATGACACGGGGTACCTTTTCTAACGCAAGGATCAGAAATTTAATGCTTCCTAACACGGAGGGAGGAGTCAGTATAAAGTACCCTGAAGCTAAGCAGTGTTCTATTTATGACGTAGCAATGGCTTATAGGAAGGAGGGAGTTCCTTTAGTTATTATTGCAGGTCAAGAGTATGGCACTGGCAGCAGCCGGGATTGGGCGGCAAAGGGGACTAAGCTGTTGGGAGTACGTGCGGTGATAGCTGGAAGTTATGAGCGTATTCATCGCTCTAATTTGGTTGGCATGGGAGTACTGCCACTCCAATTTCGAGAAGGCATCAGCGCAAAAACGCTTCAACTCGACGGTACAGAAAAATTTTGTATCCTTAGGTTGGGTGAAAAGATTCAACCCAGACAAGCCCTTACTCTCCGAATTGAGCGCAAAGATGGTTCTGTTAAAGATGTAGAAGTTCAGCTAAGAGTAGATACCTATATCGAGGTGGACTATCTACGCAACGGTGGAATCCTGCCCTTAGTGCTGCGGAAATTACTTGTAAAGTGAAACTGCCTGCAGTGCAGAACCCTAGTCATTTTTCTTTACAACTGGAGAATAGCGAGTATAAGCGAAGGCTCTTCTGGATGTGCTGGCAAAACGAGGTTCTATCAAATTCCCGAAAAGGGGCGCTGTCTATAATTCTGGTGCTTGTTCTGCTGGAACCCAGAAAACCAAATCCTAGTTCATGGTTACTCAATTAGGGCGTTTTGAAATGCCCAAGAACCTTGTCCGAGATGAGGCGACAGCAACTGAGACTTATTGCAAGTTCATTGCAGAACCTTTTGAAGCTGGATACGGACATACGGTTGGGAATTCGTTGCGCCGGGTGTTGCTCTCCTCGCTGGAGGGTGCCGCTATTACTTCTATAAAAATTCGAGGAGCCCTACACGAGTTTACCACTCTACCAGGGGTAGTAGAGGATGTGGTGGACATTATCCTCAACCTAAAGAAAATTAAGTTTAGAGTCTACGACTGTGAAGTTCGTACCTTGATCATCTCCGTAGATAAGGAAGGGCCTGTTACTGCAGCAGATATTCAACCCCGTCAACGGTGTGAAATTCTTAATCCAAAACAACACATTTGCACCCTTGACACGAAACAAAAATTTGAAGCGGAGCTAGAAGTTCACCTCGGAAGAGGGTTTGCAACCTGGGACGAGAATAAACGGGAAGATCAGCCTATCGGCGTTATCGCTATCGACTCGGTCTTTTCTCCAGTGGTTCGTGTCCGATATGCAGTGGAAAATACTCGCGTTGGACAGCGTACGGATTACGATAGGCTGATCCTCGAGGTTTGGACTGATGGACGTCTGACTCCAAGCGAATCTCTGTTGCACGCCTCGGCTATTCTCCGTCGTCACCTTGATGTGTTTGTCAATTACGATGACAGCCAGGTTGTGTTTGATGAAACACCACAGGAATTAAGCCAGGAAAGTACGCGTGTAAAAAAGCTGCTTAACATGAGTGTCAACGAAATCGAACTTTCCGTGCGTGCAGCTAATTGCCTTAATAATGCCAATATTACTACCGTAGGCCAGTTGGCTATGAAGTCGGAGACTGAAATGCTTAAGTACCGTAACTTTGGAAAAAAATCTCTCAATGAGATCAAAGATAAACTTTCTCAGCTTGGCCTAAATTTGGGGATGAAATTTGAGCCGGGACTTGTTGAGTCTCTCAGAGAAGAAAGATCTGATTTGGAAAAGAAAGAAACGGTTGATATAATTGCCTAGCCTTTTTCCATGCGACATAGAAAAAAAACCGCCAAGTTGGGGCGTACTGCTGCACATCGCGACGCCCTGTTGGCTAATCAAGTATGCGATCTGATTCAACATCAGCGAGTTAAGACGACTCTTGCTAAGGCTAAGGCAATGCGTCCTTTTGCAGAAAGGATGCTTACGCTTGGAAAGCGAGCGAGCCTTGCGGCACGCCGTCAAGTTATGAGCCGTCTTGCACAGAAAGGCGCCGTGAAGAAGCTTTTTGAAGAGCTGGTTCCACGTGCTATGAATCGCAACGGTGGATATACACGAATCATAAGGCTAGGACCCCGTGCGAGTGATGCCTCACCAATGGCTTATATCGAATGGGTAGATGCACCCCCTGGCAGGGAGGAACCTATTCCTACGGAATAAGACGGTAACTAAGATGGTGATTAAGACGGTGATTTCTAGTGATGGGGGTTCCTTCCAGACAGGGGTCAAACGCATAAAACTGTCCGATGACTAAGTTGTCTGGGCACTTCCACAGGCCCCCCTCTTCGAGGGAGCCTTTTTTTAGCCAAATCGGTTGCTGCTGTAGGTTGTCTAGGTTGTCTTTATCTTTTTCCCTCTCGTATTGGCGAATTGCGTGAACGAAACATCCTTTCCCCATCTTTTCAAAAAAAATGTTAGTCTGCATCAACTGGTTTTAAGCGCCTTGGTAAGGGACTGCAGTGCACAATTGGAGCAAATTGCGGAAATTTGGGTAGAGAGTTTGACTAGTGGAAAACGTATCCTGTTTGCCGGAAACGGGGGAAGTGCAGCAGATGCCCAACATTTAGCAGCTGAGCTTATGGTGCGTTTTTTAGCAGACAGACAAGCCCTCCCTGGGCTAGCACTTACCACTGACACCAGCGTGCTAACAGCCTGTTCAAACGATCTCGGGTTTGAAAATGTTTTTGCTCGTCAGGTCGAAGCCATTGGCCAGTCAGGTGACGTTCTGGTGGCAATATCTACCTCTGGCGAGAGCCGCAATATGATAAAGGCGGCAAAAGTGGCACGCCTAAAAGGACTGAAAGTAACTGTATTTTGTGGAAAGCAATCCTGCCGTTTAGCAGAGTTTGCCGATGTCGTCTTGGCAGCACCCTCAAACAAGACATCCTTCATTCAAGAGTGTCATATGATTTGTGGCCACATACTTTGTGAATGGATAGAACGGAGGTATCGTCCATATCCTTAACCCGTGCACTGCACTGGCAAGGAGAGAACTCTCCATAGAGTGTATGTTTTTGCTCAAGGCTTTTTTACTTTTTGGAGAATCATGCGGATCCGTAGGATCCGCAAACCACAAACTTGTGGCGCTTACTCCTCAGGGCGGATTTTACATGGTAAAAGACCGATCCCTGTAAGGGAAGCATCTCTTGGAAAGAATTGCGTTGTGGTACTCCGCATCGGCGGTTGGTACGTAAGAGTTTTAACTTGGGGACATTTCTCTTAGGAAGAAGATTGTGAAAAAGAACAATAATTCTTACCAAGGCTGCCATTGGATTTTTTAGTGGAGGACAAGTGCGTACTCAAATGCAGACAGATTTCCTCTCCTAAAACTTTTGTTGCAAGGTATTTTGAAATCCCTGGTTCTACGTTGGATGATTAGCGGAAGCGGCTTTTGTCTTAATCGGTCTTGGTACTTCAACTTATAGAGTGTTTTGGTTGCGGTACTTTTCTTGTTTCTCTCCTCCTATGCCTACTAGCCATGATCCGTCAACGTTATGAAGTGAACTGCTTCGCCTTCTTAATCCTTTCCGCCGTACAGCAATCATGCCGACCATAGAGATTATGCGCCAGATTGGTACTCCATCCCTTGGTCATTACCGGTCAACTTTGAGCGTAGGTCGGGTGAAGAAGAGGGCACACTACCCGTGTGTGGTTTATATGGATGGGATTGTGTGATCCGTGCGCCTACCAACAGCCACCGTGTTCGTACGTTAAGTACGTCGTGGTTGTCTCCGGCCACATAAATTTCGTGGAGGAACTTATGTGACAGAAAAGACGTCAATTAAGCATCCACGTTCGGATCTGTTTACGCAGAAAACTGTTTGCTTTGGGATGAGTATCGTCACTCCTCCCAAATTATGCCCACATTTCTTTTCACGTTCCCAAAGCAGCCAGGTAGGTTCATTTGGAGCGTTCCGACCGACTTTATAAACTGGAAGATTTCTCCGAGAGAATTGGCAGCAACGGCGTTGGAGCATGGACAGCCTGCGTTAAGGTGCTTTTTCTCACTTCTCCTTGTAAAGTTTTATGGAGGTAAGTTATCAGCCAACCGACTCGGTTGATCTGGGATGGCGTTGATTAAAAAAACCAACCTACTGGTGTCGCCCTAATTACTGGATAAAGTTCTACCCATCGATCACTTGCCACCACTGTAGGATGTTTTTGGACCATACTCCGAAGGTTCTCCCATTTTCCTCAATAGAGATACCTAGTATATACAGGAGAGAACTAAACTTTATGGTCCCCCTTCTTTCGAATAGAATTAGGCATCGGTCAAGCCTCTTGGCGTACCGTTGGAGCCTCTTTTTCAATAGGAAACCACCTTCGGTTTGCTCGAAACCTGTCCTGGCTTTATCCACAAAACGCACCCGTCCTTTTGGCATACGGGTAATAATCAGCACAAACGGATGCTTTTACAAAAAAAGTAGTGGGAAAAGTTGAAGCCAAAAATGTACTTGCCCCAGTGGGTCGTATGACATGTGCTGTGGAAAGAGGCCTGTGTGCCACTTAGAAAAAGCTTGTTGGAAGTAAGCCGTGCTGGAAGTAAGTATATTGTCATGAAAGTCCAAATTGCCCCTCTTAAAAAGATGGGTGGAGCACTTCACGAAACCGCAGACTCTATCGAGAATGGGATACCCTCTTCCCCCAAGAGAGGTTTTTTGTTCTAAAAATAAACTTTACTCGAGAATTTGCTTTTTTTCTCATACCATCCCGCTCGTCTTTCTATGCTAGAAAACCCTTCTAAGAAGTATGCTCGCTTTCATCCTATCACATTTCAAGATCGTACCTGGCCAGACAGGCTCTTGGATCACCCTCCAATATGGTGTAGTGTGGATCTGAGAGATGGGAATCAAGCTCTGGCCGTCCCGATGAACGTAAAACAAAAACTGGATTTGTTCCAGACGTTGTTACAGTGCGGCTTTAAGGAGATTGAGATAGGTTTTCCAGCGGCGTCCAACACTGAGTACAGCTTCAGTCGGTACTTGATAGAGGAAAATCAAATACCCGCCGATGTTACAGTACAAGTTTTGGTCCAAGCAAGAAAAGATTTAATTGAAAGGACTGTGCAATCCCTTAAGGGAGCTAAACGTGTCATTATCCACCTCTATAATTCGATTTCTCCAGCCCAACGACGAGCTGTCTTTGGTATGGACAGGGCTCAAATACTAGAACTGGCCGTACAGGGTACCCGGTGGATTAAGGAATATACAGCTGCCTTTTTGAAGGAAACAGAGGTAATTCTTCAATATTCTCCGGAGAGTTTTTCCTGCGCTGAGGTGGACTTTGCCAGGGATATATGCGAGGCAGTGATGGTGGAATGGGGGGCTCTTCCTCAACGAAAGATGATTCTCAATCTACCTGCTACAATGGAAGTAGCAATGCCTAATGTCTTTGCGGACCAAGTGGAATGGTTCTGCCAGAATTTAGAACGCAGGGAATCTGCGATCATCAGTGTACATACTCATAACGATCGTGGTACAGGAACTGCGGCTGCGGAGCTTGCTTTATTAGCAGGAGCAGACCGTGTGGAAGGCACTCTTTTTGGGAATGGGGAGCGAACCGGAAATCTAGACATAGTTACCGTTTCCTTTAATCTTTATATGCATGGTATCCATCCCGGCTTAGACCTGAGCCGTTTCAATGAACTGGTTGAATCCTACGTGCGTTGCACAGGTATGGCTATTCCAGCACGTCATCCTTATGCTGGTGAATTAGTTTTTACTGCATTTAGCGGATCTCACCAGGATGCTATTAAGAAGGGACTGAAGGAGTGGGAGCATGGTAGACGAGGCACCTGGGATGTTCCCTACCTAACAATTGACCCAAGGGACATCGGCAGAGAGTATCGTGAAGTGATCCGCGTGAACAGTCAAAGTGGAAAGGGCGGAGTAGCCTTTTTACTGGAGAACGAGTGTGGCATTGAACTACCAAAGGAAATGCAAAGGGAATTTGGCCCGATTGCCAATGACGAGATAGATCGTCTTGGGCGTGAAGTAGGTTCTATGGAGCTGCGTGCAATCTTTTGTCATGAATACGTCAATCTTGATACACCATGGAAATTAGAGCGGTTTCAGATAAAAGAAGGCACGGGAGGACTTTTCCAATGCCAAGCTACGGTTCTTCACAATGGGAAGGCCATTCGTTTGGCAGGAAAGGCAAATGGTCCAATTGCTGCATTTGTCGATGCCATTAGAGAAGCAGGAGGACTCTGTTTCGAGGTTGCCTACTACAAAGAGCACGCCTTAGGCTTCGGTTCAGAGGCAAGCGCTATTGCGTATGTGCAACTGCTCTTTAGGAAGAGGCGCGTTTGGGGAGCAGGAATAGATACCAACATCGAACTAGCCTCTATACAAGCGGTGGTTAGTGCGTTAAACCGCCTAACATGACTTGGAGAAGTTTGCTTTGGTGCTTTGTGTGTAATTTGCTCACAATAGCCGTTAACTAGGAAAAGGTATCGGGATGTAATGAGAGTATATAATGTAACGCGAAATTTCCGCAGTTTGTAGAGCGTGCTTTTTAGCGAGCAGTGTCTCAGTCATGCATTTGGAAAAAAATGGGGTTGTAGCCTCGATGTACAAGTTCCTACCAAAAGAGCGACACGGTGAAAGGGGAGCATCGGAGTTCAACGAATGTGGATTATAATCTACGGACAGGCATCCTACTGAGTGTCTTCGTTGTGTTGGACAAACCTAACTGTCTTGTTTTTTATGAAGCGTGCGTTTCTTGAAAAATTGTTAGGTCGGATTCAGCGCATTGCCCCTGGGGAAGTGCAAGTCTATTTGGAGCATTTGGCACGGGAAAAGGGATTTTTAGAAACTATTTTTAATGCAATCTTAGAAGGCGTCATTGTTACTGATATTCAAGGCAAAGTTCTTTATCTCAACCGCTCAGCATGCACATTTTTTGGAATCCAGAAGGAGGCTAGTTTAGGAGCTTCTATCGTGGAAATTATGCGCGGTTTTGATCTGGAGGCAGTGTCTGGTTCTACAGCAACCATGAGTGGGAACTTAGAAGTCTATTATCCGCAGCATCGGTTTATAAATTTTTATGTGGTGCCATTGGTAAGCGAGATGAGGATAGAAAGAGAAACTCAGTTGGAAGGACAGGGAATTATCTTAAGAGACATCACAGAAACACGTCGTATGACTCAGGCTACGATTGAATCTGAGCGCTCTTCTGCTCTGACTCTCCTGGCAGCTAGCATTGCCCACGAAATAGGTAATCCTCTCAATTCTCTAGATATTCATCTTCAACTCATGGAACGTTGCATGAAGAAGTTGCCAAGGCACCTCCGCATGGAACTGGAGAAATCTGTTGGTGTAGCTCGGCACGAAGTTGCCCGTTTAGATCAAATTACCACTCAATTTCTACGGGCAATACACCCACAACCTCTCGAGTTGGACTCGGAAAGCCTAAACTGCCTAGTGAAAGAATCTGTTGCCTTCCTTCAGGTGGAAATTTCTAACCGCGACATTCTCGTAGAGCTTGAACTGGAGAGTTCACTGTCAAAGTTGCGCGTGGACCGCAATCAGCTCAAACAGGCCTTTTACAACATCATTCGAAATGCTTTTCAGGCTATGAAAACAGGCGGTATTTTGCGAATACAAACTAGAGCAACAGCATCCTACGCCTTCATCATTTTTTCTGATACGGGACCAGGAATTCCGGTAGAAAATATGTCGCACATCTTTGCTCCATACTTTACCACTAGGGAATCAGGGTCCGGACTTGGACTTATGATTGTCAGACGTATACTCCAGGCGCATGGAGGGGAGGTTGGTATTGAAAGCACTGAGGGGAAGGGAGTAAGTGTTATCTTGCGGCTGCCGTACACCGACAAGCAGGTACGCCTTCTAAGCTCGGGCCGCATTCAGGAAGCAGGGCTAAGAGCGGATTCATAAAGCGAAGTTGCAATGCAGTCAGGATAACCTTATCGCACAGGCATATTGCCTTAACCTGGCAAGCACTTAACTTATAGTCTAGCGATTAGTAACTCGCGCTGATAGATAAGCTCCTTTGGAAGGGTAGAATAGATTTTCATGAAGAGTTCACCCTGCAAGGTTAGTTCATGGAACCACTCTTCTGGATCAATTTTCATTAGTTGATCAAACTTTTCCGGAGTAACTTCGGA
>Ga0105243_10004236_pt1 | contig 11367 bp, 11 predicted proteins | sample KBSM34metaG_FD_81525 | JGI IMG/M metagenome (GOLD analysis project Ga0105243, IMG submission 81525) | Miscanthus rhizosphere microbial communities from Kellogg Biological Station, Michigan, USA - KBS M3-4 metaG | ecosystem: Host-associated > Plants > Roots > Rhizosphere > Soil | place...
AAGCTTTTTAAAAATAAAAAAGAAGAACAAATCCTTTTCTTAGGAAGAAATGCTGAAGCCAATATTATCAGTGTAAGCCAGACAGGACTTCTTGTAAATGACCAGCCACAAATTATGTTTCAGGTTAGTTTTAAAGACTTCAGAGGAACTGAACATATTGCGGTCTACAAGAAAATTGTCAGCCTTTTGAATCTCTCTTCTGTCCCTAAATACGGAACCATTGAAATTATGTATGATGAGAATGATCCGAAGAAGATTATGATCCCTAAAGGGTTTTAGGGCAAAATGAAGGACGTAAAAGCGGAGAAGGATAATAATGTATCGAATTAATTTAACATAAATAAAAATAACAAAAAGCATTTTTTAATTAATGCTTTTTTATTTTAAGTAATATGATAAAACCAATTCAATTTTATACGAAAAATTTTTAAGTAAAAAACATGTTTTTATCAGAAAATCAACGAGTTAACATAATAAAAAATATCTTATAGATATGAGTTAGTTGTATATATTTGAGACCTGATTAAAAAACATATTTTATGAAAAAAATGAAAAAAATGACTCGCGAAGACCTTAAAATGGTAAGTGGTGGCCAAGTTTGGTATACTGAAACTTCTTGTGGGGTACAAGCTACAACGACTCAAGATTGGACAGCAGAGCAAGCAAATGCTTGGGCTGCAGCTCTTGAAACAAATTATTGTAAGCCAGCTACTCACTATGGACCGAGTAAAAACCTAGCCTGATTAATGTAAATTGATGCACTTATAGTGAAATTAACACTATAAGTGTAACTTTATAATGAAAAACATCCCTTATGCATTACCATAAAAAATTACTACAATTATTCATTTTATTTTATGGTGTTTTATTATATGCACAATCATATAAACAGGATACTTTGCGTGGTGAATTTACTTATCTGTTAAAAGCTAAATTCGATACACGAACTGATAATAAACATGAAGAATTATTTTCATTACAAATAGGTGATAATCGTGCATTTTTTGCGAGTGCTACATCGCTGAAAGGGGATTCAGTAATGGCGACTTCAGGAACATCGACAAAGAATGCTGATGGAAGTATAACTCTTGGCTGGAAAAAAGGAGTAGTGATTCCCAAAACAAATTTATCTTTTACGATAATTCAATCAAATGAAAATATACAATATTTTAGATTAGTTGGAATGTCTCTACTAACTTACAAAGAACTTGTAATAAAGAACTGGAAACTTATTAATGAGTCTAAAGTGATCAACACAATTAATTGTAAAAAAGCAGAAGTTACCTTTAAAGGAAGAAATTGGATTGCCTGGTATTCTCCTGAAATTCCTTTGCCTTATGGTCCTTATAAATTTAGCGGATTACCCGGTTTAATTATAAAAATAACAGATGATAAGGGAGATTTTGATTTTGAATTGGTAAAATCTTTATCTGCATCTAAATTAAAAGGGAAATTAATTACCATTAGGAAAAGCCGATATAATGAAGCAATTGAAACAACACAACAAAAATTAAAACAAGCACTAAGAAATGCTGATGCCAATGCTACTGCTGTACTTGCAAGTTATGGAACAACTATTATACAAGGTCAGGAAATCATAAGACAAAGACAAAAAGAAAGGGAAGAAAACAAAAAATACGAAAATCCACTAGAATTAGAAAAAGATTAGTCATTACTAATCTTTTTTCATTTGCTAATATCTATTCATCTTTTTTGCCTTATTTGCTATCTTTGTTTCCTTAGCTGAATCATATGAAAACAACAATTGTCGATCTGACAAAACCCATCCAATATAATGCTGGTGACCCTTGGTTTATGAGGGTGAAAATCAAACATAAAGCACACCGGAAATCACATTGGCTGATTCGGTTGGCACTAAGACTTCCAGCGAGGCTTTTTCCTAAAAACTGGACGGGCTGGGCAGATGACACGATCAAAAATATGGGACTTCATGCTACCACTCATATTGATGCTCCATGGCATTATGGTCCTGTTGTAGAAGGAAAACCTGCAAAAACAATTGATCAGATTCCTTTGGATTGGTGTTATGGAGATGGAATTGTGATTGATTGCACTCATAAAGAAGACTTTGTTGCTATCACTGTAGATGATCTGAAAAAAGATCTGGATAAAAACAGAATTACTATAGAGGAAGGAAATATTGTTTTGATCAGAACAGATCGTGACAAGATGATGGGAACCTCAGATTTTGTAGAAAAAGGAACGGGAATGAGCAAAGAAGCTACAGAATGGCTGATTGATCAAGGTGTGAAAGTAATGGGAATTGACCAATGGGGTTGGGATCTTCCACTAAAATATATGGCTCAGAAGGCCAAGGAACTCAATGATCCCGAATTCTTCTGGGAAGGTCATCGTGTAGGCATCGAAAAAGAATACTTACACATTGAACAGCTTACCAATCTCAGTGCATTACCTCCATCCGGATTTAAAATCTGTGTATTTCCGTTAAAGATTGTAGGCGGTTCCGCAGCTCCGGCAAGGGTAGTGGCCATGATGAACGAATAGAAGTAAATTAAAAAAAGAAAGAGCAAACCTGCATGGCAGATTTACCCTTTCAAACATTATCATTTTTAGCGTTCTTCTTTATTGATCTATGCTTTTTTCCTGAAAAATAGAGCTCTGCTGTACTCAAAATTCATTCTGGCGATATTGAGTACGGAAATTCCTTGCGGGCATTCCACTTCACAGGCTTCCGTATTGGAGCAGTGCCCGAATAATTCTGTATCCATCTGAGCCACCATGTCCAGTACTCTTTTGCTTCGTTCTTCTTTCCCTTGAGGTAGAAGGACCATATGAGTGATTTTTGCTGAGGTAAATAATGCAGCGCTGCCGTTTTTACATGTAGCAACACAAGCTCCGCATCCGATACACGCTGCAGAATCAAAAGCTTCTTCAGCCGTGTGATGGGTGACCGGAATAGCCATAGCATCTGGTGCCTGACCTGTATTTACAGAAACAAAACCTCCTGAAGATATAATTCTGTCAAAAGCAGAACGGTCTACTTTTAAATCTTTCTTCACCGGAAAAGCCTCAGCGCGGAAAGGTTCTATCAGAATGGTTTCCCCATCTTTAAAAGACCGTAAATGAAGCTGGCAGGTGGTTGTATTTTTCAGAGGACCATGGGCAATACCATTAATCATCATTCCGCATTGTCCGCAAATCCCCTCACGGCAGTCGTGATCAAATTCTACAGGCTCGTCACCTTCAATGATCAGTTTCTCGTTTAAGGTATCCAGCATTTCTAAGAAAGACATATGAGAATTCAATCCTTTCAGGTCGTAGCCTACCAGTTTCCCTTCACTTTTTCTGTCTTTCTGTCTCCATATCTTAAGATGTAAATCCATAATTTTCTGTTTTTATTTGTAACTTCTTACCGTTGGCTGAATTTCTTCAAAGGTTAAAGGCTCCTTTATCAGCTCCGGTTCTCCATTTTGACCAGCCCATGCCCATGCAGAAATAAACTGATATTCAGCATCATTTCTCATTGCTTCTCCGTCCGGAGTCTGGAATTCTTCCCGGAAATGTGCACCACAGGATTCATTACGGGTTAAGGCATCGTAGCACATTAATTCTCCTATTTCAAAATAATCGGCTACACGGCCCGCTTTTTCCAGTTCGGTATTCATTTGATCTCCCTGACCGGAGACTCTTACATCTTTGTAAAATTCCTCCTTCAGTTTTCTGATTTCCTGAATGGCATATTTCAGACCTTCTTCATTTCTGGCCAGTCCGCAATAATCATAGAGAAGTTTCCCTAATGTTTTGTGGAAATAATCAACGGTTTTGGTTCCTTTGATATTGATAAAATCAGTAATCTGGTCTTTAACAGCTTTTTCAGCCTGTTCAAATTCCGGCGTATCAGGAGAAATTTTCCCGGTGTGAATTTCATCTGCCAGATAGTTTGCAATGGTGTAAGGTGCAATGAAATAACCGTCTACAGAAGCTTGTAAAAGAGAGTTGGCTCCCAATCTGTTGGCTCCGTGATCCGCAAAATTAGCTTCACCTAAAGCAAACAATCCCGGAACGGTAGTCATCAACTCATAATCTACCCAAAGGCCACCCATTGAAAAATGGGCAGATGGAGAGATCATCATGGGTTCTTTATAGGCATCGTATCCCGTTATTTTAAGATACATATCAAATAAATTTCCATATTTCTCTTTGATCTTATCCTTTCCCTGTTCCTGAATTGCTTTTGAAAAATCAAGATACACCGCATTTTTCAAAGGCCCGATTCCGAAACCGGCATCAATTCTTTCCTTTGCTGCGCGGGAAGAAATATCTCTCGGAGCAAGATTCCCGAAAGCCGGATATCTTCTTTCAAGGTAATAATCTCTTTCATTTTCCGGAATATCATTCGGAGGTCTGTTTTCATCTTCTTTTAACGGAACCCAGATTCGTCCGTCATTACGTAGTGATTCAGACATTAATGTCAGTTTAGACTGATAATCTCCGGATTGAGGAAGAGAAGTAGGGTGTACCTGAATCCAGCTTGGAGAAGCCATTAAAGCTCCTTTTTTATGAGCTCTCCAGATTGCGGAACCATTACATCCCATAGCCAGGGTAGACAGATAATAGATTTTTCCGTAACCTCCCGTTGCCAATACTACAGCATGTGCTGCATGTCTTTCAATATCTCCTGTGTCTAAATTCCTTACGATAATTCCTCTTGCTTTGCCGCCAACGGTGACCAGATCAAGCATTTCATGTCTTGAAAACAATTGTACAGAACCTTTTCCAACCTGTCTCATCAATGCCTGATAAGCTCCAAGAAGCAGCTGTTGTCCCGTTTGCCCTCTGGCATAGAATGTACGGCTCACTTGAACCCCTCCGAATGAGCGGTTGTTCAGGTATCCCCCATATTCACGTCCAAATGGGACACCTTGCGCTACAGCCTGGTCGATGAGGTTCAGAGAACATTCTGCCATACGGTATACATTAGCCTCCCGGGCTCTGAAATCTCCTCCTTTCAGTGTATCTACAAACATTCTGTACACACTGTCACCATCATTTTTATAATTTTTTGCAGCATTTACACCTCCTTGAGCTGCTACAGAGTGTGCTCTTCTCGGGCTGTCCTGAAAACAGAATGATTTGACATTGTATCCCATTTCTCCCAAAGAAGCGGCAATAGAACTTCCCGCAAGTCCTGTTCCTACAACAATCACATCCAGTTTTTTACGGTTGGCAGGATTAACGAGTCTTGCTTTCTTTTTATAGTTTTCCCATTTATATTCTAATGGGCCTTGTGGTATTTTTGAATCTAAAATCATGACCGTTCTGTTTAATGATAAGTAAAGAATACATACACCGGCATCAATGCAAAACCTACACAAATGATGATTGAATAGGCAATTCCTATCGTTTTGAACCATTGCACAAACTTAGGATGATAGAGTCCCAGAGTTCTTACAGCACTGTATATTCCATGGATCAGGTGATAGCATAAGGCAATCATTGATAAAACATAAATGATAACATACCACCATTCTTTAAAGACATTCACTACTAAAATGTACAGGTCTTTATTTCCGTTCTCATCCAAAGGCGGATTTCCGAATTTGTAGATATACCAGAAGTTCTGGAAATGGATTACCAGAAAGATCAGTATTAATGTTCCGAGGATTCCCATATTTCGGGAAGCCCATGTACTGGCTCTTCTCCGTCTGTCCGACTGATAACCGCCACCGGAATTTCTATTTTTTAAAGTAATAATCAGCCCGTCTACAGCATGCAAAATGATACAGGCATACAAAACGTAAGAAACTATTTTGATAATAATATTTCCGGATAAAAAATGCGAATAGGCATTAAATTGCAGGTGCGCCTGTTCTTGTGGCAGAAAAAGCTGAAGATTTCCAAGGAAATGAATCAACAGGAAGAATCCCAGAAAGAGTCCTGTAAGGCACATCAGCATTTTTCTTGACAATGTTGATAACATATTTTTGATTTAAAAATTAATAATATCCTAAGACCTTCATCCACAATCCTCCTACAACCATATAGATGATCAATAGAACGATTCCTATTTCAAGGCCTCTGAGCCACCATGCTTTCAGGTCTACATATCCGCTTCCGAAGAAAACCGGAGCAGGACCATGCCCGTAATGGGTAAGTACGCCATAAATAGAACCCATGAAACCCAGCATCATCGCCAACAGCATAGGAGGAATTCCCAAAGAAACACCTACGCCTAGTAATGCTGCATACATGGCCGCTACGTGAGCAGTAGCACTGGCAAAAATATAGTGGCTGAAGAAATAGACAACAATAATCACCGGGAAGGCAACCTGCCAGCTCAAACCTCCAATTTGTACTTTGATAAGATTACTGAACCAGCCAATGAAGCCTAATTCATTTAAAGAACTTGCCATCATTACCAATACGGCGAACCAAACGATAGTATCCCATGCTCCTTTTTCTCCTTTTACATCTTCCCAGGTTAATACTGAGGTTAACAACAATAAGGTTAATCCAATGAACGCAGTAGTTGTAGCGTCAATAGAAAGCGCTCCGCCGAATATCCAAAGGGCTAACAGAATAAAGAATGCTAACAGCATCAGCCATTCATTTCTGGAAATAGGTCCCATTTCTTTTAATTTCTGAGCGGCCATTTTTGGAGCATCACCTGTTTTTTTCAATTCAGGTGGATATAATTTGTACAATACCAATGGAACGACAAAGAATGCTACTGCACCGGGAATGAAACCTGCTGCAGCCCATGACATCCAGGTAATATCAATACCAAGGTTGGCTGCAAATTTCTGACACATCGGGTTACTGGCAGTTCCGGTAAGGAACATAGAAGAAGCGATGAGGTTCATATAATAGCTATTCAAAGTTAAAAATGAACCTAATTTTCTATGAGTTTCCGGTTTTTCAGGAACGGAATCAAAGCTTATCGCCATAGATTTCATGATAGGATAGATAATCCCACCACCTCTTGCTGTATTACTTGGAATAGCAGGAGCAAGACAAACATCGGCAAGTCCTAATCCGTAAGCCAATCCTAATGAACTTTTACCAAAAACTCTGATGAATAGAAAGGCAATACGGTTTCCGAGTCCTGTTTTGATAAATCCTCTGGCGATAAAGAATGAAATCCCGATCAGCCAGATTACTTTGTCTCCAAACCCGGAAAGCGCTTTTGTAATAGATTTTCCTGCATCTCCGGGAGCAACTACTTGTGTAAGGGCTGTAAAACCAATGGCCATCATACACATGGTACCCATGGGAGCGGCTTTAAGGATGATTCCTAAAATGGTTGCTGCAAAGATGGCAAACAAATGCCAGGCATTCTCGGCAACACCTTCCGGAGCAGGAATGAACCATATGATCAACGCAACAACAAATGTTATTGCTACGTTTCTGATATTTATTTCTTTCATGATACTAACTATTTAATGGGTTAAAACCTACTCTGAACCTGGACAATGAATAGATTATTGTTGTATTGTGAGGTGTTTTCCACCTGATATTTATAGCGGTCGAACTGAATCCCAAGCTGAATCCTTGCACCATAATTTTTCAGGAATTCCAGTCCGAACATTGGAGTGATCGTTTGTCGTGGATTGGACGCCATTCGGAAATTCGTGTCAAGATATTCATATCGACATGATAGTTCAAAGGCACTGAGATTTTTATGGTTGATTTCATATCTTAAATTCGGAAGGAAATAAGCTCCGCGGATCAGATATTGGTCTGGGTTTTCAGGGCGTAATTCAGGTGCAATAGAATTGTACAGAACATGGTTGGTTGCCTGTTTAGCTTCCAGCTGCATATCAAGACTCCATTTTGGATCAAACTGAATCAATGAACTCAGATCGATTCCCAAAGCATATACTTTTTTGCTGAAAACTTCTCCGGTACCTCCATTCAGACCTACATTGAAGTGATATTTTTTTGATAATCCGAAAACAAGACGGGTAGAATACTGCTTTCCATTATCATTATCGTTGATCTGGTTTTTCCCATTTCCGTTGACTACCGAAACAGCATATTGGAAGGGAATTTCTCCTAATTGAAGCTGTCCTGTGGCAGACATCCCGATCTGGAAACTCGTCCAGCCCAGTTTTCCGAATTCTGTATACTGATTAGACCAGTCTAAAGATTTAATAATATCAATAGGATAAGTCTCTTCAATACCGAACCAAGGTCTGAACTGACCGACTGTAATGGCTAATTTAGGATTGAAAGTATACTTCAGATAAGCATTTTCAAGAACTCTGCTTTTGGGATCATTTTTAAAATCGGCAAGATTGGCCAAGACAACAACTTCTGTGCGTTTACTGATCTGTGCCCGAACCTGAACCCTCATGTATTTAAGCATGAAATTATTATCCGTTCCCGAACCATCCGTATGGTGAAGTCCGTTGACATCAACATCCTTGGACATCCCAACCAGATAACGTGCCTGAAAAAGGCCTTTGATCTGCAGCTGCGGATATTTTACATTGTCTTCTTCCTGTGGAGGAGAGGTGGTCTTCAGAGAGTCCTGATTTTGTGCATAAGCTGATAACCCGCAGGCCAGCATGCACAGGATCAGGCTTTTCTTTTTAATCGAAAAAAAGGCCATATCTATTTTTGTTTTTTTGTATTGTAAACTTTACTTTACCACAAGTATCTTTATATGCGCTTGAATGAAAGAAAAGTGTTTTTAACCACCTCTTCACATCTCTGATTTGACACCCCTCCAGGGGGAGGGAAATAGTCAAATATTCAATCATAGTTCGTTGATACTTAGTTTTTTTATCTGTAGGGGCAGATTTTTTACTTAAGCATAAGTGGTTTGTGGTGAAATATCTATTTTAATCCTAAGAATGCGAACGGTGCAGATTCTTTAAAATTTGCATTGGATTTACCGTTGTAAGTGTTATTATTACTCAAATCCAGTTTCATCACTTTTCCCTTAGCGCTTAGGTCGAAATCTTTAAGATCTACCCAAAAAGTATTCGGTGTGAAAACCGTTTCAAAATAATATACCAGATTTTTCTGATCAGAAACAGAGCGCCATCTTGTGGATGAAATATTAGGTTCCGTTGCTGAAGTGATTCCGTAAGGCACTGAACAGTTTCTGATGACACTGAAAACACTCGCTATAGCTGTACGGGTATCAGCAGTCTGCGGTATTGCATTCACATAGTAAGAAGCTCTTACAAAGCGGTCTGCAGCACGGTTGGTTCCCGGAAGCATTACTGTTCCCGGAATTCCTTTCCAGTAATTGTTAAGAGCTAACTGTTCTTCAAAAACTGGAGAGTTGGTCATTACCGTATAAGATGGATCATGATGAATAACCAGTTTACCGTCAATATACTCAAATACAGCATTGTCTCCTGAGGCATCGGAAATGGAAAGATGAATTGTCGTAAATCTTTCTGTTCCCGGAATATAATCACTTACAATAACGAATGGCTCTTTTCGTGAAAACTCTACGGCTTCTTTTACGGTGGCGAAATTATCGAGATAATATTGTGCCCATAATGATATGGCAAGTCCCTTTTTACTTCCTTTTCCATCAAACTTTGGATACTGGGATTCTCCTAGCCAAAGAAGGTTGGCAACCAGTCCTTTTTCGTTCATTCCGTCTGCTGATGCAATATCCCATGAAGAGCTGATAAGGCTTCCGTATTTGGAAGACCATTTTACAGATTTAGAGCCTACAAGTCCGTTGCGGTCTATTCCTTTTGGGAAAACCCACAGGTTGGCCGGAATTTCATCACGCCAGTCCATAGAACGGGCTGTAATAACGGTATTCTGAGGACCTTTGTAAACTACTCTTGTACATGCTTCTGACGGATTCCATAATCCTATAGAGAGGACCAGAGAAAATAAAATTAATGGGAACTTTTTCATAATAGTATTATTTGAATTTAAATTATATATTGAATTTATTGTGAATAATTCAATTAATTTTTGTCATATTCATTATTTGGTGATATAAATTTAGATAAATTTGTTTAAATAAAATAATTATTAAGGTTAATAATGTGTAATTTATGTTATGAATCATGGTTAAAGCTTGATAATTGGATTATTGTTTATTTTTTTGTATATTTTAGAGATATGACACTAAAAGAGGATGAAAATGGAGAATGTTTTAATGTGTTTTTCGACCTTTTCTTTACTTGATTTTTCCCATGAATGCCTGATAGCCTGAAGTTTAAAATAAGATACCACAAAATAGAAAGCTGTTCGAAAAAAGGCTATATTTGATAGTTAGACTGAAAAGATATATGAATTTTATAGAATGCCATGAAGAGCCTATCCATATTCCGGGTTCTATACAAAGTTTTGGTTATTTGATTGGCATTGATGCAGAGTCCCGTACCATTACTTTTTTTAGCAGGAATATTTCGGATATATTTAAGATCGGGGGTTCTCAGGAACTATTCGGAAGAAAGCTTACTGACTTTCCTGAAAGTTTTCAAAGCATTATTGATTCAGAAATCTATACTTCGCTGGAAAAGTTTACCAGAAGGAAGAATGAAACTTATTTCGATAAGATTTTTATTGGAGATACTGAGTTCCATTTTTCTGTTTTCAGAAGTGAACTCTATATTTTCATGGAGTTTGAAGAGGTTATCATTAATCCCAATAAACGGATTTCGAATAAGTATGATAATTTTTATATCATCGATAATGAAAAGGAGCTCTGGAATCATCTTCTGGAAACCCTGTCGAAGGTTGTGAACTACGACCGTATGATGGTATACAAATTCATGATGGATGGTTCAGGAAAAGTTATCGCTGAAAAGAAAAATGAGAATATGGAAAGTTTTCTCGGGCTTCATTATCCGGAATCTGATATTCCCAAGCAGGCACGCGATCTTTATCTGAAAAAAAGAAAAAGAATTTTCAGTAATGTATATGCGGATACAGTTCCTATTTTAAGCAGAAGTCCTGAAAATATTGACCTTACTTTCTCTGCATCCAGAGGAATGTCGCCTGTTCACGGGCAATATCTTAAAAATTCAGGAGCTGCTTCAAGCTTCAGTGTTTCGATTATTATTGATGATCATCTTTGGGGATTGGTAACCTGCCAGAATGTAGAACCTAAACATATTGATCTTGAGGACAGGGTGCAGGCAGGAATTTTTACAGCTCTGGCTGCTAATGCTTATTCCTCTTTTAAATCCAAAAGCGAACTGAACTACCGTTTGGAGCTGAATGAAAAAGTTTCTCAGCTTAAAACGGAGTTTCTAAAACATAATAACCTATTCGATTCTCTTATTGAATGTAAGACGGAAATCAGAAATTTGCCTGAAGCAGACGGGCTTGCTATTGTTTCAGATGAGAATATTATAACAGACGGTAAAACTCCCAATCCGGAAAGTATAAGCCGAATTG
>Ga0105243_10004239_pt1 | contig 11361 bp, 9 predicted proteins | sample KBSM34metaG_FD_81525 | JGI IMG/M metagenome (GOLD analysis project Ga0105243, IMG submission 81525) | Miscanthus rhizosphere microbial communities from Kellogg Biological Station, Michigan, USA - KBS M3-4 metaG | ecosystem: Host-associated > Plants > Roots > Rhizosphere > Soil | place: Michigan...
CCAGATCACGGCCACGATGACCGCTCCCCAGCCGGGCCCAGTTCGGTCGCTGATGGCTACCCAAAGAGCAAGCGACAAGAACAGCACGAACAAGAACGCCGCAACTGCGGCGCCGGCGAACATTCCGGCGGTTTGGCCCACGCGGGTGGCAGTTTGGCTAACTTCGGCCTTGGCTAGCGCTAGTTCTTGCTGGACCAGGAGCGACAGGTCACGCGTTACGTCACCGAGCGCCTCACCGATGCCCTTCGTTTCGGCGTCTGGCCCGTCTTGGAATTCGCGGCGCGGGGGTGCCTGGCTTGTGTAATCCGTCATCGGCGTACGTCACCTTCGACCGGCGGCGGATAGTAGGCCTCGTCCCCAACAGGCGTTACGTTCGGATAGGTGGTGCCAGTCGCGCCAGGCTGCTCGGCAGCAGTTGTGCCGGCGCCCTCGTAGGGAGCCCCGGTCGGCACGCTCTCGCCGTAACGTGGCGTATAGCCGCCATCTTGATAGGTGCGGTCGCCGTATCCGGCGCCCCCGTAGTCCCCGCGGTCGAGATCGCTGTCGTACGCACGTGCTGGGGTGGCTTCGCTGCCAGAATCGACACTGGTGTTAGCAGCTACGGCGCCTCGGGTCAGTCGGCCTGCCACGACACCGGCAGCTGCCGCAATAGCCAGGAAGGCGACTGGTTGACGGCGCGCGAACCGTTTGACTTCCTCCAGCACGTCGCGCGGCTCATGGTTGTCGAGCCAGTGGGAAATTTCGCCAACGCGGCGCGACGCCTCATGAGCCAGATCGGTCATCGTCCCGGATTCGTCAGATTTGGAGGCCATCGAGCCGAGCTCTGAGGCCCAGCCATTCAGCTTCCCCGCAAGCGCTGATTGCTGACTATTGACCTGGCCCCGTACCTCGGACCGTGTTTGGTCCATCAGGTTCCGCGCTTGATACTTGGCCTCCTGGGCCACATTCGAGGCCTCGCTCCTGGCTGTCTGTGCCACGTCGGAGGCAGCGCCTGCGGCGGTGTCCTTGACGTTCGCTGCTTCACTCTTGGCGGTGTCGACAGTCGAATTGGACTGGTCACCATAGTCGCCATACCCCGGGTCCTGACCAGGCGTATCAGGTTGCTCGAGGCCCGGCTCGCCAGAAGGGCTCCTCGGTTCGTAGGTTGGGCTCGTCACGATTTCTCCAATCGGATCGATTGTTGGTCAAGATCCCCACGTACCCAACGGCCCGAGAAGGCAAACACACCCTTTGGGGTGATGCCCGAAGATCGCTACGGGCTTATCCCCATGGCTTGAGCATGATCTTGATCGCGCCGTCTTCCTTGTTCTGGAACACCTCGTACGCCTTGGCGGCGTCGGCCAGCGACAGTCGATGAGTGGCGAATTCCTCGACGCCGAGCGGATCCTCATCGGTCAGGAACGGCATGATGTCGGGAATCCAGCGCTTCACGTTGGCCTGCCCCATCCGAAGCTGAATCTGCTTGTCAAACAACGACATCATCGGCATGGGATCGGCCATGCCCCCATACACGCCTGACAGCGAGACCGTCCCGCCGCGGCGTACAGTCTCGATGGCCGTATAGACAGCAGAGAGCCGATCAAGGCCGGCTTTCTTCATCAGCGGCTCGGTGACGGCATCGGGGAGGACTGCCGTCACGCGCTGCGCGAAAGCCGCGGCGGGCGAACCGTGCGCCTCCATGCCTACTGCGTCGATGACCGAGTCCGGGCCGCGGCCGTCGGTCAGCGCACGTACCACGTCGGCAAGATCATCTTCATGATCCCGAAGATCGATTACCTGAATGCCGCGGGCCTGCGCCCGTGCCAGCCGCTCGTCCACCAGATCCACCGCGATGATCTTGTCGATCCATTTCTGCTGGGCGATCCGACTTGCCATGTCGCCGATCGGTCCGAGTCCCAAGATCAACAACGAGCCACCGTCTGGTACTCCCGCGTACTCCACCGCCTGCCAGGCGGTCGGCAATACATCGGACAGGTAGATGAAGCGGTCGTCGGGCGGACCCTCAGGCACGAGGATGTGAGTGAATTGAGCTTCGGGGATCCGAAGGTACTCGGCCTGGGCGCCCGGCACTTGGCCATACAGCTTGGAATAGCCGAACAATGCGGCACCGCTGCCCTCACCGCGTACCTGGGTCGTCTCGCACTGGGTATAAAGCGAACGTTCACACATCCAGCAGTAGCCGCAGGAGATCTGGAAGGGCACCACGACTCGGTCGCCGGGCCGGATCTGGCTGACATCTCGGCCGACCTCCAGCACGATGCCGATCGCCTCATGGCCGAGCACGTCACCGGGGTTCATGAAGGCGCCCAGAGTCTCGTACAGGTGAAGATCAGAACCGCAGATGTTGGTGCTCGTGACCTTGATGATCGCGTCGTTGGGCTCCTTGATCACTGGGTCGGCGACCTCTTCCACCGATACGTTACGGCGGCCCTGCCAGGTAACAGCTTTCACTTCTGCCTCACGCTTATGCCTTACGCCAATCGTTGCTGGTCAGATGCGAGCCAGCCTGCGGCCCCATCTGCAGCATGCCCCCGTCCACGACCCACGACGCACCCGTCACGTAACCGGCTTGAGGGCTCGCAAGAAATGCAATCACAGCGGCGATTTCGCGAGCATCGCCGGGTCGACCGAGTGGGATGCCGAGTCGCTCCGCATTCCGCGGGTCCTCGTCCTCCTGGCCAGTCATCGGCGTGGCGATCTCGCCGGGAGCTACGGCGTTCGCGGTGATGTTGTGCTGACCGAGCTCGAGCGCGAAGGTCTTGATCAACCCGCCGATGCCATGCTTGGCAGCGTCGTACGGACCGGACCCGACACGGGGCTGATGCTCGTGAACGCTGGTGACAGCGATCAGCCGGCCGCCATTGCCGGTCTTCACCATGTGTTTCGCGGCCTGCCGCATGCAGACGAAGGTGCCGTCCAAGTTGGTGGCGATGATCTTGCGCCATTCGTCGTAAGAGGTGTCGACCAGCATCTGCGAGTGGCCGGTCCCGGCGTTGTTGACGAAGACGTCGAGCCCACCCAGATCCTTGATCAGCAGGTCGATGCTGACAGCGCAGGAGGGTAGATCGGTGTAGTCGAGCTGCTTGATGATGGCCTTGCGTCCGTGCGACCGCACCTCGTCGGCGGTGGCTTCAGCGCCTTCGGCATCGGAGTGCCAGGTGACGCCGATATCCATTCCGGCCTCGGCCAGCGCGACGGCAGTTGCCTTGCCGATCCCTGAGTCGGATGCGGTGACAATGGCGTAGCGGGGATCAAAGGTCATGCGTGAGGTATTCCCCGCCGCCTCGGACAGCAAACCATTGCTGCCGCGCGTGGCGCGCGCCCGCCCGGCGCGATCGCGCCCGCCGCCGCCTGCCGAGTCGTTTTGACGCCTGAGCGGCGAAACGTACCGGTCTGCCCGCAACAGGCGGCTCGTTTTCATGCCTGTGCTGCAAAACGTTCCCCCGCTAGGAGTCCCGAGCCCGGAAACCTAGGAGTCCGAGCCCAGCAACTCACAAGATTCGTCCGATTCGCCCGGGGCCGCCGGAAACCTACGGTCATAAGCGCCGATCCCACGACCCGAGCGGAGTTGTCCCAATGATTTGCCCGAGGCCCTTGGCATTAACCGCCACCATCGCTTTCACAGTCGTGGCTGCTAGCTTCGGTTTGGCTACCCCCCAACGCGCCGAAGCCGCAGCCCCTCCCACCGTAGATGCGGTCATCGAGTGGAACCGGACGCTCTTGCAGCTCATCCGTACGCCGGGGTCCGACGCATCACCGCCCCAGCTGACCCCTGGCACGACGCCTGGAAGCTACCGGCCTACGCCACCCAATTTTGTGCCTCCGGTCTTCACCCATTGGCCGAAGGTGACGCCCTTCGCCCTGACCCGCGCCAGCCAGTTCCGCCCAGGAAAGCCTCCGGCACTGACCTCGGCGACCTACATCGCCGCGCTGCAAGAAGTCCAGCGACTCGGCGACGTGCACAGCACGACGCGTACTGCCGATCAAACGCAGATCGCCAACTTCTGGGCCGCGCCCATCCAGAACTACTGGAATGAGATCGCGCAGACGGCGGCGCTCGACCGGCACACCACGCTGGCACAGAACGCCCGGCTGTTCGCGCTGCTCAACGCCAGTTTCGCGGATGCAACCATTGCGTTTTACGACGCCAAATACACCTATGACATCTGGCGGCCGGTGACCGCAATACGTACCGGTGTCGGCGACGGCGATGGCGCCATCACCGCGGATCCCAACTGGACACCGCTGGCCGGCAACACCGCGCCCGATCCCTCCTATCCAGGCGCGCACAGCACCATCAGTGCCGACGCTGCCGTGATCTTGCAGTCCGTCTTCGGCACTGACAGTCTCCGATACTCGGTGCGTTCCGAAGCCTTGCCGGGCGTGCAGCGGTCATTCACCAGTTTCTCGGGAGCCGCGCAGGAGGCGGCACTCAGCCGGATCTACGCCGGGCAACACACCCGTGTCGACCACGTAGCCGGTGTCGAACTGGGCCGCAATGTGGCGCACTACGTGCTCCACCACGATCTGCAGCTGAGCTGAGCATCAATCTCGTGTCAAGTGATCGCCGCGAGGTGGCGGGTGGGCAAGAACCCCCACCCGCCCCGGCGCACAACAGGTTCCAATCCGAGGCCGTACGGGGCATACTCCTCGCCATGGCGGGGAGCGTCGCCACCTCCCATTTCATCGGTCGCACAGTTGAGCTCGACCGGCTACGCGCCGCATTCGAGTCCACCCGCGGCGGCGATCCGGTCACGCTCTGCGTGGGCGGAGAGGCCGGCGTCGGCAAGACCCGGCTAGTCACTCGGTTCGCTGACCACGTCAGCGAGGCGGGCGGTTTGGTCCTGGTGGGCGGCTGCATCGAACTAGGCGAGGGATCGTTGCCGTACGGCCCGGTGATCCAGGCGCTACGCGGACTCGGCCGGCGTCTCGATTCTGCCGTGCTGGCCGATCTCGTCGGGCAGGACCGAGCACTCCTGGCCCGGATGCTGCCTGAGTTCGGGACGACCGACGACGTAGCGGAGTCGACGTCTGGCTCGCCGGTCGTCAGCTCGTCGTCACAGGCCAGGCTGTTCGAGGCTTTTCTCGGCCTGCTGGATCGTTTGGCGAAACGTTCCCCGACCGTGTTGGTGATCGAGGACTTGCATTGGGCCGACCGCTCGACTCTGGACTTGCTCACCTTCTTGGTGCGCAATCTGCGAACGGCATTGCTCCTCGTGCTGACCTACCGCACCGACGACCTGCACCGCCGCCATCCGGTCCGTCCCTTCCTCGCCGAACTGGACCGCAGCGAGCGAGTCGACCGGCTGGATGTCGATCGCTTCGATCGTGACGAGATCGCGCAGCTGCTGCAGGGGAGTCTGGGCGGCAGTCCGGCAGCGGAGCTGGTGGAGCAGATCTTCCGGCGCTCCGGCGGCAATGCGTTCTTCGCCGAAGAACTGTTCGCCGCCATTCGCGAACGTAACGCCAGCCCCAATCTGCCGCCAAGCTTGGAGAATGTGCTGCTGAGCCGCGTCCAGGTCTTGCCGGAGGAGACCCAGGCGACCCTCCGCATCGTTGCCGCGGCAAGCGGACCGGTGGAGCACCAGCTGCTTGCCGCCGTGAGCGACCTTCCCGAACCGGAATTGCTTGCTGCGCTGCGCAGCGCGGTCGCTCACCAGGTGCTCGTTCCCGATCCCGACACCGAGACCTACGCCTTCCGACACGCGCTGACCCAGGAGGCGCTCTACGGCGACCTTCTACCCGGCGAGCGGGCTCAGCTGCATGCGGCTTTTGCCACGGCACTCGCCGGGCATCGCGGACTCGCCGATCCCAGCCACGGCGACATGTCGGCTCGGCTTGCCTACCACTGGGTTAGGGCACATCAGCCGGCGCAGGCGCTGCCTGCCGCGCTGGAAGCCGGGTTGCATTCCCACGCGGCGTACGGTTTCGCCGACGCGCGGCGTCATTTCGAGACCGTTCTCGAGCTCTGGGATCAGGTTGCCGATGCCGAACAGCGACTTGGTCTCGACCGTGCCTCCGTACTGCGCTATGCGGCCGAGTCGGCCTATCTCGCCGGCGACCCGAGCAGGGCGATCACCTTGACGAAGGCGGCTCTCGGCGCAGTAGATGAGACCTCGGACCCCGTACGCGCCGGCCTGCTGCACGCGCTGCTCGGCGGCTATCTACACGCGACCGGCGGTCAGAATGCGCTAGCGGAATATGAGGCCGCCGTACGCCTGGTGCCAGCGCTTCCGGCCAGAGCGGAGCGAGCCCAGGTGCTCGCTGCCTTCGGCGAGGCGCTGATCGGGCAAGGACGCCACCGGGAATCCCGTGAGGTGTGCGAAGAGGCGATCAGGATCGCCCAGGAGGTCGGCGCCCTAGCGCAGGAGGGCGACGCCCGTAAGGCGCTCGGGGTCGACCTGGCGTTTCTCGGTGATCTTGAAGCCGGTGTGCAGGAGCTGGCCGAAGCGCGTCGGATCGCCGAGGCTGTCGGCAGGGTAGAGGAGGTAGCCCGCTGCTATGCGATGCTCTCCGGACTGCTCGAAACCTTGGGTGCGCTCGATGCCGCGGCCACCGTCGCGTTGGAGGGTGCTGAGCAGGCGGCCAACCACGGGCTCGGGCGCTGGCACAGCCCGTTTCTCACCGCGACCGCCGGGCGTGCGTTGTTTGCGCTCGGCCGATGGGATGAAGCCGACGTCCTGCTGCGTCGTGCAGCCGACCGGGTCGCCCCTGAATTGGCTGCCGCTCGGGTGTTCATCTGCTCGGCCCGCAGCCGATTGGAGATCGGCCGAGGCCGTGCCGAGGTGGCCGCGGAGTGTCTTGCGGAGGCTGGCGAGGCCTATCTGCGTACGGTCAAGCAGCCGTGGTTCGCTACGCCGCTGTTTGTCGCGACGGCGGAGCTCGCCCTGCTGGAGGGCCGATTCGCCGATGCTGACGCCGCTATCGCCGAGGGTTTGCAGGTTGACGCCGGGGACCTCGCCTTCGCGGCGCAGCTCTATGTCATCGGAGTGCGCGCGGCCGCCGAACGTGCCGACCTTGCCCGGGCGCGCCGCGATGAAACAGAGTTGACGAAGGCCCTGGAGCTTGGAGAGGACTTGGGCCGCGAGCTTGGCGCACGGATGGCACCAGAGCAGCCGGACGATTCGGTTCCGACACCTCGCATTTGGGCCTGTGCCGTCGTATGCGACGCGGAGCTTGCCAGACTCGCCGGCCACAGCAATGCCGAGCTCTGGAAAACAGCCGCAGAATCCTGGGAGCGGCTCGCCGAGCCGTACCCGACTGCATACGCCGGCTGGCGCGAGGCTGAGGCGCTGTTGCTGGCTGGTCGCGCCCGAGGTCGGGCCGAGGCGTTGCTACGCGGGGCGTACGCGACGGCATGCGGTCTGGGCGCCTTGCCGCTCTGCGCCGAAATTGAGGGCTTGGCGCGCCGTGGGCGCATCAACCTGATCATAAATAACGAGAAAGCAGCGTCGGCCGCCGAGTCGTCTTCGCCTCTGGCGCAGCTCGGCCTCACGGCTCGGGAGCAGGAGGTCCTCACCCTGGTGGCGACCGGAGCAACGAACCGTCAGATCGCAGAGACACTTTTCATCAGCCCGAAGACGGCCACACTGCACGTGTCCAACATCCTCAGCAAGCTCGGCGTCACCAATCGAGTGGAAGCGGCCACAATCGCCCATCGGCTCGGCGCGTGAGAGGCAACCTGCCTAAGCCTTCGATGTGCCTGAGTGTGCGATCTGCCCTGAGTGTGCGATGTGCCCTGAGCTTGTCGAAGGGCTCAAGGCACATGATCGCGCTCAGTCGTTGTCGATCTTCTTGCCGTCCTTTGCCAGCACGTACCACTTGGCACCGAACTGATCGATGTCTTGGCCGGTCGTATCACCTGGCGCCTTGTCACCGACGAAGTAGTAGAGCGGATGACCGGCGTAGGTCACCTGGGTGGTGCCATCGCCCCGCGTCGTGGTGCCAATGAGGCCGGCGGATGCGCCCATGGCGGCTTGCGGTGCGCCCGTGCTCAGCAGCGGCGGCCATGCAGTGGCGCACGGACCGTCGCAGTTGGACTTGCCACCTTTGTCTGCCTCGAACAGGTAGAGCGTACGGCCCTGAGAATCGACCAGGATCTGGCCGAGATTCACCGTACGAAGATCAACAGTGGCGGCCGTCGCGGCTGCAGTACTCGGCGCTGTCGATGGCGCGCCATAGCCACCACCGGCACCGTAGGCCGACGTGCCACCGCCACATGCGGCGAGAACCAGCGTTAGTGCCGCGAGCCCGGAGGCCGCGAGGCTGCCGCGCCGGATGTTGCGCGCCCGCAGTCGGGGAGCAGAGTGCTGCGGCTGATCAATTGCGGGCTGCTGGCCGGGTGGTTCGGCCAATGAGGTTTGGACCTTGGTGTACACGTTGTGCTCCTCGGGGTGCAGGGCTAGAAATCTCGTGCGGCGTACTGCCGCTCCTTATCCCTTGCACGCTATGGCCGATGCAGCACCTCAGAAATCGGACGATGAGCCAGTCCTGGCGCGGCCGGAACCCCTAATTCTCCCGAGCCACCCTCCTAGTGCCCTGGAAGCTCAGAGCACACCCGGGCCTGCACCCGTACGCCGGCCCAGGGCCTCCCAGTTACGAGGCGGCGGGTAGCTCGTCGGGTACCCCGATGATCGAGCGCATCTTGATCATCAGGCGCGACAGCACCCGCGAGACTTGCATCTGGGTGGTGCCGATCTCCTCAGCGATCTCTGCTTGAGATCGCTGCTGGTAGAACCGCAGCCAGATCAGCCGCCGCTCATCCTCATCCAGCCCAGCCACGGCTTTGTCGATGATCATCCGGGCCTCGGCACGGTCAATGTCCTCGTCCGTCTCGTTGGAGCAGAAGCAGACCCCGCGCGAAATCGCTAGGTCGATAGATGAGGCGCTGTAGCCCAGGCTTGCGAACCGAGCCTGCTGTACCGCACGAACCGGTTCTCCGAGCTCGTCGGCGAGATCTTGGGAGCGAGGTAGGGAGCCCATCTGCTGCACCAGCGTGGGCCACCGCCGCCAAATGGTCGACGCCAGTTCTTGGGTTGGCCTCGGCGGCCGTACCACCCAACCAAAATCACGGAAATGGCGCTTGAGTACGCCAGTGATCGTTGGCACCGCGAAACCAATGAACGAACCCTGATGGGGATCGAAGCGCTGACATGCCTCAACCAACCCGGCGCAGGCAACCTGGATCAGATCCTCTTGGTCTTCGCCGCGATGCATGAACCGCCGGGCGAGCGTTTCAGCCAGCCAGAGATGGGATGTCACCACTTCTCGAATGATCCGCTCTCGCTGCGCCGGGCCCGCCGTCTCGGCAGCAACGAGAAGATCATGAGTGCGGGTCGCAAGGTCCTCCCGGGAGACCTGCTGGCGCGAAAAAGTAAAGGAAGTTTCGGTGATCGCCATGAGCGCGTCACCCTTCGTTAAGAAATGCGGGTGTGGCGCGCTTCTCGGCCACAGCAAGATACAACCACTGAATGAGTGTCGGCGGCAACCCCTACTATCCAAAAAACGAAAAAGTCCTTGAGAATGCGATTGATGCCACGCTCAGTTTTCTTTCACTGATCTCGTGGTATCCACTAAACGCAGTAGCCCCACTCACGGATGTTGATCAAGAAAAGCCATGATGGCATCGAGTGCGTACAGCGCACAGGGGCTCCATGACTGGCATTAGCTGAAGGTTCATCGCCATGGAGGCGTTGCGTTGTCGACCGATTGGGTAAGTCGAGTAGCAGGGTGGCGCGCCCAACCTAGGATCAGCCGCCACCCTAGGCCCCGGAGCTGAGCAGACATGCTGCGGGGCCGTTCCATTCTCCAACGCCATGGCTGCCCTTGTCTTCCTGCGACGGTTTCGAGGGGCGACTACACTCGCTGTGGTTTCTATCGGTAATCCGCCCTGTGTCTGCGGACCTGACGCCATAGAGGTGACATGGTCTCGCAGCGGCAGATCGAGGTCTCGCAATCGCCAATCGGGATCGATCCGGTCTTCGCGAGTTTGGAGGCCAGCCGGGTGGCGCAGCTGGAAGCGGAGATCGCACAACTCAAGGACGCGCTGGCCCGCCGACAGCAGATCGGCGTGGCGACTGGGCTGCTAGCACAACGATTCGCCATCAGCCCGGAGCAGGCTTGGTCATTGCTGGTCCGCCTCTCGCAGAACGGTCACGTCAAGGTTCGTGACATTGCCCAGGCCATGATCAATGGGCACTGCGGTCGGATCGGTCCTGCGGAGGCTCAGATTTTTGCCGCGATTCAGTCCTACCTGCCGGATGGCATACATCTCATCGGTCCCGGACCGGATACTCAATGCCATGGCGATTGATCCCGAAGGCCTCGCGGCCAGCATCCGCCGGCTTGGCACGCTGGGCGAACCGGGCATCAGGGTGGTCGAAGCACTCCGGCACGTGACGGAGGCTTGTGTCGACCTCTTTGGTGTCACGGGCAGCGGCATCATGTTGGCTGACGAGCAGAATGTGCCGCGCTATGTGGCTGCTTCAGACGGACCCGGCCGGATGCTCGAGCTGGCCGAAGGTGACACCGGGCAAGGTCCGTGCACTGAGGCGTTTGTTAACAACACCGTCGTCGCCAGTACCGACGTGACCACTGAAGAGCGTTGGCCCGACCTTGCTGTGGCAATTCGTTCGCATCCCGTACGCGCTGTGTTGGGTCTGCCGGTACGCCTTGGCGGTGTTACCGTCGGCACTCTTGACGTCTTCTACGACCGGCCGCACGTCTGGCAGGACGACGAGTGTCAAGCCTTGGCCCGCTATCGCGACGTGGTGGAATCCACTCTCGCGACAGCCGTCGCCGCCCACAATGCCGGCGAGCTGGCCGCGCAGCTGCAATACGCGCTGGACTATCGGGTGATCATCGAGCGAGGCGTGGGCTATCTGATGGCCCGGGATCAAGTGGACTCTATGGCTGCTTTCAACAAGCTGCGCCGCGCTGCGCGCGATCACCAGAGCAAGATCGGCGATGTTGCGCAGCGACTCCTCTCGACCGGTCTGCTACCTACTGAGACAGCGCGCGAGCACAGCTCAGCTACGTAGCGTCTGGCTCGGATACGTGCCGAATCGGCGCCGGTAATCAACGGCGAAACGACCAAGATGGGTGAAGCCCCATTTGGCAGCCAGCGTTGCCACGCTGACGCCATTGCCCGGCTCGGCACCTTGTAGATCGCGGTGCGCGCGTTCCATTCGCACGCTACGCAGATAAGACAGCGGCGTGGTATCCAGGTGCCGCCGGAACGCAGCCTGCACCCCGCGCGGGCTGAGCCTCGCTGCCGTGGCGATTTCGTCAAGTGTGATCGGGTCGCCAGCGTGCTCATCGATGAACGCCAGCGCGCGACGGAGCGGCTGCGGCGTGTCGCCG
>Ga0105243_10004243_pt1 | contig 11357 bp, 8 predicted proteins | sample KBSM34metaG_FD_81525 | JGI IMG/M metagenome (GOLD analysis project Ga0105243, IMG submission 81525) | Miscanthus rhizosphere microbial communities from Kellogg Biological Station, Michigan, USA - KBS M3-4 metaG | ecosystem: Host-associated > Plants > Roots > Rhizosphere > Soil | place: Michigan...
AGCGGTGCGGCTCGGCGTTGTCCGCCACCTGGTAGCTCATGCCCGGGGTCAGGACGAACCGCCGGCCGTCCTCCAGTTCGGTGTGCAGCTCGCCTTCCAGGCACAACAGGATGTGGCCCTTGGAGCACCAGTGGTCGGCCAGGTAGCCGGGGCTGTATTCCACCATGCGCACGCGAATTTCATCGAACTGCCGGGTGCGCCAGAAGGCGCTGCCGGTTTCGCCGCGATGCTCGGTGGGTTCGATGTTCGACCAGTCGGTGGTGGCGAAGGGAATTGCGCTGATGTGCATGCACGGCTCTTGAGGTTGTGAGGCAAAAGGGGAGAGGGCTCAGTCGTCCACGGCTTCGCAGAGACCACTGGCGCCATGCTTGTCGGTGTACTTGACGGTCACCGATTCGTCGTCCTCGACGCTGATGGACAGGCTGATTTCTGCCGTCTTGACCTGGAAATGCCGGTCATCCACGGCACTGTTCTTGACTGCTTTGCCGTTGATGTAAACCGGGCCGCCCTGGTCGGCGCTGACTGCCAGATTGCCCGGGCAGGAGACGTTGAACAGTGGAATGCCTTCGGCGTGGGCCGAGCCGGCAAGGATCATCAAGGTGCCCAGAAACAGGATTTTGCGCATCACAGACTCCTATCCAAAGAGGGCCGCGGGGCCCCGGTGCGGTGTCTAGCCTATCCCTTGGCGCCCCCTCGTGCGAGTGGAAAATTTACCCCGTGCCAGAGCGTCCCGGGGGCTTTGTAGGACAAAAAAAACCGTGGACTCACGGCTGACGGATATGTCAGGTTTCCAGCGCCTCAATGGGCGAGTGATAGGACGATCTCGCAGGCGGGGTCGCAGCTGTCCTATCGGATTTTTTGTCTGGAACAAGGACGTAGCAATGTCAAAAGCACTCTCGGAAGCAGTCGGCAACGGCATCGATTCGGCCGCTCAGGCCAGCCATGCCTACCAGCAAGTTCTGGCCTTCAGCCACCTGTATGACCGTGGCGGCAGCGAGCTGATAAACGGCAAGCCATCCTTCACCGCCGACCAAGCGGCGGATTCGATCCTGCGCAAAGGCCTGTCCTGGCACGACCAGAACGGCGACGGCAAGATCGACCTGAGCTACAGCTTCCTCACCGAAAAACCGGCCAACTACAACCCGGCCCTGGGCAGCTTCAGCGAGTTCAGCGCACTGCAAAAAGCCCAGGCGCTGCTGGCTCTGCAATCCTGGGCGGACGTGGCCAACGTGACCTTCACTGAAGCGGCCAAGGGTGGCGACGGCCACATGAGCTTCGGCAACTACAACGTCAGCACCGGCGGCGCGGCCTTTGCCTACCTGCCGTCCGGCAGCAGCTACGACGGCCAGTCCTGGTACCTGATCAACGACCAGTACCGGGTCAACGAAACCCCGGGCAACGGCAACTACGGCCGCCAGACCCTGACCCACGAAATTGGCCACAGCCTGGGCCTGTCCCACCCGGGCGTGTACAACGCCGGCAGCGGCAGCCCTACCTACAACGACGTGACCTACGCCCAGGACACCCGCGGCTACAGCCTGATGAGCTACTGGAGTGAGAGCAACACCGGGCAGGACTTCAGCAAGGACGGCGGCGGTGCCTACGCCTCGGCGCCGTTGCTGGACGATATCGTTGCGGTGCAGAAGCTCTATGGCGCCAACCTGGAAACCCGTGCCGACGACACTGTCTACGGCTTCAACTCCAACACCGGTCGGGACTTCTACAGCGCCCACAGCGCTTCGGACAAGCTGGTGTTCGCGGTCTGGGACGGCGGCGGCAACGATACCCTGGATTTCTCGGGTTTCACCCAGAACCAGAAGATCAATCTCAATGAAGGGGGCTTCTCCGATGTCGGCGGCCTGGTGGGCAACGTGTCCATCGCCCATGGCGTGACGGTGGAAAACGCCATCGGCGGCTCGGGCAATGACCTGCTGATCGGCAACGCCGCGGCGAACATCCTCGAAGGCGGTGCCGGCAACGACATCATCTATGGCGGTGGCGGTGGCGACACCCTGTGGGGTGGGGCAGGGGCTGATACCTTCGTCTACGGCGCGGCCGCGGATTCGACCTTCGACGCCCCGGACTGGATCATGGATTTCGTCAGTGGCGAGGACAAGATCGACCTCACCGGGATCCCGCAATTCGCCTCCGGTGGTGCCACCCTGAACTTCGTCAGCGGCTTCACCGGGCATGCCGGCGACGCGATCCTCACCTACTACGCCGAAACCAACCAGACCAGCCTGATGATCGACCTGACCGGTCATGGCGCGGTGGACTTCGCCGTGGGTACCGTGGGCCAGGCGGCGGTCACCGACATCATCGCCTGATCGACCCTGGGTAACGGGAGCGGCGCCTCAAGGTGCCGCTCTTTGGCGAATTTCAGTCACCGCCCCCGCCGCCACAACCTCCGCCCCCGCAGCCACTGCTGTCGCCCCCACCCCCATCGCTGCCGCCACTGTCGCCATCACCGCCGAAACGCGAGCTGTCGCTGTCGCTGCTGCTGCCGGAAGAGTCGCTGTCCAGGGAGCTGCTGTGCAGCTCGCTGCCGCAGTGCACCAAGGTGGCGCTGCCGCCGTTGTCGGTCAGGCGGCGCAGGGACTGGCAGTCGGCGACGTAGTGAAAGCCCCCGGCGATCTTCAGCTTGGTGTCCAGGGCGAACAGCAGTGGCAGGCGGCTGGGCTGGGCCGGGTTGATGTTTTCTTCCAGGCAGGCCTGGCGCCAGACCCGGCGCAGGCCGTTGTCGCTTTGTTGCGCGGCGTTCTGGCCGAGCACCGCCGCCGGGGTGTGGTGGAGGAACTGGCCGAAGGCCTGGTTGCAGAACTGCTGGTAGTCCCGGGTATGCAAGATGAATTCGTGCCACAGGTCGTCCACCACCTGGGACGGCATCGACACGTAGCGCTGGCCGCTCTTGAGGTAGGCGAGAAAGAACTGGCGCAAGCCCTGGGCCACCAGCTGGCAGTCCTTGAGGTTCAGGTGCGGGTGCTGGGTGCGCAGGGGCTCGAACAAGCGCGGCGGCAGGGTGAAGTTGCGGATGTGGGCTTCCCGACGCAAGGCCGTGAGGGCTTTCTGACGGCGCCAGAACACCAGGATCAGGGCCAGGGCCACCACTGCGGGCAAGATCAACAGCATGTTAGGTCTCCGCCGGAAAAAGTGCCGAGACAGTGGCGCAATGCGGCGTTTTATTCAAGCCATCGCCGTGCGCCTGCTGCCGGTGGTGGGGATCGGGGACACAGGCCGGGAAAAGTCCATCAGGGCCAACCAGCACTTCTATCTTCTGCTTATTGCCGGACCACGACTTGGCTGGCCAGGGTTTACACACCACACGGAAGTCACCCCATGAAAGCACGCAGAACCCCCATTGCCGTTGCCATCGGCCTCGCCGGCCTGTGCCTGTTGCCCACGGTGCAGGCCGACCAGGGCAGCGACACGGTGGCCCGCCTCAACCAGTTGTACAACGACACCCGCCAGGATTGCGGCGGCCCGTCGAAACCGGCATTCCTGTGTTCCGGGGTGCTGTTTCGCGCCACCTGGCCGTCCACCGACTACCAGTTCTACAGCATCAGCCCGAAAAGCCAGGCCAGCGGCGGCGTATCGGCGTCCTACCTGCGCAAGGATTCGAAGTTCCGCAAGCTGGCCTACGGACTGCAGAGCGGCTTCATCTTCGACACCATCTTCGGCAACCCCAAGGATCACCAGGACTATGCGGTGCTCTGTTCCTTCCCCATCGACGCTGCCACCGACGACCGCGGGCAGCAGGGCTGCACCGACTCGCGGCGCACCCCGGGCAATGTCGAGAAGTACTGCCACGAGATCGGTGTGACCACCGCCGAGCAATGGGGCGCCAACTACCGACAGAACCGTGGCGACCACTCGCGCCAGTGTTCCTTCGATGTACGTGACGAACGCAACAGCGCCGCCGGCCCGGCGTTCTACCAGAGCATCCGCTCCATGGCGCAGATCGCCGCAGAATCCTTCGGCACTCAGAATGAGCTGCGCCTGGCCAAGTGGGAGGAAAAACCGCCGCAATCGCCCTCGATCCTGGCCCTGTTCTACACCGAGGATGGCGGCCTGGAAGGTGCGCGGCTGAACCAGATCCAGTGGTACAAGGCCGTGCAGCAGTACCTGCCGGTGATCAACATGAAGCTGCCGCAGACGCCGGCGCAGGACGCGAGTTTCGTCTACGACAACAAGAAGCAGGTGATCTACCCGATCACCGAGAAGAACAGCTGCGATCGCTATGTGCAGAGTGCGGTGTGGATCGAACGTGATGACCCGGGCTTCGGCAAGAAAGTCATGACCCTGGAAGTCACGCCCACCGATTGCGGGCGCAACGTCAAGGACAACCAGACCAACAACTTCTTCAACGAACTGGCCAGCGACCACTACCTGGATGCCCAGTGGAAGAACAACCCGGACAACCGCGACAGCAGCGTGGGCAGCATGCGCCGGCAACTGGTCTGCCACTTCAATATTGCGCGCAACAAGCCGGAGTGGAACCTGGAGCCTTCACGGCCCTACACCTCCAACGAAGACTCCATCGCCAAGGGCTGCAACAACACCTGAGGCCCGCCAGACCGCCTTCGCCGGCAAGCCGGCTCCTACGGCCCCCGCACTATCACCGGCCACCGTAGGAGCTGGCTTGCCAGCGAAGAGGCCCGCAAGACCGCCCCCGCCGGCAAGCCCGAGCACGCTGCTCAGTTGTGGTTGATGTCGACGTCCCGGGTTTCCCGCAGGCACAACAACCCCACCACCAGGCTGACCCCGGTAATCAGCACCGGGTACCACAGGCCATAGAAGATATCGCCGGTGTAGACCACCAGGGCAAAGGACACGGTCGGCAGGAAACCGCCGAACCAGCCGTTGCCGATGTGGTAGGGCAGGGACATGGAGGTGTAGCGGATACGGGTCGGGAACAGCTCCACCATCAGCGCCGCCAGCGGGCCGTAGCACATGGCGGCAATCAGGATCAGCGCGACGATCAGCACCACCACCATGGTCTTGTTGACGTTCTGGCTGTCGGCCTGCTGCGGATAACCGGCCAGGGTCACTGCGCCGCGCAGGGCGGCCTCGTCGAAGCCGTTGATCTTCACATCACCGACGCTGACCTGCACCGGGCTGCCGGCGGGGGCGGCGATGCTGCTGTAGGGCAGGCCCTGCTTCACCAGGAAGGTCTTGACCTTGTCGCAGGGGCTGTCGAAGCGCGCCTTGCCCACCGGGTCGAACTGGAAGGTGCAGGTGGCCGGGTCGGCGGTGACGCTGATGGGCGCCTGGCGGCTGGCCTGGTCGATGGCCGGGTTGGCGTAGTGGGCCAGGGCCTTGAAGATCGGGAAGTACAGCAGCGTGGCCAGCAGCAGGCCGAGCATCAGCACCGGCTTGCGGCCGATCTTGTCCGAGAGCCAGCCAAAGAAGATGAACATCGGCGCGCCGATCACCACGCTGATGATCAGCAGACTGTTGGCCAGGGCCGGGTCCATCTTGAGAAACTGGGTGAGAAAGAACAAAACGTAGAACTGCGCGGCATAGAAGGTCACCGCCTGCCCGGCATTGATGCTGAACAGGGCGATCAGCACCACCTTGAGGTTTTCCCACTTGCCGAAGGATTCGCGGATCGGCGCCTTGCTGGCGCGGCCTTCCTCTTTCATTTTCAGGAAGGCCGGCGACTCGTGCAGGCTCATGCGGATCCAGGTGGAGATGCCCAGCAGCACGATGGACAGCAGGAACGGCAGGCGCCAGCCCCAGACCTCGAACTGGTCGCCGGTGAAGTAACGGCAGGCCAGCACCACCAGCAGCGACAGCAGCAGGCCCAGGGTCGCGGTGGACTGGATCCAGCTGGTGTGCAAGCCGCGCTTGCCCTGGGGCGCGTGCTCGGCCACGTAGGTGGCGGCGCCGCCGTACTCGCCGCCCAGGGCCAGGCCCTGGAGCATGCGCAGGGCCACCAGGATGATCGGCGCGGCGATGCCGATGCTGGCGTAGTTGGGCAACAGGCCCACGGCGAAGGTCGCAACGCCCATGAGGATGATGGTGGCAAGGAAGGTGTACTTGCGCCCGATCATGTCCCCCAGGCGGCCGAACACCAGGGCGCCGAAGGGGCGCACCACGAAGCCGGCGGCAAAGGCCATCAGGGCGAAGATGAAGGCCGTGGTGTCGTTGACCCCGGCGAAGAACTGCTTGCTGATCACCGCCGCCAGGGCGCCGTAGAGGAAAAAGTCGTACCACTCGAACACCGTGCCGAGGGACGACGCGAAGATGACCTTCTGGCTGCCCTTGGCAGTGGAGTCCTGCAGGGGCGCGTTCAGGGGCTGTGCGTGTTCTGACATAGGGGGCTTCCTTACAGTGATTATTGTTGTTGTTCCACTGCCGACGCCGTTTCCGGCGCCGCTGTTGCAGATTCACCGCGACCGCACGATGAACCCTCGTTTCCCTCATCCGTAGGAGCTGGCTTGCCAGCGAAGAGGCCCGTGAGCCGGGCGCCGGCCTTGGGGACGCCTTCGCCGGCAAGCCGGCTCCTACATCAGGTGCATCTGTTCCTGCTGTCCCGTAGGAGCTGGCTTGCCAGCGAAGAGGCCCGTGAGCTGGGCGCCGGCCTTGGGGACGCCTTCGCCGGCAAGCCGGCTCCTGCGCTCATGCCGGGGTGGCGGGCTCCTTGTGCTGGACCGTGCTCCTGGGGACGCTGGCAAGGATCAGTTCAGCGGCCTTTTCAGCGATCATCAAGGTCGGTGAGCAGGTATTGCCCGAGGTGATGCGCGGCATGATCGAGGCATCGGCGATGCGCAGCCCCGCAATGCCGTGCACCCGCAGTTGTGCGTCCACCACCGCCTGGGCATCGCTGCCCATGCGGCAGGTGCCCACCGGATGGAAGATGGTGGTGCCGATGCGGGCCGCGGCCTCGTGCAGTTGCTCGGTGCTTTGCAGCTCGGGGCCGGGCAGGTATTCGCTGGGCTTGAAGGGTTGCAGGGCCGGGGCGCTGACGATGCGTCGGGTCAGGCGGATAGCGTCGGCGGCGACCCGCAGGTCCTCGGGGTGGCTCAGGTAGTTGGGCTGGATCAGCGGCGCATCGCCGGCCTCCACGGAACGGATCTCGACCCGGCCACGGCTCTGCGGGCGCAGGTCGCAGACCGAGGCGGTAAAGGCCGGGAAGGCGTGCAGCGGTTCGCCGAAACGCTCCAGGGACAGCGGCTGCACGTGGTACTCCAGGTTGGCCCGGGTCTGTTCCGGGCCCGAGCGGGCAAAGGCGCCAAGCTGGCTGGGGGCCATGGACAGCGGGCCGCTGCGGTCATACAGGTAGCGCAGGCCCATGCCCATCTTGCCCCACAGGCTGCCCGCGATCTGGTTCAGGGTGCGGGCGTTCTCCAGTTTGTAGATCAGGCGCAGTTGCAGGTGGTCCTGCAGGTTGCCGCCCACCCCGGGCAGGGCATGGCTGACGCCGATCCCCAAGCGTTGCAGGAGCGGCGCCGGGCCGATCCCCGAGCGCTGCAGGATGCTCGGCGAGCCGACGGAGCCGGCGCAGAGGATGATCTCGCGGCGCGCCTTGAAGTTCTCCAGGCGCCCCTGGCAACTGGCCCGCACCGCTGTGGCGCGGCCGTCCTCGAGGATCAGCCGCTGCACCTCGATGCCGGTCAGCACCACCAGGTTCGGGCGCTGGGCGATGGGTTTGAGAAAGGCCTTGGCGGCGTTCCAGCGCACCCCGGCCTTCTGGTTGACCTGGAAGTAGCCGCACCCTTCGTTGTCGCCGCCGTTGAAGTCGTCGATGTTGCGAATGCCGCTCTGCTCGGCAGCGCTGCGAAAGGCATCGAGGATCGGCCACGACAGGCGCTGGCGCTCGACCCGCCATTCACCGGCGGCGCCGTGCAGTTCGCTGCCGCCGGCAAAGTGGTTCTCGCTTTTCTTGAACAGCGGCAGCACCTGGTCCCAGCCCCAGCCCGGGTTGCCTTCAGCGGCCCAGCTGTCGTAGTCGGCAGCCTGCCCACGCATGTAGATCATGCCGTTGATCGACGAGCAGCCTCCCAGCACCTTGCCCCGCGGGTAGCTCAGGCTGCGGCCCTGCAGGCCGGGCTCGGCCTCGGTCTTGAAGCACCAGTCGGTGCGCGGGTTGCCGATGCAGAACAGGTAGCCCACGGGGATGTGGATCCAGGGATAGTTGTCGCGGCCACCGGCTTCCAGCAGCAGCACACGGAGCTGGGGGTTGGCCGACAGGCGATTGGCCAGAAGACAGCCGGCGGGGCCGGCGCCGACCACGATGTAGTCGTAGGCGTCAAAGGCAGGGAGCATCCTTAACCTCGTTTTTCGTTCTTATTGGGAGCCATCCTAGTTGTTAGCTTTCGTTAAAAGAATGTTAGTTTTTACCCACCCGCTGTGCGTTTTCTAACAGCGTTGGCCTTCGACTCCGGCAAGGAAACCCCATGTTCGACTGGAATGACCTGCGCTTCTTTCTTGAGCTGCAACGCAGCGGCCGCCTGCTGACCGCCGCGCGACGGCTGAACACCACCCACGCCACGGTGGCCCGGCACATCGAGGCGGTGGAGAAGGCCCTGGGCACCGCACTGTTCGTCCAGCACGCCCAGGGCTACGAACTGACCCCGGCCGGCGAAGCGCTGCTCAAGCACGCCGAGGCCATGGAAAACGTCGCCTTGCTGGTGCAGGAAGAGATCACCCAGTCCAGCGCGCCTTTGGGCAAGATCCGTGTCGGGGTCACCGAGGGCCTGGGGGTGAAGTTTCTCGCCAGCCGCATGGTTGGGCTGTTCGAGCGGTATCCGGGGCTGGAAGTGGAACTGGTGGCGGTGCCGCGCTTTGTCAGCATTCTCAACCGCGAGGCGGAGATCAGCATCCACCTGGAGCGCCCCAGCGCCGACATGCTGGTGACCCGCAAGCTCACCGACTACCGCCTGGCGCTGTACGCCAGCCAGGCCTACCTGGACCGCGCTCCGCCCTTGCGCAGCCGCGAGGACCTGGGCCGGCATGCCTGGATCGGCTACGTCGATGATCTCTTGTTCAGCCAGGAGCTGATGTTCCTCAACAGCTTCTGCCGCAACCCCCAGGTGGTGTTCCACAGCACCAGTGTCATTGCCCAGCAGGAAGCGGCCCGTTCCGGCCTGGGGATCGCCGTGCTGCCGTGCTACATGGCCGCCGCCGACCCGCAACTGGTGCCGCTGCTGCCGGCGGAAAGCATCCAGCGCGCCTACTGGATCAGCACCCGCCGCGAGCTGCACAAATCGGTGCGGCTGCGGGTGGTCTGGGATTACCTGGTGGAGCAGTGTGCGGCGCAGCAGCAGGTGCTGCTGGGGCCTGAGATCTAGCCTGGTTCAGAGGATCGGCCCGCAATGGACCGAGCTGCGGATCGGTGCCCCGGGCGTGATATCGACGAAGCGCGAGCCGTAGGACACTGGGTTCAGCGGGCCACCGTCCAGGCCCATGCCCAGGCCTCCGGCGCTGCGGGTTTCGCCTTCCTGCATCAGTGGATCAAGGCATGCGCGCCAGTCCAGCAGGCGCAGGGTCACAGCCTGGCGGCGTTCCAGGTCGCCGGCCAGCAAGGGGCTGGAGCGGTGCCACAGGTACTTGCTGAACAGCAGGGCGTCGCCGGGTTCGAACGAGTCTTCGATGCGCTGTGCTTCGAAGCTGTCGGTGAGCATCCCGGGCGTGCAGTAGGTCTGGTGCAGGTGCGCGGAAAATTCGGCCACCGACTCGCCCCGTGCCAGTTTGCCTGCCAGCAGGCGCGAGAACTGAAAATTCTCCTGGGCCGAGAATTGCGACAGGGGCACCCAGGCCATGCCGCCACCTTGCACTTCGGGGCGGATCGGCTGCAACGGCATCCACAGGCTGAAGGCCGGGTCCTGGGGGCGGATGTAGCGAAAGTTCAGCGAGTCGTAGTGCCAGGCAAAGCCCGAGCGTCCCACCCCCAGCTCGAAACTCTGGGCCTCGCTCATGATCAGGCGGCAGCCGCTGAGGCGGGTCAGCACCTGGGCGAAGGCCGGTTGCCGGTAGAGGCGTTCGAGGATGCCGACCTGGGTCACCCGGTGGGTCAGGCGACTGAAACCGTCGCCATGGGCCGAGGTACCCGAGGGGGCAGGACGCAGTTGGCTGTTGGCCAGCTCGCGCAGTTGCAGGATGGCCGCAGGCGTCAACAACCCCCGCAGCTTGATGAAGCCACGCTCCTTGAAATGCCTTAGATCGTCCTGGTCCAGGCGTAGCGGGTTGACCAGGGCAGGGGCGGTGTCAGGCAGGACCGGTGGCAGGTTCACGGGGGTATTCCATTACCAGGGGACAAGGCCCTTGAGTATGGACAGTGCGCGCTGGGGCGGCAGGCTGGATTCGACCTTGAGCAACGCCTTTGCGACATCGGGCAGGGAGGACGGCGCCTTAGTCGTCAGGCCGGATGTAGCGGTCCCGGGCCTGGAGGGTCGGTGCCACCACGGCGCTTGTCAACGAGCCGGCCTGGTGCCGGGGCTGTCGGCAGGCTCGCGGACCGCTTGCTGGCGAGTTCCCAGCAACAGCCCCATGGCCAGCAGGCTGGCGCAACCGGCCAGGGCCATGGCCAGGCGAAAACCGCTGGTCATGGCGGCGCCATAGAGGTCGGCGAACAGCGGGTCGTGCAGCGGCAGGCGGTGTTCGGTCACCGCTTGCCGGGCCAGTTCGGCGGCGCCGTCGAACCCGGCCGCGGCGCCGGATTCGCTGAGCACTTGCACTGCCCGGGTGCTCATCAGGCTGCCGAGCAGGGCGATGCCGACGCTCATGCCGGTCTGGCGCAGGGCGTTCATGCTGGCCGAGGCGATGCCGGCGCGCTCTGCCGGTGCGCAGGCCATCACCACCAGCCCGGTGGCCGGCACCGCCAGGCCCATGCCCAGCCCCAGCAGACCGAACAGCGAACCCACCCGCCAGTAGGGCGTGTGGGCATCGAAGCCGGCCATGGCGCTCATGGCCAGGCCTACCAGGCCATAGCCGCCAACCATCAGCCAGGGCAGGGGGATGCGCCGGTGCAAGCGGCCAAAGAGCATCGATACAACGCCTGTGACCACGAACTGCGGAAGCATGCGCAGGCCGGTGTCGGCGGCGGACCAGCCCTGGATCTGCTGCAGGAAGATCGAGAAGAAGAACAGGCTGCTGTAGCAGGAAAACCCGAGGATGAACGAGGCCAGGTTGGCCACCGCAAAGGGCCGCTGGCGAAACAGTGTGACGGGCACCAGGGGCCGCTGCACTCGACGCTCGACCTGGATCAGGGCCAGCAGCGCCAGCGTCGCCAGCAGCAATGAGGTGAGCGCCTCGCGGCTGCCGAAACCGTCCTCGCCAGCGACGATCAGGCCGTAGGTCAGGGCCCCCAGGCAGAGCACGCTGAGGATCTGGCCCAGGGGGTCGAGCGCGGCGTG
>Ga0105243_10004245_pt1 | contig 11357 bp, 10 predicted proteins | sample KBSM34metaG_FD_81525 | JGI IMG/M metagenome (GOLD analysis project Ga0105243, IMG submission 81525) | Miscanthus rhizosphere microbial communities from Kellogg Biological Station, Michigan, USA - KBS M3-4 metaG | ecosystem: Host-associated > Plants > Roots > Rhizosphere > Soil | place...
ACCCGCGATCAGGGTGAGGAGCAGGGCCCCGACGACCACGCGCAGGAGCGGGGAGTTGGCGTTGTTGATCCGAGCAAAAGGTGACACGAGGAGTCCTGAGGGCTGACGGTCATCGGGGGTATTCCCGACGCGGTTCGATCACAGTACGGTAACGAGCATGCAGACTCCTGGCAACCGCGAGTCCCTGACCAGCGCAAATAAAGGTCTCAGAACGGTACACAGCGCCGAGTCGTTTGCTCATGGAATCGTGACCAGGAATGCTCACGCGGATGCGTACACAATCGCGCCGAAGACTCGACCGACTACCCGTCGTGATCGGCCTCCTCGCCCTGCTCGCCCTCGTCCTCGGAGTCGGGACCGCCAACGCACAATCCGACCCCGACAAGACCTACGTCATCGCCACCGACGTGACCTTCGCTCCGTTCGAGTTCCAGAACGAGCAGGGCGACTTCGTCGGCATCGACATGGACCTGCTCAAGGCCATCTCCGAGGACCAGGGCTTCCGGTACCAGGTCAAGCCGCTCGGCTTCAACGCCGCCGTCCAGGCGCTGCAGTCGCGTCAGGTCGACGGTGTCATCGCCGGCATGTCGATCACCGACGAGCGCAAACTGGTCTTCGACTTCTCCGATCCGTACTTCGACTCCGGCGTCCAGATGGCGGTCGCGAAGTCGAACGACGACATCGAGTCCTACGAGGACCTCAGGGGCAAGCGGGTCGCGATCAAGACCGGCACCGAGGGCGCGATGTTCGCCGAGTCCATCAAGGACAAGTACGGCTTCACCACGGTCACCTTCGATGACTACCCGGTGCTGCTGTACGGCATCGCGCAGGGCAACGGCTTGAAGGCGGTCGGCGAGAAGGAGGCGGGCAACTCCTACGGGTTCGCGGTCTCCAAGGGCCAGAACGCCGAGCTGATCCAGAAGTTCAACGCCGGGCTCGCGAACCTGCGCGCCAGCGGGCAGTACGACAAGATCCTCGACACCTACCTCGGCGAGGGTGCGCAGGAGGCCCAGGGCGGGAACAACTTCTTCTCGCTCCTCAAGGACACCTACCCGCAGCTGCTCAAGGGCCTGTGGATGACCATCGTGCTGACCGTGGTCTCGCTGGCGATCGCGCTGGTGCTCGGCCTGATATTCGGGTTCCTGCGGGTCTCGCACCGCAAGGTCCTGCGCGCCATCGGCGTCACCTATGTGGACATCTTCCGCGGCACCCCGCTGCTGGTGCAGGCGTTCTTCATCTACTTCGGCATCCCGGCCGCGCTCGGCTTCCAGATGCCGGCGTTCACCGCGGGCGTGATCACATTGAGCCTGAACGCGGGCGCCTACATCACCGAGATCATCCGCGGCGGCATCCAGTCCGTCGACAAGGGCCAGATGGAGGCCTCCCGCAGCCTCGGCATGAACTACATGGCCTCGATGCGCAAGGTGGTGCTGCCGCAGGCGGTGCGCACCATGATGCCGTCGTTCGTCAACCAGGCGGTCATCACCCTCAAGGACACCTCGATCCTGTCGGTGATCGGCATCGCCGAGCTCACCCAGACCGGCAAGATCATCATCGCGAGGAACTTCGAGTCCTTCAACATGTGGCTGATCGTCGGCATCTTCTACTTCGTCATCATCATGGCGCTGACCAAACTGTCCGACCGGCTCGAAAAGAGGATCAACGCATGACCGAGTCGTCAGCGGCGCCGGTTGCGTCGCCCACCACCAAGATTCAGGTCTCCGGCCTCAAGAAGGCGTACGGGGACAACGAGGTGCTCAAGGGCATCGACGTGGACATCGCGAACGGCGAAGTGGTCTGCGTGATCGGTCCCTCCGGGTCCGGCAAGAGCACCTTCCTGCGCTGCCTGAACAAGCTCGAGGACATCACCGACGGCACCGTGATCGTCGATGGCTACGACCTGACCGACAAGAAGGTCGACATCGACAAGGTGCGCCAGCACATCGGCATGGTGTTCCAGCACTTCAACCTCTTCCCGCACATGACCGCGCTGGAGAACGTGATGCTGGCGCCGGTGCAGACCAAGCGCGCCACCAAGGAGGAGGCGAGGGCGACCGGGCAGAGACTGCTCGAGCAGGTGGGTCTCGGCGAGAAGGCGAACGCCAAGCCCGCCAACCTGTCCGGTGGGCAGAAGCAGCGCGTGGCGATCGCAAGGGCGCTGGCCATGAACCCGGACATCATGCTGTTCGACGAGGCCACCAGCGCGCTCGACCCGGAGATGGTCGGCGAGGTGCTGCAGGTGCTGCGCGACCTCGCCGATCAGGGCATGACGATGGTCGTGGTGACCCACGAGATGGGCTTCGCCCGCGAGGTGGCCGACCGGGTGATCTTCATGGCCGACGGGTTCGTCGTCGAGGAGGGCACCCCCGCGGAGCTGTTCGGGAACCCGCAGCAACCGCGCACCCAGGACTTCCTCAAGAAGGTCCTGTAGGCCGAGCACGCGCCGCTCGCCGAGTGTGCAGCTATCGTCCATTGCTCTCGGGCGATGCCCCGACAACTGCACACTCGGCGTCAGCCCCGGACCGCCAGCTCCATCACCACCCCGGTCTGCTTGCGGCAGTCCATGCCGGACACGAAGGTCCCGCTGCCGCCGAACCACCCGGGGCTCTTCGATACCGAGGTCCGCACCGCGGTCCCCTGGATTGGGCACCACGCGCCGATTTCGTTCTCGCGGTACAGCTCGTCGAGCAGGTACACGCCCAGAACCGAGCCGGTGGTGCTGTCGAATCCATCCGGGACGTCCGCGCCGTGCACCGTCCCCCACAGCCGCCCGCGTAGCCCGGCGGGATGGTCGGACAGGTCGTCAGGAGCGTCTCGCCAGTAGGCGCTGACGCCCCCGGCGCTGAGCTTGCGGCTGATCCGATCCCAGCGGACGGGTCGGCGGATGACCTCCGGCTCGGTGTCGTCTGCGGTGTAGGCGAGCACCCACGTCGCCTCGCGGCCCACCTCGGGCGGTGGGGCGCAGCACTCGATCTCCCACGCCGCGATGTACACGTCGATGATGTCGACGCCGCGGTCGACGGGAGTCGCATTCGTGAACCCGTGCATTCGTCGCCTACCCGTGCGGCCCAATTTACTCGCCGAGTGAGCAGTTGCCGTCGCTCGCTCTCGGTCGATGCGACCATCCCCCAAGCACTTCGTGCAGGGAGGTACCCCCACTGCACTCTCGGCGGGGGCTAGATCCGGTACACGCGGCGGGCGGTCGCGGTCGAGGCCCGCGCCAGCTCGATCGGGTCCTGGCCGCGCGTGTTGGCCAGCGCCCGGACCGTGTACGGCAGGCAGTACGGCTCGTTCGGTGCGCCCCGGAACGGGTGCGGAGTGAGGAACGGCGCGTCGGTCTCGACGATCAGCTGATCGTCGGGCACCAGCTTCGCGGCCTCGTGCAGCTCGCGCGCGTTCCGGAAGCTGACGGTGCCGGAGAAGCTGAGCACGTAGCCCGCCTCCACGCAAGCCAGCGCCATGTTCGCGTCGGAGGAGAAGCAGTGGAAGATGACCGTCTCCGGCGCGCCCTCGTCGATCAGCACCGCCAGCAGGTCGTGGTCCGCCTCCCGGTTGTGGATCATCAGCGGCTTGCGCAGCCGCTTGGCGAGGTCGATGTGCCAGCGGAATCCCTCGACCTGCTCCTCGACGGTGGCGCAGCCCTCGAGCTTGCCCGGCCAGTAGTAGTCGAGCCCGGTCTCCCCCACCGCGACGGTTCGCGGATCGCCCGCGAGGCGCTCGATCTCGGCCTTGGTCGTGTCGTCGAGCACGTTCGCCCTGGTCGGATGGATGGCGGTCGCCGCGTACACCCGCGGGTCCCAGTTCGCGGCGTCCACCGCGAACCGTGCGGCGGCCAGATCGTCGGCCACCGTGACGACGCGACCGACGCCGACCCGCTCCGCGCGGTCGACGATCTCGGCCACCGACGCGGCGTCGGTGGCGCCGCACGCGTCGAGGTGGGTGTGTGAGTCGATCAGGGGCTCGAGCGGCTCTGGCAGGTCCGGGGCCGGACGGTCTCTTGGCACGCAGATAGAGTAGGCGCACCATGACTGTGTCACCCGCACCCAGCCGCCCCGAAGCCACCCGACCGCCGTTCTACATGACCACGGCGATCGCGTACCCGAACGGCGCCCCGCACGTCGGCCACGCGTACGAGTACATCGCCTCGGACGCCATCGCGCGCTTCAAGCGTCTCGACGGGTTCGACGTGTTCTTCATGACCGGCACGGACGAGCACGGCCAGAAGATGCAGCAGACCGCGGCCAAAGAGGACATCAGCGTCCAAGAGCTCGCGACAAGGAACTCCGACGTCTTCCAGGCGATGGACAAGACCCTTGGCATCTCCTACGACAGGTTCATCCGGACCACCGATGAGGATCATCAGGTCGCGTGCCAGGCGATCTGGGAGCGCATGGTCGAGGCCGGCGACATCTACCTCGACACCTACGCGGGCTGGTACTCGGTGCGCGACGAGGCGTTCCACACCGAGGCCGAGACCACCCTGCTCGACGACGGCTCACGCATCTCGACGCTGACGGGCACCCCCGTGGTGTGGACGGAGGAGTCCAACTACCTCTTCCGGCTCTCCGCGTACCAGGACAAGCTCCTCGCGCTGTACGAGTCGCAGCCCGAGTTCATCGCGCCCGACACCCGGCGCAACGAGATCGTCAGCTTCGTCAAGGGCGGCCTCAAGGACCTGTCGATCTCGCGCACCACCTTCGACTGGGGCGTTCCGGTGCCGGGCAACCCCGAGCACGTCATGTACGTGTGGGTCGACGCCCTCACCAACTACCTCACCGGCCTCGGCTACCCCGACGTCGAGTCGGAGGCGTTCACCAAGTTCTGGCCTGCGGATCTGCACATCATCGGCAAGGACATCAGCCGCTTCCACGCGGTGTACTGGCCGGCGTTCCTGATGTCCGCGGGCCTGGAGTTGCCGAAGCGCGTCTTCGTGCACGGCTTCCTCTACAACAAGGGCGAGAAGATGTCGAAGTCGGTCGGCAATGTCGTCGACCCGCTCCAGATGGTCGAGCAGTACGGCCTCGATGCATTGCGCTTCTTCCTGCTGCGGGAGATCTCGTTCGGCCAGGACGGCAGCTACAGCCACGAGTCCATCGTCACCCGGATGAACGCCGACCTGGCGAACGAGCTGGGCAACCTCGCGCAGCGCTCGCTGACGATGGTCGCCAAGAACTGCGACGCCGAGGTCCCCACCCCCGGCGATCTCACCGAGGACGACAGCGCGCTGCTGGCCAAGGCCGACGCCCTCCTCGAGGCGGTGCGCGCCGACTTCGACAAGCAGGCGCTGCACCAGGCGCTCGAGGCGATCTGGCACGTGCTCGGCGAGACCAACCGATACTTCTCGCAGCAGGAGCCGTGGGTGCTCCGCAAGACCGACCCGGCCCGGATGGCGACGGTGCTCTACGTGACCCTCGAGGTCGTGCGCATCGTCGGGATCCTGGTCCAGCCGGTGATGCCGGACTCCGGGGCGAAGATCCTGGACCTGCTCGGGCAGGACGAGGACGGCCGCGACTTCGCGAGCCTCGGCGTGCGGATCGTGGCGGGCAACCCGCTGCCTGCACCGTCGCCGGTGTTCCCCCGGTACGTGGAGCCCGAAACCGCCTGATATGACGAACGAGGGCGTGCCCGACGACGGCCGGCCGTCGGCCGAGGCAGCGGCGCTCCTCGACGCGCTCTCGGGCGCCTACGAGCGAGGTTGGCAACCCGCGGACCTGCTGCACCTGACCCGCAGGGCAGCCGAGTCGCCGCCCGGACTCGCCGCGGCCGTGCTGCTGTACGAGGCGCGGCTGAGCGGTGCGGCGGATCGGGCGCCAACGGAGTGGTCCGATCAGCTGCACACAGTCGGCGAGGTGTACCCGGACCAGGCTCGCCTGGCCGACCGGACGCCGGTCACCGGTCCACGTGGCGGGCACCTCGCCGGCGCCCTGACGGCCGGACGGTCTGGCTTCCTGGGATACCAGCTGTCCGAGCTGGCCGCGGAGTGGAACCGGCTGTCGGACTGGATGTTCCTCCTGCCCCCGCCGTCGCAGTGGCCGCCCGAAGGCGCGGCGGAACCCGAGGCGGTAGCCGCGGAACCCGCGACCACCGCGGATCCCAAGGTGCTTGGCCGGATCCGGGGGCTGCTCGCCAAGGCGGAGCGCACCGAGTTCGCGGAAGAGGCGGAGGCCTTCACCGCGAAGGCACAGGAACTCATGACGCGGTACGCGATCACCGCCGCCCTGCTGCGTTCACGCGCCCACGCGGGCGGAACCGTTGTGCACAGCCGCCGGTTCCATTTCGAGAACCCGTACCTGAAGGAGAAGGTGCACCTGCTGACCGCGATCGGCGACGCGAACCGGGTTCGTACCGTCCTGTTCGGCGACCTCGACATCGCCACCGCGGTCGGGACACCGGTCGATCTACAGCAGGTCGACCTGCTGTTCACCTCGCTGCTCGTCCAGTCGGCCCGCGCCCTGCAGTCCGGCGCCGCGGAGGGCCGCAGCGGTGCGCGCACCACGGGGTTCCGGAAGGCCTTCCTCGCCGGGTTCGCCAGCCGGATCGGACAGCGACTGCACGATGCCGACGCCACGGCGACCGAGGCGGCGGCCGCCGAGGAGTCCATCCCGTTGGGCGATCTGCTGCCGGTCCTCGCCACCACCTCCGCGGCGGTCGACGCGGAGTTCACCCGGCTGTTCCCCGGCACCACCAAGGCGAGGGCCCGGTCAGTGGACGCCAGGGGCTGGCATGCCGGGCGGGCCGCGGCGGACAACGCATCGCTGGCCAAGGGTGAGCGCGCCATCAGACGCAAGTAGCGCCGAACCCGCCCCCCACCTGCACCGGGAATACGTGTCGGACCCCCGGTGCAGACTGTCGCCATGAGCGATAATCGAACACACATTCGACAGATGTCCGCAGTCGACGCGCTCGCCCAGGCGTACGAGCGTGGCTGGCAGCCCGCCGATGTCATGCACGTCACCAGACGCGCAATCGACGCCACGGTGACCCCCACCGCGGCGGCGCTGGTCCTGGAAGAATCGCGACGAAGCCGCGCATGGTCGAGGGCTCCCCGGCAATGGCTGGACCAGCTACAGGCGATCGCGGACACGCATCCCGAAGCGCAGGAGATCGCGGCGGTGGACCAGGCGCACACCCGATCGCTCGGGTTCTTGTGGCAGCACCTGGGCCCCTGGACGGCACTGTGCCCACCGCCCTCCGCCTGGCCACGGCAGCGCAACGAAACGACGACTCAGCCCTCTAGCCCGGCAGATCTGAAGGTGTTGAACAAGATTCGCGGACTGCTCGCGAAGGCCGAGAGCACCGAGTTCACAGAAGAGGCAGAGACCCTCACTGCCAAGGCCCAGGAGCTGATGACCCGATATGCGATCAACTCCGCGCTGCTCGAGTCCGGTGAGCCCGGCGTCGGCGTCGGCGTCACCGTGCTCAGCAGGCGGGTCCACCTCGACAACCCTTACGTCAAGCAGAAGGCCCTGCTGCTCACCATGATCGGCCATGCCAATCATGTTCGTACCCTCTACAACTCGCGAATGGCCACCGCCACGATGGTCGGCGCTGCCGTCGATCTCGAACAGGTCGAGATGCTGTTCACCTCGTTGCTCATCCAGGCAACGAGGGCAATGAGCAAAGCGGGCGAGGACGGTTCGCGGTCCACATCGTTCCGCAAGGCCTTCCTGTTCGGTTTCGCCATCCGGATCGGTCAACGACTGACCGAGGCGGACAAGGCCGCGACAGCGCGGGTGGTTGTCGACGCCGAGGTCCGGTTCGGGGACCTGCTACCCCTCCTCGCCGGCCGTGCGGCGGCGGTGAAGGCCGAGGTGGACCGCCTGTTCGGTCCCACGAAGACATGGCAGCATTCCGCGGTCGATCCGCGGGGCGTGCTGGCCGGACGGTCGGCGGCCGACGCGGCGACGCTGTCGGCGGGCGGGCAGGCGATCGCGGGGTGAAGCGGATCAGAGGCGCGTGAGCCCATGCGCCCCTTCCGCGACCATGTCGTCGACCACCGCAATCAGCATGTCCTGCATCGCGCGCGCGGCGTGGGTCGGTTGCACATCGGCCCGGCGGGCCAGGGAAATGGTGCGGCTGAGCTCGGGCGCTTTCAGCCGCGCCGGACGCAGGCCGGGCCGGTGGGCCGCCACCAGCGACGGCACCACGGCCACACCGAGACCGCGCTCGACGAACCGCAGCACCCCCTCCATCTCCGCGCCCTCCACCGCGACCCGCGGCGTCAATCCGGCCCGCTGAAACGCGGCGTCGGTGGCCGCGCGCAGGTCGTACCCACGGTGGAACATCACCAGGGGGGAGCTCGCGAGTTCGTCGAGCGTCAGCGCACCTCGCGCGGTGAGCGGATCGGCGGCGGCCGAGGACACCACGACGAGGTCCTCCCGCAGCAGCGGCGTGACCTCGAGGGCCGCCTCGCCGCGGTCCTCGTTCGAGACGATCAACGCCATGTCGACCAGTCCGCCGGTCAACGCGTCGACCAGCCCGCGCGATCCACTCTCGTTCACGTTCAACGTGATCCCCGGGTACGCCGCGAGATAGCGCTCGAGAAGATCTGCGACGAGGCTGACGCACAGGCTCGGCGGCGCACCCAAGCGCACCCGGCCGCGCCGCAACCCGGTCAGCTCGGCGATTTCGCGGTACGCGAGCTCCTCGTCCGCGAGCATCCTGGTCGCCAACGGCAACAACGCCTCGCCCGCCGCGGTCAGCGCGATGTTTCCCCGCGCGCGGTGAAACAGGCTGGCGCCCAGGCTCTTCTCCAGCGCGAGGATCTGTCTGCTCAGCGACGGTTGGGCCAAGTGCACCTCGCGGGCCGCCTTGGTGAAATGCCCGGTGCGCGCGACGGCGAGGAAACAGGCGAGCTGCGTCAGGGTCATATCTATACGTCTAGTGCATCGAGACGACCCAAACAATGCATTGGAGTAATCATCACCCGCTCCTTACCGTCACAGGCATGACAGATTCGGTTTCTGTGATCGGCGGCGGCCTGGCCGGACTCACCGCTGCGATCGCCTGCGCGGAGGCGGGCGCCCGGGTCACCCTGCACGAGGCACACGGCACGCTCGGCGGCCGAGCCCGCGCCACGGCCGGCCCGTACATCGCCCACGAGGGCGCGCACGTGTTCTACGCGGACGGCCCGCACTGGCAGTGGCTCAAGCGACGCGGATTCGTCGATGGCCTGTGCCTGCCCCCGATCCGCAGCATCGGGCTGCTCGGCTTCCGGTCGCGCGGCAGATTTCGCAGGCGGCCGCCGAGGGGAATGCTGCGCGCCCAGCTCACGCCCTGGGCCACCGCACCCATCGACACGGACTTCCATTCATGGGCCGCACAGCGTTTCGGGCACGACGCCGCGACCGCGATGGCGAACTCCGTCGGCGTCGCCACCTACGACGCGGACACCGGGAGGCTCTCGGCCGCGTTCGTGTGGGATCTGTTTCAACGGATCTACGGGCCGAGGGTGCCCGGCGTGCGCTACGTGGCAGGCGGCTGGCAGGCGGTCACCGACCGGATGGCGGTCCGCGCACGCGACCTCGGGGTCCGGATCGAGCTGGGCTCCCGAGTGGACACGATCCCCGCCACACCGACGATCGTCGCGACCGAACTGTCCTCCGCGCGAACCCTCCTCGGCGACTCGGCGCTGAGCTGGCAGAGCGGACACTGCGTGATGCTCGACCTCGCCGTCCGCGAGGGACGGCGCGACCTGTTCACCGCCGCCGACCTCGATGAGGGCGGCTTCCACGAGTGCTACTCGATGCAGGACCGCTCCGTCGCGCCGCCGAGCGAGTCCCTGTTCCAGATCGACATGCCGGTGCGCGCGGGCGAGTCGGTCGACCAGGCGCGCACCCGTCTACACAGGTTCACCGACCTCACGGTTCCTGGCTGGCGCGACCGCGTCACCTGGCAGCGGACCGCGACGGCGAGGGGCAGGACCGGTGCCATCGACCTGCCCGGCCAGACCTGGCGCGACCGCCCCGCGATCGACCGGGGCTCGGGGGTGTATCTCGTCGGGGACATGGTCGCTGCCCCCGGGATGCGCGGGGAGATCGCGATCAACAGCGCGCTACGCGCGGCCACCTCCGTGGCGGCCGAACTGAAACTGTCGAAGGGGGTGCGCCGATGAGCGCAAGTGTCGTGGTCGTGGGAGCGGGATACGCCGGGGTGATGACGGCGAACCGGCTGAAATCACGGAGCGAGGACACGCAGGTGATCGTCGTCAATCCCCGGCCGGTGTTCGTCGAACGCATCCGGCTTCATCAGCTCGTCACCGGAAGCTCCGACGCCACAATCTCATTCGAGCAGATACTCCACCCCGGGGTGGAGCTGCGCGTGGGGACCGTCGAGCGGATCGACGCGCGGGACGGCTCGATCGTATTGAGCGATGGCGAGCTCCTGGCCTACGACCACCTGATCTACGCGGTCGGCAGCACCGACCGACGCGACCACATCCCGGGGGCTTCCGAACACGCCTTCTCCCTGTCCGAGTTCGAACAGGCCCACCTGCTCCGGCTCCGATTGCGGGCTCTTCCGCGACCGCTCGCCGTCACCGTGATCGGGGGCGGACTGACCGGTATCGAGGCGGCGGCCGAGTTCGCCGAAAACGATCCCGAGATCGCCGTGTCCCTGGTGTCCGACTCCCCTGTGGCGCACGCCCTGCCGCCACGGACGCGACGCAAGATCCTCGATACGCTGACCACGCTCGGCGTCGAGGCGATCGACGGGGACCGGGTGGCCGAAATCGCCGAGGGCAAGGTCACTCTCGCGGACGGGCGGATCCTGCGGAGCGACTGCACGGTGCTCGCGACCGCCTTCGCGGTGCCCGACCTGGCGCGCAGGAGTGGACTCGAGGTCGATGTCGACGGCCGACTGCTGGTCGACGCGACGTTGACCAGCCGGAGCGCCCCGTCGGTCGTAGGAGCCGGTGACGCGGTCGCCGGACCCGCGGACGAACTCGGCCACCTCCGGATGAGCTGCCAGGCGGCCCTCCCGATGGGCGCGCACGCCGCCGACACCGTCCTCGCCCGTCTCGGCGGCGCCGAACCGACGCAGCTCTCGCTCGGATTCGTTGGCCAGTGCATCAGTCTCGGCCGGCGGCGCGGAGCCTTCCAACCGACCCACGCGGACGACTCCCCCGCCTGGCCTGCGATCACCGGCCGCGTGGGAGCACTCGTGAAGGAGCAGGTCTGCCTCACGACGGTGCGCTGGATGACGAAGCAGGCGACTCGCGGGGCGTACCGCTGGCGTCGCGGCCCGCACTGACGGCCCGGTGACGGCTCGATTCGGGTGCGCGGGTGGGGAGCCAGACCTCAGCGTCACCGTGCACAGCAGGCGAGTCCATCTCGACAACCCGTACGCCAAGCAGAAGG
>Ga0105243_10004246_pt1 | contig 11353 bp, 9 predicted proteins | sample KBSM34metaG_FD_81525 | JGI IMG/M metagenome (GOLD analysis project Ga0105243, IMG submission 81525) | Miscanthus rhizosphere microbial communities from Kellogg Biological Station, Michigan, USA - KBS M3-4 metaG | ecosystem: Host-associated > Plants > Roots > Rhizosphere > Soil | place: Michigan...
CGGAACGAGGCGTACGGGCCGAGGTCGAGGCCGAGGATCCCCGGCTCGGGCACGGGCGAGCTCGAGCTGCCGCCGCCCCAGGTCGTGTTCAGGAAGACGAACTGCTCGATCGCCACGGCCGCGGCGAGCGTGACGACCGCGAGGCTGACGCCGCGTACCCGCAGCGCGGAGACCGCGACCACGAGCCCGCACACGGTCGCGACCACGGCGCCGATCAGCATCCCCAGCGGGAAGCCGATGCCGTGATCCGCCGCGAGGTGCGAGACGGTGAAGCCCGAGAGGCCGGCGAGGGCGAGCTGGACGACCGAGATCTGGCCGACGTAGCCGGTGATCACGACGAGCGACAGGCACATGATCGTCGCCAGCAGCGACGTGATCAGCGCCTGCCTGAAGTCGTAGGGCAGCACGATCAGGAGGACGACTGCGGCCGTCGTCGAGATGCAAGCCGTGCGCCACAACTGCTGGGCACGCGGCGCCAGCGGCAGCCGCTGCTCGACCAGCTCGCCGCGGGTCGGCAGATTCGTGCCGCGGACGAACATCGCCACGACCATCAGCCCGAAGACGAGGAGCGGCTGCACGCCCGGCAGCGCCACCCCGTTGTCGGTCGGGAACCAGCTGAAGGTCTGGAAGTAGTAGAGGAGGTTCTCGAGCATCCCGATGGCGAGCCCGACCGTGGCCGCGATCCAGAAGGACGTGAAGCGCGCGAACAGGGCCGCCGTCAGGGCGGGCACGACCTGGAGCGGCAGCGACGTCGAATCGAGCTGGGTGATCGAGGCGGCGAGGACGCCGAGCCCGCCGGCGACGAGGGTGGCGAGCACGGTGTTCGCCAGCGCCAGCTGATCCGGCGAGAGGCCGAGGAGCATCGCCCCGATCTCGTTCTCCGAGGCCGCCCGCGTCGCGAGTCCGAAGCGGCTGAGGCGGAACAGGAGGGAGAGCGCCAGCGTGACCCCCAGCACGATCGCCGGCAGGATCAGCCGGTCGATCGGGACGAGCGAGCCGAAGAGCCTCACGGTGTCGCGCGGGAGCACCGGCGGTTGCGGCTTGCTGGAGATCCCGAACGCGAGCGCCACGCCCGCCTGGGCGACGAGCAGGACTCCGAGCGAGGCCGCGAGCTTGGCGAGCGCCGAGGCCGTGCGCAACGGCCGGAACGCGACGAGCTCCATCACGACCCCGAGCGCAACGAGAAACAGGAAGGTGACGACGAGCGCCGCCGCGGTCGACGCCTCCCAGCCGTAGACGCCCGTCTTGAGCGACCAGTACGAGTAACCGCCGAGCATCGCGACCGCGCCCGTCGCGAGGTTGATGAACCCGGAGCCGCGATACGTCAGGACGATGCCGATGGCGATGCCCGCGATGAGCGCGCCGGTTCCGAGCCCGAGGGTCGCGAAGAGAAGGAGTTGGTTCCAGTCCATGCCCTGAGAGCCAGCAGGAAGACGGGGCGGGGCCCGAGTCGGCCCCGCCCCTCGTCCGGACGCCCGATGCTAGCCCTGGGGCGTGAAGTTGGCGGGCGGCCGCAGCCAGCCGCTGAGGGGCGTGAAGACGCCCTTGCCCTCGTATTTGAAGAACTGCGCCTGGTCGTTACAGGCGGCGGGCTCGGTCGGGTACTTGCCGCAGTTCAGGCTCGGCGCGCCGAGCGCCTGCGGGCCCTTGAACGCCCGGATGGTGGTCGTGAACTTCGCGGACGTCAGCTTCGCGATGCCGATCTGGTTCATCATCTTCACGGTTGTGAGCACCTGGCCCCAGGAGACGATCACCCAGGCGTCCCCCGCGAGCTTGGCCTGCCCGAGCTTCGCCATCGCCTTGTTGTACGGGACGGCTGCCTTGTCCGACTTGTCACCGGCGAGCGTCGAGGCGATGCCGTAGACCCACGGCGCGAGGTCGCCGCCGAGGCCCGCTGCGACCTCGCCGCTCAGGCAGAGCGGATTCGAGACGATCTTGGAGCCGGAGACGCCGAGCTGCTGAAGGGTCTTGGCGACGTTGACGCACCCCGCTGCGTTGCTCTGCGGGACGACGATGTCGGCGGTCTGGGCGCCGGCCGCCGTGAGCGGGCCGGTCAGGTCGGTCGAGTTGGGATCGAAGCCGACGAGCTTCGTCGTGATCCCGGCGGCCTCGAGGCTCGTCTTCTCCACCTTGGCGCCGACGTCGATCCCGGGCACCTGCGGGTAGATCACGGCAGCGCTCGCGGCGTGCAGCTTCGTCTTCGCGAACGTCCCCCACGGGCCGAGCACGGAGTCGTTGGTGCCGAAGAGCGCGAACTCGTTCTTCTGGACGGCGTCGACGGGCAGGAGCGCGACACCGCTGACGATCGGCTTCTTGCCGTGCAGCGCCGCGTAGAACGACTGGTTGCCGACGGCGACGGCACCGAGCAGGACGACCGAGATGCGCTTGTCGTTCGCGAACTTCTGACCGCACTTCGTCCCGTCTTCCTCCGCAGAGGTCGTGAAGCACTCGCTGAGGACGACCTTGTGCCCCTGGACGCCGCCGAGATAGGTGTTGACGTACTTGACGGCGAGCTCGGCGCCCTTCGTCCAGTTGGGCCCGACGAGCACCTGGCCGCCCTGGGTGTTGACGGCGCCGATCACGATGGGGGAGAGCTTCGGATCGGCCTTGCCTGCCTTGCCGCCGACGTAGGTGACGTAGTTGGTGACGGGCCCGCCTGCCGTGCCTCGCCCGAGGGCCATCGGGACGGCGACCGCCAACACGGCTGCGACGACTCCGACGACGATCGCGAGTCGCCCGAGAGGGCTTTGCTTTGCAGACCTCATGCGCGTTCCGGCCTCCTTCTTCCACCAGATCGATTGCCCGGGCAGGATCGTCTGAGACCGATCGCGAGATCCGATGGGCCTGCGACCCCGGGCAATCGTCGCGGACGGGCTGGGCGCGCTCTTCGCAACGGGCGCACACTCGCGCGGGACGACTTGACGTTCCGCGCACAGTGCGCGCACGGGCCGTCGCCGGGCCTGTCCGTGCCGCGGGCTCGGCAGGTGTGCGGCCAGGAACCGTCCTCGGTCCCTGGCGCGCCGGGTCTGCCTAGTGGGTCATCCGCCCGGTTGCGTCGCCCACGAGGATGGTCCCCTGAGCGCCCTTGTGAGCGTTCGCGAAGGCGTGGTTGACGAAGCCGTTCGCGCCCGGCTGCTGGAAGCGCACGTCGAAGATCGCGCCCGCGCCGGGTGCCACGCTGGTCGTCTGCACGCCGGAGATCCAGTTCGTGACGTCGCTGTCGAGGTAGACGCGCTCGAAGACCGTGCCGACCACGTGGAACGGGATGGGAAGGTTGGGTCCGGCGTTGCCGACGTAGAAACGCGCGAGCTTGCCCGGGGCGACGTGCAGCGCGTGGTCGACGTACTGGTTGGCGACGCCGTTGAACGTGACGATGTCGGGCCGCATGTCCAGCGCCTTGTCGAAATCGACGTCGGCCGGCTTCTCCTGACCCGTCCCGTAGAGATACCACTCGCTGCCGACGAGGACGAACTGATGGTCGGCCACGGGCATTGGCTTCGCGGGTGTGACCACCATCGCTCCGTACATGCCCATCGCGATGTGCATCACTGCCGGGCTCGTGACGCAGTGGTAGACGAAGACGCCCGGGTCGTGCGCCGTGAAGGAGAGTGTCATCGACTTGCCCGGCGGGATGTCCCTGAACGCCGTGCCGGCCGCCACACGCGCTGCGTGCAGGTCGAACGAGTGCGCCATGTTCCCGCGGTTGTGGAACGTGATCTCCACCGGTTGCCCCTGTCGCACGTGCAGGACCGGGCCGGGGACCGTCCCGTTGAAGGTCCAGGCGCGAAAGCGCACTCCGGGCGCGATCTCGATCGTGCGATCCACGACGGTGATCTCGAAGCGAGCCACGGGACCGCCGACGGGGGGCGGCAGATGGGCCGGAAACGGCAGCAACGAGCGGCCTCCGTGCGCGTGCTCGAAGCGCCGGAGGCGATCGGGAGCAGCGGCCGAGCTGCGCGACGGCCGGAGCAGTGCGCCTGCAGAGAGCGCCCCCAGACTGCCGAGGAGCAGGTTCCGGCGCGACGTCGCCTCGAGCTGGACGGCAGGCGGTCCCTGTACTGCACCGTCCAGCCGCTGTGGCTCTCGCCCTCGGGTGTCCATTACCGCCTCCTGGAACTGATAGACGGTGTAGTTGCCCACCCGTCATTTTCTTTTTGGGTTGTCGGGCTAGTTTCAGCGCATATCCTTTTGAAAACCTTCCGCCGACCTTTCACGGAAATCGCGCGATCCGGCGCGCGCCCGCCCTCCCCCGAGCGAGGGAAATCCGGCCCTCGGCGGTTTCGCGGCCGCTGCCGGCGGGAACTCAGTGCGGGAGGAGCGGAACGGCCGTTTCGCACCCGCTGGCGAAGCGGAAGCGGCCCTGCTCGCGCGTCGGTCACACCCTCTCTTCACCGCCGAGCAGGGCCGCTTCGTCCGGCCGAGGACTACGCTGACGGCGTGAAGACGAACCGTTCCATCCCCCAGAGCACCGTGATCCCGGTGCTCATCTACCCGGACGTGCGGGCGGCCGTCGCCTGGCTCACCGACGCCTTCGGCTTCGCCGAGCGCGTGCAGATCGGAGAGGATCACCGCTCGCAGCTCAGCTTCGGCGAGGGCGCCGTGATCATCGGCGACGTGCGCCACGCTCGCCGGCCGCCGCGACCGGGCGAGGTCACGCACTCGGTGATGGTGCGCGTCGACGATGCGCACGCGCACTGCGAGCGTGCGAGGTCACACGGAGCGAAGATCCTCATGGAGCCCACCGATTTCGAGTACGGCGAGCGCCAGTATTCGGTGGAGGACCCCGCGGGTCACCAGTGGACCTTCTCCGAGACGCTCCGCGACGTCGCTCCCGAGGAGTGGGGCGGCATCCTGCGCGCCTCCGAGTGAGCTCGTCTACCGGTTCTGGCAGGATTTGACCCGAGGAGGCGCAGATGGCAAACGATGAGATCGACCCCGGTGAGATCGACGAGATCGAGCCCGACGAGGACGATCCAGGTAACACGGGCCTGCGTGACCCCGGCATCGACCGGCACGACTTCGCGAGCGAATGGGAGTCGGTCTGGCCGGACGTCGAGACCGACCCCCGCGAGGCGCTGCCCGAGCTGGAGGACATCCTCCGGCGGATGCTGGAGCGCCACGGCTACGTGCTCGACGAAGACGACCCCGTATCCCAGGGAGATGAGATCGAGATCGTCGCTCCGTATGAATCGATCCGCGAGCTGGCGGGGGTGATCCGAGACGGCGACGATGTCGACGCCGCCGATCTCGCGCAAGCGATCGCCGACGCGGCCGAGATCTACGAGACGCTGATCGACCGCGTCGAGGGACGCGCCCGCTGAACCGAGCGATGCGGCGTGCACTTCACCGACCGAGCCGATGCCGGTCGCGCGCTCGCAGGGCATCTGCGGGCGTATGCCGGCCGTGATGACGTCGTCGTTCTCGCGCTTCCGCGGGGCGGCGTGGTCGTCGGATTCGAGCTCGCCCGGGAGCTGGCGCTGCCGCTCGACATCTACCTCGTCCGCAAGCTCGGCGTGCCGGGACGCGAGGAGCTCGCGATGGGAGCGATCGCCGGTGACGGCACTCGCGTCCTGAACAGCGCGCTCATCGCGCACCTCGGCATCACCGATCAGGAGATCGCGAGCACCGCCGTGCAGGAGAGCCGCGAGCTCGAGCGGCGTGAGGACGCGTATCGAGGTGGGCGCCCTGCCATGGAGATCCGCGGGCGGACGGTGATCCTCGTGGATGACGGGCTTGCCACGGGCGCCTCGATGCGCGTTGCGGCGCTCGCGGTGCGCGCCAGGCAGCCCGAGAGAATCGTCGTCGCGGTGCCGGTCGGAGCCAAGGACGTATGCGACATGCTCCGCGACCTCGCGGACGAGGTCGTGTGCGTCGCCGCGAGCGGCTCGCTGCCCGCCGTCGGAGCCGCATACGACGACTTCGAGCAGGTCTCGGACGCCGAGGTCTGCGAGCTGCTCGCGCGCGCCGCGATCGAGGGGACCTAGGCACTCCCGGCGAGGCCGGCCGGCAGTTTGTATCGCGTGCCGCGAAGGCGTAGGATCCGCGCATGAGACGTTTGACGCTTGCTCTTGCGCTCATCGCCCTCGCAGTGCCGTCGGCCACAGCCAGTGCCGACACGTCCCAGCCGGTCACGACTCCCATGACGCATGGCTGCCACCACGGAGCGGCCATGAACGCCGGGCTGGACGTCTAGAACACCGTGGACCCATGGTGGGTGTGGGCGCTGCCCGTGCTCTTCGGGGCGCCGTGGATCGTGCCCAGCATCTGGTTGTGGCGGAGGCGTCCGCGCGACGGTGCGATTCCGCCTTCCATGGCGGACACGGCACGGCAGCGCCTCTCGGCACGCTGAGCGCACTCTGCGGGGTAGGCTGGACGCATGCCGGCTCTCTCTTCGCGCGCGGGTGCCGTGGGCATCGTGATCGCAGCGGCGCTCGCGGCGGCGAGCGGAACATCGGCGGCCGCGACGCCGGCGCACGCGTCCGTCACGTGCGGTTTCACAGCCATCCACAAGGTCGTCGTGGCACGCATCAAGGGCCCCGGCACCAACGTGTGGCTCATCAGGCAGAACGTGAAGTGCTCGGGCAACTGGGCCGTCGCGTTCCCCGACGTGGGGCCGACCAGGACGCATTCCAACACGGTGACGGTCGTGCTCAAGTGGAATGGCAAGGCATGGCAGCCGAAGAGCCGCGGCGGGGCGACCTGCAAGTCGCCGGGCCACGAGGTGCCTGCGCCCATCTTCCGGCTGGCCTGCGAGTCGAACTGAGCCGTCGGTCGCGCGCGGTGATCGCCGCGATCGAACCGCTACCGGCGAAGAAGAAGAGCGGGTAGGGCAGGAGCGAGCAGGGCGACGACGGCTCGTGCCGCGGTTGCCCGGGCTTCTACGATGGACGACCTGATGGCCGGCGCCGGAGACACCGCCCTTCGCCGCGCCGCCGAGGTGCGGGCCTGGCTCGAGCTGCGGGGCGGCGAGATGGCGTCTCTGCTCGAGGCCCTCGTCGCGATCGACACCGAGAACCCGCCGGGTCGCGGGCTCGGTCACTGCGGACGCGTGCTGCGCGACGCGATGACGGGCCTCGGCCTCTCGCCGGAGTTGATCGAGCTGCCGCCGGCGCGCGATCTCGAGGAGCCCTGCGTGCTGCGCGGCGAGGTGGGCGGAGGCACACGGACCGTCTACTTCCACGGGCACTTCGACGTGGTGCCCGCTCAATCGCCGGCGCAGTTCGTGCCGAGCAGGGCGAACGGCAGGATCACCGGCCGCGGCAGCGCGGACATGAAGGGCGGGCTGGTGAGCATGCTCTACGGCGCTGCGGCGGCGCGCGACCTCGGCCTGCTCGACGACCGGCGGATCGTGCTTCACCTCGTCTGCGACGAGGAGACGGGCAGCGTCACCGGGTCCGGGCACCTGCGAGCGGCCGGCCTGATCGATTCCGGCGCCGTGGCGATGGTCACCGCCGAGCCCACGGGCGGAGTCGTGTGGCACGCCAGCCGCGGAGCGATCACGCTGCGAGTCGAGGTGCAGGGTCGCCCCGCCCACGTCGGGCAGGCGCACCTCGGAGTGAACGCCTTCGAGCAGATGGTGCGGATCGCCGAGCCGCTGGCCGACCTTGCGCACGAGTTGCTCGCGCGCCGCACGGACTACCCGGTGGAGAGCGACGAGGCACGCGGATCGATGCTGGTCGTGGGCGGCGCATCCGGCAGCGGTGCGAACTTCAACGTCGTGCCGGGCGCCGCGTGGTTCTCGGTCGACCGCCGCTTCAACCCGGAGGAGAGCCTCGCCGAGGAATTGGCTCGTCTGACCTCCGCGATCGACGCCGCCGCGGCGCGCGCCGGCGCGGAGGTCAGAGTCGAGGTCCTGCAGGAGCAGCCGTCGGCGGCAACCGACGAGCGCGCTCCCGCCGCTCTCGCACTGGCGCGCTGCGCCGCGGAGGTCGAGGGTTCGGCACCGCGCTTCGAGATGTGCCCGGGCGTGCTCGAGACTCGCTGGTACGCACAACTCGGCATCCCGGCATTCGCCTATGGCGCCGGTCGGCTCGAGGTGTCGCACGGCCCAGACGAGTACATCGACGAGGCCGCGATGCGCCGCTGCGCCGCGGTCTACGCGCTCTTTGCCGGAGCCGTCGTGTGACTCCGACCCGGCGAGTCAGATCCAGCGACGGCGCTTGAAGATCCCGTAGAGCACGAGACCGACCGCGATCATCAGCACGATCGCCATCGGGTAGCCGAGGCGCCACTTGAGCTCCGGCATGTGCCTGAAGTTCATGCCGTAGATCGTCCCGATCAGCGTGGGAGCGAACAGGATCGCGGCCCAGGCCGAGATCTTCTGCACCTGCTCGTTCTGGCTGATCGAGACCTCGGTCAGCGCCTTGGTCTCGAGCGTCAGATGGACGCTCAGGATGTTCTGGAGCAGCGCCCGGAAACCGTCGACGCGCTCCTCGATCTGGACGGCGTGATCCTGCACGTCCCGGAGGTATCGGCGCTCCTCGTCGTCCACGCCGGTCAGGTCCATCATGCGCGCGAGCATCCCGGCGAGCGGCTTGGTCGCCCGCTGGAACTCGATCACCTCGCGCGTCAGCTCATACGTGCGACGTGAGACCGTGGCGCTGCCGCTGAAGACCTCGTCCTCGATCTCGTCGATGTCGTTCTCGAGCCCGGCGACGACCGGCAGGTAGCAGTCGACGACGTGATCGACGATCCCGTAGACGATGGCGACCGGGCCTCGGGCGAGCAGGTGAGGCCGGGCCTCCATGGCTCGGCGCACGTGGCCGAGGTCCGGTGCGTCGCCGTGGCGGACCGTGATCACGAAGTTCGGGCCCGCGAAGATCTCCAGCTCGCCGAACCTGACCGTCTCGGTCTCGTCGACGTAGCGGGCCGGTCTCAGCACGACGAAGTGCATTCCCTCGTAGCGCTCGAACTTGGGGCGCTGATGCGCGGTGAGCGCGTCCTCGACGGCCAGCTCGTGCAGGTGGAACGCCTTCGCCACGGATTCGAGCTCCTCGTGCGTCGGCTCGTAGAGACCGATCCACGCCATCCCCTCACCCGCGTTGCAGGCTGCGAAGAGGTCGTCGAACGCCGGGGTGCCGGGCTCCCGCACCCCGTTGCGGTAGACCGCGCTGTCGATGATCACGATGCCGCCCCGGGCATCAGGGTCTCACGGCTGGCTGGCTCGGATGCTTCACGCTCAGAGGAGCGTACGCCGCGCGCCGGATTGCTCGGACGCGTCTACGCGGCGTGCAGGGCGGCGCGCGCGCTGTCGGCGACGAGCACGGCGTCGATCTTCGAGGCCTCGACCGGCCGCCCGTAGAGGTAGCCCTGGCCGTAGGCGCAGCCGAGCTCGACGAGCCGGTCGTGCTGGCCGGGCATCTCGATGCCCTCCGCGACGGTGACCAGGCCGAGCGTGGTCGCGAGGTCGGTGATGAGGCGCGCGAACGCCCATTCCCGGCCGTTCTCCTGCTCGATGCCGTCGATGAACGGCTTCGCGATCTTGAGCACGTCGACCGGGAAGCGGCGCAGGTAGCGCAGTGACGAGTACCCGGTGCCGAAGTCGTCGATGGCGATCTGGATGCCGAGGCTGCGGAGCTGCGCGAGCAGTGCGAGCGCGGCGTCGGAATCGTGCAGGAGGCTCGTCTCGGTCAACTCCAGGATGAGCGCCGTGGCCGGCAGCTGATTGGCCTTGAGCGTCTCCTCGATGTCCCGTGCGAACACCTTGCCGAGCTGCTCGGGCGAGACGTTGACGCTGATCTGCAGATCGTCGCGACCGGGGTGCCTCGCTCGCCAGCCGGCGAGTTGCGAACAGGCCTCGTGCAGGATCGCCGAGCCGATCTCCTGGATCACGCCGGCGCTCTGGGCGAGGGGGATGAAGACGTCGGGCGGGATCGCGCCACGGGTGGGGTGGTCCCAGCGCGCGAGCACCTCGAACGCAGCGATCCTGCCGTCGCCGAGCGAGACGATGGGCTGGAATACGGCCGTGATCTCGTCGCAGGCGACGGCACGCAGCAGCTCGTTGCGGAGCTCGAGCTCCCGGACGGTGTCGGCCTGCATGCCCGGCTCGAAGATGCAAAGGCCGCCGCGCTTGGTCGCCTTGGCGCGGTACATCGCGGTGTCGGCGTCGCGCAGCAGGGTCTCAGGCTCGCTGCGCCCCGTGGCGAGGCCGATGCTCGCACGCACGCGCAACTCGTGGCCATCCACCCGGAATGGCGCCGAGAGGGCCTCGATGATGCGGGCCGCGAGGATCTCGGGAGCTGTCGGGTCTGCCTCGTGCGGGACGAGGACGGCGAATTCGTCGCCGCCGAGCCTCGCCGCGGTGTCGGAGCGGCGCAGGCACTTGCGGATGCGCTTGGCGGTCTCGACCAGCAGCCGGTCTCCTGCGAGGTGACCGAGGCTGTCGTTGACCAGCTTGAACTCGTCGACGTCGAGGAACAGCACGGAGACCTCGCCGTTCGCTCGCTCGGCTCGCGCGAGCGCATGATCGAGGCGATCGATGAAGAGCGCGCGGTTCGGCAACCCGGTGAGCGGGTCCGTCAGGGCCTGCCGTACGGCGTCGGCCGCTCGGGCAGTGGAGAGCGCGACGCCCGCGTACTCGGCGAAGAACCCGAGCGTCTCGGCGTCGGACTCGGTGAACTGGCGCTCGCTCCGGGTCGAGACGACGAGACTCCCGACGATCGAGCCATGGCCATGGACGGGGGCCGCCATGGCCGCTCGCAGGCCGTTCGCGGCGAGCATCTGGATATCGCCCTCGGCACTGCCGTAGGAGTTCGAGATCAGCAGTCGCTCCTCGAGGATCGTCCGGCCGCCGAGTCCCTCCGTGACCGGGCCGCGCCGGAGCACGCGCGTCGAGCGCTCGTCGACGCCGGTGCTGGCTGCCAGCACGAGGTACGACGGATCGTTCTCGTCGATCAGCCGGAGCCCGACGATCTCGCATTCCAGCACCTTGGCCGCGGCGTTCACGATGGTGTCGAGAATCTCATCGAGGCGCGAGCGCTCCGCAATGGCGCGCTGGATGATCGCGAGTTGCTCGAGCAGCTGCCGCAGCGTGTCCTCGGCCTCCTTGCGCGTCGTGACGTCGCGGGCGATCGCATAGAACGACGCCGTGCTCGCGTCGGGCCGGATCATCCATTCCAGCCACCGGTACGAGCCGTCGCGGTGGCGGCAGCGGTTGTGGAAGTTGAGCGTGTCCTCACCGAGGACCGCCAGCCTCCGATGCTCTGCCATCGTCGCCTCGCGGTCGTCGGGATGGACGAGGTCGATCATCGGATGCCCGAGCAGCTCGTCGCGGGAGTAGCCGAGCGACTTTTCCCAGGCGCCGTTGACCGACCTGAAGACACCCGCGAAATCGGCAGTCGCGATCAGGTCGAGC
>Ga0105243_10004248_pt1 | contig 11352 bp, 12 predicted proteins | sample KBSM34metaG_FD_81525 | JGI IMG/M metagenome (GOLD analysis project Ga0105243, IMG submission 81525) | Miscanthus rhizosphere microbial communities from Kellogg Biological Station, Michigan, USA - KBS M3-4 metaG | ecosystem: Host-associated > Plants > Roots > Rhizosphere > Soil | place...
CGAGCAGCGGATAGACGATCGGGACGGAGACGTCGATCTCGGCCGCGTTGAAGAACGCCTCGCTGATCCCGAACGCGAGGAGGACGAGCAGGTCGAGATGGACCCACTTGCGCCAGCGCCGGAGGTCCCAGAGGCCGAGCACGAAGATCGCCGCCAGCCCACCCCAGACCCACGGCGAGTTGAGGATGTGGCCGAACTGGCCGGGCTTGCCGCGCGCCATCGGCCAGTCGACCGCCGGCCCGGTCCACGACTGCGTCGCCTCGCCGGTCTCGCCGTCGACGATGACGAGATTGACCTTCTCGTCGTTGAGGTAGTAGCCGACCTCCCAGACGTGGACGGGCTCGGCCTTGACCGCGGCGGTGAACGTGTCCGCGGAGGTCAGCTCCTCCTTGCGGGCGACGATCTTCGGGTCGGTGTCGGCGATCTTCACCGCCTGCTCGGCCGAGACCGCGTAGTCGGACGGCGTCGCCGGCAAGCCGATCGGGACCGGCGTCGTGTTCGCGGCGGCGGCCGGTGCGGCGAGGGCGAACGCCGCCGCGAGGATGGCGACGAGGATCGTCCCGGCGCGGATCACGCCGGGCGCTCGATGCTCGCCGCTATCGCTCCTGGTCCTCCGGCTTCGGCTTGTCGCGCGCGACCTGCGCGGCGGCCTTCGCCTTCTCGGAGACCGATCCGCTTCCCTTCGCGATCCCCTTCATCCGCTCCGCCTTGTCCTTGAGGGCGTCGCCGCCGCCCTGCTGGTCGATGGCGTCCTTCGCCTTCTGGGCACGGGCGGAGAGCTTCCTGAAATTGACCATGGTGGAACTATGCCAGCCCGCCGGAGCGGGGCCGCCGGCCCGGCGGTCAGCGGTCGAAGGTCCAGAGCTTGTTGCCGATGAAGTTGACCGGAGTCGCGAGCGCGACGGCGATCGCCTGGCTCGGCAGCTCGGCGAGGCCGGCGGCGGAGACGAGCAGCTCGAGGATCGCGAGGTTGACGCCGAGGCCGACCAGCGAGACCGTGAAGAAGCGCGCCGCCTGAAAGCCCGCGTGCGACTCCTTCGAGCCCTGGCGGCGGAAGGTCCAGTGGCGGTTGAGCAGGAAGTTGTTGGTGACGGCGACGACGAACGCGCCGACCGCCGCGAGCAGGTGGTTGATGTCGGCGCCCTTGGTGAGCAGCGTGAAGACGGCGAGGTTGACGACGTAGCCGCTGCCGCCGACGACGACGAAGTGGAAGAGCTGGACCCAGTTGCCCGGCTGCTTGGTGCCGAGGTGGACGCGGCGGATCATTCGCCACGTCCATGCGGCGGCGGCCTCCCAGCGTCCAGCGGGCGGGCGCACCGCGGCTCCCTCTCCTGTCTGGAGGTCGGTCGGCACCGCCGGAATCCTAGTTCCCAATTAGTCGTCGATGCCGAAGTGGCCGACGATCAGGTCGTAGACGTCGCTGATCGCCCACTGCAGGCGCTCCGGCCGCTTGCCGTCGAGGCCGACCGTGAGCAGCGCCCCGAGCGAGTCGGTCGCGAGCAGCGAGCCGTGGCTGCCGCCGGGGACGTGGTCGGCACCGCCCCAGTCGACGCACTCCCAGCCGGGCGCGAGGCTGACGAGGATGTCGCCGGCGTTCGGGTTCGCGAGCGCCGCCCAGAGCCGGCCGAGCGCGTCCGGGTAGTCGTCGCTGAGGAAGCGGCCGGCGTCGGTCCGGGCGCTCAGCGCCGCCGGGTCGCCGTCGAGCTCCCAGCCGCGGCCGCGGGCGTCGCGGACCTGCTCGCCGGGCCGGAAGCGCAGCTCGATGCCGCTGCCGCTGACCGCCGCCCAGCGGTTCGCCGGCTCGCCCTCGGGGGTGAGCCAGGCGAGCAGGTCGATCCCCTCGACGTCGTGCTCTAGGTGGGCGGAGACCTCGGCGCCGAGCCGGGCCCGCTCGTCGGCGTCGGCGGGGAGCAGCCAGATCCCGGCGCCGCGCCCGCTCGGGCCGACCGCGAGCTGGTCGTCGACGGTCAGCTCCGCGTTCGGCAGCAGCACCTCCCAGCGCCTGGCGAGGAGGGCCTGCAGCTCGAGCCGGTGCTCGACGAAGCTCTGAGCGTGGTCGGCGACGACGATCACGGCGTTGTCGGCGAGGAAGGGGTCGAGTCCGCCGTGGGCACCGACGAGCTCCGCCATCGCGTCGTCGGCGAGCGCGATCGAGACCTCCGTCCCCTCCGGCCCGTCGCGGTGTGAGTAGAAGTCGTTGTCGGGGAGCGAGAAGAGCAGGAAGTCGTAGCCGTCGTGCTCGACGAGGTCGCGGGCGACGCAGGCCGAGTAGGCGTCGCGCGTCGCCGGCCGCGCCAGGGTCGGGGGACAATCGACCTTCCGCGACGAGTAGAGCTCGCCGTAGAAGAGCTCCTCCGGCCCCCAGACCGCGTGGTGGAAGCGGGCCGCGTTGGCGAACGCCTTCAGCAGCCCCTCGAGGCCGACTTCGTGGCGGGTCCGGCCGCGGTAGATCAGAAACGGCGTGCAGGCGGTCCGCAGCCCGGCGTCGGCGAGCCGCTCGAACAGGGTCGGGGTCTCGAAGTTGAGGTGCCCCATGTTGAGGTTGTAGACGGTGTCGTAGAGCGAGCGGAAGAGGCCGAAGGCGCGCGTCGCCTCGAACGAGGAGCCGTACTCGACGTAGCGCTGCTCCGCCCGGTGGTACCAGTTCATCCCCGGGATCAGGTGGCGGTCGGGGCGGACCCCGGTGGTGATCTCCGACGTGCAGACCGGGGTCACCGACGGGAACGAGGAGACGCAGTCGGTGACCAGCTCGCCGCGCTCGATCAGCCGCTTGAACGTCGGGGCATCGCCCGTCTCGACCGCCTTCAGGAGCATGTCGGCGCGGAGCGAGTCGACGACGACGAGCACCAGCTTCCGTTGTCCCTTCGCGCCTGCCATCGGGGGTCAGCAGGTTCGCAGAACCCCGGCCGGCCGGTTCACGCCCGCCGGCAGCGGCCTACGGGAACGGGGTGAGGGCGCCCTCGGCGGTGCTGCGGTCGACGTCGCCGTTGCGCCGCGGGTGCGGCTCGGGCTGCCGCTCCGGCTCCTTCCACGCTCCCGGCTTCGGCCGCTCCCTGCCGCCCGGGAAGGCGAGCCGGAGGATCGTCCGCTGGACCGTCCCCCACTGCTTGCGGAGTGGGCCGGTGTTGTACGGCAGGCCCCACTTCTCGCAGATCTTCCGCACCTTCGGCGCGATCTGCCCGTAGCGCGAGGAGGGCATGTCCGGGTAGAGGTGATGCTCGACCTGGTAGCCGAGGTTGCCGCTCATCACGTGGAAGAGCGGGCCGCCCTCGATGTTCGCCGCGCCGGTGAGCTGGCGCACGTACCAGCCGCCGCGCGACTCGTCGGCGGTCTCCTCCTCGGTGAACGTGTAGGTCTGGTCCGGGAAGTGACCGCAGAAGATGATCGCGTTCGACCAGACGTTGCGGATCAGATTCGCGGTGAAGTTCGCGTACAGGGTCTTCTTCCACTCCCTGCCGCTCAGCGCCGGGAAGAAGACGTAGTCCTTGAGCGCCTGGCGGACGCCCTTCGTCGCGATCTCGCGGAGCTCGTCGCGGACCTGCTTGAGCGGCTTCTCGCCGCTTCGGATCGCGTCGAAGTCGAGGTCGTGGAGGGCCACGCCCCACTCGAAGAACAGCATCAGCACGACGTTGTAGAAGGGCTGCAGCAGGTAGACCGGGTGCCACGGCTGATGCGGGTCGATCCGCATGATCTCGTAGCCGAGGTCCTTGTCCTTGCCGCGGATGTTCGTGAACGTGTGGTGGACGTAGTTGTGGGAGTGCCGCCACGCGGAGGCCGGCGAGGCCGTGTCCCAGTCCCAGGTCTGGGAGTTGATGTCGGGGTCGTTCATCCAGTCCCACTGCCCGTGCATCACGTTGTGGCCGATCTCCATGTTCTCGAGGATCTTCGCCACCGAGAGGCCGGCGGTCCCGAGCACCCAGGCGGGCTTGTAGCGCGACGCCATCAGGACGAGCCGCGAGAGCACGACGAGCCGGCGATGGAACTCGATGACGCCGCGGATGTAGCGGGCGTCGTCCTCGCCGAGGTCGTCGTAGACCTCGTCGTGGATCGCGTCGAACTCCTTGGCGAGCTGCTCGAGCTCGGCGTCGCTGAACCGCGCCAGCGGGCTCTCGACCTGGTGGGCTTCCATCGTCTTCGTCACAGCTCGACCTCCACGTGTCCCTCCGGTGCGTTGATGCAGATCCGGATCATTTCTCCCTGCTCGCCGTGGACCTCGCCGGTGCGGAGGTCCCGCACCCGGCCCTCGGCGAGCTTGCCGACGCAGGTGTGGCAGATGCCCATCCGGCAGCCGTGCTGGAGCTCCGCCCCCGCCTCCTCGCCGCCGGCGAGGATCGGCACGCCGGTGTCACAGCGCGCCTCGATCCCGGTGACGCGGAAGCGGACGGTGCCGCCGGCGCCGTCGGCGCCCTCGCCGATCCGCGGCTGGAAGCGCTCCATGTCGAGCCGCTCGGGGTCGCCGCGCTCCTCCCAGTGGGTCGTGATCGCGTCGAGCAGCTCGCTCGGGCCGGACGCCAGCGTGTAGCGCTCGTCCCAGTCGTCGCAGAGCTCGCAGATCGCGGCGGCGCCGAGCCGCTCGCGCGACTCGGTGAAGTGCTCGTGGCGGACGTAGCCGGGGTGGCGCTCGGCCATCCCGTTCAGGAGGTCGGCGAAGATCACGCTCTCGGGGCGGCGCTCGCTGTGGACGTGGACGACGTCGGCGAGGGCGTCGCGGCGCTCGAGCTCGCGGAGCATGCTCATGATCGGCGTGATCCCGCTGCCGGCGCTGATCATCAGAAGCTTGTCGGGGAGCGGGTCGGGGAGGCCGAACGTGCCCTCGACGCCACCGAGGAAGACCATCGCGCCGGGTTCGATCCGGCGGGTGAAGTGCGGCGACATCTGCCCCTCCGGCACGTGCTTGACGGTGATCGAGAGCAGGCCCTCGGGATGGTCGGGATCGCTGGTCAGCGAGTAGGCGCGCCAGTGGCGGCGACCGTCGATCTCGACGCCGATCCGCAGGTACTGGCCGGGCTCGTGCCCGGGCCACTCGAACGCGGGCTTGATGACGATCGTCGAGGCCTCCGGCGTCTCCGGCTGGATCCGCTCGATCCGGCCGCGCAGCTCCTTGGTCGACCACATCGGGTTCATCAACGCGATGTAGTCGTCGGGGACGAGCGGCGTCGTCAGACCCCGCGCGCTCTTCAGGAGGCGCTTGCGGATCGGCGATACCTGTGGGGGCGCTCCGCGCTCGACCATTCTGTCCCTGCTCTCGAATTCCGCTCTCCGCCTCGGCTCTACCCGCGGCGGGTCCCGCTATTCACTGCCTAACGTGTCACAGGATAATGGGACATCGTTCGATGTCAAGGTCAGATTCGTCGAGCGTCGATCAGCGAAGGATCCGCAGGCCCTCGTACTTCTCGCCCGCGCGGCGGCGTCGGCCGGCGGCGAGGACGATCAGGGCCGCGAGCGCGAGCAGCGATGCCGGCGGCACGAACAGGCTGAACGCGGCGACCACGATCCCGGCGGCGGCGAAGGCGACGATCATGAAGTTGGCGGCGTCGGCCTCCTTGCTGCCCGGCTCGTTTCCCTCGGCGCGGCTGATCGCGCCCGCGAGGACCTCGGACGAGATCGCCGCAGCGAACGCCGTGGCGAGCGCGCCGGCGACGAGTCCCGGCCAGGCGGTGTGGCCGTCCTCGGCCAGCGAGGCCGCGAAGACGATCGCCCCGATCGCGGCGAGGACCGCGATCGTCGGCCAGCGCAGCGCCTCGCGGCCGCGGGCGATCATGAAGATCACGACGACGGCCAGCAGCGTGACCAGAAACCACGTCGCGCCGAGGAAGTCGTAGTCGGTCCGGTCGGGGTGGATGCCGGAGCCGAGCGCCGCCATCATCGCGACGAACAGCGCCGCAAGCGGCCCGCCGATGCCGACGGCGAGGGCCAGGCCGAGGCCCTGACAGATCGCCATGAACAGGTCCATTGCGCGGGCAGCCTAGATCATCGCCGCGTGACCGCGGTGGCGCGACGGGCGTTGCTGTAGGAGACTTCGCCGATGGACCCCGCCCGTCCCGAGGACGAGACCGGCCGGAGCCCCGGGGGGCGCCCGCACCGGCGCTCGCATACGACCTCCGCGGACGTCGCCCGCTACGCCGGGCTGTTCGCGCAGCGGACGACGGTGATGCGCTCCTCGGCGATGCGCGACCTGATGGAGATCACCTCCCGTCCCGAGGTCATCTCGCTGGCCGGCGGGCTTCCCGACACCTCGACCTTCCCGCCCGACTCGTTCGCCGCGCAGATGACCCGGATCGCCCAGGAGTCGAGCGCGAAGGCGCTCCAGTACGGGCCGACCGAGGGCTTCGCCGAGACCCACGAGGTGATCGAGGAGGTGATGCGGGCCGAGGACATGCGTCCCGACCCCGGCGACATCGTCGTCACCACCGGCGGCCAGCAGGCGCTCGATCTGATCTGCAAGACGCTGCTCGATCCCGGCGACGTGGTCGTCGCCGAGGGGCCGACCTATCCCGGGGCGGTCCCGGTCTTCTGCTCCTATGAGGCCGACACCCGCCAGGTCGAGATGGACGACGACGGGATGCGGGTCGACCTCCTCGAGGAACTGCTCGCCGAGCTCGACCGCGAGGGGCGTCGCCCGAAGTTCATCTACTCGGTGCCGACCTTCCAGAACCCCGGCGGCGTCACCCTCGCGCTCGAGCGCCGCCGGCGGCTCGTCGAGATCGCCCGCGAGCGCGAGATCCTGATCGTCGAGGACAACCCCTATGGACTGCTCCGCTACGCCGGCGAGACGCTGCCGACGCTCTACTCGCTCGACGGCGGCGACTACGTCCTCTACGTGGGGACGCTCTCGAAGATCCTCTCCCCCGGGATCCGGATCGGCTGGGTCTGCGCGCCGCCGCCGGTCCGCGCCAAGCTCGTCCTCGGCAAGGCCGCGACAGACCTCTGCACCTCGACGCTGAGCCAGTACTTCGTCCGCGAGTACTTCGCCGAGGGAGACTGGCTCGCCTATGTCGACGAGCTTCGCGACGTCTACCGCTCCCGCCGCGGGGCGATGCTGCGGGCGCTCGCGAGCTACTTCCCGCGCCAGGCGACCTGGTCGCAGCCCGATGGCGGGCTGTTCGTCTGGGCGACGCTCCCCGACTACATCGATACGACCGACCTGCTCGCGAAGGCGCTGCGCGAGAACGTCGCGTTCGTCCCCGGCGCGGCGGCCTACGCCGACGGCCGCGGCAGCGGCTCGATGCGGCTCAACTTCTCGGCCCAGACCGAGGAGGAGATCGTCGAGGGGATCCGCCGGATCGGCGCCGTCGTCGGCGAGCAGGTCGGCCTCTACGAGACGATGACCGGCAGCTTCGAGGTCGTGCAGCCCGAGGAACATGACGACCCCTCCATCTCCTCCGCTGCGCGTTCGGGCGGGGACGGCGCGAACCCGGGACCGGCGAGCGGCGACGTCCTCCCGTTCCACAGGAAGCCGCTCCGGGACTGAGCCGGCGTGCGGGTCGCTGTCCTCAAGGGCGGGCGCTCGCTCGAGCGGGCCGTCTCCCTGCAGTCGGGGGCGCGGGTGGAGGAGGCGATCACCGCACTCGGCCACGACGTCGTCGCGATCGACGCCGACGAGGGCCTCGTCTCCCGGCTCAAGGAGGAGGACCCCGACGTCGCCTTCATCGCCCTGCATGGACCGGGCGGCGAGGACGGGACCGTCCAGTCGCTGCTCGAGCTGCTCGGGATTCCCGACACCGGTCCCGGGATCAGCGCCAGCGTCCTCTGCATGGACAAGGTCCAGGCCAAGCACCGGATGCGCGCGGTCGGCATCCCGACGCCGGACTGGGTCGCCTTCGGCGCCACCGCCTTCCGCGAGCTCGGCGCCGCCGATGCGTTCGAGGAGATCGAGGCCGGCTTCGGGCTGCCGCTCGTCGTCAAGCCGGCCGGTCAGGGCTCGGCGCTCGGCGTCCGCTTCGCCGGCGACCCGGGCGCGGTCCCGGCCGCGATCGTCGGCGCGCTCAGCTACGACGACCGGGTCCTGATCGAGCGCTACGTCGCCGGCCGCGAGCTCGCGGTCTCGATCCTCGACGGGGAGGCGCTGCCGATCGTCGAGGCGATCCCCGAGCAGGCCGACCTCTTCAACTACGAGGCCCGCTACGAGATCGGCCGGACCCGCTACGTCTGCCCGGCGGTTCTCGGCGACGCCGAGGCGGACGCCGTAACCGCCGTCGCCCTCCACACCTGGGAGGCACTCGGCTGCGGCGGCTTCGCCCGCGTCGACGTGATGCTGGGCGGCGAGGGCGTCGGCCCGCAGGTCCTCGAGGTCAACTCGGTCCCCGGTCTCACCGACACGTCGCTGCTGCCGATCGCCGCCGAAGCCGCAGGCATCTCGTTCGAGAGCTTCGTCGAGCGCGCCCTCGAGCTGGCCCTCGGCGAGTAGCCGCCGCTCCCTCCAGACTGGGCAATGAGGGGACCGCGGCAGGTGGCTGCAGGCCGACACCCGGAGGGTGAACTGCAGATTTGGGCTCCCACAGGGCAGCAAACTGCATCTCACATGCCGAATGAGCGGCTCCGGCCTCGCAAAGCCCCCCGGCCGCACCCCCTCGCTGCCAACCCACCCCGGCCTAGCGGCGACGCGCACCCTACAGATCCACACCCCGCACCCCGCCCCACTTCTCGGCGAGGTACTCGACGACGAGGCGGCGGTGGCAGTGCTCGGCCTCGGGTTCGCTGCAGAGCAGCGCCGAGGGGCGCTCGAACGCGGCTCGGTCGAGCTCGGTCTCGACCGAGCGCTCGGCGAGCAGGGCCCGGAAGTCGGGGGCGAAGTCGTCCCAGCTGCCCTTCCGCTTCTTGAACGCGTCCATGATCTCCGCGGTCGGCGCGAGGAGCGGCTCGTGGACGTAGTCGGCGCCGATCAGCTCGGCGAGGAAGTAGGGCAGGTCGCGCGCCTTCGCGAAGCCGGCGAGCTGCGAGTCGTTGCGGAGGCGGACGTCGACGACGCGCTCGACCCCGGCGTCGTCGAGGCGCCCGAAGAAGTGCTCGGCGGTCGTCTGCGTGAAACCGATCGTGAAGATGTCCACCGTTCAGCCCCCCTCGAGGTTCTCGCGCAGCCGGCGGTGGTAGCCGGCGAACTGCCGCGCCATCAGTGCCCGCGCGATCGGGCCGAGCCGGCCGAGCAGCCCGGTCAGCTCGCCTTCGGCAACGAACCGGACCTCGGTCCCGCCGTCCGCCGGCGCGAACGTCCAGGTGCCGTCGACGGGGTAAGGCCCTTCGACGATGTGGGCGGTGACCCGGCGCGGACGGTCGAACTCGGTGAACTCGGTGAACTGCTCGAACTCCTTGCCGCCCGGCGGCTTGGTGACCTCGCGGAAGCGCGTGCCCTGGCCGGGCGGACCGGGAGTGAGCTGCTCGACGGTCGTCTTCGTCGTCTGCCAGTCGGCGAGCGTGGCGGGGTCGGTGAGGTAGTCGAACACCTGCCCGGGCGGGCGCCCGACGGTGAACGACTCCTCGATCCGCATCAGTCCGGTTCGCGAGGCGGCTCGTCGGCGCCGCCGGCGAAGTCCTCGGGAGTGACCTCGTCGAGGAAGTCCTTGAACTTCTCGACGACCTCCTCCTGGTCCTCGACCTCGTGCTCGAACTCGATCGAGGACTCCTCGATGACCTCCTCGGCGGCGTAGATCGGGGCATCGCAGCGGACCGCGAGGGCGAGGGCGTCGGAGGGGCGCGAGTCGATCTCGACCTCGCTGCCGTCGACGGTCAGGGTGATCGTCGCGTAGAAGGTGTTGTCGCGGAGCTCGGTGACCGCGATCCGCTCGCACTTGGCGTCGATGTTGTCGAGCAGGTCGGCCATCAGGTCGTGAGTCATCGGCCGTGGCGTGCTCGCCCCCTGCAGCTTCATCAGGATCGCGGCCGCCTCGGGGTGGCCGATCCAGATCGGCAGAAAGCGGTTGCCGTCGGCAGTCTTCAGCAGCACGATCGGCTGCTTGCCGACCATGTCGAAGCTGACACCGTAGATCTGCATCCTTTGCAAGTGGGCGATCCTGGATTCGAACCAGGGACCTCGTCCTTATCAGAGACGCGCTCTAACCGACTGAGCTAATCGCCCGCGCTCGCGGATTCTAATGAGAGACCGGCGCCCCTACTTCCGGCGCAGAGCCTGGGTCAGCGCGAGCAGTTCGTCGAGGTCCTCGAACCGGATCCGGGCGATCAACCCACGCGTGCTGGAGCTGACGCGGACGTCGCGGCCGAGCGCTCGCTCGAGCGCGTCCTCGGCCGTTCCGATCGCCGCCTCCTCGTCGGGATGGAGCTGACGCGGCTTCCGGGCGGGCTGCTCGTCCTCGCCCTTGGCGCGGCGTTCGGTCTCGCGAACCGACCAGCCCTCGGCGACCGCCTTGCGGGCGAGCTCGCGGCGGTCGTCCTGCCCCTTCACGAGGAGCAGCGCCCGGCCGTGGCCCTCGCTGAGCTCCTCGGCCTCGAGCAGCTCGATCACCTGGTCGGGCAGGTCGAGGAGGCGGATCAGGTTCGAGATCGCCGAGCGGCTGCGGCCGACGCGGCGGGCGACCTCCTCCTTGCTGAGGTCGAGCTCCTCGACGAGGGCCGCGCAGGCGCGCGCCTCCTCGATCGGGTTGAGGTCCTCGCGCGCCATGTTCTCGACGAGCGCCATCTGCAGCCGCTTCATCTCGTCCTCGCTGCGGAGCACGGCCGGCACCGTGGCCAGCCCGGCCACCTGCGCGGCGCGCCAGCGACGCTCGCCGGCGATCAGCTCGTAGCGGCCGTCGCTGAGCGGGCGCACGACGAGCGGCTGGACGACGCCGCTCTCGGCGATCGACTCGGCGAGCATCGCGATCGACTCGGCGTCGAACGACTTCCGCGGCTGTCCGTCGCTGGGCCGGATCAACTCGACCGGCACGTCGCGGTACGACGGCTCGTTTACCTCGTGGGACTCCGGCAGGATCGCCGCCAGCCCTCTCCCCATCCCCGGCTTCCTAGTCACGTGCTAGCACCTCCTTGGCGAGCGCCCGATAGGCAACGGACCCGCGTGAACTGGGAGCGTGGGCGATCACCGGCATCCCGAAGCTCGGTGCTTCGGCCAGCCGGACGCTCCGCGGGATCACCGTCTCGAGGACGAGATCGGTGAAATGGTCTTTCAATTCGTGCTCCACGTCCTGAGAAAGGCGGGTGCGGTCATCTGCCATGGTGATCGCGATGCCGGTCAGAACCAGCGACGGGTTCAATTGCCGGCGCACGGTCTGCAACGTGTCGAGGAACTGGACCAGCCCCTCGAGCGCCAGGTACTCGGCCTGGACGGGCACGATCACCCGGTCGGCGGCGGCGAGCGCGTTGACCGTGATCGGCCCGAGCGAGGGCGGGCAGTCGAGGAACGTC
>Ga0105243_10004250_pt1 | contig 11350 bp, 18 predicted proteins | sample KBSM34metaG_FD_81525 | JGI IMG/M metagenome (GOLD analysis project Ga0105243, IMG submission 81525) | Miscanthus rhizosphere microbial communities from Kellogg Biological Station, Michigan, USA - KBS M3-4 metaG | ecosystem: Host-associated > Plants > Roots > Rhizosphere > Soil | place...
CAAGGCGAAGTCGTCGGCGCTTTGCTATTACTGCGGCGCGGTAATTCCGACAAAAGGAAGGTCGCTGCACTTCGATCACATTGTGCCGATTTCTAAAGGTGGCCAGCACTCTGTGGCAAATTTGTGCGTGTCGTGCGCACCTTGCAATCTCAGCAAACACAACAAACCGCTGAGCGAGTGGCTGAAAACCAGCCTCACCCAACAGCTCTTACCCATATGAACGCAGCGCCCTTACTCGTAGTGCTACCAACGCATCCCGGCGACTTTGACAACACCGAGCGGCTGATAAAGTGGATCGTCGAGTTGCAAAACGTTAGCCATCACTCCTTGCTCATTGCTGCTGACGGCGCAATCCCAACCGAGCGCGTCAAGGCGTTGCTGGAAATCGCACGTACTGAGTTCTACACGGCACGCGCCATGGTGATTCAAACCGGCGCAAAAGGATGGCCTTTGGCGGCCAACTTGATGTTTCGCGCAGTCGCTCGCCAAATCCACGACGGCTACAAAGCCGATTGGCTTTGGCTTGAGCCCGATGCCGTACCATTGAGAGCAACGTGGCTGAACGAGTTGGCGGAAGGCTACCGATTATGCACGCGCCCGTTCATGGGCTGCTTGATTAACAACGAAACGCCGTCGGAAAACCTACCTGCCCGTTACATGTCGGGCGTCGCGATTTGGCCGCAAAACACGTACGCACGCTTGGAAAGTTTGTGGAAGGACGCGCGTTTCACTGGACCTGTGAAGCCCGCTAAACTGGCCACCGACGTATGGCAAAAAACTGTGCGTGCGTGGGATATGGTCAGCGCCCCCAACGTTGTGCCCATAGCACAGCACACAAACTTAATCCAGAGCCATTGGGGTTTATCGTACGGAGAGCCGCCCGTGTTCGTTGCGGTGCGGACCGAAGCGGACCCGCCGAATGCCGTGACCCTAGACTTCGTGAAGCGCGACGCCGTCCTGTTCCACAGGGTTAAGACGCTTGATGCGTTCCTGCCAATGTGGCGCATCCGCATGGAGCACGCAAAGGCGCTGGTAACGGAGTCGCTGAAGCCGACCGGCGCGAGCCAGTACGTGCTGGAGAAGGCGCTGGAGGCGGGGCTCATCGAAGCGCCCGGTGCGGGTGCGGCGTCCAAGAAGAAACCCGCGCAAAAGCAAGCTGAGCTTGCGACCGCATGAGTGCGACGCCGCAAAAGGTGCTGGACATCGTGCAGGACTTGAAGCGCGCCGATGAGCTTCGGTCGCCGAACCGTGCGCTCATCCAGCGACAGATGAATGGAGAGCCCCCTTTTTCCGCCGCGCAGATGGCGGAGAACAAGCTGGACGTGAGCTTCAACACCAAGAGCGGCACGAACCTGTTGGCGCAGGCGAACCGGCAATGGTGCAACGCGATGCTGAAGACGGCGAGGTACTTCCATGTGAGCCTTGAGGACGCGCCGGTTGACCGCGGCCTTGAGTGGTCGCAGACCATCACGAAGGAGGCGAACAGGCCGCTCAAGCGCAGCCGCGACTACTACCATCAGGTGCGGCAGACCGGCGGCGGCGTGATGCTGACGGGCGTCGGGCCGAAGATGTGGACGCCGTTCGACGACGATTGGTGCCCGTACTTCGTCGCGATTGAGGACCTGCTCATCCCGACGGACACGGAGGTGCGGCTGGACATGAGCCATTTTGCGAGACGGCGCGGCATGAGCTACTGGGAGCTGTACAGCAAGACGCTGGGCAAGGGCAAGAACGTCGATCCGGGCTGGAAGCTGGGCGTCGTGCGGAAGATGCTCGCGTCAATCAAGGACAAGACGGTGACGGAGCCGATGTGGGACTGGCAGAACGCGCCGGAGAAGGCGGCGGAGCTGTTCAAGCAGGACGCGACCTACTGGCAGAGCGACGCGGTGCCCAAACTATGGCTATGGGACTTCTACAGCCGCGACGACGAGACCGGCGACTGGCATTTGCAGATTGTGCCCGACGAGAACTGGACGGCGACGTATGGGACGACGACCGAGCCGGTGGACTTCGTGTACGACAGCAAGAAGCCGGTGGCCGACGACCTGAGCAAGCTGCTGCATGTGCAGTTCGGCGACGGCAACGTGAAGCCGCCGTATATGTACCACAGCGTCCGCTCGCTCGCGTGGCTGTTGTTCGACCTGTGCCAGGTGCAGGACATGACACTGTGCCGCTTCGTCGGAAAGGTGTTCGAGGACATGATGCTCCTGCTGCGCGTGCAAGACCCGGCGGACCGCGCCGCCGTGGACAAGATACACTTCGGGCTTCGCTACGGGCTGCTGCCCGAAGGCATCGGCTTCGTGAAGCGCGAGGAGCGGTACCAGTTCGACCCGCAACTCAGCCAGATGCTCATGTCGCAGTTGCGGCAGCACATGGGCGAGAGCGCAAGCAGCTACACGCAGGACATCGACAGCGGCACGGAGAAGGAGCGCACGAAGTTCGAGGTGCAGGCGCTGTTGGCGCAGACGAGCGCGCTGCTCAGTTCGCTACTGTCGAACGCCTATACGCAGGCGGAGTTTGAGTATCGCGAGATTTGCCGGCGGCTGTGCGACCGCAAGAGCCGCAACAAGGACGCGCAGGCGTTCCAGAGACGGTGCCGCGACAAGGGCGTGCCTGAGAAGTGGCTGGACGTTGAGCGCTGGGAGATACACTCCGAGCAGGTGCTCGGCGGCGGCAGCAAGCAGCTTGAGATCGCGACGAGTGAGAAGCTCATGGGGGCGCGGCAGTTCATGGAGCCGAGCGCGCAACAGCGGGTGCTGCACAATTACGTACTCGCGCTGACAGACGACGCGGGCATGGCGGAGCAACTGGCACCCACAAAGCCGACGAAGGTGACGGACAGCGTGTTCGACGCGGCGCTCGCGTGGGGGACGCTGATGACCGGCGTGCCGATGCCGGTGAAGGAGGGCGATTCGCACCGCGAAGTCGTCGAGACGCTGCTGCGCATGATGGACATGAAGGTGCAGCAGATCATGCAGAGCGGCGGGGTCGGGACGCCGCAGGACGTGGTCGGCTTGAGCAACGCGGCCAGCTACGTCGGGCAGCACATTCAGTTGCTCGCGCAGGACGAGAGCGAGAAGCAGCGGGTAAAGCAGTACGGCGACGTGCTGGGCAAACTGGGAAATAGCGTAAAAGCTATGGCCCAACGCCAGGCGGAAGCCGCAAAGAACCAGAACGGGCAATTGGATGCGGAGACGCAGGCCAAAATCCAAGGTCAGATGGCGCTCACTCAACAGAAGTTGCAGGCCAAGCAAGCGGCCGACGCGTTGAAGCTGCAAACCAACCAAGCCAAGTTCGACCAAAAGCAGCAACACGAGCGTGTGAAGCTCGCGGGAGAAATGTACGAGCGTGGCGTGCAAACTACCGTCGAAGCTGGTGCTCGCGCAACGGAGGCAAAAGCAGAAGCGGACGCGATTCGCAAAAAAGGCGACGTGGAAGTCGAGGTCGCTAAGAAGAAAGCTGCCGCAACCGCAAAGAAAGCCGACAGCAATGAATGACATCGCCCTCTTACCGCTGACCAACGGCGGGTTCGCGCTGGTTGACAGCGACCAGCTTTCCTACCTAAGCCAGTACGTGTGGAACGCAAACAAGGCAGGGTATGTTTGCAGCCACGACGAAGCGCACCGCACAATTCTTCTGCACCGCATCGTGAACAAAACGCCAACGGGCTACGAGACACACCATCTAAACGGCGTAAAGTACGACTGCCGACGTTGCAATCTGGAGACGATTCTTCACCTTAATCATCGGCATACCATAGGCAAAGGGCGAAACAACACGAGCGGTTTCAAGGGCGTTAGCTGGAACACGCAGCGCGGCCGATGGGTGGCGCAAATAAAGACGCCCGAACGCCACATTTGGCTGGGCTACTTTCTCACGAAGGAGGACGCGGCTGCTGTCTATGACGAAGCCGCGAAACGCTTCTTTTACCATCGCGCCTACATCAACGAAGCGGCAACGCCCAAGAAGGCGAACGGCGACTAAAAGGGAAGGGCGACTCACGCAAGCGAGCCGCCCTAGGGAGACAACAATGAACGCGGCGACGGTAGCGCGGTGCGTGGAGGGCGTCAACCTATAATCCATCCGAAGCTGCGGCCTGCAGGAGGCGCGACGTTCAAGAGCGGCACATTCAAGGCAAACTGCGGAAAGCGCCACGCATCCGCGTCAACCCATACGATGTCGTTGTCGAAGTTCGGGGCTTTGATTGAGTACGCGCCGCCGCCGGTCTTTTGATAGTGGGCGATTTGATTGCCCAGATGCGGAAAATAGCCGGGCTTCGTCGTACGCCTGCTGACCTTTCGATGGGCGGGCTTGTCACTTTCCCGCCAAGCCAGCGACAAGCTAGGCGCGCTGCCTGCAACGGCGAAGATGTACAGCAGCAAAAGCTCGGAGTTAATCGCACGCAGGTTAAGGCGCCAGTTGGGGATGTAGCTCTGGTGCGAGAAGCTCTGAAACTTGCATAGGATGACGCGATTGCCGGCGGTTGCGCCGGTGGATATGGTGGAAGCGCTGTTTGCGCTTCGGGAATTGAGCTTTTCGTAGGAGCTCGACCCGCTCGCATTGGTGGCGGTGTTGCCAAAATCAAACCCGTTTACGTCAGTGCCGGAGTTCTCGCCGTAGTAACGAGCCGCCACCCCTATTGCCATTCCGCCGGCGGCTGCCTGCGGAAAGATTTGTGCGAACGCACCAAGGCTGGCGGCAGAGTAGCTCATTAAAGTCGCTTGAAGCCGGTGTTCAGCGTGGCCCCTACAAGCCACGCTGCGGGGATGTTGCCATGGGGCACGCTAATGCCCATGGAGGTGGTGCCGTTGGAAATGACCACCACGTCATAATTGGGCGGTATCAGCGGATTAAACGTTTGTCCGAGCCCGACGCTGATGATTGGCACGTTGGCGACGGCCATGTCCCAGCCGGGGCTGACGCTGGCGGTGTCAACCGCGACCTGACCGGGAGTGCCCACAACCATCAGGAGCTTTGTCGTGTTGAAAGCGGGGTGCAACTCAACGATGCCGTTGGGCGCATTGATGCGGACGTAGTCTTGGCCGGAGTTGGCCACGACGCCAGTCATCTGGAAGGTGATAACGCCGGTGAAGGTCATGCGCGCCAGCCTTAAAGCTCTTCAGATTTCTCCGTGGCGCTGACGACGCTGGTGCGGCTGAGCGAGCGGATGCCGATGACTTCGCCGTTGACGTAGTACATCTCCTCGCCGGGCGCGGCCACCCAGCGAATGAAGCCGCCGAACGCATTAAAAGCGAGAACGAGCATCCAACCAGCGAGCAGGGCGCTGGTCTGAGCTTTGCCGTATGTGCCGGCGGCGGCGGGCGAGCGCGAGTTGAATTTCTCGGGCGTTATGGCGCTGTTCGATGCCAAAGTGGCGTTGAGCTGCCCAACGCCGATGCGGTTGACGGCGGAGGATGTGGCTTCGCCGCCGATGATGATTTCGAGAATGCGTCCTTGGCCCGCAGTGGCGGCTTTGCAGGTGAGCAGGTCGGCGGTTGTGGACAGGGTCGCGCCGGCATTGACGATGGAGTACACCGGGTCATCAGGACAAAAGTCGCGGTTGACCTGCTCGTACTTTGGCCAGAACTTCATCGCCCGCTCACGCGCCTCCTCGACGCAGCGCGATGGCGAACGCAATTCGCGCATCCAGTTTTGACGGCGCATCAGGGTTTTAACTTCGCATGGGTCGATCAGGCTGTTCATGTGCGGGTGGCTTTCAGGGTTATGGTGAGGCGCGTGATAGTAGCGACGCTGTCGATGTTGTAGGCGAGAATGTCGCCGGCGGCAATGGAGGTGGTCCAACCGGTGAGGGTGGCGTCTTGGTATTTTTGCGTGGCGGACAGGGTGGGCTTTGCGGCGGCTGTGATGGTGTCGGCGACTGTGGGCGGGAAGTTGGCGTAAGTGTCCTTCCAAATGTCAACGACGACGGAGCCGGTCTGGTCGGCGTAGAGGTCGGCTTGGTTGATGGTGCAGGCGAAGGGAATCTTCACGTGCCCTTTCTGGCCGGTGGTGATTGCGCTGCCGCCGCCATCGACGATGAAGCAGATTTCGACGACCTTGAGAGTGCTGGACAGGACGGTGGCGTTGGAGCCAGCGGTGGCGGTCACGTCGCCGGTGAGGGCGGCGCGTCGAATGGCCTGTGCGCCCGTAAATTCAAGGGTCGTGTCGAGGGAGATTTCTTCAACGTCGCCGGATGCGGCGGTGTCGCGGCCAAGAAGGCGGTCGCTGGTGATGTTCTGGAACTTTGCGAACGTGACGGCGTCGTTAGCGATCTGCCCCGTGGCGAGTTGTGCGAAGGTGAGATTGCCCGCGGCAGTGCGCCCGAGGACGGTCTCGTCGGCGGCGACGATGTCGGCGGGGTCGCCGGAGCCGGTGGTGGCTTTGCCGATGACCGAGAAGCCGGCGCTGTCGCGCAGCTTGGCGTCCGTGACGGCGTTGTTGGCGATGGTGGTGGCGTTACTGCCCGCTGTGGCTGTCACGTCTCCGGTCAAGGCAGAGCGCTGGATGCCGCCCAATCCGGTGAACTCCACGCCGCCGGTAACGGTCAGTTCCTCTGTGTCGCCCGCGCCTGAGGTGTCGCGCCCAAGCAGGCGGTCGGTCGCCGAGATGTTCTGCATCTTGGCATAGGTAACGGTGTCGTTCGGGATGGTGGCCACCTGCGAGCCGCTGCCGGGGCCAGCGGTCACGTCGCCGGTCAGTTCGGTAATGCCCGCACCAGTGCCAGGCGGGACGGCGAAGGTGCCGTCGTCTCGCAGGAAGGTTGTGCCGCCTCCAGGGAAACCGTTGTGCTTGGTAATGATGTTGTGCGTGAGCGGCGTTTGGTCGTCGGCGAGAAGGCCGCTCAAGCCGGCGACTGAGATTTCGTCCGCACCGCCGTTTTGATGAGACGTGGCATGGGCAAGCGGCGTTTGAGGATCGGCAAGAAGACCGGACAGGCCCGCTACGCTTATCTCGTCGCTGCCGCCATTCTGGTGGCTCGTCGCGTGCGTGGTGGGCGTTTGCGGGTCGGCCAGGGCGCCGCTCAACCCGGCGACACTGATTTCGTCTGTGCCGCCGTTCTCGTGGGTGGTTGCATGAGGCAAGAACTGCGTGATGAACGTTGTCTTGATTGCGCCGAGGTTGTTGACGGTGCGCCAGCCTTCGCCGTCGGTGAACTGGAGTACGTCACCAGGGTCGAGCATGACGTTCATCGTGTTGCGCACCGTCGCGCCGTCCTTGTACTCGAAGATGAAGTTGGCTGTGGCGGTGTCGGCCTGTCGTATTTGGAGGAACTTAACCTGGTGACGGTCGGTGCCGACCGGCGCGGGCACAAGGGTCACGGGCGTCGTCCCGTTGGATATGCCTTGGTTGGCCACGAGCAGGAAATCCGACCCGGTGTCGTTCATGTAAGAGGCGAACCAAGGCAGCTCAGCGGTGGTCACAGCACCGCCCAGCTTGAACTGGATCGAGCGGTTCGTTGTGTCGAGGATAATCATGCCCGGATCGAGACGCGCTTCTTGACCTGCCAATGAACGAGGCCGCTGCCCCCGACGGGGACCGCGAACATGCCGTCATCGCGCAGAAACGTTGTGCCACCGCCCGGGAAGCCGTTGTGCGCTGTAATAATGTTGTGGATGAGCGGCGTCTGGGGGTCGGCGAGCAGGCCAGTGAGGCCCGCGACGTTGACTTGGTCGCTGCCGCCGTTCTCGTGCGTCGCTGCGTGGGCTGGGACGGTGCCAGCGGCTACGATGCCCAGCTTCTGTTGAATGCGCGGAATGTTTCGTGGCTCCAACACCGTTCCGTCGAGGACGTAGCCCGGATTCATGCGGCGAGCGTAGGCTCGCACCGTCTCGCCCGCAAGCCATCTATTATTAGTACGCACACGCGCACAAGCACAGGACTCCGAAATGCCCGCACCGTTTCGGAGTCCCCCACGGCAGGCGTCAACGCACGCAATTGACAACGGTGCGGTCGGTGCGGTAGTGTCGGCGCATGGCACTCAAGACCACGAACTGCCCGAAGTGCGACGGCACCGGCAAGGTGCTCGACCGCGTGGCTGTTGGGAGCGAGATGCGCTCCGAGCGGGAGCGGGCGGGCGTGTCGCTGCGTCGAGTGGCGCGAGTCAGTGGCAAGTCGGTGGCGTACCTGTCGGAGCTTGAGCTGGGGCGGCAGCCTTGGAGCGTCGGGCTGGTGAGCGCATACCAGCGGGCGATTGAAGCTGCGAAGGAGGCGTCGTGAGCCTTGAGCAGGAACGCGCGTCGCTGGTGGCGGACATCGCCGAGACGGCCCGGCGCGTCTCTGTGCTGGGCGACCGCGCCCTGAACCTCGGCAGCAACGAGGCGTATTACGCGCTCAACGGCGCGTGGCGCAAGCTGGATGAGGCGGAGCGGCTGCTCAGCGGGAGGCCGGAGCGGGGCACGAAGCGATGAAGGCGAAGCGGAGAGTGCGGCGCGTGACGCTGCAGAAAGGACGGCGATGAGTAGGCGCACACAAGACATGCTGGTTTACAGCGGACTGCTCGCGATTATCGGACTGTGCCTGTGGGTGCAGTTCCGGGCTTGGCGCAAGGGAGAAGACCGGCTCGTCAACATCGAACGCCGTCTCGCCGTCGCTGAGACCAATGCCGCTCACTGGGCTGAGTTCGCCAAGGAACTGCTCCGCCTGACCGCGACGACCAACGTCGTCGTCCAGCAGGACGCCACTGGCTCGCGCCCTGTGCGCTGGCCGACTAACCGATCGGAGGCGCCATGACCGACCGCTTACCCATCAACCGCATAACTATGAACATCACCGCCTACTCGTGCGTCGTTTGCGGCAAGTGGCATCGCAAAGGCAGCCGCCCGTTTGAGGCGCACTTCGACGCGAACCGCAAAGCGCATGGATGGCCCGCCCCGTTTGCAGCGTCCGACGCCGCGGCGCCGCAGCCACCCACCCCACGACCATGAACACGAACGACCCGGAGCACGCACCCACCCCGCCTGCCGACGCTCCGAACCTGAACGCACTGGCTACACTCGTCCATGCCGCGAACATCAAATGGTGGCAAGACACCGAGACGGGCCAGCCGCTCAAGCGCAACAAGGGCGAACTGCTCGCGCTGATACACAGCGAAATATACGAGGCGTTGGAAGGCGAGCGCAAAGGTTTGATGGACGACAAGCTGCCGCATCGTCGCATGGCCGAGGTCGAACTGGCCGACGCGCTCATCCGCATTCTGGACTATGCCGCAGGGTTCGGCTACGACTTGCAAGGCGCGTTCACTGACAAGATGAGCTATAACGCACAACGAGAGGACCACAAACATGAAGCACGACGAATCGCAGGCGGCAAACAGTTCTGATGCTGCCGACGCGCCGGAGCCGCCGTGGGTCGTGGCGGCAGACGCCATCTTCCATTATAGCGGCGGTTACAGCGAAACCGTAACGAACATCATCCGCACCGCCTGCGAGCAACACGCCGCCGCACTCGCGCAGGAGCGGGACATGCTCAAGCACGTTGTTGCTAAACAAGGGCTGCGACTGCCAAGCGAAGTGGATGAACTCGTGCGGGAACGGGATGCGTTTCGCCGCGACATGGACTTGGTCGTGAAGGCGCTCGACAACGCTGGCGTTGCGGTCGGAAATGAGTACGAAGACTGGACGACGTGGCATCGCGTTACCACGCTCGCTGAACAGCGCGATTACTTCACGCGGCAATGTGACGCTGCTCGCGACAACTGTAAGCGGTGCGAGTCGGAGCGTGAGACGCTCCTGGCCACGGTCGCTCGCCTCACCGCCGAGCGGGACAAACTGCGCGAGCTGGTCGAAGACGCCATCCCGAACATGGAACAGCGCGACGGTGGACCATTCGCTTTAGCTTGGGTCAAGGACGCCCGCGCCGCCCTTGCGCCGACGCAGAAGGAGGAGAAGCCATGAACATACTCAAACACACAATCCACCGCGCCATTTACGACCTGTGTGGCGAGATCGACTCACTGCCCGCGTCGGAACAAGCCACCAAATGCGTGGTGCTGGCGAGCGCACTTCACGACAAAGCTGACAAACTTATAGACGCTCTGCGTGATGCCATAAGCTGCTGTCGTGATGACGACAAGACCACGGTGTTGACAGAAGAACGGCTGGAAGCGTGGAAGCACGCCGCCGAGATCAAAGACGCCTTATGAAGCCACCCACTTGGACGCTTTGGCTAGACGAAGCCCACAAGGACGGCCCATCCGCCAACATGGTTTACGACATCCTCTACGATTGGCGCGATGAACACGACCAGCTCATCAAAGAGCGTGAAACGCTCCAAGCTACGGTCGCCACCCTCACCGCCGAGCGGGACAAGTTGGTTGCCGCCCTTTCCAAGTTCCGCGCTCATCACCTCGACGTGTCCTGTGCGCAGACCAAGGAAATACTCGAACTCCGGGCCACTGTTGCCTCCGTTCGCTCCGAGCGCGACGATCTCCAAACCAAGTTGGACTTTGCCGTCCACGATATCGCAGACGCCCAGCAGCACATCGTTGAGGTGCGATCCCAACTAGATGCACTCGCGCAGGAGCGGGATCGTTTCTACCAGCAGATGCTCGATGCCAATACGCAATGGGAGAAGGACCACGAAGCTGTGTGCGAGGAGCGGGACGAAGCACAGGCCACCGTCGCCCGCCTCACCGCCGAGCGGGACCGTCTCGTCGCCGCGCTCGACAACATAATCGCTCAGCAATCGTCTTGCGAAGGCGCTAATTGCTTATTCACGATGCACGCAATGGCGCAAATCGCACAGGACGCCCGCGCCGCCCTTGCGCCGACGCAGAAGGAGGAGGCGTGAGCTGGCAACCCGATGGCGAAGAACGCCGCTACGTCGAATGCACCGCCTCCATGACCCTCGACACACTCCGAGCCGATGGCGTCGCTGACCGCGCCACCTTTATCGCCAACCTTCGCGCCATTGCCAATGGCCTTGAGCGCATCGCAGTGCTCGAAGGCACTGCGGACAGCGAGGAGCCATGAGCAACCTGCTAAACGTTCAGCCCATCGTCGCCCGCTGCCCGCACTGCGGTTCACAATCACTCGTGCGCTATCGCCGTGAGTGGGCCAAGCCCGGCGACTGGAACTACTCATGGGAAGAAGGCGTCCAATGCGACAACTGCGGGCGCACCCGCATCGCAGTGCCGAGCACTGCGGACAGTAGCGTCCCGTGAGCTTCCGTGTGGACATCACAGTAACGTGCGATGGGTGCGGTGCGTCGCTGCACGCCACCGACCACCGTCGAACCCGCATCGTCGATGTCCTGTCCGCTGTTTACCGCGCCATGCGCAAGGACCGCTGGCTGTCTATCGACCGCGGCTCGCGCCCTCGTGCCGAATACTGCCCGCACTGTGCCGACATCG
>Ga0105243_10004253_pt1 | contig 11344 bp, 10 predicted proteins | sample KBSM34metaG_FD_81525 | JGI IMG/M metagenome (GOLD analysis project Ga0105243, IMG submission 81525) | Miscanthus rhizosphere microbial communities from Kellogg Biological Station, Michigan, USA - KBS M3-4 metaG | ecosystem: Host-associated > Plants > Roots > Rhizosphere > Soil | place...
CTGTCTGAAAACAGGTCGCGCGAGGCGACCAAAATTGTCCAGGAGTAAAGCATGCGTAATCTGATCATCAGCGCCGCCCTCGTCGCTGCCAGCCTGTTCGGCGTGACCGCCCAGGCCGCCGAAGCCCCTGCTGCCCCTTACGTCGAACTGAGCAACCCGGTACCGGTTGCCGTGCCTGGCAAGATCGAAGTGGTGGAGCTGTTCTGGTACGGCTGCCCGCACTGCTACGCGTTCGAGCCGGTGATCAATCCATGGGTTGAAAAACTGCCTTCCGACGTCAACTTCGTACGCATCCCTGCCATGTTCGGCGGCCCGTGGGACGCTCACGGTCAGATGTTCCTGACCCTGGAAGCCATGGGTGTCGAGCACAGCGTTCACGCTGCCGTGTTCAACGCGATCCAGAAAGAACACAAGAAGCTGACCGACAAGAACGACATGGCCGACTTCCTCGCCACCCAGGGCGTGGACAAGGACAAGTTCCTGGCCACTTTCGACTCCTTCGCCATCAAGGGCCAGATCGTCAAGGCTCGTGAACTGGCCAAGAAATATGAAATCTCCGGCGTTCCAACCATGATCGTCAACGGCAAGTACCGCTTCGACATCGGCTCTGCCGGCGGCGCCGAAGAAGCACTGAAACTGGCTGACCAACTGGTTGCCAAAGAGCGAGCGGCCAACAAGGCAGCCGCCAACTAAGCGCGGCTGTCGCCATGCGCCGCTGGGGAACCGAACGTCTCGTCGGCCTGCATGATCCGCAGGTCAACGAGCATCACCTGGAATCCACGGGCCTGCCCGCAGACAGCCGTTTGCGCTTGCTCAGCTTCAATATCCAGATCGGCATCAGTACCGAGCGTTATCGGCACTACCTGACTCGCAGCTGGCAGCATCTGCTGCCGCACCCCGGCCGCTCCGGCAATCTGCAGAAGATCGGCAATCTGCTCGGCGACTTCGATCTGGTCGCCCTGCAGGAAGCCGATGGCGGCAGCCTGCGTTCAGGCTACGTCAATCAGGTCGAACATCTGGCTCAGCTCGGCGCCTTCCCCTACTGGTACCAGCAACTCAATCGCAACCTCGGCCGACTGGCCCAGCACAGCAACGGTGTGCTCAGCCGTCTGCGTCCGTGGGCGATCGAAGACCATCCGCTGCCGGGACCGAAAGGTCGCGGGGCGATTCTGGTGCGCTTCGGCGAAGGTCCCGAGGCACTGGTGGTGGTGATGATGCACCTGGCGCTCGGCGCCCGGGTACGCACCCTGCAACTGGCCTATATCCGCGAGCTGATCGGCGGCTACAAGCATCAGGTGCTGATGGGTGACATGAACACCCATGCCAGCGACCTGCTGCAGCACTCGCCCTTGCGCGACCTCGGCCTGCTGGCTCCGCAACTCGAAGCGACATTCCCCAGCTGGCGCCCGCAGCGTTGCCTGGACCATATTCTGCTCAGCCCGACCCTGACCCTGGAAAAGGTCGAAGTGCTGGCCCAACCGATTTCCGATCACCTGCCCGTCGCGGTAGAGATTCGTCTGCCGGGTTCGCTCACGGCCGATGCATTGCCCGCGTTGAGTCCTGCCCCTCGCGGAACGCCTGAATGAGCGACGAAGCCCAGCGCTGGAAAGAGAAATACCTCAAAAGCATCGAACAACAGGAAAAGCTCGAACGTCGATGGGACGCCCGGCTCGACCTGCTGCGCCGCGGCCTGGTGCGTAGCACTCTCGCGGCGGAAGGCACCGACCGCGTGGTCGACCAATGCATGAAGGAAATGCGCGACGTGGTGCGCACCGACGACATGGATGCCAGACTCGCCGCCCTGTTGCCGCGTCTTGAAAAAGCCGTGCTCGACTCCGAGCAACGCCGTGAAACCCGGATCGAGCAGGTCAGCACCGCCCTGAACTCGCTGGTGGCTCAGCTGCAATCGCTCCCCCTGCCCCGGGATGTCGCTCAGCCACTGAAGAAATTCGCCAAGCAGCTTGACGGCCGGGTCAGTCAGGCGCGGGAAATGCCGCTGCTGCTCAGCGAGTTCAGCGGTTTGCAGGGCAAGGCATTGAGCCAACTGGAGACGCCGGCGGAACCGGGACGTCCGGGATTGTTGCAGCGCCTGTTCGGCAGCCGCGACAGCGAGGAAGCGCCTGCACCTGCGGCTCAGCCTGTCGTGAAGTCTCCTGCCGTTCAGCCAGCGCAACCACCCGCTGCGCCTGAAAGCGCGCCAATGCCAGAAGCGCCTGTCGCAATCGCCGAACCGGCAGCCATCGCCACTGTCAGCGAAGCACCGGTCGCCATACCTCTTGTCGCACCAACGCAGGCTTCAGCACCCGCACCACTATCAACACCAGAGCATGTTGCAGAGCCGGAAGTGGTGGCCTTCGAGCCGGTCCGGATCCCTCCAGAAGTCGTTACCACTCCCGGCGAACCGGAACCAGCCGGGCCGGAATCAGAGCCGCCAACCTTCGCGCCGCCTCCGGTCTTCACTCCGTCGGCACCAACGGCCATCAATCCTGACGAACTGATCCCCCCCGGCGACAACCCGCCCCCGGCTTTCCTCGACAGCCTGCCCCTGCCCGAGCCCATCGCGCAGGCCCTCGCGGCCATCGATCCGGAGCAGTCCGAGCATGACATTCTCTACGCCCTGCCGGATTCGCCCGAACCCTCCTACAGCTCGGTGGCCAAGCACATCGAAGACACGCTGATCGGGCTGCTGGATGACCTGACCCTGCCGGAGCGTCACCGCCCGCAAGCCGAAGCCATGCGTGACCGGCTGAAAAATGGCTTGAACTGGTACGAATTGCTGCCGATCCTCGACGATCTGGCGACTTTGATGCTGGCCATCACCGATAGCGGCCAGCACGAATTCGAGGCGTATCTGCAGCAGCTCAACGAACGCCTCGAAGCGTTCCAGAGCAACCTGCAGGCCGCCAGCGAAGGTCACGCCGACAACAGCTCTGCGGCGCGAGCGATGGACACGCAGATCCGTGAACAGGTCGACGGTCTGCAGAACAGCGTGCAGGAAGCGGCGGACCTGGACGACCTAAAGCAGGTATTGGAAAACCACCTCGAAGGCCTGCTCGGCACGATGGACCAGCATCAGAAACAGCGCGACGCCCGTGAACAGGAGGTGGCTGGCCGCTTGAAGAGCCTCGCCGAACGCGTGGCGCATATGGAGCAGGAAGCCCTCGGCTACCGCGAACACCTTGAAGAGCAACGCCAGAAAGCCCTGATCGATCCGCTTACCGGGCTGCCCAACCGCGCCGCCTGGGGCGAACGGCTCGACCACGAAATCGCCCAATGGCAGCAGCATGGCAATACCCTGAGCCTGGCCATGCTCGACCTTGATCACTTCAAACGGATCAACGACAGCTACGGGCACCTGGCCGGCGACAAGGTGTTGAAGATCATCGCCACAGTGCTGCGCAAGCGCCTGCGTGACAGCGATTTCATTGCCCGGTTCGGCGGCGAGGAGTTCGTCCTGCTCCTGCCGGCCACCACGCCGGCCGTCGGTGCCAAACTGCTGGAAACCCTGCGCGCCGCCATCGAGGCCTGCCCGTTTCACTTCAAGGGCGAGCGGGTGACGATCACCATTTCAATGGGACTGGCAGCGTTCAGGCCAGGAGAACACAGCGATCTTGTACTCAAAAGAGCCGATCAGGCACTTTACCGGGCAAAAAATGCAGGACGTAACCGGGTCGAGCTGGGCTGAAGACAATTGTTCCATTTCATTTAAATAAGCCCTTTTGCCGTTCGCATGCAAGTCAGTACGTTACACTGTTGCATTACTGACTGACGTGTACTGCCATGAAATTCCTTGCCCTCATCGCATCGCTGCTCATTCTGTCCGGTTGTGCCAGCGGACCGCGCTACGACACCAGCCATCCTTCTGCCAATCACGACAGCCGCGCGCAATTCGTGATCGTGCATTACACCTCCGCCTCCCTTGAGCGTTCACTGCAACTACTGACCCACGGTGAAGTCAGCAGCCACTACCTGATCGGCGATGACAGGAACGGCACGATCTACAAGCTGATGGACGAAAACCTGCGTGCCTGGCATGCCGGCGAAAGCGAATGGCAAGGCCGTACCTGGCTGAACTCAAGCTCCATCGGCATCGAAATCGTCAACCCAGGCTTCAAGGACACGCCGACCGGACGCGTGTGGTATCCATACAGCGAGGCCCAGGTACAGTCGCTGATCGTGCTGCTCCGGGACATCAGTAAACGCAACGGGATCAGCCCGGATCACATCATCGGTCACAGCGATATCGCACCGCTGCGCAAGCTTGATCCGGGCCCATTGTTCCCGTGGAAGCGCCTGGCTGCCGAAGGCCTTGGCTTGTGGCCCGATGAGCAGGCGGTAGCCCGTCAGCAAGTTCGTTTCGACGTCGAGTTGCCAAGCATCAGCTGGTTCCAGACACAACTGGCACGCCTGGGCTACGCGACGCCGCAGAACGGCGAACTGGATGTGGCAACCCGTCATGTTCTCGCAGCCTTTCAGATGCACTTCCGCCCTTCCCGCTTCGACGGTATGCCGGACGCGCAAACCGCAGCGTTGCTGCTGGTGTTGAATCAGACAAAATAATGACGCCCGCCCGACGGTCAGGGCGAAAAGGCAATCAGCAGCTATAACTCATTGGTAACTCTTCGGATATCCATGATGGTTGCCACCCGAGAGACACTGCGCAGCTGGTTTTATCGTCCGTGGTTTCTGGCGATGCTGGCGGCTGTCCTCAGCGCAGGCCTGCTGATCACTGGCGGGTTGTTCGTGGCTATGCACCAGGTCGAACAGAGCGAAAGCCAGGAAATGAACGCCCAGGGTGAGCGCTTCCTGGCCCGCCTGGAGCAGTTGTTCGGCCAGTTGCGTGAAAGCCTCGACGACCTCGAGGCCCAGCCCCTGCGCAGCTGCGACGACGAGATGATCGCTACATTGCAGCAGGTGACCTTCAACTATCGCTTTGTCTATGAAGCGGCCTACATGGATGCTTCGCGCATCTGCTCGAACCGTCCGCGCCAGGAAGGCCTGTCAGTCGTCCGTCCGCCGGACATCAAGGGCCCGACCTACAGCTATTGGCTGAACACCACCACCGAACCCGACGAAAACCGCGCGGCGCTGATGCTCGGACGCGGCAACTTTCGTGTGGCCACCTCTCGCGGGCAGTTGACCGACATGGTCGACCTGTCCCCCGACAGCAGCCTGCTGGTGGTGCTGGATCACGGGACCCGGGCGATTCCGGTGCTCGGCGTGCCACAGGCCTGGCCGCCGACTGAACCGTGGCCGCCGCAATCCACCGACGCGCTGCAGGTCACTCAGACCCGTCTCATCTATCGCATGCCGACCGACAATCCGGAATATCAATTGGTATTGATCACACCGCGTACCGGCATGCATATCCCGCAATTGTGGTGGTGGATGGTGCCGTTCTGTGTGGTGCTGGGTGCATTGGTGGGGGTGGTGGTGTTCTGGGTCGTGCGCCAGCGCCAGTCACTGGACGCCGAACTGCACGGAGCCATTCGCCGGGGCGAACTGCAGGTTTTGTATCAACCGATCTTCGATCTCGACAGCCGCAACTGCGTCGGCGCCGAAGCCCTGCTGCGCTGGCGCCGGCCGGATGGCACGCTGACCAGTCCCGATCTGTTCATCCCGATGGCGGAAAACACCGGGCAGATTCGCCAGATGACGGACTTCGTCCTCCAGCGCCTGTTGGAGCAACTGGGCCAACTGCTGCGGGCCAATCCGCAGTTGTATATCTCAGTGAATCTGGCGGCATGCGATGTGATGGTGCCGCGCATCGGCCAGGTCATGGCGCGGCTGCTGAGCCTGCATCGGGTGGCGGCGCGGCAAATCGCATTTGAAGTGACCGAGCGCGGCCTGATCGATGTAGTGGTGGCCCGGGAAAACCTGCAAGCGTTGCGCGATGTGGGCCACCAAGTGCTGATCGACGATTTCGGCACCGGCTATTGCAGCCTCGCCTACCTGCAGACCCTGCCGGTGGACTGCCTGAAAATCGACAAGGCCTTCATCGACGCCCTCGGCCATGACGCGGCCAGCAGCGGTGTCGCGCCGCACATCATTCACATGGCTCAGGCACTGGATCTGAAAGTGATCGCCGAGGGTATCGAATATGAATCCCAGGCGGCGCTGCTCAGCAGCGAAGGCGTGAAGTTCGGTCAGGGCTGGCTGTTCGCCCATGCCTTGAGCGCCGTGCAATTCATTGAGCTGATCACCCGCGGACGACGGCTCGCCGGCCGCCGGATGGACGACGAAGCCTAGACTGCCAGCGCCATGTAGAACTGCGTGCCCTGCCCCGGCCGCGAATAGACGCCCATCCGCCCGCCATGCAGCTGGACAATCTCCTTGCACAATGCCAATCCGAGCCCGGCGCCACCCTTCTTGCGCCCGACCTGTACGAAAGGTTCGAAAATCCGGCCCTGCTGGCCGTAGGCAATACCTTCACCATTGTCCTCGACACTGATGATCACTCGCTCGCCGTGGCGGCGCGCCTGCAAGCGGATCTGCCCGTCGCGGGCGGTGTGGCGCAAGGCGTCGTCGATCAGGTTGTCCAGGACTCGATCCAACTGGGCCTGATCGGCCTGCAAACGTGGCAAAGGGCTCTGCACCTCGACATTCAACGCCACCCCCTTCTGCGCCGCCGCATCGGCAAAACGCAATTGCGCCTGGGCCAGCAAATCCTCGATGGAACACGGCGCCAGCGTGAGTTTCTGCAGGCCGCTCTGGTAGCGCGAAAAATTCAGCAGATCATTGATCAACTGCATCAAGCGCTGCATCTCTTCGTTGACGGTATCGAGCAGATCGGACTCACGGGACTCCGCCGGGAACTTTGCCCGCTCACGAAACAGCCCGAACGCCATATGCATGCCGGTCACCGGCGTACGCAGTTCGTGGGAAGCACGCAGCACGAATTCGCTGCGCACCCGCTCGAACGCGCGCTGTTCGGTGACATCGTGCAGCCCCATCACCGCGCCGAGAATATGGCCCTGGGTATGGCTGACCGGGGTAAGGCTGTAAGTCAGCAGCCGGGATTCGCCATCGACCTCGACGCTCAAGTCTTCCGGTGCGCGCTCAAGGGTGCCGCCGCGCAATACCAGTTGCAGTTGTGCATCCAGTTCCGGACGCTGCAAGGCGCTGCCCAGTCCCTGGCCGAAACGGTCACTGTCCCAGCCCAGTTGTCGCTGTGCCACCGGGTTCAAGTGCTCAAGGTGCCCCTGACGGTCGATCATCAGCAGACCGTCGTCGATGCTGTCGAGCACCGCCTGCAAGCGCTGCTGGCCGGCCAGCAGTTCGTCGACATTGGTCGCCTGATGCTCGCGAAGGGCTTCGGCCATCAACCCGAAGCGCCGGGTCAGCAGATTGATTTCCATGGCCGAGGACACCGGCAGGGTTACTTCGAAATTGCCTTGGCCGATGTTGTCTGCCGCTTTCGCCAGGGCCTCGATCGGAGCCCCAAACCGGCGGGCAATCCCCTGGGCGGTGATGAAACCGATGATCAACACCGCCAGCCCCACCAGCCCGAGCAGGCCGGCAATCAGCAAGGCCCGGTCGCGGGCGGCGTGTTGTACGGAGTTGATGGTATCCAGCGCGTGCTTGTGCTCGGCGATCAACCCGTTGCGCAGGGTGTTGAAGCGCTCGCGCAGATCGCCACTGCCACTCAGGGCTGCAGCGGGGTCGCGGGAAACATCGAACGCCTGGAGGAAATTCAGATAATCCGCCTTGGCCTGACTGAACCCGTACTGGCGTCCATCGTCTTTCTGTTCCTGGGCGATGCCCTCGTCGAGCAGTTCGAAGTAACGCTGCTTGGACGCTTCGAAGGCCACCGGATCGGGCTTCTCGGCCAGCATCATGATCAATTGATCGCCCAAGGTCTGACGCAGCTTGAGCCCAAGATCGAGGGTGACGAAATTGTTGCGGATCAATGCCTCCTGAGTACCGGCCATTTGCATCACGCTGACCAGCCCGAGCATCAGCCCGAGCAAGGCCACGGTGATCAGCGCGGAAATGCTCAGGAACAAGCGGGTCCGCAACTTCATCGCCAGTTTCATCGGCACACGCTCACAGGTTGTACTGCTTGCGCTTGCGATACAGGGTCGAGGCATCGATCCCGAGAGTCTTGGCAGCCTGGTCGAGGGTGCCGGCGGTCGCCAGCACCGCGCCGATGTGAGCCTTCTCGAGCTCATCGAGACTCAGGGCCGCGCCAACCCGCGGGGCATTGTTGGCCGGCTGTTCAGCCATGCCGAGGTGGCTGATCTCTACACGCTCCTGCGGACAAATGATGCTCGCCCGCTCGACCACGTTGCGCAGCTCACGGATGTTGCCTGGCCAGCGGTAACCCAACAGCGCTTCCCGGGCCTCGTCGCTGAAGCCGCGGGCGGGACGGGCATATTCCTTCACGAAGCGGGCCAGGAAGCGGTCGGCCAGGGTCAGGATGTCTTCGGCCCGCTTGCGCAATGGAGGCAAATGCAGGGTGATGACGTTCAGGCGATACAGCAGGTCTTCTCGGAAACGACCGTCGCGCACCATGTCTTCAAGGTTGAGGTTGGTCGCCGCGAGAATGCGTACATCGGCGCGGCGGGTGACCGGATCCCCTACCCGCTCGTATTCCTTGTCCTGGATGAAACGCAGCAACTTGGGTTGCAACGTCAGAGGAAAATCGCCGATCTCGTCGAGAAACAGCGTACCGCCATCTGCCTGGTTGACCCGGCCCAGGGTGCTTTCGCTGGCCCCGGTGAACGCACCGCGACTGTGACCGAACAGCTCGCTTTCCATCAGTTCGGCGGTCAGCGACGGGCAATTGATGGTGACGCAGGATTTCTTCTCGCGCTTGCTCCAACCGTGAATGGCCCGGGCCAATTCACCTTTACCGGTGCCGGACTCGCCGAGGATCAGGATATTGGCGTCGGTACTCGCCACTTGCCGCGCCGTTTCCAGAACGACTTTCATCGCCGGGCTGTGGGAATCGAGTCCGTCCTTGGGTTTGCGAATCTCGCCTTCGAGGGCTTCCAGACGCGCAGACAACTGGCGTACTTCAAGCTGCTTGGCGGTGGCCAGGCGCAACTGGTCAGGGCTGCAGGGTTTGACCAGATAGTCGGCGGCACCGGCCTGAATGGCATCGACCGCCGTATCGACAGCCGAATGGGCGGTGACGATCACCACCCGCATCCATGGCGCCTGAATGCGCATCTGCGCCAGCACGTCGAGACCGTTGACTTCGCCGAGGCGCAGATCAAGAAAGCACAGATCGAACACCTGACGCTGCAACAGCGCATCAGCCTGGGCCGCGCTGTTGGCGGTGGCAACCGTATAGCCTTCGTCTTCGAGGCAATAACGGAAGGTTCGCAGGATGGCGGATTCATCATCCACCAGCAGAATGCGGCCTTGATGCTCAGTGGCTGATTCCATTTTTCCTACGCTCCATAAGTGAATGTCTTGGGTTAGTCCCGGAAAAATCGGGCAAGTTGCATGGTTGATTCTGATCGATTCCAGTCATAGCAGGGTAGCTCTCTCCTGCCCTAACGGCTAATTCGCTGATTTTGTTGGTTTTTTTCAAAATCGGCGCTTTTCAGGCATTTGCCTGCTTATGTTTCTGACATCCACACCCTGCTCTCAATTCAAAAAGAATGATTTCTCCTACGAAACATTCGTGCATTTCGCACGACCGTGGATGACCCATCGTGCAGGATGCGTCGTCATAAATTTTCACACCACTCATAACTATTTGATTTTATTGAATTTTTTTAAACAAAAAAGCTGGCATGCCGGCTGCAATACCTCTCTCAGCCCGGGCAGATAAGCACTGCCCTAACCCAATAAGAGTGAGGAACCCAGGATGACTCGCCAACGTGCCGCCCAACTGCGTATCTCGCCCCTGCATCTTCAGCAGGGCCTGTTTGGCGCACTCGCGCTGTTGATCACCCTGCTCGCCTGCCAGCAGTACCTGCGCTGGGAACAGAGTCAGCACCCTGAACCCCTGATTTCGATGCAACACGCGACGCAGACACACTTCAGCGCCGTCAGCAGTAGCCACGCCGATAGCGGCGCAATGCGCATGATGGATGTCGACCAGCCTCAGCCGCTGGGCGACATGCCGCGTGAAGAACGCTGGGTTTTCTGATCCACGAATCTGGGCGCCGCTGCGCCGAGACCGGCAACATCCCTAAATAGAAACAAGGAGAATCACCATGTTGAGCTGGGCAATCACATTCCTGATCATTGCCATCATCGCTGCGGTACTGGGCTTCGGTGGTATCGCGGGCACCGCCACGGGTATCGCCAAGATTCTCTTTGTCGTATTCCTGGTGATGTTCATCGCCTCGTTCTTTTTCGGCCGTCGCGGCCGAGGTTGACCATGAGTGCTCTAAAGACACTGGCAGCCGCCCTGCTTCTGGGCGGCAGTGCCATGGCGATGGCGGCCAATGATGGCCAGACGCGGGTCAACGAACTGTTGAGTTCAGACCCGCAATACAGGGAGACCTGGGAAGGCGTGGTGAAGAAGGAAGAACGCCTGCCGGAATGGGTGATGAACCTCTCCGGTACGCCAGACCAACAGATGAATGCCGTCACTGAAGATGGCGACAAGTACCTGGTTGGGCCGCTCTGCGAATCGCAGGACAAGTGCCTCAACCACCGCTTGATCGTCGCGTTCAGCTTCGACAAGAAACACGCTTACGCCATGCTCGTCGATGTGCCTGAAGGACTGCCGGCCGACAAGTCGCCAACGCGACATGCCACCTACCGCTTCCTCGGCAAACCCGATCAGGGCATGCAGGATCTGTTGATGGAAACGCTCAAGAAAGATCCGAACTGGTATTGAACATGAGGGCAGCTGAAAGGCTGTCCTCCATTGCACCCGCCCGAGGAAGGCCGGTGCATGACCAGGGGGCCGGGACGTTCTGACTGTTGCAGGGTCGGAGTGACCTACGGGTACAGGGAGTGCCTGCGATGAGGGCCGGGTCAGGGTAAAAGCTGCGACGCAAGTTCGCCAACCGGAACGGTTCGACGGACTTGCGCTGAGCTTTCAACGTGACAAAACGTTGATCCAGAGCGTTCAGCTCGTCGTTTTATCGCTCACACTGCGTGCGAAAGCATTTCGCGGTGTTTCTTGGCGACCGTATATCTAGAAAGAGTCGATCGAGTAAGTCGGACATTTAGTTTCCGTACGTAGGCTTTTTCCTAAATTTTTCGACGAAATCACTCGTTCAAAAAATAACCAACCTACGCTGTAATGGCCGGTTCACGGCACTTATGCCTGCCGAAATGTCGTATTCGAACCGGTTGGGACGCCAGTTTCATTTAAAAAAGCTCATGCCGATTCGGCATAGGGTAGGCGTTTACGGCATTAGACGGCGCAACC
>Ga0105243_10004255_pt1 | contig 11338 bp, 10 predicted proteins | sample KBSM34metaG_FD_81525 | JGI IMG/M metagenome (GOLD analysis project Ga0105243, IMG submission 81525) | Miscanthus rhizosphere microbial communities from Kellogg Biological Station, Michigan, USA - KBS M3-4 metaG | ecosystem: Host-associated > Plants > Roots > Rhizosphere > Soil | place...
GCCAGGCAGGAAAAAATCCCGGTAGGATTTTGTGAATCCAATAAAAAGGCTGAGCGGATGTTCAAGGAAAAACTGCAGCGCGGCGCGATAAACCGCAGACGGATTCCGGGTTCCTAATTCTTCTATCGCGCTATGCCAGCCTATTCCACCTCTCACTTGGCCATAAAGCGCGTACGAGAAATTCCCAAAAGCAGAGCCTGGAGGAATACCCAGTAATTGAGCGTAAATTGTATTCACCAGGAAGTATCCAACCAAAACCACAATAAAAGTATAGGCAGCTGCCTTTATTGAGAAGCGTTTTTCCCTCCTGAAAATCCAACCTACCCATATTGCTAACATGGGGAAGATAAAGAAAGCGCCAGCCCGGGCACTTACAGCCACCAGAAGAGTAATTAAACCAAGGACTAGATTAGGCCATTTCAAGCTGTGTGACGCATGCCAGATTAACACAAAAGCAAAACAACCAAGCGTAAAACCCGGTAATTCACTGAGGGTAGATCCAATGAAGGGCTGAATATAGAAATACATAAAGGTGATGTACAAACTTGCAGATAATGCTCCCATTGAATCACGGACCCGTCGCGCCGACAAATAAAGCCCGATCCCTGCGAGTTGCACAATGACAGCCAGCGCAATCTTCAGGTTTTGACCTGTTAGCATAAGAATAGAAGACAGAAAGCCTGGAAACAAGGGCCTTTCAGTTGCCTGTCCGGCTTTTTCCATGGGCAGCCCATGCAGAATTAGATCAGCACCCAGATAATAATTCTTGGCATCTTTATAAGGCAGCAGACCGCCAATCATAAAGTTATCCGAAAACCCGGATGTCCATTTATACGAAAGTGTCAAGGCAAAAAGCAGCATTATTAATCCAAAGCTAACTAAAACACCAACATTGTCTTGCAAGCGCAGGGATAAATAGTATGACAGCAGGATAATAATAAACAAACTAAATGAATAAGTAGTGAGGTGAGAAGTAATCGGATACGGAATTCTAAAACTCAATACAACCCAGAACAGCAGCAATGGGATCAGCAACGAAATTGGCGTACTGAACTTAATGTTCTTCAATTCAATGGGTGTACTCATCAATCGATTTGCTTATGAAGGGATTTTTTTGCAGAAGCTAACCGGACGCATCGGCTTTAGTAACACGGGAAATGAGGGCAACAATCTTCATCTCATTCATTATACCGAATCGGCTCGACATCCCTCTTCCCACCATCATTTGGCTTTCTCGCGCGCGCATAGTAAAACGTCTCACGGAGTTGAGGTGTGAGCAGGCCCGACTCGCGATAGCCCATGCATGTGCCGTAGAATTGCATAAAACGGAACCAGAATATGGAAGCAATGGTTTTCCATAAAACGCCTTCACGCGCTGCCTGCCGCAGGTCACTCAGAATATTCATTATGGTCAGGCGTAGAAAATCATATACACTGAAATGCGACTCAGGGTAAATCTGCTTGAAAGCCATAGCTTCGCGGCGATAACGGTTGAACACGCCGCGCGGAGTCTCATTATGAACATGGATGACCTCAGCCTCAGCCACGTAGGCAATGTCATATCCCTGCTCCTTTGCCCACTTCGCCCATGCCAAATCTTCCAGCCCTGTCAACGTGTCATCATATGGATTCTTCTCCCACAAACTTCGCCGTATTGCAGAGTTGGCATTATTGCAGAATGCTGTCTCCTGCCGTGGCCTGCTTATATCGGGATACCATTGATGGAAAATCTGCTGCTCTGAAAACTTCGCAGATTCAGGCGCGCGCTGTTTTCCGTAGACTAATGCGACTTCATGGTCTTCAAAAGGATGTAGAAGAGTGGCTAACCAATCTGGATAGACCGGATAGACGTGTGCGCTGGCAATGACAATAAACTCACTCAGCGCGGCTTGAATGCCAAGATTAAGGGAACGTCCGAATGTAAATTCCTGTGGAGGGATATGAACGATCTTCGCGCCGAACGACTCAGCAATCGAGACCGTTGAATCACTTGAACCAGAATCAACGAGGATCACCTCCACATCATTGGCTGTTTGGTGTTGAATCCCTTCCAACAAGCGACTGATATGTTTTTCTTCGTTATAGGCACGGATGACAATAGAGCAGTTCATATACAGAATAGTTCATTTATATAACTTTGCATTTCGGACGGGAGCGGATACCCATGCTCAGCCATTGCACTTAAATTCATGCAGGCTTGTTGTTTGTAGAAAGGTTCCGTATTGATGCGCGTGGAAATTCCCTTCACCTGCTTTTGATGACCGAGAAAAGCATATGCCTGCAAAAACGGCATCCATTCAGCCTGGTCATTGGGATGATAACCAAGTTTCTGGGCTTCATCGCCCAGGTGCGCAACCTCCTGCCAATCCCCCCTCTGACGTGCAAGGTCAGCTTTCTGGTAGTAATAGCACCATTCATGTAGAAGTTCTGCCCCAAATGGATATGTAGGCGGGACAGGGGACTCTCCATTAGCGTCAATATTCTCTATCTTCGAATTCTGAAAACTGGCATGGAGAAGAGGCTGATCATAGATTGAAATATCGGGCCAGCGGGCATCAATGGCATGCATACACGCCCCCTCCGAAGGCTGGCTGAGGATCAGCAGATTCTTATAGTTATAGTCAATTGAAATATTTTTTATCACTAGATCCGTTTTCTCGAAGCTTCGGTTGCCCTTGATAATTTCCAGTATACTGTCCGCTTCCATTCGTGAGGCGGAAATGGGAATTATCACCGGCGTATGAATCTGCTTTTCAGGATTATAGATGAAATTAGCCGGTCCCCACACCACGTCATTTCCTTCTGCATAATAGATACCAGGATAAGTGACAACCAGGGTCGTTCCTGTACGTATAGCTGGCGCGCGCCAGACAACCTGCCACCAGAAATCGGAAATAGTCTTTTCCTCCCTCACCGCCTGTGCCGCAAGACCCTGATGAGCGAGAACGGCCAAGCCAACCAGCCCGGCAAACAATATTGTGCGAATTTTCTGTAAAGAGATCGAATAAATCAAGCCACCCAAAAAGATGACACCAGTCAACGAGGCCGGGAGAGTATATTGCGAAATACGTTCAAACGCGACCACACGATTTGCAAGCACAACCGGAAGGACTCCACACACTGTGCCAACCAAACCCACCCAGAGCAGTTCCTTTGGCCAATGGTTGAAGTCATATTTATCCTCCTGATCATCGCCGGAATCTTGCTTCAAATATATATGCGCTAGGTAAACCACCGCAATCACAAACGCGGCGAAAATGAGTCCGAGCAAAATATCCTTGAGGCGGTTCCCATAAAAGTTCTGATAAAAAGGCACGATCCACGCAAACAAAGAGACATTTAAAACACTTCTGAACAACTGGACTACCCACCATAAAGCTGTTAATGGGGAATCAAACAACTGACCAAGTTGTGTACCTGCATCCTGCGCCCTGCGCCAGTTATCAAATAGAAATTGATACCAGATGAGAAACACAATAGGGATCAATAAATGTGGTGTTGAAATTTTCAGCGTTTTCACAACGGAAGGGAAGAAAGTAAGCGGATCATCTTTTCTTCTGACATACAGATATACGCATAATAGCCTGAACGCTTCCATGCCAATAGCGTATTCCACTAAAGCCAGATATGCCCAGCCTGATAAAAGCGCGGCGATTGTCCAGCCCAGCCGTTTGGATGCAGTCTCGGAAGATATCGCTTTTAAAGTGAAAGCAATAGAAAAGGCCTGAACAGTTACGCTCAGGACGTACGGCTGAAATTCAAACCCCGCCACCCACCATAAAAACCCGGGGAAAAGCAAAAACAATACTGCCATGAAAAAATTGGCATGGCGTTTTTGAGGCCAAAGCAAATTGAATAACCATAACGCGCCGATGCCGCCAACGAGGCGCGTTATGTACATGATAATATGATAAGGGAGGGGATTAAGACCGAACAGCGAAAAATAGAGTTCATATAAAGGTCCCCGAATGGGACGCGTGTGAAGAGCAATCTCAATCAGTGCCCTGGGTCCGATCACAAGAGCATCATAAAGGAAATACCAATCGTCCCTGTAATAAGTCAATTCCCCAATACGAGGCAAATATGTAAGGCCTGATATGAATGCAAGGAAACTAATCTCCGCCAGCCGTGTATTCTTCGTTTTTTTCAGAAACATAAAGTCTCAAAAGTAGAATAATGTTGCTTATTTTGAATTAGGAAAACCCTGACGAATTCTAATCCATGGTCGAGGCTCCCATGCTCTCCGGTATTTATCGTAGTTAATTCAATGAAATTACCAATCATTATCCTTCTCATACCCCAATCGTACCAACAAATCTCCGGCTGCGTCTTTGAAAATCTTTTTGTGTTCCTCCGTGAAATACTTTTTCCATTCGCCAGCCTTTCCGGAACGGAACGTTGGAGATTGACTCGGGTTGATAGACGATTCAAGGGCATCCAGGATCAACTGCCGCGGAACTTGAAGCGGGACGCGAACCAGGAAATGATCAAGTATGCGGTCGAGCGTCGGAATGTGGTCATTAATCAGATCTTCAAAATGAATTTTCATAACAGACGGTTGGTCAAGCCACCCATGATAAGGTGCAAAGCGTGCGGCAATATCGGGAAATTCCACATCTAAATTAGGTCGCCCAAGAATGCTGATCATGAGTCTCGAGTCGAAGTCGGGCAGTGATGCATAATAGTCGTGATGAACATGACGCGCTTCGATTTCAGTTACATAAAAAACGTGTGAGACGACCACGTCGCGCGGGTCACGAAAAATGAAGTAAGGCACAAAGGCAGATGAAGTGACGCGGGCAATCGCGTCGGGCCGCGCAAAAAGATGTCCAGAAGCAACATCCCGCGGACGCAGAGAATCCAGCCATGCCAACGCTTGTTCGGGAGTACGCTTGTGCCCACTTTCACCTTCATACTCAGCATAGAACGAATGCGGCCGGCGGGAAAAGGGAGCAACATGGTTGAAGCCAAGCAAAATTTGATCGAGTAAATGCGTACCGCTCTTGGGAAAGGAAATGCCAAGCAGGATAGGCCAGTCACCTTGAGGTGTGGATAAGGATGCAAAGCGGATACGCTGGAAATTTTTTTCAGTTTGATACAGCAGGGAACGCAAAGATGATTTCAGTAGCATAAATAGATTTCAGTTTATTGATTTTGGAGAAGATTCGTTCTATACTGCATGATATCCGATTCGATTATAAGGCATACATAAAAACTGCACTTAAGAGGAACCTCATGCCTCCACGCCTCCTATGAGCTGGGGCTTGTTAAGGCTCAAGCCGCCTAGAGCTTGATTTGCAAAATGGTTTTCAACTAACGACTTTAATCTCAATATACTTAAGGAAATAATATGAAACTTCGTCCTTTTGGTAATACTGGCATGAACGTCTCCGAGATCGGGCTCGGGGCATGGCAATTGGCAAACCCAGACTGGGGAGCCGATAGCAAAAGTGAGGGCTTGCGGATTATCCAGAAATCACTCGAGGCAGGCTGCAACTTCTTCGACACGGCACCAGGCTACGGTGGGGGAAGAAGCGAGGAATTGCTTGGCGAGGGATTAAAGTCCGTGCGCAAAGACGTAATCCTCTGCACAAAGTTCGGCCACACAGCAGAAGGTGTTACCGATTTCAGCACGAACGCAATTCGTCCATCCATTGAAGCAAGCATGCGTCGATTGCAAACTGATTATCTGGATATCGTTCTTATGCATAACCCCCCACGCGAAATGATGGATGGCAGAGTCGCCTCACAATATGAGGAATTTGAAAAGCTCAAAGCCGAAGGGAAGATCCGTGAATATGGCGTTTCGCTTGACTGGGGCGAGGAAGTGAAAATGGTCGTTGATACGACGAAGAGCAAAGCGCTGGAGGTATTTTTCAACGCGTTGTATCAAGAGCCGCTTCCTGCCTTCCAGAAGGCGTATGAAAACGGTGTGGGAATTATTGTCAAAGTGCCGCTAGATTCGGGCTGGCTTTCCGGCCACTATCGAAAAGGTCACCAATTCGATGATATACGCAAACGCTGGCCACTTGAGGTCGTTGAGCGTCGCAGTGAGCTTGTGGAGCAATTTGCCGCGCTGGTTCCAAAAGGGACTTCCATGGCACATGCCGCGTTGCAATTCATCCTGGCTCAACCACAAGTTTCGACGATCATCCCTGGCGCGAAAAGTGTGGAACAGGCTCTGGATAATTTCGCCGCGGCAGACAAGCAGCTCAGCCCGGAAGTCGTTCAATCCATATATGAATTGTGGGAGCGTGAGATTATGAGCGATCCGCTGCCGTGGTAGAGATAAAGAAACTATTACACTTCCTCTTGATATTTGTAGTGTTTTTTGCGAGTGGTGCTTGCGCGACCGCTCAACAAGATTCTATTGCAGACACTGCTACACCAAACCGAATAAATCCCCGACTACAGTTAATTCATCACGCTCCTGTGAACCTACTGTGGATGACGGTGTCAGTCCATCCTATAATATAAACCAGATGCGCCAGAACGAACGGTTGTCGGACAGCGTCGCCGTGGCGACACTTGTTGTCCAAATTAGCAGAAGCAAGCTTCTGCACTCCAAATCCATTATTTCGCTTCTGCCATCGCTTGCTTGAAATCAACCAATGCTTTTATTGGCGTGGGGTCAACGCCGTAGCCCATCGCAAGATAATATGCCATGTAATCACCAAACAGGATTAATGTCCACATGTGCGCGAGGGGAGTATTACCGCGCGCGTCGATGTAATCTGTGTTCATGCCTTCGAGCATGAATGCTTTTCGGGTTAGATCTGAGCGCAGGCGATTGCGCAGATGATCGGATGGCGCGCGCAGGAAAAGAGTCATTGTGTGAGGGTTGAGCACTTCTTCGGGATTCATCGCGCCCGCCAGTGTATTGTGATCGGCTTCTGGGAGAAACTCAAAATTCGCACCCGCTTTGGCGATTTCGTTGATCTGTGTCTTCCAGCGGCGGGCAACAGCGGTGAGCAAACCCGAGCCCATGATCGTTACCCATCTTCCCATCAATTGACCCGCGTAACGCTTGGCAGGGTTTTTCACAGCAGGAATATCGGATCGCAAATGCTGCTGTGATCTCTTCATGGAAGCCAGCGCCTCTTCCAATGAATCTTTTTGATCGGGAATGAAGCCCAAACGCTGGAACATAGCTAATAGCAAACCAAACGAGAATCCCACCGCGGCACGCGGCTGACCAGCGTGGTCGAAAGTCCATACAGGGATATTATCCTCTTTGGCGCGTTTGGCTAACTCACCACCCGTACTAACAACGATGATGCGGCAGTCCGCTTTGCGCGCGGCCTCGAAGGCATCCAGAGTCTCTTCCGTGTTGCCGGAATGCGAGGAACAAATGACGAGCGTATCCGCGCCGCGGGCAAAGAGAGGGAGTCCATAATCGCGATGAACGGTAACCGGTATCGGGGAGAGAGAAGCGCAGTACACGGCGAGCAAGTCCGCACCAATGGCAGATCCACCCATGCCAGTGACAACAGCCTGCTGAAGGTCCTTCCATCCAGGCAAATCATGTTTCATGCCAAGTTGGTAAGCATAACCAAGCTGGTCAGGAAGATTGTCAATTTCGCCGAGCATGTTAAGAGTATCAAGCTGTTTGAAACGATCAAGATCATCAAGATTCATGATATCTAACGTCCATTCTATAACGCACTCTTTATGAACTTCACCAAGTCTGTTTTCATCTTCTTGAGCGATGGCATATGGATGTACATCATATGTCCTGCTTCGTAATAACCCATGCTGACATTTTTCTGCAGACTCTTATTCAAGCCAAGATGATTGAACGTATACTCCGTTGCGAAGTACGGTGTACCAAGATCATAATAGCCGTTCGCGACGAAAACCTTTAGATGTGGATTGTATGTCATTGCCTTGCGCATGGTCTCGGCAACGTTGAGATATTGATTCTCGAACACCGAATAAGACCACGGCCAAACTTTCCCATTCAAAATTTCATACGGCAGATCAGATTCAAACTTCAACTCCGCGCGTATATGATCATAAAACCCGGCAGTGTACGGCCCCACCACATTGGTGAGCAACGGATCATACTCCGCGGTTTCCGTCACACCCAGGCGATCAATTCCCAAGAAGCGGCTGTCGAGTCGTCCCACCGTGCGCTCGCTCTCACGCAAGAGTTCCTTGAAGAAATGCCGATCTTTGATACGCAGATTGCTTCTTTCAATGAAGTCAGTTGAAAGCCCGGTAAAGCGCGTCAACTCTTGCACAACATGAATGCGTTCCTCTGAACTGAGCAAATCACCTTTCATTAACGCAGATGCATATTCGCCTCTTGCAAAGTCTTCCGCTTCCTTGAGAAATTTTCTGAGCGGTTGGCCCACCCCAGCCTTTTTGTGATACCAGGCGGTGGCAGCGTAGCCTGGCAGGAATAAGATAAAAGGCAATTCATTATTCGTATTGAAAAGAATTGTAGTGAAATCCAACACCGCCGAGATCAGCATCAAACCGTTGAGATAGAGGCCATGCCGTTCCTGCAAATATCCCGAAAGACCCGCGGCACGCGTCGTGCCGTAACTTTCACCAATCAAAAACTTTGGTGAGAGCCAGCGGTTATAGCGCGTTGTATACAGACGGATAAAATCACCCACCGATTCTATGTCCTTGCGGAACTCATGCCACTCTTTGGGTTTCTGTCCATCCACCGCGCGGCTGTAGCCTGTACTCACAGGATCAATAAAAACCAGATCCGTTTCATCCAGGATCGAATATTGATTATCCGTTAGCTTAAAGGGAGGTGCAGGCAATTCACCCTCATCGGTCAACACCACCCGGCGCGGTCCCAAGACTCCCAGATGCAGCCAGACAGATGATGACCCCGGGCCACCATTGAACGAAAACGTAAGAGGACGCTTTTGAAGGGCTCGTGTTTTTCCAGCAGATTTCGCGCCATTATCATCCTTCGTATACGCCACAAAGAAAACCTGCGCGCGCGGCTTCTCGCCCTCCGCTTCTTTCTCACGATCAGGTGTTTCCTCTTTAAGAACCATCGTCCCGGCTGTGACCGTGTACTTGATCTCCTTACCGCCCATCCGCACTTTATGCTGTGTTACAACAAGGTTATCTTTCGGGGCAGGTTTTTCTTCCTTCTTCTCTTCGGGTTTCTTTTCATCTTTATCTGCCATGACGGGAGTCTCCTATTCTTCCTTGTCCTCAGGTTGAAGTTCGTAATAAATATCAAGGCCAAGATTCAACCCTTGTGCCAGGCCCTGCAGAACCAGGAAGTAAAACAATCCAACTGCAGGCGCAAAAAATAAGTTGGCGATTGTGATTGGCCATCGGGATAGCTCTGAAGGCCATTGCACTTGCCCCTGAATGGCGGCACTCACATCGCCTGCAAAACTGATTAGATAGAAAATCAGTATGATCCACGATACGATCTTTGAGATTGAAACGATCCGAAAAATGTTATTTTCATTGGCAAACAAAAGTGACTCATCCTTGTTCGTATTCATTATTCTCCTCATCATGTTTTGATTTTTGAACTTAATTATTTTCTTCTAGGACGAACTGCGTTATCCGTCACGACAAGGTTATCTTTCAGAATCGGTTTTTCTTCAGCTTCTTTTCGTCTTTGTTGGGCATGCCGAGTCTCCAAAATTTTAGCGACATGATCATGTCGCTAAAGGAATTATAAAGCTTTATTCAATTGCTTTATCAAACTTGGCAAATCATTTCGAACGACACTCCAGAGGAAATCAAAATCCACCTCATCATAGCCATGAATTAGCCGATTGCGCATCCCAATAATTTCTATCCACCGAATTTCAGGATGGTCATCCCGAAATTCTTGGGGGGTACGATTAGCAGCTTCTCCTATGATTTCGATCAATCGCGTCAATGCCAAATTGAAAGTAAGGTCTTGGTCAAGATCACTTCTTTTTCTACCGCGAGAGAGGACGACAGCCTTTTGTGCATAGTCAAGCATTTGACGTAATGTAATCGTCACATCACGCTTTGACATATTGCACCTCAGCATCACGCATCACCTGTTCACGAAAATACTTGCTTAAAAAGCCAGGAGTATTTAAATCTACCTTATGCCCCAGAATTTCTGACAATTCCTTCTGCATCCCGAAAAATGCAAGTCCTGGTGTTTTTCCTGGTTCAAACTCCACCAATACATCAATATCGCTCATCGGCCCGAAATCCTCTCGCAAAACCGAGCCGAAAAACGCCAGTTTTCGGATGTGATTCTTTTTACAGAAAGCCTCTATTTGCTTGCTTGGAACTTTTATCTTTAATTCAGCCATAGTGAAAGGATTATAGCAAATTAAGAATGGTTTTGAATTGCGTCGGGCGGTAGTGCGTTTATCCTTCGATTTTTATACCCTATCATCGTCTCTGCCATACAAAGGGAATTATAAATCGCTTCTTCGGTCGCTTCGATAGCAGCTTGAAACAGTAGGGACATCAAATCGTTCGGCACTTCGGGATATGCCCACACTTTCGAGCGTCTCTCCTGCGTTCTGCGGAGATCCTCCGCCGTGGAAAAAGCAATGACGTAATCACCTGAACTGTTGCTCATGGGCGCGCCCGTCCGTGCCAGGCCTGCCAGTCCGCGTTTTGCGAGTCGTTTGAGATTGCGGTCCAACAGCGGTGCATCTGTGGCAAGGACGATCATGATCGAGCCATCAGCCGTATCATCGAGATATTCCTTCAAATAATATTGGCCAAGCTCTTTGCCAACAGGAATTCCGTCTATTTGTAGAACGCCGCCAAAGTTAGTTTGCACCAACACGCCAACTGTATAGCCGCCAAGTTTTTCAGGCAGGAGGCGCGAACTTGTGCCAATGCCACCCTTCCAGCCAAAACAGACTGTGCCAGTGCCCGCGCCAACGCTGCCCTCTGCAACCAGACCTGATGAAGCGACAGCAACTGCTTGAATAACATGCTCCTTTGTAACCGCCAACTTACGGATATTATTCAAAACTCCATCATTCGTTTCGCCAACAACGGGATTCACGCTGCGCACTTCTTCATTGCCTTTTTGTGCAAGCGTCCAGTCAATGACAGCTTCTGCCGCTCGCGGGACAGCCAAAGTATTCGTCAATATGATGGGAGTTTCGATCTCGCCGAGTTCCTCAACCTGGGTCGACCCCATCAATTTCCCAAATCCATTCCCAACAATGATTCCCCCAGGGATTTTATCCTGAAAGATATTTCCAGCATGCGGGAGAATCGCGGTCACACCCGTACGAACGTCATTCCCTTCGGCCAGAGTGACATGACCAACTTTTACTCCGGGCACGTCAGTGATGGCGTTCAGTTCTCCAACGGGGAGGATGCCAGGGAAGATCCCAAA
>Ga0105243_10004259_pt1 | contig 11332 bp, 12 predicted proteins | sample KBSM34metaG_FD_81525 | JGI IMG/M metagenome (GOLD analysis project Ga0105243, IMG submission 81525) | Miscanthus rhizosphere microbial communities from Kellogg Biological Station, Michigan, USA - KBS M3-4 metaG | ecosystem: Host-associated > Plants > Roots > Rhizosphere > Soil | place...
ACGCGTACACCTATCTCCACATCGTGATCATCGCCGGCATCCTTCTCAGCGCGGTGGGCGATGAGATCGTCATCGCCCACCCCACCGACGAGCTCTCGGCCGCCGAGCTCGCCGTGGTCGTCGGCGGCCCCGCGGTGTACCTGCTCGCGCAGGCGGCGGTCCGGCTGCGCGTCACCGGCAGGATCAGCTTGAGACGTATCGGCGGGGCCTTAGCCTGCTTCGCGATCGCGCCGATCGCCGCCTTCGCTCCCGCGCTGTCCGTCGCCGGGGCGCTGTTGGCCGTGCTGATCGGCGTGATCGTCGCCGATCAGGTCGTCGCCACACGACGGACCGCCGATCGCACGCGCGCACGCACCGCTTAGCGCCCACCGGCGAGAGAACACGGCGTGGGCGCGCCGTCGGCGCCGGAGCGTCCTTCAGAGGGGCGTACGCACGTGCTGGGCCACCGGAGACCGCCGCGAAGGCGCTTGCGTTCGCCGACCGGCGCGCGCCGGTCAGACGTCTACGACCGACCGCTCGCGCTGGGACGCGAGCGCAGCGGTGAAGAGGCGGTGCGTGAGGGTTGCTTCCTCGGGGGTCAGGCAGTGAAACGGTTGGCTCATCCCCTCGCGTCCGTGCGCGAGCTCGTCGAGGAAGGTCGCCCACATCTGGAGAATCGCGTCCGAGAAGCCGAACTCGAAGATCGGGCCCGTGATCGTCGGATAGGCCGACACCGAGCCGAGATCGCGCACCGACCACTCCTGCGCGCCGCCCGACTCGTAGCGCATCGTCCGCAGCGTCTTCGGCAGCTTCGTCGTGTACGCGATCGATCCGGCGGTTCCGTCGACCTCGATCGTCCACGTGTTCGTCTCGCCCGGCGCGATCCGCTTCGTCTCGATCCGCAGTGGGAACGGCAGGCCGTCGTGCTCGGCCTCGCAGAGGAGGACTGCGTTGTCCCAGGTGTCGCACGGCATGGGCGTGCCGTCGGCGCCGGGACGCTCGGTGACGACGTCGCTGAGGATCGCCCGTACGTTGCGCGGCAGCCAGCCGGCTCGCAGCGGCAGATGGAGGGCGTGGACGCCGAGGTCACCCATGCAGCCGTACTCGCCGTTGACCGAGGCGATCCGCTTCCAGTTGATCGGCTTCGCCGGGTCGAGGTCGCTCGAGTGCAGGAACTGCGAGCGCACCTCTATCACCCGGCCGTAGCGGCGCTCGGCGATCCAGCGGAACACCTCCTGTCCTCCCGGATAGAAAGGAAGCTCCGACGAGCAGCGGACCAGCACTCCCGGTGGGATCGCCCGGTTGATCGACTCGTTCGCGGCAAGGTCGATCCCGAATGGCTTCTCGCCGAGAAGGTGCTTTCCGCCGTCGAGGATCGCGGTATAGATCTCCTCGTGCAGGTTGTGTGGAACGGCGCAGTAGACCGCCTCGACAGCCTCGTCTGCGATCAGCTCGCGGTAGTCGGCGACCAGCCGCGGGGCCGGGGTCAGCCGCTCGTACCAGGCGAGCACCTCGGGGCTGCTGTCGCAGACGACCGCGAGCTCGGGCCGGACGCCGATCTGCGCGAGGTGCGCCCAGCGGGCGACGGCGCTCGCGAACTCGCGGCCCATGAGGCCGCCCCCGATCAGGCCGAAACGGACGATGCGCTCAGCCATGGACAACGGCCATCAGGCTGCGCGTCATCCCTGCGGGGTCATCGTGCTGGATCACGTTGCGGCCGTACACGATCCCGGCGGCCCCGAGCCGCATCAGCTCCTCGGTGCGGCGCAAGATTTCGTCTTCGGGCGCCTTGCCGCCGCCGCGCACGAGCACCGGCCGTGGCGCCGCGACCTGGAGCACGCGCTGGAAGTCCGCGAGCTCGTCGGTCGGATCGCACTTGATCACGTCGGCGCCGAGCTCGACCGCCTGGCGGACGAGCGGCACGATCTTCTCCACATCGCCGTCCGACCCGTAGCCGCGCTCGCCCGGCGAGAACACGAGCGGCTCGACCATCAGAGGCATCCCGACCCGGTCGCACGCGGCGCGGAGCGTGGAGACGTTGCGAACGCACTGCTGCAAGAGCTCGGGCTCGTCGGGCAGGAGCAGCAGATTGACGACGACGCACGCGGCGTCGAGCTGCACTGCACGCTCGACCGCTCCCGCGACGAGCTCGCTGAATTGGCGCTGCCGCACCTCCGGGCCGTAGACGTTCGCGACATCGGTGCGAAGCACGAGCGCCGGCTTGCTCGGGCCCGGAACCCGCTGCAACAGAGGCGCTTGGCCCGACGAGAGCTGGATCGCGTCGGGTCCGGCATCGACGAGCGTGGCGATCGTCGCCTCCATGTCTTCGATACCGGAAAGGAACGAGGCCTCACCGAAGAAGCCATGGTCGACGGCGACGTCGAAGCACTTGCCGTCTGCCGCGAACAGCCGGTTCAGGCGAGCGATCACGTGAGCACCTCCTCGATCCTGGGCAGCCCCTCTGCCGCACCGACCGCCGTCGTCGCGGCGGCCCCGACCCTGTTGGCGAAAACGCTCGCCCGCTCGAGCGACCAGCCCTGGAGGCGGGCGTAGATCATCCCGGCGGCGAACGCGTCGCCTGCGCCTGTTGCGTCGACGGCCTCGACGCGGGGAGCGGCTACGCGCCCTGCAAACTCGTCGTCCTCGGCGTAGCACCCGTCGGCACCGAGCGTGATCGCGACTGTCCCTGCCCCCCTGGCACGAGCCCACGCGGCTGCGTCCTCGGGCTCGCGCTCGCCCGAGAGCGCTAACGCCTCGGCGTGGCTCAGACAGAGCAGGTCGAGATGCGGCAGGCTCGGCTCGAGCCGGCTCCACTCCCCCGTCGCGTCCCAGACCGTGTCCAGCGACGTCGTCACGCCGCGCCGCTGCGCCTCGGCGAGCAGCGTCGCCGTCGGCTCACCGTCGAGCGCCGGCATCACGAGCGCCCCCGCGACGTGCAACGCCCGGGCCGCGAGGACGCTGTCGAGGTCGAGCTCGTCAGCGCCCACCGTGCCGTTGGCACCGGGCACATGGAGAAACGTGCGCTCACCCGCCTCGTCGACCAGCACGACCGTGGCGGACGTCGGCAGCGACGCGTCACGCGCCACCAGCGAGCGGTCGACGCCGCGCTCGTCCAGGAGTCCGATGACGAAATCTCCGAAAGCGTCGCCGCCGACCTTCCCGGCACACGCGACGGAGAGTCCGAGGCGCGTGAGCGCCGTGCCCGTGTTGAGCGCACAACCGCCGCCGCGGAGGACGATCTCGCCGACGAGCGCGAGGCTACCCGAGTCGGGCACACGGTCGACCGGCCGCGCGATCACGTCCGCGACGAGGATGCCGAGGCAGACGACGTCCGTCACGAAACGTCTTCGGGCCGTCCGCTCTCGAGCGAGCGCGCGGCGGCAATCGAGACGGCGAGGGCGGCCCGCGCCTGGGAACCGGTTCCCTGCTCGGGCGCTCGGCCCAGCTCGACGCACTCGACGAAGTACGCGATCTCGGGCCCCCACGGGTCGGCGGGCTCGACCGCCACCGACACCGGCTCGGCGCGCTCGCGCAGGTAGAGCCGCAGCCCGCGGGCGGAGTCGCTCGCACCGATGTTGCCGCCGTCCTCGGCTGGCGCCGCGCTGAACGCGTACTCGGCGACGCCGTGCTCCGCCAGCACGCGGACGTTGCTCGAGAATGGATACGCCTTCGGCATCGCCATCGATCCCTCCGCGATCCCCTCGGCCCCGTCGTACTCGACGATCGCGAGCACGTGATCCGGGCGCGGCGCTCGAGCGAACACGCGGCGCGGCGTCCCGAGCAGCCAGTTCATTTGGTCGAAGTCGTGGATCAGCAGGTCGACCGGCACGCCGCCCGATTGGGCGGGGTCGCCCATCCAGTCGTTCCAGTCCGCCGGCGGCGACAGGCGCATGGTGGACATCGAGAGCGGCCGGCCGAGCTCTCCGCCCGCGAGCCGCCGCTGCAGCTCGACGTACTCGGGCCAGAAACGCAACACGAGCCCGACCATGAAGAGACGCCCGCTCCGCTCCGACGCGGCAACGATCGCGTCGGCGTCGTCGAGGGTCAGCGCGATCGGCTTCTCGAGGAAGACATGCTTGCCGGCGGCGAGCGACGCCTCGGTCCACTCGCGGTGGAGCGGCGTCGGCAAGCAGATGTCGATGGCGTCCACATCCGGGTCGTTCACCGCCGACTGCAGATCGTCCGTCAGCTCTGCGCCGACCGAGGCGGCGATGTCCGCGGCGCGGTCGCTCCTACGTGAGCCGATCGACTTGACGCGCACCCGATCGCCGAGCGCGGCGTAGTTCGCGGCGTGCGAGGCGGCCATGAAACCGCCGCCGAGGATCGCGATCGTGATCACGCGCGAGGCTGCCGATAGCGGTCGTACCCCGGTGCGATCCGGTCGTGCATGGTCTCCATGTCGCGCACGAGGTTGACGACCGAGGTGGCGCCCCACTCGAGGAACTGCTCGCCCTTCTCGACCGTCGACTCGCTCGGATTGCCCCAGACGCCGCCTCCGTCCTCGAGGAGCGCCCAGAACGAGCCGGGCGTCGAGAGGAAGACCGGGTCGAGCAACGCCAGCGGGTGGTTCGTGAACCCGTCCAGCTCCGGCACGAAGTCGCGCACGCGCTCCATGTCGCAGAGGTCGGGGTCGATCGCCATCACCGCGGAGGTCTCGCCGACGTTAGCGTGCAGGCCCGCGCTCCCCGAGAGGTAGGCCTCGGCCTGCTCGGGCTGGAGCCCCTGCCAGTAGGCGAACGGAAAGACGCGCACGCCGCGCGGCAGGGCGTCGAACATGTCCGCCGCCGCGTACTGCATCGCCGTCGTGTTCACGTAATGACCGTTCACGAGCGCGATCCGCTCGAAGCCCGCCTCGGCGAGGGTGACGCAGATGTCCCGCAGCAGCGAGACGAACGTCGAGAGCCGGACGTAGATGATCCCGCTCGCGCCGCGGTGATCTGGCGCAAGGCCGAACGGGACCGGCGGGCCGACGAGCGCGTCGAGCTCCTCGGCGGCCCGTTTGCACACCTCGAGCGGGATGTAGACGTCGGTCCAGAGCGGCCCATGGTCGCCGTGATCCTCTGTCGAGCCGACCGGCACGAGGACGGTGCGGCCGCCGCGCTCCAGGTACTCGCGCACCTGGAGGTTCGTCATCTCCGGCATGTAGCGTCTCATCCGAGACCGAGCCTGTTCAGCTCCTCCCGCGACCCGCGCATCGCGGCGTTCACCTCGGCGAGCGGTGGCCACGGCTCGCCGCTGAACTCGACCTCGACCGAGTAGGGCCCGTCGTACCCCGCGTCCCCGAGGATCCGGAGGACGCCGGCGAAATCGACATCGCCGGTGCCGATCTCGCCGAAGTCCCAGACGCCCTTGCCGCCCTTCGACTCCTTCAGATGGACGTGCACGAGCTTGTCGACGACCTTCGGCAGGTCTTCGACCGCGGTGTCGCCGGAGTAGTAGACGACGTTCGCGGTGTCGTAGTTGATCCCGACGGACTCGCGTCCGATCTTCTCCAGCAACGGGAGCGTCACGGCGCCGGAGGCCATGATGTCGCCGTGGATCTCGAGGCCGATCGCGATCCCCGCCCGCTCGGCTTCGTCGGCCATCGCCCCGATGTTCGCGAGGAACGCGGCCTCGTTCTCGTCGGCGGACTGGTGGCCGCCGACAGCGGTGTTGACGATCGGGATCCCGTAGTCGGCGGCCCAGCGTACGGCCTTGATGCCGTGCGCGAGCCCGTCCGCCGTCGTGAGGTCGGAGTGCGCCGAAAGGCTCACCGGCTCGAGCCCGTAGCCCTCGAGCTTGCGGCGCAACTCGCCCTGGTCGGCGTCGAGATCGACGTGTTCCGTCCAGCCCGGCACCGCCGACAGTTCGACGGCGCTGTAGCCGGCCTCGGCGATGCCCTGCAGGGCCTCGTCGTGGGAGTACGTGTGGTACGAGTTCGTGTGACCCGCAAGGGGGTTCGCCATCGAGGCCTCCATCAGCGAGAGGGGTTGTGGGGCGCCCCGCGCAACGGGGACGCCCCACGCCGATCGACTACATCGTGAAGCCGGCCCGGACCTTCGTCTGCGCGAAGTCCTTGTCGAGCTTGTACGCCTTGGCGTCCTTACGCGCCCGGGCGACGTCGGCCTTCCGGTTCGCGACCACCTGCAGCTCGTTCGTGAACACGTCCTTCGTCGCGAGGAGCTTCTTCGTCTGGCCGAGGTCGTGGACGACCTTCAGGTAGTTGGACCAGCCCTTCGCGTCGTTGTATCCCCAACCCTGGCCCTTGAGGTGGCTCGTGCCGTAGGCGTGCGCGAGCTCGAGCATCGAGTCGAGGGCGAGCTGCGGCTTGAGCGTCTTCTGCAGGTCGGGCAGCGAGCGGTACGTGATCTGGGCCGCTGCCCGCGGGTTCGCCTTGGTGAACTCGAGACCCATGACGACACCCTGAAGGAAGCGCGTGTAGAGGTCCCGCTTGGCCGCGTCATCGAGATCGGCGGCCCGGACCGAGTACACGTTCGAGGGATGCTTCGACCACTTCGTGCCGATCAGATACTTCAGCTTCAGGCCCTGCCCGGCGAGCTGGGCGCGGAGCCCTTCCCAGGCGAGCCCGGCGTCGGCCTTGCCGGTCGCGACGGCCTGCATCCACGACGACCCCGCGGACACGTACCTGACGGACTTCGGGTCGATGCCGAGCTCGACGAGCATCGGATCGACGATCACCTTCCAGCCCGAGCTGCCGAGTGCGATCGACTTGCCCTTCAGTTGTTTCGGCGACGTGATCTTGCTATCCGTAGGCAGCCCGAAGTTGAAGACCTGACCGGAGATCACGTCCCAGACCGACTTGACGCCCATGCCGCTGTCGATCGACGCCGTCAACACGCCGGGCGACGGGTAGCCCATGTCGGCCTTGTTTTGAGCGACGAACTTCGTGGACGCGAGCGCGTCAGTAACGGAGCCGGCGATCAGCTTCGCCTCGATCCCGAGCGACTTGAAGTAGCCCATCTTGAGTGGGACCCAGAGGTTGAAGTCGTCCATTACCTGCAGCGTCCCGCGCGGAGAGATCCAGCGCACCGTCTCGACCGTCGCGCCCGACCGCCCGAAGGCGTTCCCGGCGGTGAAGAGCGAGCCGGTGGAAAGAAGTGCGGCGCCCGCCGCACCGCGCCTCAGCACCTCGCGGCGCGACAACGTGGCTTCGAACATACCTCCTCCTTCTGGGGCGACTAGGCCTCCCAACTGGCCCATCGCTTGCCGATGAAATAGAACAGGACGTAGATCCCCACACCGAGGGCGGCGATGATCGCAATAACCGCGCCGAACTCGTTCATCCGTGCCAGCGACGAGTAGTAGACGAGCCGCTCCCCGAGTCCTCCCGCCTCACTCGGGGCAACCATTTCGCCTCCGATGGCCGTCAGGAGCCCGAAGATCGACCCGACCATGAATCCGACGATGATCATCGGCAACGCGAGTGGGAACCGGATCTTGCGGAAGATCTGGAACGTCGACGCTCCGTAGGAGCGCGCCAGGGCGATCTTCGCGAGATCCGTGCGGCGAAATCCGGTGGCGGAGTTGAGCATGACCATCGGCCCCGATGCGAGCGCGACGGCGATGATCAGCGGCCACGAGCCGAAGCCCATCTTCAGCCGCAGGAACGGTACGAGCGCAATCATCGGTGTCACCACCATGATCAGGATGTACGGCGCGATCACCTTTTCGGCGAACGGCTTCTGCGTGATCAGCGCCGCGAGCACGAGCCCGATCGAGGCTCCGATCGCGAACCCGGCGAGGAACTCGTACATCGTCACCCAGAGGTGGTGCGCGAAGACAGGCCCGAATTGGTCCCAGAGCACGCCCACCACGTCCATCGGCTTCGGGAAGACGTACGTCGGCGTGTCCGTCCAACGGAGGATGGCTTCCACCCCGAAGAAGATCGCAAGTGCCAGACCGACGATCGTCCCGATCTCGAGGGCGCTCTTTGCCGTGCGCATCGACGTGAGCCCCGTCCAGTCGATCGGCCCGTGACCCTTCGACGACTGCTGATCGTCGAACGTCGGTATGTCGTCGCGCAACTCGCTCGGGATGTTGCTCACTCGACCTCCAGGACGGCCGGCCCGCCGGTCTCGACGGTGCGCTTCATATCCTGCACAAGTTCGATGAAGCCTGGCTCGAAAGTCATCTCGATCGTGCGCGGGCGCGGTAACTCGATGTCGTAGATGTGCGCGAGCCGGCCGGGGCGAGGTGTCAGGACGACGACGCGGTCCGCGAGGAAGATCGCCTCGGAGATGTTGTGCGTGACGAAGACGATCGTCTGGCCGCTCTCCTGCCAGAGACGGAGCAGCAGCAGGTTCATCTCGTCGCGCGTGAACGCGTCGAGCGCCCCGAAAGGCTCGTCGAGGAGCAGGACCTCCGGGTTCTGTGCGAGCGCGCGCACGATCGAGGCGCGCTGCTGCATGCCGCCCGAGAGTTCACGCGGCATCGAGTGCACGAACTCGGTCAGTCCGGTCTGCTGCAGCAGCCCATCAACGCGGACGCGGTCGACCGGCTTTCTCTTGATCTCGAAGGGGAACTCGATGTTCTGACGGAGATTGCGCCAGGGGAGCAGGTTCGCGTCCTGGAAGATCATGCCCGTCTGCTGCGGCCGAGGCCCGTCGACCTCCGTGCCGTCGAGCGTGATGCGCCCGCCCGTGAGCGCATGCAGGCCGGAGATCGCCCACAGCAGCGTCGTCTTGCCGCATCCGCTCGGGCCAAGGATCGTGACCAGTTCCCCCTCTGCAACGTCGAGCGAGATGTCGTCGAGCGCGTGGACGGGGCCACTCTTGCCCGCGTAGATCTTCGAGGCGCGCTCGACGCGCAGTTTCGCCTCCATCAGAACCATCCGGTTTCGTCGGGATTGCCGTACTGCATCAGCTCGATGACGGCGCCGTCGACCTCCACGAACGCGACGCGGAGAAAGTTGTCGCCGCGGCCGGTCGGGTCGAAGGGCTCGGCGAGGATCGTGTGCCCCTCGATCGCCAACCCGAGGTCGTCGACGCGGTAGGCGACGTGGGGTGCGGCGCGAAGCGGACCGGTCACGGGCGAGTCGGGCTCGAAGCGCAACCATTCGACATTGAAGGCGTCTGCGCGCGGGCTGGTCACCCAGACGCGCGTCGCGGCGACGAACGACTCGCCGTCCTTCATCTCGTCTGTGACGAGGCCGATATGGTCGAACCGTGACCGGTCGATTCCTCGGACGCCGATCGTCCCCACCCTTGCTAGTCGTTAGGGGACGTTTCTATCATCGAGCGGAAGCAACGTCACCCCCAGCTTCTCCGGCAACTGAACCGGTGCACGTCCTTCGCGCGACCACCCAGGCCCGATCGCCGGGCACGGCTCATGCGATTCCCGTCGCAGCGCTGACCGGCGGGGTGCGCCTGTTCGGCACCGCGGCGATGGCCTCCTGATGCGTGTCCTCGCCGTCGGGGCGCACCCGGACGACCTCGAGATCCTCTGCGGCGGAACGCTGGCACGGTTCGTCCAGGATGGCCATGAGGTGGTGATGTGCAACGCGACCCTCGGCAACCGCGGGAGCTTCGAACACACCTCGGAGGAGATCGCGGAGATCCGGCTGCGGGAGGCGCGCCGCGCCGCCGAGCTGGCGGGCGCCGCCCATGTCACGCTCGGCTTCACCGACGGCGAGGTCGACGCAAGCGACGACGACCAGCGCGCGGCGATCGTCGATCTCGTGCGCGACGTGCGTCCCGACCTGATCATCACGCACTCCATCGGCGACTACATGTCCGACCACGACGAGACGTCGAAGCTCGTCTTCGACTGCAGCTTCCACGCGACGCTGCCGCTCCTCGACAGCGAGCGCCCCCACCACGACATCGTCACCCCGATCTACTTCATGGACACCGTGATGGGACTCGGCTTCGAACCCACGGAGTACGTCGACGTGACCACGACGATCGAGACGAAGGTCGCGATGCTCGAGGCACATGAGAGCCAGCTCACGTGGCTGCGCGACCACGACGGCATCGACATCGTCGAGCAGATGCGCGCGGTGACACGGTTCCGGGGCCTTCAATGCCGTGTCCAGTACGCGGAGGGCTTCAGGCCCTGCCTGACCTGGCTCCGGCTGACCACCCGGCGCCTACTTCCCTGACGAAAGGACTCCACAGTGGCAGTCGACCTCGGCTTCGAGTACGACCTCGCCCGATTCATCGACTTCCGCGACGCCGTCGAATGCGACCGCGTCCGCGGCATCCCCCGCACCGAGCTCACCCAACACGTGAATCCGGACTTCCGGATCGCCGTCGCCGACGACCCGGCGGAGTTCTACCGCTCTTTCGCCGCTGACCTCGTCGACCGGATTCGCGCCGCGCGCGACGACGGCCGAACGTTTGTCGCGATCCTCCCGGTCGGCCCGATGCCCCAGTACGAGATCGCCGCGCGCATGATCAACGCGGAGCGGATCGCGCTCGATCACGTCCATACGTTCAACATGGACGAGTACGCGAACGAGAACGGGGTGACCGCGCCGATCTCCTGGGCCGGCTCCTTCCAGCGCGCGATGCGGGAGCGGTTCTTCGCTCAGGTCGACCGGGAGCTACAGCCGCCGGACGATCAAATCCATTTCCCGACGACCGAAGCGATCGCCGACTACAGCGCACGTCTCGAAGACCTCGGCGGCGCAGACGTCTGCTACGGCGGCATCGGCTGGTGCGGGCACATCGCGTTCTGGGAGTCGCATCTCGGGCATGAGTTCGCCGGCGATCTGGACGCGTACAAGCGGGCGGGCGCGCGGCTCGTCGAGCTGCACCCGATGACGATCATGCAGAACGCGCTGCATTCGTTCGGCGGCGACTGGTCCTGGGTGCCGCCGAAAGCGAACACGATCGGCCCTCGCGAGATCCTCGGCGCACGCCACCGCAGCTTCTGGCTCGACGGAGACCTCGGTGGCGGCATCTCCTGGCAGCGCTTCATTGCCCGCCTCGTCGCCCACGGTCCGGTGTCCGAGTTCGTCCCGGGCTCGATCCTCCAGACCACGCGGACCGACTACACGATCCTCGGCTCCGTCGCCGATGACGTCGAGATTCACATGGCCTGACACGACGGGCATCCGCCCTACGAGATCGCATCAGCAGTTACAGGCGCGACCGTGCGTGCGACGGCGGCATCGTACGGCTCGACGGCCACCGCGTTACCGTGTTCGACGACGGCCAGGAGTCGCCGGTTCGGTTACGCCGGGCTGCTTCTCGGTGGGGGCACGCCGTCCCGCAGCCAGTGGACGTTCTCGGCTATCTCCTGCTCGGGGTTGGTTGCCAGGTGGCCGGCTGTGTCGTCGACCTTGACGACGCAGCCGGGAACGTTCGCGGCCAGCCACTCGCCGTGGGCCGGGGGGGAGAGCACGTCGGTG
>Ga0105243_10004261_pt1 | contig 11328 bp, 8 predicted proteins | sample KBSM34metaG_FD_81525 | JGI IMG/M metagenome (GOLD analysis project Ga0105243, IMG submission 81525) | Miscanthus rhizosphere microbial communities from Kellogg Biological Station, Michigan, USA - KBS M3-4 metaG | ecosystem: Host-associated > Plants > Roots > Rhizosphere > Soil | place: Michigan...
TCCGCCGACGGCAGCAACTGCACCGCGCCCGCGGCCAGTCCAGTGATCGCCAGCACCGCAGCCACGCCCATCGGACGCCACCATCCGCTTCGCCGATACGCAGCGTAATACGCAGCCGCGGCGACCAGCACAATCACCTGCATCATTACGATGTGCAACCCGCCCGCCAGAATCGACAAGCCGAGCGTCAACCCGGCCAGCGCCGCGTGTGTCAGCGCCCGCCGCGTCGCGTGAGATTGCAAGGCCCGCAGCATCAGCAGGAATTGCAACGGAAGCCACACCGCGCTATCGAGCAGATGCGGCCACGGTGCCGCTCCCACAAATCCACCCAGCGAATAGCACAAGCCGGCGAGCAGCGCAGGGAAGCGATTGAGCCCCATTTCGCGTATCAGCGCGAACATGAAATACGCAGCCAGCAGGTGCGCGAACACGAAATAGAGATGATACAGCCGCGTCGATAACAGCCCGTTGCCGTTCGACGGGAACAACGCGAACACCAGGTGGAGCGGATAGAACGCCGCCGTCTGCATCTCGCCGATGAAACTGTGTCCGCCGAAGGTGTAAGAATCCCACAGCGGCACGTTCCCGTGCCGCACGCTCTCGGCCCAAAAGTGGAACCACGAGTACGCCTGGTTGACGGTCTCCCCCACCGTCAGCATCGAAAACTGGCTCGTGAAAACGATCTGCCAATAGAACGCCACAATCGCCAGTGACAGCCAGCAGAGACACCTGCGTGTTGCCTTGGCGCTATCTGGCTTGACCATTGTGCTAAAGGAAACTGCGGCTCCGGTGTTCCATTCTAACCCAGGGATTCAGCCGCGCGGCGTAACTCGTCATTCGGTCATATCCAGATTCCATGTGGCCCACAGATGAAAGCCAATGAACACAGATCGATAAAACGCCCGCGCGACTCGGCTCACGGCACCAGTTCGGCGATATTCAATCTTTACTTATCTGTGGTTATCTGTTTTCATCTGCGGGCCAATTCTTAGATTTGTGGCCGGGCCGCCCCCAGAAACGGCGATCGCCTGTGACTTCACAATTCCGGTGGCCAGAGTTTCAGGGTTCCGGTGTCTCGTTTACTTTGCGCTTGTCCTGCAAGAATTCCAGCTTCCCAGACACGCGTCGCGATCCAGTTGATGATCCCAACGCTCTTGGTCGAGAGCGCGGATACGTTCGGCACGCTGAGCAATCTGTTCGACGCGCTTCCTGGTGTCGTCAGCCCCCGATCGAATACATCGGTCGTGGCGGCGGCACGAACTTCGCGGTATTGATCTGGTGGCCGATCCACTTGTCCTTCACGGACCCGCGGATGGCGTCGGCGATGGCTTGATCGGGACCTCCGTTGCGCAGCAGTCCGCGCATGTCGGTCTCATCGATCGCGAACAGGCAATAGCGGAACTTTCCGTCGGCGGTCAACCGAATGCGATTGCAATTCAGACAAAACGGTTTGCTCACTGACGCGATGAAGCCGATGCGCCCCTTACCATCGGCGAATTCGTACTCGGTCGCCGGAGCACGCGGATCGCGGTCCGGAATCTCGCGCAGCGGACCGATCTCGCGCGTCAGCATCGCAATCATGTCATCGGTCAGCAGAACTTTATCGTGATCCCAAATCCCCTGCGCATCCAGCGGCATGAACTCGATGTAGCGGATCTCGATGCCGTTCTCGCGCCCGAAGCGCGCCAGCGGAACAATATCGCCTTCCACCAGATTCTTGACCGCCACCGCATTGATCTTTATCACCGGGTAGCCGACGCGCAGCGCCGTCTCAATGCCGCCCATTACTTTGCCGAAATCGTCGCGCCGCGTGATCTGCTTGAAGCGCTCGCGGTCCAGCGTATCCAGATGGACGTTCAGCCGCCGCAGCCCCGCATCGTAGAGTTCCTGCGCCTGGTCGGCCAGCAGCACTCCGTTGGTGGTCAGCGCCATGTCCTGAATGCCTTCGATCGCACCCAGCCGATGGATCAGCTTCGCCAGATCCTTGCGCAGCAGAGGCTCGCCGCCCGTGATGCGCAGCTTGCGCACGCCCAGCGACACCGCGACCCGCACGAAACGCTCGATCTCCTCGAATGTCAGGATCTCCTCGCGCGGCTGGAACTTCACGCCCTCTTCCGGCATGCAATAGAAGCAGCGAATATTGCATCGGTCCGTGACGCTGATGCGCAAGTTGTCGTGGACGCGGCCGTAAGTGTCGATAAGGGGGGTCACGATGGCAGCCCGCAATTCAATCTAATTGTAGCGCCTCGCGGCTGGCCCGCCGCACCACCAGGCCCAAAGCCGCAGCTAGTACCACGCCCAGCGCCAATAAGTACCAGCCGTGATCCCGCAGCCACGTCCCCGAATGTTCTCCAAGAGTGGAGCCCAGATACGCCAGCGCTGCATACCGCGGAATCCGCGCGGCGGCCAGCACCAGAAGGAATCGCTTGCGGGTAACCCCCATCGCACCCGCGCAGGCGCAGAAAGCCTTAAAGGGCAAAATCGGGATGGGCAGAATGGCCGGCACGAATACCGTGATCATGCCGTAGCGCATGAACCAGGCACGAAAGCGCTGGCCGCGTCCCGACGCCGTGTGCTTGGCCAAGAACTTCTCGCCGCCGCGGCGCATTAGCTCGAAGAAGAACATGCTGCCCACCAGCGACCCGACCACCGCCAGCGCGGCCGTGAGCGCGGCGTCTTCCGGACGCGCCGCTGTCATGAACAGCAGTAGGACGTCGGTGCCTCCGGGATTCGGAATGCCGGCCGACTCCACCATCGCCAGCACCAGGACCCCCACCGGCCCCAGCTGTTTTAGGATTTCGAGAAAGTGATGCATCCGCTATTCGGCGTCGTTATCGGACGCGTCCCCAGTCGCGTCCCCAATCATAGCGAGTAGGCCGGCTTCGTCAATAACCGCGACGCCCAACTCGTGCGCCTTATCGAGCTTTGAACCCGCTTCCTCGCCCGCCACCACGTAACTGGTTTTCTTGCTGACCGACCCCGCCACCTTGCCACCAGCAGCCTCGATGCGCTGCTTCGCGTCGTCGCGCGTCAGGTTCGGAAGCGTCCCCGTCAGTACCAACGTCATCCCAGCCAGCGGACCGCCGGTGCGCTTCTTGACCGCATGCGTGAAGGAGAACCCAGCTTTGCCCAACCGTTCGACCAGCTCTTGATTATGCTTCTCGTGAAAAAACTGATGGATGCTGTGCGAGACCTTCGGCCCCACTTCCTCGGCCTTCTGCAACTCGTCTTCGTCGGCGGCCGCGATCTTATCCAGGTCGCCAAACTGTTCCGCCAGAAACTGTGCGGTGCGTTCGCCGACGAACGGGATGCCCAGGCCGTTCAATATGCGCGGCAGCGGCGCGCGGCGCGAGGCGTCGATATTCGCGAGCACCTTCTCCGCCGACTTCTTGCCCATGCGCTCCAACCCCACCAGGTCGTCGAGCTTCAGCTCGTAGAGATCGGCGACATTCTTCACCAGACCCTTGCCCACCAGTTGATCCACTAGCGCTTCGCCCATGCCGTCGATATTCATCACACCGCGCGCGGCCCAGTGCAGGATGGTCTCCCGCAAACGCGCCGGACAGTTGATATTGATGCAGCGGCTGGCGGATTCGCCCTCCACGCGCACAACCTCGCCGCCGCAAATGGGGCACGCCGTGGGCATCCGGAAAGGGCGTCGATGCTCGCCCGGTTTCACAACGCGCACCACGTGCGGGATCACATCGCCGGCGCGTTCCACCAGCACCGTATCGCCGATCTGGACCCCCAGTCGCTCCACTTCGTCTTCGTTGTGCAGCGTCGCGCGCGATACCATCACGCCGCCCACATTCACCGGACGGAACGTGGCCCCCGGCGTCAGCGTGCCCGTGCGCCCGACCGTCACGCTGATGTCCTCTACCACCGTTTCCTCCTGCCTCGCCGGGAACTTGAAGGCGATGGCCCAGCGCGGGGCTCGCGCCCTCCAGCCGAGGCGTTGCTGCTGCGCCACGGAATCCACCTTGGCGACCACGCCGTCGATTTCGTAAGGCAGCGCATCGCGCTTCTCCTCCCATTCCTTGCAGAACGCCAGCAGCGCTTCGATGTCCGCGCACTTGCGCCAGTTCGGATTCACTTTGAATCCCGTCTTCGTGAGTTGCTCCAGAGTCTGGTGCTGCGTGGGCGGCGCCGGGATCACGAAATAGGAATAGTAATCCAGCCGCCGCGAAGCCGTAATCGTCGGATCCAACACCCGCAGCGATCCCGCCGCCGCGTTGCGCGGATTCGCGAACACCGGCAGACCTGCCGCCACCCGCTCTTCATTCAGTTTGTCGAACGCCTTTCTGTTGAAGACCACTTCGCCGCGCACTTCTTCAACCTGAGCGCGAAACGGAATCGAACGGATCGTACGGGCGTTTTCGGTAACGTCTTCGCCGGTAGCGCCATCGCCGCGCGTCACCGCCTGCGTCAGCTTGCCTTCGCGATAACGCACCGCCAGCGACAGCCCGTCGAGCTTCAGTTCGGCGACATATGCGAATTTCTCATCACCCAGCAAATCGCGCACGCGCCGGTCGAAGTCGCGCAGTTCGTTCTCATTCAAGGCATTGTCAAGGCTCAACATCGGCGAAGAATGCGCCACCTTGACGAAGCCTTCGCGCGGCTTCCCACCCACGCGCTGCGTAGGCGAATCGTCCGTGATCAGCTCCGGATGCGCGGCCTCCAGCGCCTGCAACTCGCGCAGCATTGCGTCGTATTCGGCGTCGCTGATTTCAGGCGCGTCGAGCACGTAGTAGAGGTGCTCGTGATGCTGCAACTTCTTGCGCAGAGCTTCGATTTTCTGGGGGATGGAACTCACAGGGACGTTATACTTGAGAAATCGCCAAATATCAGCAGCCGGTCCTGATCTACAATCCTGTCGCGGGCAAGTTCCGGCGGCAGCCTGCGCGCATTCTCCAACGTACCATTGATGCCCTGAAAAAAGTTGGCATCGTCGCGGAGCTTACGCCCACGGCGGCGGCTGGCCATGCCACCGAACTCGCGCGCGAAGCCGTGGTCGCCGGCGCCGACCTGATCCTGGTGCTGGGCGGCGACGGAACCATCAATGAGGTCGCCAACGGCATGATCCCTTCGCGCGTCCCGCTAGGCGTGCTGCCGGGCGGAACCGCAAATGTGCTGGCGAACGAATTGGGCTTGGGCAATTCACTGGAGCGCGCCATCGAACGTCTGGGACGCTGCGTCGAGCGGCGCATTGCGGTGGGGGCGCTGTGCAGTGGCAGCGGCCAAGCGCGCCACTTTCTGATGATGTGCGGCGTCGGCCTGGACGCGACCATCGTCACCAAAGTGAATCCGGAACTGAAAGCCCGTACCGGAAAGCTGGCCTATTGGGTCGCGGGCTTCGGGCAATTCTTCAGCACAGTCGGGCAATTTCAAGCTGAGGCCGGCACGGAACACCGGCAGTGCGGATTTGTGCTGGCCTCGCGCGTGCGCAACTATGGCGGCGATATGGAAATCGCCAGCGGCGCGTCGCTACTGAGCGACGATTTTGAAGTGGTGCTATTCGACGGATCGAATCCCCTGCGCTATGCGGCCTACATGACCGCGGTGACGCTTCGTCAGGTGAAGTCCATGCCAGGAGTGAGAACCCTGCGCGCCCGCCGCGTTGAGTTTTCCGGCGACGCGCACCTGCAGATAGACGGTGAATACGGCGGCTGCATCCCCGCCACTCTGGAGATGCTGCCCGACGCTCTAACGCTGCTCGCGCCGGCCGGATATCGCTGATCGTCACGAATAAGACCACGAATAAGAAAGAAATGGATAACCTAACGCATTCGCTGGTCGGTCTGATGCTGGCGCGCGCCGGCCTCGAAAAGACCGCGCCTCACGGCACCGCGATGATGGTGCTGGCCGCCAACGCCCCCGACATTGACGCCATCTTCTGGTTCAGCGGCACTCAAACGTATCTTGAATGGCATCGCAGCTACCCGCACGCCATCGCCTTCGCGCCGCTAGTGGCGCTGCTGCCGATGCTGCTGGCGCGCGCCCGATTTTCCTGGCCGTCCTTTTTGGCTTCGCTGATCGGCGTATTCAGCCACTTGGTACTCGATTGGACCAACTCTTACGGCATCCCTCTCGCGCTGCCCTTTTCCCCTCACCGCTTCCGCCTGGATATCGCCAACATCTTCGATCTGTGGATCTGGGCCATCCTGCTGGGCGCAGTAGTCACGATGGCGCTCTTCCCGCGCGCTCGCCGCAGCCTCGCGTGGACAGCGGTGGCGGCACTGCTAACGTTTGAGGTGTTCCGCACCGTGACTCACGCGCGCGCCATTGACCAGATGTCCAAGAATTTGTACCAAGGCGCGCTGCCGCAGCGGGTCTCCGCGATGCCCGGAGCGTTCACTCCCCTGGCATGGCGCGGCGTTGTCGAAGGCCCCGGCTTCATATTGATTCTGCCGGTGGATGCCGCGAACGGCGCCGGGGCAGGGCGTGTCTATCGCACCGCTGATCCGATTCCCGCCATGGACGCGGCGCTCAGCACCCGGCCCTTTCGGGTTTTCAGCCGCTGGTCGCAATTACCGTTCTGGAAAGTCACGCCTGTCGCAGAAGGCCTGCGCCTGGATTTAATCGACCTGCGTTTTGGCAGCCCGGACCGCCCCGGCTTCGCCAGCGTCTCGGCCATCGTGGATCGCTCGGGAAAAGTAGTACGCGCCGGATTTGGAATCTAGCGCGGCGCCCAGCGCGAGCTGAAGGCGTCGTCAATCATGGCAGATGCGGTGGCCTCGGCATCCACCTGCAGATTGCCGGTGGCGTAAGCGCGCATGAGGTCTTGGATCTTGGCCTGACGCTCCGGTGAATCGGCCGCGAGTGCGCACAAGCTCCGCACCAGCTCGGCAAGGTCCCGATCCGATGTGGAAGCCGCCGACTCCTCACTTCGAGCCCGAGCGGTGGCCGCCGAAGAACTAGAAACGGAGCGATTCGGTTCGTTTAGGTTCATCGTGCCTCCTTTGGCCCAGCATTGACGATTTCCATATCGACCAGCCTAAGACAATTATGAATTCCCCGGCCGATTTGGTGGGCTAAGGTCATACTTAGTCATTGTACTCCCATGGACTAGTTAGCTGGTGCCCCTGCGAAGGTTGTAGCGGAAACTGAGCCTGGATGTTGTATGCTACAAGTGCGATGAAACATTGGGCCATCTGCGGTTTTCTCCTTGTGGCCACGACTGCCACTTGCGCTGATAGTCCGCTGCCGGAGGGCAAGGGTAAAGATGTTGTAATAAACGCCTGTTCTTCCTGCCATAGTGTTGATCGCATCGCCGCGCTGCGGCTTTCCGAAGAGGGTTGGCGCAACACGCTGCGCCAGATGATCGAAAACGGCGCGTCTTTAAATCCAGACGATATAAATCCCATCATCGCGTATCTCGTCGCAAATTTCGGCGCCTCAGCCGCGAACAATGCCGCCGTCGTTACTCCATCGGTTGCGAACATTCCTGCTCCCGCAGTGCCGGATAGAGCACCGGATAAGGCAGTAGTCGCGAGCGTCCCCACCGGCGATCCGTCGCGCGTCAGCTTCAATCGCGATATTCGCCCGATCATGTCGGGCACGTGTTTTCGCTGTCATGGTCCCGACGCAAGCTCGCGCATGGCCGGCATGCGCCTTGACATCCGCGAAGAAGCCCTGAAGCCCAAGGCTCGCGGCACGCCAATCATTCCCGGCGATCCCGCCAATAGCGAAGTGGTGCAGCGTATCTTTGCCGGAGACGGCCGCATCATGCCTCCCGCCTCGATACACAAAGAGCTGACCGCCGAGCAGAAGGATACAATCCGCCGCTGGATCGCGGAAGGCGCGAAATATGAAGGTCATTGGGCGTATCAACCGGTGACGCGTCCGAGCGTGCCTGCAGTGAGCGGCGCGAAGGTTCTGAATCCGATCGACTCTTTCGTCCAGGCCCGCCTGGCGAAGGAAGGGCTCAAGCCGTCGGAGGAAGCGGACCGCCGCATTCTGATCCGACGCGTGACGCTGGATCTCACGGGGCTCGCTCCCGAGCCTGCCGCAGTGGAAGCATTCATTCGCGACCGCTCGCCGGACGCGTTCGAAAAAGTAGTGAACCGCCTGCTCGATTCGCAAGCCTACGCCGAGCATGAAGCGGTGGGCTGGCTCGATGCGGTTCGCTACGCCGATACCGCGGGCTACCACAGCGACGGCGATCGCCCGGCTTGGCCTTATCGCGATTACGTTCTGAAGGCCTTCCGCGACAATAAACCCTTCGACCAATTCACACGCGAGCAGTTGGCGGGCGATCTCATGCCCTCGGCCACCACCGAGCAGCGAATCGCGTCGGCCTACAATCGCATGGGCCGCACATCGGCCGAAGGCGGCCTGCAGCCCAAGGAATACGTCGCCAAGTATGGAGCGGATCGCGTGCGCGCGCTGGGCGCCAACTGGCTGGGAAGCACGCTCGGCTGCGCGGAATGCCACGATCACAAATTCGATCCGGTTCTCACCAAGGATTTTTATGCCTTGAAGGCCTTCTTCGCCGACGTCAAGGAAGACGGCCTGGTGGCGGACGTGGGCCCGGATGCGTTCAGTCCCAAAATGCCGGTCTACCAGCCGGGCGAGAAAGAACGCATCGACAATTTGATTCGCCAGATCGCGGCGGCGAAGGCCGAGTTGAATGCGAAGGCGGACAAACTCGCCGAGCAACGGCGCCAATGGGAACGCGCGACGCTGGAGCAAGCGATGTCCGGCGAACGGGCGTGGACCTTTCCGATGCCGGTGGCAGCATCGGCCTCCGTCGCAAAACTTACTATCGACCCCAACGGACCAACCCCGGCAGAAATCACCGCGTCATCGGCGTTGCGCGGCGGCAGTCCTGGCGGTCCGGGAATGATTATTGTAGGCGGGCCCAATCCCGATAACGAAACTTATACGATTACGCTGAAGCCCGGGCCGGGCTTGTGGTCAAACGTCGGCCTCGAAGTGGATTCGGATCTGAGTTTGCCGGGCGCGAACGTGTCGCGGGGATCGGACCGTTTCATCGTGACCGAAGTAGATGCGGAATATTCCACTGACGGACGCCAGCCGCCGAAGCGCACCGCGTTTGCGCTGGCATATTCCGTCACCAAGCCAACCACCGGCTATCCCGCCATGGCCGCCATCGACGGCGATTCGCAAACCGGCTGGGGATTTTTTGGCGGCGCCGGCAGGCCCCTTCTCATTCTGCGTTTCGCCGAGCCGTTGCGGACCGGCCCCGACTCGACGCTGGTTCTGCGGCTGCATCAGGCTTACAAATATCGGCGAGCCACGCTGGGACGATTCCGCATCGCGTTGTCGAGCGGCACACCTCTGTGGCCGGATCCCCCCAGCGCAGAGGTCGCGAAGGCGCTCGAAGCCGCGAACGCAAATTCGCCTGCGCCACAGAGGGACGGGGTTCCTGCGCCGCTTCGCCAAGCGCTCGAGCTTGCGGAGGAAGAACGCACGCCCGAGCAAGCCGAATCGATACGGGATTATTTTGAGTATTCATCCGCCGATCTCCTGGCGGCGAAAATCGCGATTGCGAAGCAAGAGATGAGCCTGAGCATCCTGCAGGCCGCGGTGCCGCAGGTGATGGTGACTGAATCCATGGAGCCGCGCGAGACCCGTCTGCTTCCGCGTGGCGATTGGATGAGCGATGCGGGCGCGCTTCTTCAGCCCGCAATTCCGGAGTTCCTCGGGAAACTCAATACCGGCGGGCGTCGCGCGACCCGGTTGGATTTAGCGAACTGGCTGGTCTCGCCGGATAATCCGCTCACGGCGCGCGTCTTCGTCAATCGGCTGTGGCGCCAGTTCTTCGGCACCGGCCTCTCGCGCGTGCTCGAAGACGTCGGCTCGCAGGGCGAGTGGCCGTCGCATCCTGAATTACTGGATTGGCTAGCGGCCGAGTTCATGAGTCCCGCAGGCGCGCATCCGTGGGATGTTCGGCACGTGATCCGCACTATCGTGACGAGCTACACGTATCGTCAGACTTCCGTGTCAACACCCGAACTCGACCAGCGCGATCCTGAGAACCGTCTGCTCGCGCGGCAGAGCCGCTTCCGGGTGGATGCGGAAGTGGTGCACGATCTCGCGCTCCAGATATCGGGGCTCCTGGTAAACAAATTTGGTGGACCGCCGGTGCGGCCCTACCAGCCTGACGGATACCTGGCGGCGCTGAATTTTCCCAAGCGCGACTGGTCGGCGAGCCGCGGCGACGATCTCTATCGGCGCGCCATCTATACGCACTGGCAGCGCACTTTCCTGCACCCGATGCTGGGGAATTTCGATGCTCCATCGCGCGAAGAATCGAACGTCAATCGAATTAATTCCAACACTCCGCTACAGGCGCTGGATTTGCTGAACGATCCGATATTCGTCGAGGCTGCTCGCGCCTTCGGCGAGCGAATCCTCAAGGAAGGCGGCGCCCGTCTCAACAGTCAGATCGAGTGGGCATTCCGGGAAGCAACCGGACGGCGGCCTGACAACGACGAGCTGAAAATTCTCGCGGATTTACACGATGAGAGCCTGGCTCATTTTAAGGTAGACCCGGCTGACGCTCGCAAACTGCTGGCGGTCGGAGACGCGCCGGTTCCGGCGAAACTGAACCCGGCGGAGCTGGCGGCGATGAGCAACGTAGCGCGAACGATTCTGAATCTACATGAAGTGATTACGCGCGATTAGAGGAATAAAGATGTTCGACAACACCGCAATGAAAAGGCGAGCTTTCCTGGGCCGAGGCGTTACCGGCCTGGGACTCATTGCGCTGAACTCTCTCGTAAATCCAAAATTGCTGCACGGGCAAACGCCAAGCTCAGAACGCTACCAAGGCGTCGTTCATCCGCTGCATCATCCCGCCAAAGCCAGGCGCGTCATTTATCTCTATCAAGCCGGCGGCCCGTCGCACCTGGAAACCTTCGACTACAAACCCGAGTTGGCGAAAATGCATGGCAATCCAATGCCGGAATCGTTTACCAAAGGGCAGCAGATTGCGCAATTGCAGGGCAAGCCGCTGAATTGTTTTGGGCCGCAATTCGGGTTCAAAACGTTCGGCAAGTCCGGCCAGCAACTGTGCGAGCTATTCCCGGAAATCGGCAGCGTGGCCGATGAAGTGTGCATTTTGCGCTCCATGTGGTCGGAGCAGATCAATCACGATACGGCCCACATGTTTCTGAACACCGGGTCGATTATTGCCGGCCGCCCCAGTATGGGCTCGTGGCTGATTTACGGTCTGGGATCGGAGACTGAAGACCTGCCGGGATTCGTCGTGATGATGTCGGCGGGGCGCGGCGGCCAGATGCAGCCGATCTCGGCGCGGCAGTGGTCGGCGGGATTTTTGCCCAGCAAGTTTCAAGGCGTGAA
>Ga0105243_10004267_pt1 | contig 11323 bp, 8 predicted proteins | sample KBSM34metaG_FD_81525 | JGI IMG/M metagenome (GOLD analysis project Ga0105243, IMG submission 81525) | Miscanthus rhizosphere microbial communities from Kellogg Biological Station, Michigan, USA - KBS M3-4 metaG | ecosystem: Host-associated > Plants > Roots > Rhizosphere > Soil | place: Michigan...
GCGGCGAAGCCGCGGACGGAGGCGAGGCTCGTGAGGTCGAGCGGCCGAACGTCGACCGCGCCGCCCGACATCTCCGCGGCGGCGGCCTCGCCCTTCGCGGCGTCGCGGACGGCGAGCGTGACCGCCGCGCCCTTCGCGGCGAAGGCCTTCGCGGCGGCGCGGCCGATGCCGCTGTTGGCGCCGGTGACGATGACGGTTCGGCCGGCCATGTGGGGGCGGTCGCCGGCGGTCCACTTGGTGGCTGAGGAGGTCATGCATCAGAATGTAGTCGCTGACAACAATGCTGTCAATGCCTACACTCGGTAGGCTGTCGCGGTGGCCTCCTCGCCCGCGACGCGCCCGTACCACCACGGCAACCTCCGCGCCGCGTTGCTCGCGCGGGCGGTCGAGGTCGTCGACGAGCGCGGCGCGGCCGACCTGTCGCTGCGGGAGCTCGCCCGCGACGTCGGCGTCAGCCACGCCGCCCCGCGCCGGCACTTCGCCGACCGACAGGCGCTGCTCGACGCGCTCGCGGTCGAGGGCTTCGACCGCCTCGGCGAGGACCTGCGCGCGGCGGTCGACCACGCCGGCACCGCCTTCGACGCCCGCCTCGAGGAGCTCGCGCGCGCGTACCTCGCCTTCGCGACGCACCACGCCGCGCTGCTCGAGCTCATGTGGGCGGCCAAGCGCCGCCAGGAGTCGGACGCGCTCCACGCCGCCGCCAACCACTCGCTCGCGACGATGCTGGACGTGATCGCCGACGCCCAGGCGTCGGGCGAGCTGGCGCCGGGCGACCGCGAGCGCGTGGCGATCCCGATCTTCGCGACGCTGCAGGGCCTGACGGCGATGGCGAACGGCGGGATGCTCGACGCGGAGCAGGTCAACGAGGCGTTGACGGTCGCGATCGAGCAGTTGCTCGACGGGTTGCGCCCGCGGTAGGGGCGGGGTGGCCCCGGCGGTCCCGGTCAGCGCAGCAGCCCGAGGCTCCCGGTGAGCTTGCGCACCGTCTTCGGCGGCCCGCTCACCAGCACCGCGAGGTACCGCAGCTCGGCCGCCTCCACCCCGGCGACCGCGGCGCGGAACTCGTCGTAGTCCGTGGTCTGCTGCCCGGCAGCCGGCAGGTCGACCACGACCAGGCCGCGCTCGACGGCGGCGACGCGCAGCGCGGGGAGGTCCGCGCCGTCGGCGCCGAGCACCGGGAGGCCGGTCGGGATGAGGCCGGTGTGCGATGCGCCGGCGGCGTCGTCGAAGTCGGCCCCGATGAGACCGGGCACGCGCGAGCCGAACCCGTGGGCGAGCACGGCGGCGGCGTTCGCCGCGAGGCCCTTCGGGAGGTCGCGGTCGATGACGATGACGGTGCGTACGGTGGGCGTCGCGCCGTTCTCGCGCGTCGTCGGCGCTGCCTGTGCTTGTGCGGCCATGCTGCGGATCGTAGGTCGTATGACCGGACTGCGGGATAGGATCCGAACGATGAACGCTTTTGGCCGCGTCTTTCCGCTGATCGTCCGATCGCACGTTCGGCCGGGTGCGCCGCGCCGCACGTCGTCCGGAGCGGCGGCACGGTGAGCGGCCTCGACGCGGTCGACCACGCGCTCCTCCGCGAGCTCCAGGAGGACGCGCGGCGCTCGAACCGCGAGCTTGCCGAGGCCGTCCACGTGTCGCCGTCGACCTCGTCCGAGCGGGTCCGCGCGCTGCGCGCGGACGGCGTGATCCGCGGCTACCACGCCGACGTCGCGCTCGACGCCCTCGGCCGGCGCGTCCAGGCGCTCACCGCAGTGACGATCCGCCCGCCGACCCGCGAGAACATCGAGGCGTTCCGCAACTGGACCGCGACGCTGCCGGAGCTCGTCGCCGTGTTCGTCGTCTCGGGGAGCAGCGACTTCCTCCTCCACGTAGCGGTCGCCGACACGGACGCGCTCTACGCCTTCGTGATCGACCGCCTCACGGAACGATCCGAGATCGCCGACGTGAACACATCGGTCGTCTACGAGCACATCCGCCGGCCGGTGCTCGAGCCGCTCGCGGCGCCGGAGTGACCGGCGGCGCGGCCGCCGCGCGGCCCACCACGGCTCCCGTCGCTGACGCGGCCGTCGCGCCCGGCCACCGCGGCCCCGGTCGCACACGCGCCCGCTCCGACCCGCACCGGCGACGACCGCGCCACGGCCGGCCCCTCGCGACGCTCACGCGCCACCGCGACCTGTGCTCCGCCCGGCGCCCCTCAGCGCGTGAAGCCGAGGATCAGCTGCGCCGTCTCGAGCGGGACGTCGAGCTGCGGGCAGTGCCCGACGCCCTCGAGCTCGATCCAGTCCGCCTGCGGCACCCACTCCGTCCGGAACCGGGCGGCGGCCGACGGCCACGGCAGGAGCCTGTCCTCCGTACCCCACACGACGCGCACCGGGCACCGGATCCGCTCCGCGTCGAGGTGGTAGCCCTCGGCGATCGCGAAGTCGAGCATCGGCCGCGCGGCGGTGCAGCCCGCGCTCGCGCGGACGTGATGGGCGACGAGGTCGGGCGGGATGTGCTCGGAGTTCTCGGCGAGGAGGATCGTCGCGGTCCGCCGGCCCTCGGGGGTCGCGGCGATCGCCGCCGCGTGCGGGGCGGCCGCCTCGACCTGGTCCTGGATCTCGCGCAGCGAGGTCAGGGTCGCGACCGCCTCGTCGCGGCGCGCCCAGCCGCCGGCGGGCGCCAGCGCGACAACAGTCCGCGCCCGGCCACGCGCAGCGAGCTGCAGCGCGACGAAACCGCCGAGCGAGTTGCCGGCGATGTGCGCGGTCTCGAAGCCGGCCGCGTCCATCGCGCGCTCGATCGCGTCGGGCAGGACGTCGGCGCTGACCTCCCCGTCGAGCCGCGGACCGCCGGCGTGGCCGACCAACGTCGGCGCGAGGACGTCGTGGTCGCGTTCGAGCGCCGGAAGCACGAGCTCCCAGGTGCGCCACGAGCCGGTGAAGCCGTGCAGGAGGACGAGAGGCGTCCCGGAGCCGCCACGATGCGCGGGGGTGAACTGCGAGAGCACGCGGCCGAGGCTAGTGCGCGGCCCCCGCACACTCGGCGAGGCGCGCGATCAGGAACGCGCGCTCGGCGTCGTTGTCGGCGAGGGCGAGCGCGGCACGGTAGGCGGCGACCGCCTCGGCGCGGCGGTCGAGGCGGACGAGGAGGTCGGCCTTCGTCGCGGGGAGGTAGTGGTAGCGGGCCAGGGCGCCGTCGTCCTCGAGACGCTCGACCTCGGCGAGCGCCGCCGCCGGCCCCGCCACCATCCCGAGCGCGATCGCGCGGTTCAGCGCAACGACGGGCGACGGCCACGCCTCGAGCAGCGCGTCGTACAGGACGAGGATCTGCGCCCAGTCCGTCTGGTCGTAGGTGTCGGCCTCGGCGTGCAGCGCGGCGATCGCCGCCTGGAGCGTGTACCGGCCGGGCGGTCCGGCGTCGAGCGCGGCCAGGACGAGCCGGTCGCCCTCCGCGATCGCCGCTCGATCCCAGGCCGCGCGGTCCTGGTCGGCGAGGCGCAGGAGGCGTCCGTCGGCGTCGGTGCGGGTCGCGCGGCGCGCGTGGTTGACGATCAGCAGCGCGAGGAGCCCGAGCACCTCTGGCTCCGGCAGCAGGTCGCGGAGCATCCGGGCGAGACCGATCGCGCGCTCGGCGAGATCGGCCCGCACGAGGTCCTCGCCGGACGGGGCGGTGTGGCCCATCGTGTACAGGAGGTGGATGACCCCGAGGACCGCGTCGAGCCGGGCCGGAAGGTCCTCCGCGGCGGGCACGACGTAGGGGATGCGCGCCGCGGCGATCTTCTTCTTCGCGCGCGTGAGCCGCGCGGCCATCGTGGGCTCGGAGACGAGGAACGCCTGCGCGATGTCGCCGGTCGCGACGCCGCACACGAGGCGCAGCGTCAGCGCGACCTGCGCCTCTCGCGCGAGCGCCGGGTGGCAGCAGGTGAAGACGAGACGAAGGCGGTCGTCGGGGATCGCGTCGGGCTCGCCCGTGTCCATGGGGTCGTCCTCCTCGGCGGGCTCGCGCTCCAGCAGCAGCGGCAGCTTCGTGCGCAGGATCTGGCCGCGCCGGAGCGCGTTCAGCGCGTTGCGCCGCGCGGCGGTCGTGAGCCAGGCGCCCGGCGACGAGGGGACGCCGTCGCGCGCCCACGCCGTCAACGCTGAGACGTAGGCGTCCTGGACCGCCTCCTCGGCGAGATCCAGGTCGCGCGTGGTCCGGGTCGTCGCAGCGAGCACGAACGCCCACTCGCGGCGGTGGGCGTCCGCGACCGCGCGCTCGACGTCGCCGCCGGCCGCTCGTCCCGTCACGCGGTCAGCTCTCCACCACCTGGAAGTCGACGAGCGGGCGGACCTCGACGCCGCCGTCGACGATCGGCGTCAGCTTCGCCAGCGCGAGGGCGTGGTCGAGGTCGCGGGCCTCGAGGACGAACACGCCCGCGATCGCCTCCTTGCTCTCGATGAACGGCCCGTCGGTGACCACCTCGCGACCGCGGATCGCAGTCGCGGTGCCGGACGGCTCGAGCGCCAGTCCGGCGACGATCCGGCCGCCGAGCTCGGCGACGCGATCGGGCAGCGCGATGTGCTCCTCGATCACCTCGGGCGGGAGGTCGGCCGCGCCGCCGGGTGTCTCGCGCTCGAAGATCATCACCGCGTACTGGGCCATGTCGCCTCCTGATTGCGCGTCGCCGCGCGTGCTGTGGTTCGTGTCGGTGCCATCGTCGGTGTCCGCGCCATCGTCGGCGTCCGCGCCATCGTCGGCGTCCGTGCCATCGTCAGTGTCCGTGCCAACGTCGGTGTCCGTGCCATCGTCGGTGTCCGTGCCAACGTCGCTGCCGGTGCCATCGTCCGTGTCGGCGCCCATCGCCCGCGTCGATCGTGCGGGGCGGCTCACACCCGCGCGCGGTAGAGGCCGGCGAGCCAGTCGCCCCACGCTCGCTCGGCGTCGGACCCGACGGCATCCTCGCCGAAAAGGTGGTGCGCGACGCCCACGGGCCAGCCGAACGCGTCACGGCCGTAGAAGCGATACAGAGCGTCGTCGGTCCGCAGGCCGATGAACTCCGGCGTCAGGTAGTCGATCGTCGCCTCGACGCCCCCCACGCCGGGGAGGTCGACCGTCATGCGGTCACCCGCGGCCGCGTCGCCGGCGATCCCGAGGTCGCGGCGGACCGCCGCGAACGACCCGGACGCCGCCGACTCGGGCGGCGCGTCGGCCGACACGTAGACCGCCGGACGCCCCGCGAAATGGCCGAGGTACTCGCCCAGCGAGTGGTAGTAGAAGGCCGTGTGCCGACGGCAGGCCTCGTAGTCGTTGTCGAAGCCGGCGTCGTCCATCACGCCGCGGTGGACGTAGCGCAGGAAGGTCCCGCCCGCGCGCGGCTCGAGGAGGTAGTCGAGCTCGTTGAACCAGCCGTCGGAGCGCTGAGCGCGCGTCGCGAAGTGGCGGTTCGGCTCCCAGGCGGTGACCTTCCCGCCGTCGCCCGACAGGCCCCGCTCCGCGCCGCCGAGCCGCGGCTCGTAGTCGATCTCCCACAGCCACCCGGCGGTCTGCGGCGTCGTGATCGCCGCCCACGCCTGGTCCGGGTCCGCCGGCAGCAGGCCGTCGAACCGCACCTCGAACTCCTTCGCCATCGGTCGTGCTCCTCGTGTCGTGATCGGCGGCCGCGGCGCTCGTCGCGGCCCTCTCACTCTCACGACAAACAGGCGAGCGCGAAATCGACAACCCGCCCATCTCGCAACGAGCGCGGTTACGACAGGTTCGCGCGGGTGACACTTGTCAGGATCCCCGTCGCGGTGGCGACATCCTCTGTACCGATGTTCTGTGTCTCCCTCCGGGATCGCGGCGACGGCTGCCCGCACGGCGGCTCGGGACCGTGCGCCGTAGACCTCGGCGGTGCCGGACGCGGTCGGACTGCGGAGGCCTGAGCCGTGCTCCACGTCCACCGCGCCGAACGAGCGGACGCCCTGGTCGAGGCGCTCGCCGGCCTGCTCGCCGATCCGCCCGCCGACCCGTTCGCGCGCGAGGTCGTCGCGGTCCCGAGCCGCGGGATGGAGCGGTGGCTCAGCCAGCGCATGTCCGGCCGCCTCGGCGCGGCGCCCGGGCGGACCGACGGCGTGTGCGCGAACGTCGCCTTCCCGTCGCCCCGCCGCCTCGTCGGCGACGCCGTCGCGACCGCCTCCGGCATCGACGCCGCGACGGACCCCTGGCTTCCGGAACGCTCGGTCTGGGCCCTTCTCGACATCGTGGACGGGTGCCTGGACGAGCCCTGGCTCGAGAGCCTCGCGACGCACCTCGGCGCCACCACCGCCGCCGTGGACCCGGCGCGCCGGGCGCGCCGCTTCGCCGTCCTCCGCCACCTGGCCGATCTCTTCGACCGGTACGCCCTGCACCGCCCGGAGATGGTCCGCGCGTGGGCCGCGGGACGCGACGAGGACGGGACGGGCGGCCGCCTGCGGCCCGACTTCCGCTGGCAGGCGGAGCTGTTCCGGCGCCTGCGCGCGCGCATCGCCGTGCCGGACCCGGCCGACCGGATCGATGGCGCCTGCGCGCGCCTCCACGACGACCCCGCGCTCGTGGACCTCCCCGGGCGCGTGTCCCTCTTCGGCCTGACCCGCATCCCGGCCGGCCATCTCCACGTCCTGCGCGCGCTGTCCGCGGGACGCGACGTCCATCTCTTCGTGCTCCATCCCTCGCCCGCACTGTGGGAGCGCCTGGAGTACGTGCCGAGGCCGATCGTCCACCGCCGCGACGACCCCACCGCGACGATGCCGGAGAACGCCCTCCTCGCCTCCTGGGGAAACGACGCGCGGGAGATGCAGCTCGTCCTCGCGACGGCCGATCGCGCCGATCACCACCACCCCCTCCTCGATCCGGCCGACACGTTGCTCGCCCGGCTGCAGTCCGATGTGCGTGCGGACCGGACGCCGCCCGGCGCCCCGCTCCCGGACCGGCCGGACGAACGCCCGGTACTCGCAGCCGGCGACCGGAGCGTCGAGGTGCACGCGTGCCATGGGCGCGCCCGCCAGGTCGAGGTGCTCCGCGACGCGATCCTCCACGTCCTCGAGGACGACCCCACGCTCGAGCCGCGCGACGTCATCGTGATGTGCCCGGACATCGAGACGTTCGCGCCGCTGATCCAGGCCACGTTCGGCGCGGGCGAGGTCGCCGCCGAGGACGAGGAGACGGTGCCCGCGCAGGCGCAGCGGCCGGACCTGCGCGTCCGCCTCGCCGACCGGTCGCTGAGACAGACGAACCCCGTGCTCGGCGTCGTCGCGCGCCTGATCGAGCTCGGCACGGAGCGTGTGACCGCGTCCCAGGTCCTCGACGTGGTCGACCGCGAGCCGGTGCGCCGCCGGTTCGGCCTCGACGACGACGACGTCGCCCGCCTCGAGGAGTGGGTCGCGGACAGCGGGATCCGCTGGGGGCTCGACGCCGCGCACCGGGCGCCGTTCAAGCTCGACGCCCTGACGGCGGGGACATGGCGGGCGGGGCTGGACCGGGTGCTGCTCGGGGTCGCGATGACCGAGCAGGGCAACCGGCTGTTCGAAGGGGTCCTCCCCCTCGACGACGTCGACAGCGGCGCGATCCACCTTGCCGGACGCCTCGCCGAGCTCGTGGACCGGCTGCAGGCGGCGCTCCACGCGCTCGGGTCGGCCCAGACGATCGAGGCCTGGGCCGACGCCCTCGCCGACGCCGCCGACGCCCTGACCGCGACGAGCGAACGCGATGCCTGGCAGCGCGCCGAGCTCGACCGGGTCCTCGACGACGTCGTCGCCGAGGCGCGGGTGGCGGGCGCCGAGCGCGGGACGGAGCTCGTCCCCGCCGAGATCCGCGCGCTGCTCGCGGAGCGTCTCCAGGGCCGGCCCACGCGCGCCAACTTCCGTACCGGCCACCTGACCGTCTGCACGCTCATGCCGATGCGATCGGTCCCGCACCGGGTCGTCTGCCTGCTCGGGATGGACGATGGCGTGTTTCCGCGCCGGTCGCCCCGCGACGGCGACGACCTCATGCTCGGCGACCCGCACGTCGGCGACCGCGATCCGCGCACCGAGGACCGGCAGCTGCTGCTCGACGCGCTGCTGGCGGCGACGGACCGGCTGATCGTCACGTACGCGGGCAACGACGAGCGCACGAACATCGCCCGGCCGCCCGCGGTCCCGATCGGCGAGCTCCTCGACGTCGTCGACGCGACCGTGCGGACGCCGGACGGTTCGGCGCACCATCGCGTGGTCGTGCGCCATCCACTCCAGCCCTTCGATCCGCGGAACTTCACGCCCGGCGCGCTCGCCCGCGAGCAGCCGTGGAGCTTCGACGCCGTCACGCTCGACGGCGCCCGGGCACTCGTCAGCGAGCGCGACGACATCCCGCCGTTCCTCGCCGAGCCGCTCGCGCCGACCGGCGCGACGGTCGTGGCGCTCGACGACCTCGTCCGCTTCGCCGAGCGCCCCGTTCGCGCGTTCCTGCGGCAGCGGCTCGGCATCTCGCTCGGCGACTTCAGCCAAGACATCGCCGACGCGCTGCCGGTCGAGCTCGACGGCCTCGAGCGCTGGGGCGTCGGGCGACGGCTGCTCGACGGCATCCTCAACGGCGCCGCGCTCGACGCCTCCATCGCCGCGGAGATCGCGCGCGGGACGCTTCCGCCCGGCCGGCTGGCGCTGCCCGTGATCGATCGCATCCGGCCGGTGGTGGAGGAGATCGCGGGCCACGCACGGCGCGCACTCGGCGGCGAGACGGCGCCCGAGTCCGTGGACGTCCGCGTGGTGCTCCCCGACGGCCGCCCGCTCACCGGGACCGTCCCGGGCGTTCGCGGCGACGTGCTCGGCAACGTCACATACTCGCGCGTGAGCGCCCGGCACCGGGTCGGCGCGTGGGTGCGCCTGCTGGCGCTGAGCGCGGCGTACCCGGAGCGGCGATTCTCGTCGGTGACGGTCGGGCGGGCACGGTCGGGCGCCCCGGACACGGCGAGCGCGACGATCGCGCGGATCCCGCCGGTGGACCGCGACGAGGCGCTCGCGCACCTCGGGACGTTCGTCGACCTCTGGGACCGCGGGATGCGAGAGCCGCTGCCGATCGCCTGCGAGGCATCGGCGGCATACGCCCGCGCGGCGAGCGCGGGGGAGAATCCCGTCACCGCCGCGGCGAAGGCGTGGGAGTCGGGCTGGAACTTCCCGCGCGAGGACGCCGAGCTCGAGCACCAGCTCGTGTTCGGCGGGGTGCTCGCGTTCGCCGACCTGCTCGAGGACCGTCCGCGACCCGACGAGCGCGGCGACGGCTGGGACGAGACGGACACGACGCGCTTCGGCCGGCTCGCGCGTCGTCTGTGGGCCGGCGCGCTCGCCTGCGAGGAGGTCGTCGACCAGTGACCGGCGCCGCGACCGATGTCCGGCCGTTCGACGTCTGCGGGCCGCTGCCGACCGGGGTCACCGTGCTCGAGGCGAGCGCCGGGACCGGCAAGACGTACACGATCGCGGCGCTCGCGGCCCGCTACGTCGCCGAAGGCACCCCGCTGGACCGCATCCTGCTCGTGACCTTCACCCGCATGGCGACGGGCGAGCTCCGCGAACGCGTCCGCGAGCGCCTCGTGTCCGCCGAGCGGGGGCTCGCCCGATCCCTCGCCGGAGCGGACGCCGACGCGGGCGACGCGGTCGTCCGGATGCTCGCGACCGGATCGCGGGACGAGGTCCAGCAGCGCAACTGGCGGCTGGGGCGCGCGCTCGCGGGCTTCGACGCCGCCACGATCGCCACGACGCACGGCTTCTGTCAGGAGGTGCTGGGGAGCCTCGGCGTCACCGGCGACGTCGAGCCCGATGCCGCGTTCGTCGAGGACGTCGGGGAGCTGCTGTCCGACGTCGTCGACGACCTGTACGTGCGGCGCTTCCACGGTCGCGACACGCCCGACTTCGATCGGGCCGAGGCGATGCGGATCGCCTGGCTCGCCGTCGCGAACCCGGCCGCGCCGGTCGAGCCGGAGCACGCGCCCGAGGACTCGATCGCCAAGATGCGGGTGCGGCTCGCGCATGCGGTCCGCGACGAGCTCGACCGCCGCAAGCGCGTGATGGGGGTCATGACGTACGACGACCTGCTCACGCGGCTCGACGAGACGCTCGAGGGCGCCGGCGGGGAAGCGGCGGCGGGCCGCCTGCGAGACCGGTACGGCGTCGTGCTCGTCGACGAGTTCCAGGACACCGACCCCGTCCAGTGGAACATCCTGCGGCGCGCATTCGCCGACGGGGGTGACGCTCGTCCTCATCGGCGACCCGAAGCAGGCGATCTACGCGTTCCGCGGCGCCGACGTCTACGCGTACCTCGAGGCCGCACGGGCCGCCGGCTCGCGGGCCACGCTCGAGGTGAACTGGCGCAGCGACCAAGGGCTCGTCGACGCCTACGACGCGCTCTTCGCCGGGGCCCGGCTCGGCCACGAGGGCATCGTCTACCGCACCGTTCGGGCGGCGGACGCGAATCGCCGGCCGCGGCTGTCCGGCGCGCCCGTCTCGACCCCGCTGCGGCTGCGGGTCGTCCGCCGCGACGAGCCGGGGATCAAGCAGACGCGCGGGGGCTTTGCATCGAACAGCTCCGCGCGCGAGCACATCGCGCGCGATCTCGCGCGCGATCTCACCGAGCTCCTCTCCTCCGGCGCGATGATCGAGATCCGCCGCGAGGACGGCACGACGGAGCGACACGAGGTGGTGCGCCCGGGGCACGTCGCCGTGCTCGTGCGCACGCACCGCAACGCGGCCGGCATCCGGGACGCGCTCGAGGAGGCCGGGATCCCCGCGGTCATCAACGGCGCGGGCAGCGTGTTCGGGACGCCGCCCGCGCGCGACTGGCTGGCGCTGCTGGAGGCGCTCGAGCGCCCGACGTCCTCGCAGCGCGCCCGCGCGGCCGCCCTCACCCCGTTCCTGGGCTGGACCGCGGCGCGGATCGCGGAGGCGGGCGAGGAGGACTGGGAGCAGCTCCACCGCCGCCTGCACCAGTGGGCGCGGATCCTCCGCACGACCGGCGTCGCGGCGCTGACCGAGGCGATGACGCTCGTCGAAGGCCTGCCCGAGCGCGTGCTGCGAGAGGCCGACGGCGAGCGGAGGATGACCGACCTGCGCCACCTGGCGCAGCTGCTGCACGCCGAGGCCCGCGCCGAGCAGATGGGCACGACCGCACTGACCGCGTGGCTGCGCCGGCAGATCGCCGAGGCGGGCGAGGACACCACCGACGAGGAGCGCAGCCGCCGCCTCGAATCGGACGCGGAGGCGGTCCAGGTGCTGACGATCCATCGCAGCAAGGGCCTCGAGTTCCCGATCGTCTACTTCCCGTACCTGTGGGAGCCGGGCTGGATCCCGCGCGACAAGCAGCCGATCTCGTTCCACGA
>Ga0105243_10004268_pt1 | contig 11323 bp, 5 predicted proteins | sample KBSM34metaG_FD_81525 | JGI IMG/M metagenome (GOLD analysis project Ga0105243, IMG submission 81525) | Miscanthus rhizosphere microbial communities from Kellogg Biological Station, Michigan, USA - KBS M3-4 metaG | ecosystem: Host-associated > Plants > Roots > Rhizosphere > Soil | place: Michigan...
AACTCCGCGGCGCCGCCGAGACGATCGTTGCGCCGTCGGTAGGCGCGTCATCGAACGAACTTTGCGAGGGTTGCGTGAGGGCGACCACCGTCTGGGGCGGAGGCGTCAAGACCGCGGTGGTGACCGCAAGGGGAATCGCGCGCCCGCAGGCCGTGCATCGTCCCGAGGACGGGACACCGGGGGCCAGGCAATAGGGGCAGTTCATGACACGCGAACAGTTTTGAGCGGTGGTTGAAGGATACCTTATCCAACGCTCCCGCGCCCTGCTGCGAACAGAAGGTGACGAGGACTACTCGAGAAACGCGCTGCGGGCGATATCGAGGCAGCCTCTATTGGTGTGCTCGTAATAGTCGTCGCGCCCGGCATCCAACAGCGGAAGAAAAGTCTCGGTTCGATACGTCCCAAGCTGTCCCGACAGCGAGGCGACCATGATGTCGCGAGGATCGTCCGCGCTGTGTGACGCTGCATAGTGCGGCGCGCACGAGGGAACCACCCCTAGATTGTGGAAGACCTCATGAATCATCCCCAGGCCCAGGATCTTCGAGAGACCGTGAACAGGGATGAGCGCCTGGATGTCGGAGCGGTCAAGAAGACAGGCAAGATAGATCGCGGCGACCGGATAAGCGCCCTGGCCGCACGGGATCTGCACACCGGACCGTGGGCTTCCTCCGCCATAGAACACGGCGTAGATTTTCTGCTGGTTGGTAAACCCTACGGCAGTAAGGTCGGCGGCAATCGCCTCCCTGATGGCCATTCCGAAGCTGAGAAACTGCGCGTCCGACCGGGTGAGACGAACGAAGGTGATGTCGAGCGTCCCACGATATGTGTCGAATCGAACGTGCCTCCCATTGGTCTGACCGGCAAACCAATTCTGGGCGAGCTGCATCGAGCCGCTAAGCGTTCCGTCGATGTCGAAGTTCTGATCCGCTCCATCGCTCGGCAGCACGTAGATGACATGCACCTGGTTGCCAGCAATATCATCGGGCTGATCGACGGCGGCTCCTCCTCGCTGCATCGGCTGCGGCGGCGCAGCAGGCAGCGGCGCAGGGTTCGTCGAGGGCCCCGATGGTGTACCTCCCCCACATCCGGCGATCAGCACGGTTGCGACGGCCAGACAGGCTCTCGCGCTCATGGCGTAGTTCCGCCTCGCGTCAGCGACGATGGGAGTGAGAGCGGGGTGTCTGTCGCTGCACGCGCAGGCGCGGCAATCATCTCATGGTCCGAGTTCCCCGCAATCGATCGAGCGCACTGCGGCCGAAGACATGTGACGAAGAGATTGCGCCGTAATCTCCGGGATTGAAGAAAAAAGGTGCGGCCGTCACGTACTCGTGCGCACCGAACGCGCGCGGGCGCATGCTGATATCGCAACGACCTGATGCAGCGCGTTTTGCATGGACACGCGTGGCTCCGTCGGTGAACGAGCGAGCTCAGACCAGCCTCGACTCCCGACGCATACCTGCTTCAATTCGATCCCTAGGGACCAACATCGAACACGGGTGACGAGATCGTAAGTGCCCGGTCGGCATACGGCGCGGTCACTTCTGTTACGTCGAAGGTCGAAGATGTCATTGCGGCGCGGGCCGGGCGCCGCCGACCAGCGGACGGTTTGGCGATCTCGTTCCAAAAGAGCAGTTTGCGTCCGCTCATGTCGTGGCAGGTCGAGGCATCTCCGTTGCTCTGCACCCGCGGAACGTAACGCGTAGGACGCACCACAAAAGTGAGGCGAGCATGTTGCGCACCCGGTTCAATGTGGCTGTCACGATGGCGCTTGTCGGACTCCTGTTACCGCGGACGGGCGCGGCATCCGAGCGACCGACGCTCCTTTCACACGCCGTGTCGCCACCCGTGCGCGACATGCCCCCGCAGGCTCGTCACGGAGGAGAGCTGGAGGAAAAGGCGCGGCCCCGCCGACCGCCACATGAAGGCTCGGGCAATGTCGTCGATCCGGTTGTGCAGACGTCCACGCCTACAGCGGCTGCGGCCCAGGGGCTGAACCAGTGGGAAGGCCTGGGCGCAGGTTATCCAGGATTCGTAATCACGGGCGTGCCACCGGATCCGAACATCGCGGTGGGACCGAACCATATCGTCCAGTGGGTCAACAACGCCTTGATGGTCTTCGACAAGTCGGGCGCCCCGCTCATGCAGGCGCCCGTCGACGACGCAACGTTCTGGGGTGGTATCTATGGCACCTGCTATCAATTCGGCGGCTTCAGTGATCCCGTCGTGCAGTACGACCGTGTCGCCAACCGTTGGGTGGTGGGGGAAGTCGCCATTCCACTGTTGCCCGGTTTGCTTGGTCAGTTCGCGCAATGCTTCGCGGTCTCCACGACGTCGGATCCGACCGGCCCTTACAACCTGTGGGCGTACGGCTTCGGCGACACCATTCCGGACTATCCGAAGATCGGCATGTGGCCGGATGGCTACTACATAACGTGGAACATGTTTCCGGGCGGCGGCGCCTCGTTCAGTGGTGCCGAGGCGTGTGCGTGGAACCGCGTTGACATGTTGAACGGCGTCCCCGCTCCGAGGTTCAAGTGCTTTCAGCTGTCGAGCGCATTCGCCAGCCTCCTGCCTTCTGATGTCGATGGACCGACCCAGCCTCCGCCGGGTTCCCCGAACTACGTGATGAATATCGATGCGGAGTTGGGCACCTTGAATATCTGGAAATTCCACGTCGACTGGGCGACCCCTGCAAATTCGACCTTCACCGGTCCGATTTCGATTCCTGGAACCGCGTCATTTACGCCCCCGTGTTTCCCCGATATCGGCGATTGCATTCCGCAGCCTGGAACGACCCAGAAGCTCGACGCACTCGGCGATCGTTTGATGTACCGCCTCGCCTATCGCAATTTCGGTGACCACGAGTCGATCGTCGCCACCCATACGGTCCTGACCGGGGCCGGCAATACCGGCGTTCGCTGGTATGAAGTTCGAGGTCCCAACGGCACTCCGACCATCTATCAGCAGGGAACGTTCGCGCCAGATTCCGACAATCGCTGGATGGCGAGCATCGCGATGGATCACTCAGGCAACATCGGCGTCGGCTACACCGTGTCGAGCGACGGTACGTTCCCGTCCATCCGGTACACGGGCTGGGAAGTCGGTGATCCGCTCGGAACTTTGCAGAACGAAACGTGGCTCGTGTCGGGTGGCGGCTCGCAAACCGGATACAACCGGTGGGGTGATTACTCCGCGATGCGAATTGACCCAACCGATGATTGCACCTTCTGGTACACGCAGGAATATCAGGCGACCACGGCAGACGCCAACTGGAACACGCGCATAGGGTCGTTCAAGTTCCCTTCCTGCGGTCAGTCTCAGACGAGTACCACCACCACGGTGACGTCGTCATTGCCCACTTCAACGTTCGGCCAATCCGTGACGTTTACGGCGTCGGTTTCCCCTTCAGCGGCGACCGGTGCTGTGCAGTTCTTCGATGGTGGCGCTTCTCTGGGCACGGTCGCATTGAGCGGAGGCAGCGCGTCGCTGACCACGGCATCGCTGACCGCGGGTTCGCATTCGATTACGACCAGCTACGGTGGCGACGCCGCCTTCGCCGGCAGCACGTCCTCTGCGATTACGCAGACAGTGAATAAAGCGAGCACGACCACCGCGTTGACGTCGTCGCTGAATCCCTCGTCGTCCGGACAAACGGTGACGTTTACCGCGACCGTCAGTCCGTCTTTAGGCCCCACGGGAACGGTGGAGTTCTTCGACGGTGCCAATTCCCTGGGGACTGTCGCCCTGAGCGGCAGCAGTGCTTCGCTGACAACGGCGACGCTGACCGTCGGCACGCACTCCATCACCGCGACCTATAGCGGGAACACCAATTTCAGCGGCAGCACGTCCTCGCCGGTTGCCCAAGCGGTCGGCGTAATCGGCACCGCTACAGCGTTGACCTCGTCACTGGATCCTTCGGTGTTCGGACAGGCGGTGACCTTTACGGCTACCGTCAATCCGTTTTCGGGTCCAACGGGAACGGTGCAGTTCTTTGACGGTGTCAACTTGCTGGGAACGGTGGCCCTGAGCGGCGGCACCGCCTCACTCACGACGTCGGGCCTCGCGGTCGGAACGCATTTCATCACTGCAACCTACAGCGGAGACAGCAACTTCGGCGGCAGCACCTCGTCGCCGGTTACGCAGACGGTTTCTGCGAGCACCATCAGCACCACCACCGCGCTGACGTCGTCGCTCAACCCTTCGGGATTTGGGCAGCAGGTCACGTTCTCCGCGACAGTGAGTCCGCCTTCGGGTGCAACAGGCACTGTGACGTTCATGGATGGCGCCGTGCCGCTTGGTACGTCAGCGCTCAACGGGAGCGGCGTAGCGACGTTCTCGACGTCGACCCTTGCCGTGGGGACGCACTCCATCACCGCACAGTACAGCGGCGATGCCACCCACACGGGCAGCACGTCTCCGGTGCTTTCGCAAACGGTGAACGGGGCGACTACGACGATCACGTTGGCATCCAACACCAATCCGGCAAAGACCGGAGTGCCCGTGACCTTCACCGCCACTGTTTCGCCCTCGGCGGCGACCGGAACAGTTCAGTTCTTCGATGGTTCGACTTTACTGGGGACCGTGGCCCTGAGCAGCGGCCAGGCATCTCTCACGACGTCATCGCTCACCGCAGGGAAGCATTCCATCACGGCCGTTTACGGTGGGAATGCGAATTTTGCGAGCAGTACGTCGGCCGTTCTGACTCAGAACGTGACAGGAAAGAAATAGACGTTAATCGCGCGACGGACGCCTCGACGATGGTGCGCCACTCGTCGTCGAGGCTGATTTGAAAACGCTTTGTTGAGGGCGCAGGAGGATACAATAGCCCGCCATCTTCAGTGGAGGTTTGAATGCGCACGGTTTTCGTGTCCCTCCTCGTCTCGCTCGGCATCGTCGCACTGCTCTCCTCACCGGTCTCGCTCCAGGACAGAAATCTACGCGGCGCTGGCGGCCTGCCGCAGGGCGGTTTCGTCGAGGAACGGGGCGGCTTCGACATCAGCGGCCCCTACGAGGTCGATCCCAACTGGCCGAAGAAAACCTGGCCCGCACAGGGTTACATCTGGGGCTCGCAGGCAGGCGTCTATCCTGAGTCGGCAGACAAGGTCTTTCTCGTCAGCCGTGGCGAGATCGAGCTGCCCAAGGATCTGAAGATCCCTCCCGGTTTTCCTGGGAACTGGGGCGCGCTCAATCGCGGCGGCGCCACCGGCGAAGTTCCCGTCTTCCGCAACACGATCCTCATCGTCGACCGGCAAGGCAATCTCGTCGAGTCGTGGAAGCAGTGGGATTACCTGTTCGAGGGCGGCCGTGGCCCCCACCAGATTTATGTCCAGCCGTACGACCCTGAGCGGCACGTGTGGATCGTCGACGACATGAATCACGTGATTCACAAGTTCACCAACGACGGCAAAACGAAGGTCTTCACGCTCGGCGAAATGGGGGTCTTCGGTCCGAACGACGACCTGCAGCACTTCAACCGCCCGACGATGATCGACTGGTTACCGGACGGGACCTTCTTCGTGAGCGACGGATACGCGAACAGCCGGGTGGTGAAGTTCAACAAAGAGGGAAAGCCGCTGTTGTGGTGGGGCTCGATGCAGCCCGCGAAAGGCGACGGCGAGTTCACGGTGCCGCACGGGATCGCCGTTGGCGACGATCGCCACGTCTATGTGTCGGACCGCTTCAACCGCCGAATCCAGGTATTTGACGAGAATGGCGTCTTCCTCGACAAGTGGCCGAGCGGCTACTGCCATTCCCTGTCGATGAGCCGCGATCAGCATCTCTGGTGCTACGACGGCGACCACGAGCAGTTCGTAAAATTCGATCTACGCGGACATATTGAAACGGTGTTCGGCCGCTACGGCGTGTATCCCGGGGCGACGTGGGGCGTGCATCAGATCTCCGCCGACTCGGAAGGCAACCTGTACGCCGCCGAAGTCTTCGGTGGGCGGACACAGAAGTTCGTGCCGAAGCGGAACGCGAACCCGCACGATTTGTTCTTTGGTCGAGAGCTTGCGCCGAAGACGCCAACCCCGCGCATCAGCACGGTCCGTATGGCGTCGCCAACGGCGGTTGCGACGGCAAAGCCGAATCCGAACGCGCCAATCCCAAACTTTGCCGGAACCTGGAATTTCGACAAGTCGAAGAGTCAGATGGCGGCAAGCGGAGGCATGGGAAATGGAGTGGCCGAACCGCCGATCTCGATGACGGTGACGCAGAACGGCACGCAAATCTCGGTCACCATGCGATACGAGGCCGAAGGCGCGCCGCGCAACGGACGCCCGACGAGCGCGGTCTTCACGCTGGACGGCAAGATGAATCAGGTGCCCGATCCGGAAGACGCGAGACCTGCGTACAACTACAAGCGGATCGCAACCTGGGACGGGGCGCGCCTGGTGCTGCGGACGATTCACGGCCTCAACAACGTGCGTGAGGTGTGGGTCCTCGACGGCAACGTGTTGAAGCTGCAGCGGGCCGCCCAGACACCGGGCGGTGCGGATTCCGCCTCACGCGACCTCGTCTACAGCAAAGGGTCGTAGCGGACACTCCATCGCATGTCGCCGTGGGCTTCGAACCGGCCCACGGCGTCGATTCGCGCAAAGACCGCTGCGCGACCTACCCCGCAAAAAATACGCCGACCCTATCGTTGAGGTGCTCGCCGCCTCACATGTTGCGGGGTCTTGTCCCGTTTGACGCGTCTACAGTCACGGGCCGGACCAAACCGCGCACAACGACGCGCAGGAGAACGATCATGAACATCACGACCCCGACGAAGATCCGCTTACTACACCGGCGGGCGGTCATCGCGGCGGCGAGCATGGCCATCGTCGCGGTGACGATCGCCGCTCGAGCCGAAGCCCAGGTCATTCCTCCAACGGTGCCGGCAAACCTCGAGGTGGAGCACGGCAACACGCCATTCCTTGTCGGCCATGCAGTGGGCACCCAGAACTACATCTGTCTGCTGGCGCCCAAAGGCTTTGCGTGGACGTTCTTCGGCCCGCAGGCAACACTGTTCGGCGATGACGGTCAGCAGCTGACAACCCATTTCTTGAGCGCGAACCCGGACGAGAACGGCACACTGCGGGCGACGTGGCAGCACTCGGAGGATACGAGCGCGGTATGGGCGAAGGCCGTCGCCAACTCGACGGATCCCGCGTACGTCGTGCCCGGGGCCATTCCCTGGCTCAAGCTCCAGGTCGTCGGCGTGGAGCAGGGCCCAACCGGCGGAATGGCATTGTTCGGGACGACTTTCGTGCAGCGGGTGAACACGACCGGGGGCATCGCGCCTGCCGCCGACGGGTGTCGGCACGCCGGTGACATCGGCAAGAAAGCGCCGGTGCCGTACACGGCCGACTACGTGTTCTACCGGAATTAGCAAACAACCGCAGGCGCGCGCGCGCCCAGCGGCCGACTACGACGTGATTCGAAGCATCTTCATCGCATTGCCGCCGAGCATCGCCTCCTTATCCGCGTTGCTCAAGAACGGCGCGTTGAGGACGAAGTCGATGCCGACCGGCCAGTCGAACGGATAATCCGTTCCGTACACCATCTGACCCACGCCGACTTCCGCCACCAGATGCCGGAGACCTTCCTGGTGAAAGATCATCGTGTCGATCACGATCTCTTTCTTGAAGTATTCGCTCGGCTTTTTCTTGAGCGCCCTGCAATCCTCTCCGTTGGCCTGGTCGCATACAGCATCTGATCGGCCGCTGTAGGACGGCAGGTATCCGCCTGCATGAGCGCCACAGACGCGAAGCCCCGGAAACCGATCGAACACCCCTTCGAAGATCAGGTGCGAGAGAAAGACCGTTGTTTCCAGCGGATTGCCGATCCGGTTGCCGAGCCCACCTTTTCCGTTCAGACGCATGTTCGAAGTCGTTCCCGGCGCGTTCTGAGGATGCATGAACAGCAGCACACCAAGCTGCTCCGCTTTGGCCCAGAACGGATCGAACTTCCGATCCGACAGTTCTTGTCCCTCGACGCTTCCTCCGATGGCGCCTCCCCGCAGTCCCAGCTTGTTCACCGCATAGTCGAGCTGATCGGCGGCCAGGTCGGGGTGCTGTAACGCCAGCGTCGCCATACCGACAAATCGATCGGGATGCGCGGCGACGCCCGCCGCAATCTTCTCGTTCTGCAGCTGAATGAGGTCGCGGGCGAGCGCACGATCCGCCGAATAGCCCCAGGCGTTGACGTTGATGGCCTGATAGTCGATGCCCTCTTTGTCCATGTATTGCAAGCGAGCCGCGGTCCCAGGACCGAGCGCGATCGCGCCCGTGAGGTTGTTCTTGGCCTGTGCGGCCAGAGGGGTGTCTTTCACCAGGTCCCACACCTCGGGCACGAACGTATGCGCATGCACGTCGACGACGGTGACGCGACGTCCGGCGATCATGGCGCGTCGCCGTGTGCCCTGGGCAAAGGCGTCGCCCCCGACGGCCAGACCTGCCGCTGCGCCGGCAACAGTTTTCAAGAAATCGCGTCGATTCGGCATCGCTCTCTCCTTTACCCGCCGCTACGTGCCTTACGGCCTTACCGCCCTACCACTCCAACTGCATTTCCTGCCTCACGCGGCGTCCACCGAGAATCTGCGTCACATCCTGCCAGACGCCGCCCGGAGGGCTGTAGGTCGTGTTCATGTTGAGCACGTTGCTCGCGTTCAGGAGATTGTAGATGTCCACATCCCCGCGCAGCTTGCGCGTGCCGAACTGGAAGATCCGGGAGAAACGCAGATCGACTTGCTGAAGGCGCGGTTCGAACACTGAATTCGGCGGTATCAGTTCAACCGTGACATTGCCATTGCATGTTGCGGCGCCCCGGCACGATCCCAGATTGCGCCCCAACGACGGCACGATTTCCGCGTTGGTCGCGACGTAGCTCGCCGTGATTGGAATACCGGAACTGTTCTGGTAAATCGCGCTGGTTTGGATGTGCCACGGCAGCGGGTACACCGCCATGAACTTCACCTGCGTCGCCTGCGACCAGGGCGGCGCGACGTCGCAAAACGGCGCGTCTCTCGATACGGTCGATGTGGCCGGCAGCACGAGGACGCCCGGGAACACCTGCGCGGTGAGCGAGGGATCGCCGTTCTGATAACAGTTGTTCGTTGACGTGCGCCCCATGCTCAGGCCGCCGGAGAACTGACCGCCCTGACCGAACCGTGCATTGAGCGTGGCATCGATGCCGTTGTAGACCTGTGTCGGTTCGCCATAGTGCGAGGCCTGGGTCATCAGGTTGTCCACCAGCCCGAACGCACCAGGTTTGACGTCGTAGAGTCCACACAACCGTTGTCCGCTGTTCGGCAACCGGCTGTCGGTCGGCACCGTGATGCAGAACGGCTCGTAATCGGCGGCGGAAGTCAATTGATTGTCGCCAACGAGAAACCCACCGTACCACGTGCGGAAGTAGCCGACGTTCACTCCGATTCCCGGGCGCAGCTCGTGCTGGAACGACACCGACCCCTGCCAGTTGTGAAATTGATCGTTGAAGCCGCTCTGCGCGTCGGCCGCATAACGCGTCTCCGCGTTGGCCTTTCCGAAATTGAGGTTCGACCACGCTCCGCACTCGCCGTTGGCGGCCGGGTCCAGGAGAACGCAGTCGGGGCGATAGTTCGTGTTGCTGTCTGTCCAGTTGCGGCTGGTCGTCCGTGTGAGATTCACTGCCGGGTTTGCCGACGCCTGAATGACGCGATCGGGATAGTGGCCGAGAGAAGCTTTCAACGCCGTTCGTCCCGTGCCGAACAGATCGTAGGCGAACCCGATTCGCGGACTGAGATTTCGATAGTGAGGAATGTTGTCAACCGGCGCGAACCGCCGCTCCGGCACGAAGAACCCCGCCCCGAGCACCTGTTCCGGCGTCGAGGCCTTCGCATCGCTGTACCTGAGGCCGGCGTTCAGCGTGAACCGCTTCAACGTCCATTGATCCTGCGCGTACAACGCGATATCTCTCACGGACTCTTCGAAGTTCCAGGGCGCATCGGTCAGCGTGACCTGGTTGGGCACGCCGTTCCGGAATCGGTAATTGAGCGAGCCGTTGTGCATCCAAAGGTCGTGACCGAGTCGGTCGATGTCGCCGATGCGCACCTGACGCAGTGTCACGCCCGCTTTCACCGTCTGCGAAGCCGTGACGCGCGACACCGCGAACCGATTCAGATACTGACGTCGCGGGAGCGTACGCGTGGGGATGTTGCCGTAGATCAGGTTCAGGCCCTGATCGGTGACTTGAATGTTCGTCTCCGGGAAACCGGGCTCGCGGATGTCGTTCTGATTGATCACATAGATCGTCGTACCTGCCTCGAGCAGGATTCGGCTCGTGAGTGGGTTCGTCCACGACACGCTCGACAGGTAATGCGGATCGTAGTGATGCTCGCCAGCCGCTTCGGGTGTCCGCCGCGCGCCAGGATTCAACAGATTGAACCGGCAGTTGCAATTCGGCTGGATCGAGTGCATCAGCACGATCTTGTGCTTCTGGGCGGCCTGCCACGTGAAGCGCACGCTCAAATCGCGGCTGTAGTCATTGCTGAACACCGGCCTGCTGGTATCCGGCTCGTAGAGTAGGGACTGTGGCTGTTTCAGCTTGTTGAAGTACAGCGCTTCTGCATACTGCTGCGTAACGCCCTCGCGGAACGAGGCGAAGAACCACAGCTTGTCGCGGCTGATCGGACCTCCGAGCGCGCCCGCCGAATCCCGGAATTTCTTGATTGAACCAACCCTATTCGGATCGAGGTGTCGCGCGATGAGATCGTCGTTGATATTGCTCGTTTCCAGACTCGGGCCGACGTACGCGAAGGTCGCCAGTCCGGAGAATACATTGCCGCCGTCGCGCGGAATCATGTTCAACTGCATGCCTCCGGAATCGCGATCGGCGCCGACGCCGCTGGTCTCGACAACCACTTCCTGGACGTTGATCTGGTTGTAGACGAAAACGCCGGACGTCAGGCTCGCGACTTGGTGATTCACTCCGTCGACAACAGGCTGCGCCTCCGGGGCACCATGGAGGCTGTAGGCCGTCTGCGTGCGATCGCTCAGGCCGCCGACGCCACGGTCGCTTTCGCGTCGCAGCGTTACCCCCGGGATGATGGCGGGCAGCGTCGCGAGACGCCCCGTCCCCGGCAGCGACTGCAGCGTTTCCTGCGCGAACTGCACCTGTGCGCGGGAGCTGCGAAGATCGACGGTGGGCGCTTCTCCGGAAACGGTGACGGTCTCTTCAAGGGCGCCCACGGCAAGGTCGGCGTTGACGGTCGCGGTGAATTCAGCGCGCAACTCGAGACCTTCTCGTTTTGAGGTGGTGAAGCCCGTTAACGCGAAAGTGATGCTATAGGTGCCAGGCCGCA
>Ga0105243_10004271_pt1 | contig 11317 bp, 12 predicted proteins | sample KBSM34metaG_FD_81525 | JGI IMG/M metagenome (GOLD analysis project Ga0105243, IMG submission 81525) | Miscanthus rhizosphere microbial communities from Kellogg Biological Station, Michigan, USA - KBS M3-4 metaG | ecosystem: Host-associated > Plants > Roots > Rhizosphere > Soil | place...
GCTGTCGTGTTTGTCGGCAATCGCCAGATCGAACTGGCGCGCAAGCTCGCGCGTTTCTGTCTTGGTTCGTTCGCCGAGCGGAAAGCGCAGGACGTCGAGTTGCTCGCGCGTGGTGCCGAAAAGAAAATAGCTCTGGTCCCGCTCCTGTTCGCGCGCACGATAAAGCGCACGTCCGCCACCTGTTAGCGGTCGCGATGCGACATAGTGCCCGGTCGCCAGAATTTCAGCGCCCAGCTCCCGCGCGGTGATCAACAGGTCGTGGAACTTGATCGACATGTTGCATTCGACGCACGGAACCGGCGTTTCGCCGTGAATGTAGCTGTCGGCAAAGCGGTCGATGACCGCTTCCTTGAAGCGGCTTTCGTAGTCGAGCACGTAGTGCGGGATGCCGATGCGCTCGGCAACGCTCCGCGCATCGTAAATGTCCTGGCCAGCGCAGCAGGCGCCTTTGCGGTGGATCGCAGCGCCGTGGTCGTAAAGCTGCAATGTCACCCCAACCACGTCGTACCCCTCCGCCTTGAGCAAGGCGGCCGTCACTGAGGAGTCGACGCCGCCAGACATGGCAACGACGACACGGGTGTCTTCAGGCCGGCGATTGAGATCGAGGCTGTTGGGCATGAGGTTACTTAGTACAGGTGGTGATGGCAGAGGTCCAATGGGAGGTGAGCGGCCGGCAGATTTTGCCCCATTCCCCGTCTTCGCTGCCTGGCACCACCTCAGACGAACCTCTCACCCGATCAGCAAGATGCTGAATAAAAATAGGAATTTGACGTTCCACAGGCTGGCCTGACGATTGCACGTGGAAACACCGAAATAGCGGAGGTGCCACAGTGCCGCAAGTTGCGTCAGATCCGAAGATTTATGCCCATAGCCCCACGACACCCCGTCAGGCGCGTCCTGCCCAGCAGTCAGACCGCGAGGCTTCACCATTTGAGAGCCTGCTGGACGACGGTACGTCATCCCCGCCCCCTCCCTCCGCCGCGACGGCACCGGAAGACAAGACTGAGCCAGCCGATGAGTCCCGGGCTTCGTCCAAAAGCACTGATTGCAAGGCACCCCCCGCAAACGAGGGCACCAGGACGAAAAAGGGCGACGAGGCGCAGGTCGGCACAAACGAAGAGGACAACGCGCCTACCGACGGCATCAAGAAAACTTTAGGCGCTGTCCTGACGGAAGGACTCCCTGGCACGGACGAAGGCAAGCCGGTGGTCGACAAGAAAACGACGCTTGCCACGCACCCAGGGGATCCGACAACTGACCAATCCGCGGATTCAGGTCAAACTGTAACTGCGGCGAATGCCTGTGCCGGAGCAGTTGCGGCTCTCACATCCCCGCTAACGTCCTCATCTGATCAAGCCGGACCAAAAGAGGCGCAAGACGAGATTTCGCTGGCGCTAGACGCTAAATCTCAATTGAGCGCCTTGGCCTCGGGCCCGCCAAAGATCGCAACCGGAAAACAACCCGACCCAGTCAAGCAATCGGACACAGAGCAGCCCGCCCAACCCGAGCAGGCTGCGAGCGAAATGGTGAACGATTCACAGGCTGCACTGAAAAACGCGGCGCAATCGCATACTGGCAAATCGCAAATTGTTGCTGGCGACAACGACAAGTCGCCTGCCCAGGCGCGGAACGAAGGTCCGACTGACGGGCAATCGAAAGGGGACGCGGGCACCAGTTCCGGTGATGGCGCCACCGCAAGTCCCAAATTGACCATGGATTCGACCGCCCAGACCCCGGCCATCACTCCTGCGGGTCATGCGAATGGACCGACTGCCCTCACCTCACCGTCGGCAGCATCGCAGCCAGCAGCGATCCCGCTGGCCGGGTTGGCAGTTGAAATCGCCGGCAAGGCGCTCGCGGGGAAGAATCGTTTCGAGATTCGGCTCGACCCACCTGAACTCGGCCGCATCGAGGTTCGCCTCGATGTCGACCGCGACGGCAACGTCACGTCGCGTCTAACTGTCGACCGTGCCGACACGTACGACCTGCTGCGGCGCGACGCCGCCGGTCTCGAGCGGGCCCTGCAGGATGCGGGTCTAAAGACCGCCGACAACGGACTGCAGTTCTCGTTGCGCGATCAATCGGCGAACCAGCAACAGGCAAACAGCGGCGACACGGCACAGCTTGTCGTGCAGGACGACACGTTGCCGACAGACGTAGCGCCGCAGATTTACAACCGCCTCGCCGGCCAAGGCGGCGGTCTCGATATTCGCGTCTGAGGACAAACCATGACGACGATCAGTCCCACTTCCACTGTCAGTACAGGCTCGGTGTCGAACGCGCTCGACAACACCGAGATCGCCAGCAATTTCACCACGTTTCTGCAGCTTCTAACGACGCAGCTGAAAAACCAAAATCCGCTGGATCCGCTCGACACCAACCAATTCACCCAGCAGCTCGTGGAATTCGCTCAAGTCGAGCAGCAAATGAAATCCAACGATCAATTGTCGAGCCTGGTGTCTCTTGAAAAGAGCGCGCAAGCGACCACCGCCCTTGCGTATGTCGGGGCGACTGTCGTTGTGGACGGCTCGACGGCCCAATTGACGAACGGCACCGCCAATTGGAGCCTCAACGTCACCAAGCCGTCGACGGCCACAATCACCATCAAGGATTCGACCGGCCAAAACGTCTATACCGGCACGGTCGCGGTCAATCCGGGAACGCAGAATTTCACCTGGAACGGTCGCGGCAATGACGGCCGCCTCTGGCCCGACGGCGCCTATACACTCACCGCCACAGCCGTCGACGCCAACCAGCAATCGGTCGCCATTTCGACCGAGGTGCAGGCGGTCGTGGATTCTGTCGATCTCACACAGGACACACCGCAGCTGTCGATCAATGGGCAGAACTACACGCTCGACAAGATCAAGCGGATCGTCCGGCCGACAACTTGATCACGGAGTGGTGAGCGTAGCGTCGCCGACGTTCATTTTTGTTACTAGCTGTTAACGTGCTGGGGCCGGCGGAGCGAAAGGCCCTCCCCCCAACCTGTAACCAAAAGGTTATCGGATACCGGGCAAACATTGCCCGATGCATTTGTCATGCTTAGGCAAATTTTAAGCCACGGCCTGTAGTTTTGCCGAAGTAAATGTCAGTCGAGTTTGTTTTGTGAGTGTACCAATGACCGAACCTCATCGCCCGAGGGTCAAATATGTGATCGGGCCAGATGGTAGTCCGCTGACCATCGCGGACTTGCCGCCGCCCACGACCAAACGTTGGGTCATTCGCCGAAAGGCGGAGGTGGTCGCAGCGGTGCGTGGCGGCCTGTTGTCCCTCGAGGAAGCGTGCGCGCGCTACACGCTGACTGTCGAGGAGTTCCTGTCATGGCAATACTCGATTGACCAGCACGGCCTCGCTGGTCTGCGTACAACTCGCATCCAGCAATATCGCGCGTAGACCTCGCGCTCTTTCCCACATCGGAACGCCGGCCCCGTGGCCGGCGATTTCATTTGCGCCGATCACACGCCGCGACTTCTTTCGCGCGCGACCAGACCGAATTAACCGGACGCTAACCTTAAACTGGGCAAATCTTGCCGGGTGAGGCGCGCGCTTCGCGCCCCTGCGGGGTAGGGCAAGCCTGTGCAAGGTTTCTTCGATTTTGTGAAGTCGCTGGGTGCGGCTCGAATGGCGGCAATGGCCGCAGTAACGCTGGCCCTGATCGGCTTCTTTTCATTCCTGATGATCCAGATGACGGCGCCGCAAATGGTGCCGTTGTTCACCGATCTTTCAGTCGAGGACAGCGCTTCAATCATCAAGGATCTGGAGCGGCAGGCGATCACCTACCAGCTCAAGAACGATGGGGCCATCATCATGGTCCCGAAGGACAAGGTCGCCAGGTTGCGCATGAAGCTCGCCGAGTCCGGCCTGCCGAAAGGCGGCGGCGTCGGCTATGAGATCTTCGACAAGTCCGACGCCCTTGGCGCCACCACCTTCGTTCAGAATATCAACCATTTGCGCGCGCTCGAAGGTGAGCTTGCTCGCACTATTCGCAGCATCGAAAGGGTGCAAGCCGCGCGTGTCCACCTCGTCCTTCCCGAGCGGCCATTGTTTTCCCGCGAGAAAGTCGAGCCATCCGGCTCAATCGTTCTCAAGGTACGCGGCGCACTTGAACCGCAACAGGTGCGCGCCATCCGCCATTTGGTCGCGACCGCGGTCAACGGCCTTAAGCCAGAACGCGTGTCCGTCATCGACGAAACCGGAAAATTGCTTGCTGACGGAGCAACGCCGGGCGATCCCCTCAGCGGCGCGAGTTCGGATGAGCGGAAACTCGCCTACGAAAACCGCCTGCGCACTGAAGTTGAAGCCATCGTTTCTTCGGTAGTGGGTTCCGGCCGCGCCCGCGTACAGATCAACGCGGACTTCGATGTCAATCGCATCACCCAAACGTCCGACAAATTCGATCCCGATGGACGGGTCGTAAGATCGAGCCAGACGCGCGAGGAGCAGTCAGCCGCGGGGGCCCGCGGCGACGGCTCGGTGTCCGTCGGCAACGAATTGCCAGGCGGCAATCAAGGCGCAGGAGGAGGCCCGGCCGTTGGCGAGCAAAATAAAAAGACCGAAGAAATCGTCAATTACGAAATCTCCCGTACGACCAAAACCGAGGTGATCGAAGCGGGGCGGGTCAACCGCGTTTCGGCGGCCGTGCTGGTCGACGGCATCTATAACAAGAACGACAAGGGTGAACTTGCTTACCAACCGCGCCCGAAAGAAGAAATCGATCGCATCGCGGCGCTGGTGCGCTCAGCCATCGGCTTCGATGCCAAACGCGGCGATCAGGTCGAGGTGGTCAATTTACGCTTCGCCGAAACCACTCCCTCGCCGATCAATGAGCCGACTGGCTGGATGAGCTATCTGCAGTTCACCAAGGAAGACATTGTCCGCGGCGCCGAACTCGGCGTGATGGCGCTCCTCGGCCTGGTGGTTCTGTTCATGGTGGTTCGACCGCTGGTACGGCGGATCATCACGCCTGATGGCATCCAGGCCATACAAGTCGCCCCAGGCGCCGTCGCCACGCCGTCGGCTGAGGCGATGGCCGCTGCTGGCGGCATGGGTATTCCCGGCGTCGGCGGCAGCATCACATCGACGGGCGGCCCAAACGTATCGATCGTCGGCGGTGACGAGGCCGTCGCTATCTCCAACCGTACGTCAGCGATGATCGATATCGCCAAGGTCCAGGGCCAGGTTCACGCCCAATCGGTGCAGAAAGTCGGCGAACTGGCCGACAAGAACCCGCACGAAGCCGTCTCGATCATCCGCAACTGGCTCCATGAGGACGCAGCCTAAGCCATGCCGTCAGCCTACGCCGAGAGCAGAAAAGACAAGGAAAAAGTCGTGCGCGAGGACATCGGCGGGCTGATGGCGGAGCTTTCGCGTCGGCCACAAACCCCCGAACGCACGCGCAAGCTCACTGGGCCGGAGCGTGCCGCGGTTCTGATGCTGTCCCTGGGCGAACAATATGGCGCCAAGATCTTCGGCCTGCTTGACGACGACGAATTGCGAGAGATTTCCATCGTGATGTCATCGCTCGGCACAATCGAAGCCGAGTCTGTCGAGCAATTGCTGCTGGAATTCGTAAGCCGCATGTCGGCCTCTGGCGCGCTGCTCGGCAACTACGATGCCACCGAGCGCCTGCTTAAGCAGTATCTTCCCGCCGAACGAGTCGGCGGCATCATGGATGAAATCCGCGGTCCGGCAGGCCGCAACATGTGGGAAAAGCTCGCTAACGTTCAGGAAGAGGTCCTGGCGAATTATCTCAAGAACGAATATCCGCAGACCGTCGCGGTCGTTCTCTCAAAATTGCGCCCAGAACATGCCGCACGCGTTCTTTCGATCCTTCCCGAGGATCTGTCGCTCGACTGTGTTAGCCGCATGCTGAAGATGGAGGCCGTGCAGAAGGAAGTGATCGAGCGCGTCGAACAGACTTTGCGTACCGAATTCATGTCGAACCTTTCCCAGACCCGTCGCCGCGATCCTCACGAGGTCATGGCGGAGATATTCAACAATTTCGATCGCCAGACGGAGACGCGTTTCCTTACGGCACTTGAAGAGGAAAATCGCGACGCTGCCGAACGGATCAAGGCGCTCATGTTCACCTTCGATGACCTGGTCAAACTGGATGCCGGCTCGGCGCAGACTCTCATGCGCAATATCGATAAGGACAAGCTGGCGGTGGCGCTGAAAGGCGCCAATGAAACCGTGCGCCAGTTCTTCTTCACAAACATGTCCAGCCGCGCCGCCAAGATGCTCGTGGAAGACATGCAGGCCATGGGTCCTGTGCGGCTGCGTGACGTCGATGAAGCGCAGGCCCTGCTGGTCAACGTCGCCAAGGACCTTGCGGCCAAGGGCGAAATCATCATCGCCAAGAGCCGCGGTGAAGACGAACTGATTTATTAGGCGCGCATCTTTCGGTTTGCGCGCAAGGAAAAGAGAATGAAGGCTGCGGCCAAATACCTGTTCGATGAAGACTTCGCCTCGGGCGAGAAGCCGACCATCACGATGGTTGAGCACGAACGGCGGCGCGTGGACGCGGAATCGCAAGCCTATCGGAAGGGCTTCACGGCCGGCGAGGCGCAAGCGCAGCAAGACGCCACCCAACGGACTGCCGCCGCCCTCGCGGTCATCGGTGAAGGACTCGCACGGCTAGACAGTGCGTTGACAGCAATCGAAACGCGCCTCGAAATCGAAGCTGTCGAAGTTGCCGTTGCGGTGGCGGCGAAGCTCGCCCCTGCCCTGATCGCCCGCGAACCAATGGCGGAGATTGCAGCGCTCGCTACCGAGAGCTTTCACCACCTAGTGGCAACTCCGCACGTGGCGGTGCGCGTTGGTCCGACCATCTTTGAGATCGCCAAGACGAAGTTCGACGAAATCGCGCAGGGCCGTGGCTTTGAAGGTCGGCTTGCGGTCATCTCGGACGAGAGACTCGCAGCAGGTGATTGCCGCATCGAATGGACCGATGGCGGCGTCATCCGCGACCAGGCCGCGACAAGCTCAGCCATCGATGAAATGGTCAACCGCTACATATCGGCGCGCACCGCGAACGGCGCTTAGGAATTCTGGAGACCGCAGCAATGAGTGACGACGACACCAAGGTGCCACTTCCCGACCTCGAGAACAGTGGCGACGTACAGATGGTGCCTGACGCGGGCCCACTCGCCCCCTCAGATGCCGAATCGGTTAATCGAGGCGCCGCGGATCTCGAAGCGGTTTTCGACGTGCCTGTAAAGGTCTCGGCAGTCCTTGGTCGCGCCCATATGGAGGTCGGCAACCTCTTGAAACTTGGTCCAGGTGCGGTGCTCGAGTTGGACCGCAAGGTCGGCGAGGCGATCGACATCTACGTTAACAACCGGTTGGTGGCGCGCGGCGAAGTGGTGCTTGTCGAAGACAAGCTCGGCGTGACCATGACTGAAATCATCAAAGCGGACCACAACTGATGCGCTCGGTTGTCTGCAATTTCTCTGGAATGATACGGAGCTAAGCCATGCGACTCTTGATCATCGGCACGCTCGGGGGCCAGCTCACCACCGCGACCAAGCTCGCGATGGAGAAAGGCGCGAACGTCACTCACGCCGACAGCAACGATCAGGCGCTCGCGGTGTTGCGCTCTGGTCGAGGCGCCGATCTTTTGATGGTTGATGTGGCGCTCGACATCCGCGATCTGGTGGCACGCCTCGATGCCGAACGCATCCACGTACCGATTGTCGCTTGCGGCGTAACCAATGACGCGCGTGCCGCAGTCAACGCGATCCATGCCGGGGCTAAAGAATACATCCCGTTGCCGCCCGACCCTGACCTGATCGCCGCGGTACTCGCTGCAGTCACCGACGATTCCCGAGACATGATCTATCGTGATGACGCGATGGCAAGAGTCGTCAAGCTCGCACAGCAGATTGCAGGCTCCGAAGCCTCCGTTCTGATTACGGGCGAGAGCGGGACTGGAAAAGAAGTTCTCGCCCGCTTTGTGCACAGCCGCAGTGCCCGCTCCAAAAAAGCGTTCATCACTGTCAACTGCGCGGCAATCCCCGAGAACTTGCTGGAATCCGAGTTGTTCGGTCACGAGAAAGGCGCCTTCACCGGAGCGCTCGCCCGCCGGATCGGCAAATTCGAGGAAGCGAACGGTGGCACGCTGCTGCTCGATGAAATTTCCGAGATGGATGTCAGGTTGCAGGCCAAGCTGCTGCGCGCCATTCAGGAGCGCGTGATTGACCGAGTCGGCGGCAACCGTCCGGTTCCAGTTGACATCAGAATCATCGCAACATCGAACCGTAACCTCACCGACGCTGTGCGAGAGGGCAAATTCCGCGAAGACCTGCTGTTCCGCCTCAACGTGGTCAATCTCAAGATTCCTTCGTTGCGCGAGCGGCCATCTGACATCGGCGAGCTGGCAGAATACTTCATCAAGAAATATTCAAAGGCCAACGATCTGCCGTCGCGTCCGCTCTCCGCCGAGGCTCGCCGTGCGCTCAATATCAATCGCTGGCCAGGAAATGTGCGTGAGCTGGAGAACACTCTGCACCGAGCCGTCCTGCTCTCGAGCGGAGCGGAAATCGGTGTCGACGGCATTCTCTCGCCAGATGGCGCCCGGCTCGATCAAGCACGCGGCACCGACATCGCGGGACATGCCGTCATGGCGGCTGAACAGATCACCCGCAATCTGGTTGGGCGCACAGTGGCGGAGGTCGAACGTGATCTTATCCTCGAGACGCTAAAACATTGCCTCGGCAATCGCACGCACGCGGCAAACATCCTGGGCATTTCAATTCGCACGCTGCGCAATAAGCTCAACGAATATGCAGCCGACGGCTCGCCAATTCCGCCGCCGCATGGTGGATCGGAGCTCGAAGGCGCGGCCTAACCGTTCGCAAAGCGCGCACAGTGATCATCTACAAAATTTGCCCTGCGTTACTGTGGAGGGCGGCTGAGCGTGTTGGAGTGTTTCGCGGCTCTGAAGTCGATCTCCGCGATGGCTTCATTCATTTTTCGAGCGCTGCCCAAGTCGTCGAAACCGCCGGCAAGCATTTCGCAGGCCAAAGCGACTTGCTGCTGGTCCGCATCGACAGCGCAAAGCTCGGCGACTCGCTAAAGTGGGAACCGTCCCGCGGCGGTGCGCTTTTTCCACACCTTTATGGCGATCTCGATTTGGCTGCCGTTACGCATGTGGAACCCCTGCCCCTGGGTCCTGGCGGCCGCCATATTTTCCCAACTCTCGACGATTGATCATCCTGCCTCCGCGACTGTAATTTTGCCGGCATTCTGAACCCGCAAGGTTCGTAACAGGCCCCGTGCGTGCCGATGGATCTCGAATCCAATCGCAGCCTCATTGTCGCCGCCCTTGGCCGCATTCCGGCAGGCGACCGAGCCGCGCTGCAGACGGTGTATCGCTTGACCTCGGCGAAGCTTTTTGGCGTTTGCCTTCGTATCTTGGGTGAGCGCGCGGAAGCGGAAGACGTCCTGCAGGAGGTCTATGTGACGGTGTGGCGCAAGGCCGCGGATTTTGACGCCCGCCGGGCAAGCCCGATGACCTGGCTGATCGCGCTCGCACGAAACCGCTCGATCGACAGGCTGCGCGCAACGCGGATGAACCGCAACATGACGCCAATCGAAGGGGCAACCGAGGTTGCGGATTCGGTGGCCACGGCTGACGACGCTTTGGAAAGCGTGCAGGAGCACGCACGTCTCCATGGATGTCTTGAAGGGCTTGCCTCCCACGAGCGCTCGGCCCTACGCGGCGCATTTTTTGACGGCAATACCTATGACGATCTGGCCAAGCGCATGAGCGTACCGCTTGGCACGATGAAAAGTTGGATCCGTCGCGCAATGATCAAGCTGAAGGCCTGTCTGGAGCAATGAGCGACACGTTGGACCATAGTGGCTTGCCCGAAGACGAATTGCTTGCGGCCGAGCTTGCGCTAGGCGTGCTCGAAGGCGCCGAGCGGACAACGGCCGAACAGCGCGTAATGCGGGACCGTGGCTTTGCGCGGTTAGTGGAAGAGTGGGAACAACGACTTGCCCCGTGGGCCGCGGAAGTTAGAGAAGTACCGCCGCCACCGCAGGTGTGGGATCGAATTGCCGGCGCCCTGCCCGCGCAAACAGCTCGTACCGGGCTTTGGCGCAGCCTCGGTTTCTGGCGGGGCACGAGTTTTGCCGCGGGCGCGCTCGCCGCAGCGTGTCTTGCGGGCCTGCTCTATTTGGGAACGTTCGCGCCCCCGCAGTCACTCATCGCGACCATCGAGGGCAGCGGCAACCGTCATTTCGTTGCCACCGTCGATCCGGCGCGCGGCACGGTGGCAGTTGTACCAGCCGCCTTCAGCGCCGATGCAACGCGCGTTCCCGAGTTGTGGCTCATCCCGCCGGACGGCAGACCCCGTGCCGTCGGCCTGTTGCGCGCCGATCAGACGGTGGTGCTCGCCATGCCCCCCGAACTTGCAGCGCTGGCGAAAAACAACGCCGTGCTTGCGGTATCGCTGGAGCCACCGGGCGGTTCGACCACCGGGCTGCCCACTGGACCCGTGATCGCCACCGGCAAGCTCACGTCTCTGTGAGCGTGCATCCATAGATGCGGTCGCTCCGTAGCTTCGACGTCTCCCGCATGGGGACGTCACACAGAGCAACGGAGTACTGCCATGAAACGCACCATCACCGTCACGTTAGCCGGCGTTGCCGCAGCGGCACTCGCTATCAGCCTCGGCGCCACTGCCCCGGCTTTCGCGCAAATGAAAGAAAAGGAAAAGACCGTCACCGTCGGCGGCGCACCGATGTATCCCTCAAAGAACATCGTGCAAAACGCCGTGAACTCGAAGGACCACACAACGCTGGTTGCTGCGGTCAAGGCCGCCGGGCTCGTCGATACGCTCCAATCGCCCGGACCGTTCACGGTCTTCGCCCCGACCAACGAGGCGTTTGCGAAATTGCCCGCCGGCACCGTCGACACTCTCTTGAAGCCGGAGAACAAGAAATCGCTCACGAACGTGCTCACCTACCACGTCGTGCCGGGTCGCCTGAGCGCCAAGGACCTGATGGAAAAGATCAGGGCTGGCAACGGCAAGGCCATGCTCAAGACTGTCGAAGGGGAAGAACTGACATTCGCCGAGAAGGATGGCCGGCTCTGGATCTGGGACGCCAAAGGCGGTTCCGCCCAAATCACGATCCGCAATGTCATGCAGTCAAACGGCGTCATCCACGTAATCGACACGGTGCTGTTGCCGGGCTGATGGGTGCTCTGACGCCCGGCGGTGTGGCGCCGACAAGCGCCCACGAGGTCCTCTCCCTGTCCCCGGGAGAGGACCGACCTTTTTTGGTCGGCCGACGGCCCGGTTAACCC
>Ga0105243_10004274_pt1 | contig 11310 bp, 10 predicted proteins | sample KBSM34metaG_FD_81525 | JGI IMG/M metagenome (GOLD analysis project Ga0105243, IMG submission 81525) | Miscanthus rhizosphere microbial communities from Kellogg Biological Station, Michigan, USA - KBS M3-4 metaG | ecosystem: Host-associated > Plants > Roots > Rhizosphere > Soil | place...
ATCTCAACGTGTCCGGCGTCGTTGGGTCAAGGGGTAATAACGCCCGAGTGGTGGCCGTCCGCGTCGACGTCCGGAGCTATCATGCCGCATGCTTCGGGTCGATACCCCGCAGGAACAGCCACGACGGCTCCGCCACTGCGCCTGGATCCTCTCGATCGTCCTCGCGGCAGGCGTGCTCATGGCAGATCCCCCACCGGCGATCGGCGCGACCAGGTTCGCCGGGAGTTGCCTGGACCCGGACGTTCCCAGCAACTTCCACAAGCATCTCGTGAACGCGATCCGGCTCTCCGGCAACCTGCCGAGCGGCTGGGCCAGCTCGCCGGACATCCCCCGGATCATCTGCTACCAGCACAGCGGCTTCGACTATCGATTCCGCGACACCTCGTACAAACACATCTGGCACGGGATCTTCGCGATGACCGTGGAAGAGATGAAGACGATCATGGGTCCGTGGCTGAGCAGCGATCGCTATGAGCTCATCCTCACGCCGGCGTGCTTCGTGCAGGGTTGGGACGCATGCAAGCACACGGCGGCCAACACGAGGACGACGCAGCAGCTGGTCGCCGGCTTGCGCTGGATCTGGTTGATGTACGGCAACCCTGAGAAGGCGTGGCACCACATCAGGAACACCGGGCGATTCAACTCCTACCCGCGGAGCAACGTCGATCAGACGCCGACCAGCGTTCCGTTCCGGCTGTGCCCGGTCAAGCGGCCCGTCCACTACAAGGACGACTTCGGAGAGCGTCGCACCGTCGGCGGCTACCACCCGCACTGGGGCAACGATATCGCCGCGCCGACCGGGCGACCGATCAGAGCCCCGTTCACCGGCTTCGCGCAGGCCCACGCGGACAACTGGTTCGCGGGCAAGTACGTCACGGTGATCGGCGCGGAGGGCTACGTCCGCAACGGTCACCTCTCCCGCTTCAAGAACCTCGGCTACGTCAAGGCGGGCACCATCATCGGCTTCGTCGGCGAGACCGGCGACGCGAGGGACCCGCATGACCACTTCGAGTGGCACCCCTGGAACGTGCCGAGGAAGCTGCACACGTCCCCGTTCGGGTTCAATCGGATCATGGACGGCATCGACCCGTTCCCGTTCCTGAACAAGGTGTGCAGGTAGCGGCTACTTGTACCTGAAGTATTTCCAGGCGCTCGTCGCATCCAGGTTCACGGCATCTCCGTCCCAGTGACCCCGCACCCGGTAGTGGTAGCCCGTGACGGCGTTCAGGAAGATCGCGGCATCGCCGTCCCGCTCGAGCTTGTACGGCGCCCGGCCGAGGGCTCGCCACTTGCCGTTGCCGAAGTATTGGACGGTCGCGGTCCACTTCTCCCCCGGCTTTAGCGGCGTGACCTTCACGTAGAAGAAGGCCGTACAGCACTTGTAGACGGAGTAGCGCCCGTCGCGCGTGTGGTTGCCGAGCATCGCGCTGGTCATCTTGGCGTGCACCTTGACCGTGACCCCGTCGCTGACGCTGCCCGTCCGGCTCGAGGTCGCCATGAACCGTGCCCGGTAGCGGGAGAGCACGCTCGGGCGCACGTTGAGCTGCGCCACGAGATCGCTGCCGGCCTGCGCGACGTCGATGGAGTGCCAGAGGCCATCCTTGCCTTTCCGCTCGAAGATCACGTAGGAGGTCGGGCTTCCGCCGTCGAGCGTCGCGCTCAGCGTGGTCGTGTCACCGTTCGTGATCGTCTTGTCGGGTACGCGCAGGGACAATGCGGTCGGGATCTTGGTCGCGTGCACCGCGAGGGTGGCGCTCGAGGATGCCTCGTGCGTGGCATCTCCTGCGAAGGACACGGTGTACTCATAGGCGCCCGTCCTGCTCGGCGTGTCCTTGAACGCGAAGGATCCATCGCCCGCGTACTGCTGCGTGCCGAGGTCGACCGTTCCGTCGGGGCCGCTGCGGGACAGCGACACGGAGTCTCGGCGCAGGCACCCACCCTCGGGGCTGTGGAACGTCCCGGAGATCGTCACGGCCTGGCCAACGTGTGTCGAAGGGGTCGACGGCGCCGCGTCAACGGCGGTGTGGAGCAGATCACCGCCGGTGAGCTGCGGGAAGAGCCAGGCGCCGCCCGAGGTGCCGCCGACATCGGCGTCGACGATGTCGGCGGCACCGTCCGCCGTCAGGTCGCCCGTCGACGTTGCCGCGTCGTCACCCGGCGTGCTCGTTCCCGTCGGGAACGAGCACGCCGACCCGAGCCCGCCGTCGCTCGACTGCGCGTAGATCCGAAGGAACCCGTCGCTGCCGAAGGTCGCGAGGTCCACCCGGCCATCGCCGTTGAAGTCCCCGACCTCCTTCGCCGCCGCTGTGGAGGCGACGATCGGCGTGGAGACGGCCCCGAAGCCACCGCTCCCGTCGGCCAGCGCCCACGCGAGCTCGCCGGCGCCGGTGACGACCACCAGATCGTCGTTCGTGTCGTGGTTCACGTCGGCGAGCACGGCGCCGGTCACCCCGGTGGGCAGCGGCACGTCGACCTCGGAGAAGGAATGGTCGACCGCGCTCTGGAGGTACACCGGAACCGAGCCCGTCATGGCCCCGTCGAGCGAGAAGTCGTTCAGGCCTGCGTGGTTGATATCACCGACCGACAGGCCCGTCACCGGCGCGTCGGCGACGAGGATCACGCCGGTGCTGAAGGTCCCGTCCGATTTCTGCGTGCGGACCCGGACCTCGATAGGCGTGCTGTTCTTCCGCGTGAACAGCACGTCGTCGCGACCGTCGCCGTTCATGTCCGCGACGGTCATGTCCAATATCTGGATCGTCGAGCTGAGGACGCTGGATGGGGTCGCCGGCAGTCGGCCGGCCGCCTCCAGGAAGACCTCGATGTCGGGAAAGGGGACGCCGTTGACCGCCGCGACAGCCAGATCGCCCTTCCCGTCGTGGTTGAGGTCCCCGACCGCCAGCTCGTAGTCGTCGCTCTGCATGGCGGGCGCGACGGTGAAGGTCGGGCTGGTCGGCAGGGTGCCCGTCAGCGGACCCGCGAACACCGCGATCGTGTAGGCGTCGGGGCCCGCGTCCGCTCCCCGGGCCACGATCAGATCGGGTTTCCCGTCGCCGGTCACGTCGCCGACCGCCGAGGCGATCGTGGCGGGTCCGGTCCCCCCGACGAGGCGGGCGCGGACGGCAGGGTCGGGCACGCTCGCCGAGGCTCGAACCGGGAGCAGGAACAACATGACCGTCAGACCGACGATGGGGAAGCGACGCATCGTCGCCCCAGGGTAAACGGCATAGGGCTTGCCGGATACCGGCGGATGGGGGTGGCCGTTCGGCCTCGGTCAGAGTTTCGGGTACACGTGCCCATAGCCCTGTACACCGAGCGCCCTGGTGGACGTCGAGTACAGGCGCCGGCGTGGCAGCAGGCACTGCGCCCCGCATTTCCCACAGGTGTAGGACTGTTGCCACCGCGACGGGATGGACTGTTTGAAGCCGCAATCGCCACAGGTCTCGAAGATGATCTCAGCGAAACAGGACATACAGCTGTACTTCACCGCGTCGTCGCCGACGGGGCTCGGCATCATGCAATCGGGACAGGTCAAGTAGGCCACGTCTGGTAATCGATTGGAACGCCCGGGATGTTCGCGACCCGCGAACGTAATAGCCTTTGGTCCTCCGCCGTCACCGTGATGTGGCCGAGCTTCCGGCCTGGACGCGGCTCCTTCCCGTACCGGTGCAGGTGCGCCCCGGGGATCTCGAGGATCGGATCGGCGGACGGCTCCTCGCCTATCAGGTTCACCATGGCCGCGACGCCGCGCATGCCGACGTCGCCCAGCGGCAGGCCGCAGATCGCTCGCAGGTGGTTCTCGAACTGGCTGGTCGCCGAGCCCTCGATCGTCCAGTGCCCGGAGTTGTGGACACGGGGCGCCATCTCGTTGCCGAGCAGCGAGTCCCCCACCTGGAACAGCTCGATCGCGAGCACGCCGACGTAGTCGAGTCGTTCGAGGACGGAGATCGCGTGCGCCTCGGCCGCCGCTTGCAGCACCGGCGCCAGGTCCGGCGCGGGTGCCAACGAGAGGCGCAGGATCCCCTCGCGGTGGTGGTTCTCCACGAGCGGCCAGCACCGGGTCTCCCCATCGCGGCTCCGGACGGCCAGGACGGAGAGCTCGCGGTCGAACGGCACGAACGCCTCGAGGATCGAGGGAACCTCGCCCACCGCGCGCCAGGCGTCCTCGGCGAGCTCTTCGTGGCGCAGCACCGCCTGACCCTTCCCGTCATAGCCGAACCGCCGGGTCTTGAGGACGGCGGGCAGACCGATCGACCCCACGGCGGCGCGAAGCCCGTCGAGATCGTCCACCGCGGCGAACGCCGGCACCGGTAACCCGACGTCGGTGAAGAGGGTCTTCTCGGCGAGCCGGTCCTGGGCGACCTCGAGGGCGGCGGGTGGCGGGAGCACTGGGAGCCGTCCTTCCAGGTCACGGACCCCGTCGACGGGCACGTTCTCGAACTCGTAGGTGACGACGTCGGCTCCGTCGGCGAGACGCGCCAGCGCGGCTGGATCGTCATACGTACCCTGGATCGCCGGACCAACCCGGGCGGCCGGCGAGTCGGCGGCCGGATCCAGCGTGATGCAGTCGACGCCGAGGGACGCGCCGGCCTCGACCAGCATCATGCCGAGCTGGCCGCCCCCGACGATGCCGACGCGCACGGCTAGCCGGCGGCGGGATCGGGGTGGTCGAGCACGCCTTGGGTCTGCGCTGCGCGATGGGCGTGCACCCGCTCGCGGAGGCCGTCGTCTTCCAGCGCGATGATCGACGCCGCCAGCAACGCGGCGTTCACCGCCCCGGCGCGACCGATCGCGAGCGTGCCCACCGGCACGCCCGCGGGCATCTGCGCGATCGATAAGAGGGAGTCCATCCCCTTGAGCGCGTGCGATTCGACCGGCACGCCGAGCACCGGGAGAGTCGTGTGCGCGGCCGTCATGCCGGGCAGGTGCGCGGCGCCACCGGCCCCCGCGATGAGCACGCGGAGCCCTCGATCGGCAGCGCCCTTCGCGTACTCCGCCATGTGGTCGGGCGTGCGATGGGCCGAGACCACACGCGTCTCGAACGCCACGCCGAGCTCCTCGAGCGTGTCGCAGGCGTGCTGCATCGTGTCCCAGTCGGACCGGGAGCCCATGATCACGCCGACGAGGGGCTGCGCCATGGCGCGCAGTCTACGGGGGCCTGTCCTTGTCCGGATCCTTGCCCTCGGTCGCGTCCTCCACCGCCTCGACGGCGACCTCCACCGCGTCGGGGGTGTCCTCGACGACGTCGTAGCTGTGCGAGTACTCGGTGAGGGCCGCCTGGATCACGCCGGCGACCGGCAGCGCCAGGAAGGCCGCGACGAGGCCACCGATCGCCCCACCGATCAGAGCCGCCGCGAACGCGACCGCCGGGTGCAGCGACATGGTCTTGGCGGTCAGCCTCGGGCTCAGGAAGTAGTTCTCGATCTGTTGGTAGACGACCACGTAGCCGGCCGCCCAGAGCCCCGCGGGGGTCGATGAGAGGAACGCGACGAGGATCGGCGCCGCGCCGCCGATGTACGTGCCCACGATGGGAATGAACTCGGCCACGATCCCTTCGAAGATCGCCAGCGGCGCGGCGAACGGCACGTTGTTGACGCGGAGCACGATGTACATCCCCGTGCCGTTGATCAGCGCCAGCAGCAGCCGGGAGTAGAAGTAGCCGCCGGTCTGGGTGATCGCCTGCTCCCAGACGAACAGGAGCCGCTCCTGACGCTCGGGCGGCATCCGCGACAAGATCACGCGCCGCAGCTGCGGGCCCTCGGCCACGAAGTAGTAGGTGAACAGCGCGATCGTCGCGACCCGGAAGAGGCCCCCGATGATCGAGGACGCGACCCCGAGGACGAACCCGCCGGCGACGTTGCGGGCCGCGGCGATGACCTTGTCGGCGTTGTTCTGCAGCTCGGATATCAGGGTCGCGGTCGACAGGTCGATCTTGAGGGGTCGCAACCAGCTCGAGAGCCGATCCACCAGGCCTGGTGCATTGTCGATCAGCTGCTGGAACCCGGTGACGACCGCCGGCACGATCAGCGCGACGAGGACGATGCAAACGATCAGGAGCAGCAGCATGATCAGCCCCGTCGCCCTGGTCCGCTTCCAACCGCGGTTCACGAACCATTGCGCGGCCGGCTCGAGTGCGAACGACAGGAACAGCGCCATCACGATCGTCGAGAGGAAGCTCGCCAGCTCGCGGGCGAGCCACAGCACGGCGAAGATCGTGAGGGCGGCCCCGACGAGGACGACGAAGAGACGTTTGCCGCCGAGGTCCAAGACGTCGGGCAGCCACGCGGGCGTGGTCTTCCGCTTGGAAGGGGAGGCGCTCACCGACCGGAGGCTACCCCGGGCGGAGGGGCCCCGCACCTATCGCGTGATCGCGGCGGCCATCTCCTCGAAGTTGGCCACGTACCGCTCGGCGTCCTCGTCGCTCATCACGATCGAGGTCGTCCAGCTCTCCCACTTCGAGCCGGGGCTCTTGAACACGCCGCGGTTCAGTTGCCAGAGCCACGCGAGCTGCGGGATCCGGTCGTCGATCGCCCACAGGTCGCGGTACTCGTGGATGGGGGTCTCGCTCCAGTCGATCGACCCCTTCGCGCCGAGCGTCTTCATCGACGCCGGGAGGTGGTAGCGGGCGATGACGTCCTCGCACCGGCGCAGGATCGCGTTGATCTCGTCCAACCGGACGTAGGCGTCCTTCGTGAGGACCTCTTCGAGGTTGACCTTGGCGGCGGCCATCGTGAGCGGGTTGCCGTTGAAGGTCCCGACCTGATGCAGGTCCTCGGAGATCACCATGCGCATCGCGTCCTCGGTGCCGCCGATCGCGCCACACGGCAGGCCGGCGCCGAGCGCCTTGGCGAATGCGACCAGGTCGGGTTGCACACCGAAGGCCTCGATCGCGCCGCCCCACGCCACGGTGAACCCGGTCTTCACCTCGTCGTAGGCGAACATCGCACCGTGGGTATGACAGACCTCCTTGAGGCCCTCGAGGTAGCCGTCATCGGGCATCACGACCCCGCTGTTGGTCATGATCGGCTCGATGATCATGCCGGCGATCTCGTCGCCGCGCTCGGCGAAGACCTGCTGCGCAGACTCGAGATCGTTGAACGGCACGTTGGTGGTCCAATCGGTCGTGCCCGGGATCATGCCCTTGGTCTGTGGCACCGCGTTGGGATGGTCGCGCGGCCCGGCGTCCTCCTCCGAGGGGAACACGCTGACCATCAAGGCGTCGTGGTGACCGTGGTAGGTGCCCTCGATCTTGACGATCAGGTCACGGCCGGTCGTGGCCCGCATGATGCGAACCGCGTCCAGCGTCGCCTCGGTGCCGGAGTTGCCGAACCGCCAGAACGGCAAGCCCGTGCGCTCGGTCAGCTGTTCGGCGACCGGCAGTGCGTCCTCGGTCGGCTGGGCGAAATGCGTGCCGAGCGCGACGCGCTTGCGCACCGCCTCGACGATCTTCGGGTGCGCGTGGCCCATCACCATCACGCCGTAACCGTTGTGGTAGTCGACGTACTCGTTCCCGTCGATGTCCCAGACGTGGGAGCCGAGCCCCCGGTCGACGTAGATCGGGTGCGGCGGCCAACTCTGCCACGACGACGACACGCCGCCCGGTAGGTGCGCCTTGGCTTCCTCCCGGTAGCTGAGGCTGCGGGCGTGCTTCTCGTCGAGCGCCGCGACCTCGCGCTTCGTCAGCTCTTCGACGATGCCGATGTCGATCTGCATCTTGCTGTCATCCACGGGTGGATCCCTTCGGATCAGCTGGTGACCGCGGCCGCGAACTCCTCGAAGTTCGCGATGTAGCGCTGCGCGTCGTCCTCCGTGTGCGCGACGGACAGCGTCCAGGTCTCCTGCTTGGTCCAGGGGGACTTGAACACGCCGCGGTTCTGTTGGAAGAGCCACGCGAGGTAGCTGATCCGCTCGTCGATGCCGACCGCGTCGCGGTACTCGCGGACCGGCTGCTCCGAGTAGATCACCGAGCCCTTCGCGCCGAGGCCGGTCACGTAGCACGGCATCTCGTACTTCTCGACCACCGAGGAGAGCCCGTCCTTCATCACCTTGTCGATGCGGTTGAAGTGCTCGTAGACGTCGGGCGTCAGCACGTCGATCAACGTGGCTCGCGAGGCGGCCATCGTCAATGGGTTGCCGTTGAACGTGCCCGCCATGTCGTAGTCGCCACGGATCACGGGCCCGTACAGCTCTTCGGTCGAACCGATCGCGCCGCACGGCGTGCCGCCGCCGATCGCCTTAGCGAGACAGATCACGTCCGGCACGACCCCGAAGGCCTCGACCGCACCTCCGTAGGTCAGCGTGCCGCCGGTCTTGACCTCATCGAACGCGAGGAGCGCGCCGTTGGCGTGACACAGATCCTTGAGGCCCTGCAGGTAGCCGGGCTCGGGCAGGATGACGCCGGCGTTCATCATCGCGGGCTCGACGATCAAGCCCGCGATCTTGCCGGGGTTCTCTTCGAACGCGCGCTTGGCCTCCGCGAGGTCGTTGAACGGCACGACGCGCACGAGGTCGGCGAACGCTTGCGGGGTGCCCATCGCCTGCGGCACGGTCACCGGGTGCTCGCGCGGCCCGATCTCAGACCGGTTGGGCGCGACGCTGAACATGATCGAGTCGTGATGCCCGTGGTAGGAGCCCTCGATCTTGACGATCATGTCGCGGCCGGTGTTCGCGCGCATCAGCCGGATCGCCTCGAGGGTCGCCTCGGTTCCCGAGTTGGCGAAGCGCCACAACGGGACCTTGAACCGGTCCGAGAGGTTCTCGCCGATCACGTCGAGATCCTTGGTCGGCTGCGCGAAGTGCGTGCCGCGCTCCGCCGCGCGCTTGATGGCCTCGACGATCAACGGATGCGCGTGGCCGACCACCATCGCCCCATAGCCGAGGTGGAAGTCGATGTACTCGTTGCCGTCGATGTCCCAGATGCGCGAGCCCTGCCCGCGATCGATGAAGATCGCGTGCGGCGGCGAGTCCTGCCAGCTGGAGGCCACGCCGCCGGCCACGTGGCGGTTCGCGACCTCGCGGTAGGCGATGCTCTCGCGGTGCTTGGGCTCGAGCGTCGCTTCCTCACTCGCGATCAGTTCATCGATCTTGCCGAGGTCGAACTCGGTCGTCGCCATATGTGGAACCGCCTCCTGTAGGCCGCAGCTGGGTCGATAGTAGTGTTTGAATGACCGTTCAAGATTGTGCCGGAAACGGACCACGGAAGGCAAGCCCTCGGTTCGGTCAGTGGCCGTTGGTATCGTGACCAGGCACGACATCGTGCGCGTGGCGGCCGTAGCTCAGCTCGGTCTAGAGCGCCTGGTTGTGGTCCAGGAGATCGCGGGTTCAAATCCCGTCGGCCGCCCTTCAAGGATCTCCCCTCCCCCGGCCGATGACTTCCGCAGGGGTTGTGACCGAGGGGGGAACCTATGACACAGCCGTTCGAACCGTTGCGCCTGCTCGCGGGCCTCCGCGCGCACGGTGTGGAATACGTCTTGGTCGGCGGACTCGCGTCGGCCGCGCATGGCTCACGGATCACGATGGACGACGTCGACATCGCGATCCCGCCGAACGACGATCTGAACCTCGCGAACCTGGGGTTGGCGCTTCGCCAGCTCGGGGCCGAGCCGGTCGGCGAGCTGGCGGCACATCGGAGCTCCTACGACACGTCGGCGGGGCGCCTGGACATCATCGAGCTCGGCGAGGCGTACGGAGCGCTCGACGAGCACGCCAGTGACGAGGACCTCGGCAACGGCATCATCGCTCGCGTCGCGTCGATGGGCGACCTGATGGAGCTCAAGCGCGAGTCCGGCGACCTCGCGGCCGCGGCACATCTGGCTGCGCTGGCACACGACGGTGGCTCCGAGTCGGAGTTCGACGACCCGGTCGAGGACCGCGAGTGGCCGGAGTGGATGAACCGGATCTGGAACCGGTTCGAGAACGTGGATGCGTACCTGACCCGGGTCGTCTACGGCGACAGCAAGACGATCCACTCCTAGCGTCGTCGGCACCAAGCGAGAGGCCCGCAGACGGTAAGCTGCTGCGGGCCTCTAGCTCAATCCGGCAGAGCAACGGACTCTTAATCCGCAGGTTCGGGGTTCGAATCCCCGGGGGCCCACCTCGGCTACCTAGCCGTTGAGCAATCCCGGCTCGAGGGGTATCGTGTCGAGGCTCGGATTCCCCCGTATCCCACCGCCGTATCCGATCCCCCGTTAGAGAGCTATGCGGAGACCGACCTTCCCCATCCGATCCGTCCGCAGACGCGGGCACCGAACCGTATGGCGCCTTCTCGTGGCGTGCTTGTGGGCGGCTGCCCTGCTTCCAGCCGGCGTGGCTGAGGCAGGAACCATGGGGGCAACAGCGATAACCACCGGAGATCCGGTGATTGCCGCCGCGGGAGATATCGCGTGCGACCCAGCATCCGCCGCGTTCAACGGGGGGAACGGAACCGCGACGAAATGCCACATGAAGGCGACGAGCGCGCTCCTCCTGAACCTCGCTGCGTCGACGAACCTGCAGAGGATCCTGGCGATCGGTGACACGCAATATGAGTGTGGTGGCCTCGAGGCGTTCAACCAGTCGTACGGACCGACGTGGGGGCAGACGGGATTGAAGGAGCTCACATCACCCGTTCCAGGCGAAGAGGAATACCTGACGACCGGCGGCACCGGATGTTCGACGACGTCGGGGGGCGGCTACTTCTCCTACTTCGGTTCGGCGGCTGGTGATCCCTCGGAGGGCTACTACAGCTTCGACATCGGCGCCTGGCACATCGTCGCCCTGAACTCCGCTTGCGGCGATATCGGTGGATGCGGTCTCCAATCTCCCGAATACCAGTTCCTCCAGGCGGATCTCGCCGCGCATCCGACGGCTTGCACGCTCGCGTACTGGCACAAACCCCGGTTCGCGTCGAGCAGCGGCGGCGGGACGAGGAGCGTCGCGAAGTTCTGGAACGCGCTCTACGCGGCCGGTGCCGAGATCGTGCTCGGCGGCAACCAGCACTTCTACGAACGGTTCGCGCCGCAGACACCATCTCAGGAAGCGTCGGCGGCCGGGATCCGCGAGTTCGTCGTCGGCACCGGTGGCAAGAGCCACGGGAAACTCTCGGTCGCGGCCCCGAACAGCGAGGTGCGGAACAACTCGGCGTACGGAGTGCTCGCGTTGACGTTGCATCCCACGAGCTACGACTGGCAGTTCGTCCCTGAGGCTGGCCAGACCTTCACCGACTCTGGGACGGCGGCCTGCCACTAGCGTATGGATCGGCCGACACCACGTCCATCGTTCCTGGATCCCGAGCATCCAGCCGCCCGGCGTCTCGTCGCTGCGTGCGTGTTGGCG
>Ga0105243_10004277_pt1 | contig 11308 bp, 11 predicted proteins | sample KBSM34metaG_FD_81525 | JGI IMG/M metagenome (GOLD analysis project Ga0105243, IMG submission 81525) | Miscanthus rhizosphere microbial communities from Kellogg Biological Station, Michigan, USA - KBS M3-4 metaG | ecosystem: Host-associated > Plants > Roots > Rhizosphere > Soil | place...
CCGATCGGTGAAGACTATACGCTGGTCTTGGCGACTTCATACGTCTTAGGCAAGGAGCGAGGCCCTGTCGTAGCTAATCTTTCAACAACGGACGCATTGGATTTCGTGGCCCAAAAGTACGATTGTCCGCTCTATCGAACCCGGATAGGTGAGGCAAATGTAACCGAGCGAATGCAGAGCGAAGACGCAGTCATTGGTGGCGAAGGTAACGGCGGCGTGATTTATCCTCGAATCAATTTTGCTCGCGACAGTCTTGTTGGTATGGCGTTAATCCTTCACCTACTCGCAAAACAGCAGCGGTCACTCACGGCCATCATGTCGGAACTTCCACGACTGTATATGATCAAGGAAAAGGTAATTTGTCCATCTCATAAAATTCGTGATGTGCTACACATGATCCGCAAGGTATATGCAGAATTTCCGATGGACCTAACAGACGGCGTAAAAGTCTCCTTGCCTCACGGCTGGCTTCATGTTCGCGGTTCCAACACTGAACCGATCATACGGATCTCGGCCGAAGCCGGTAACGAATTAGATGCTAGACAAATCACTGACTCAATCCTCGGCTTGGTCAAAGAGCAGATCAAATCGTGAAAGATCAAGAGTTCGAACATTAGTTAGACCTACGCGCAATCAGGTCTAGCTTAAAGAAAAGGCTGGAATGCGCAGACGACATTTCATCAAAACAGGAACAGCACTCACCATATTAAATAGTCTGGGTGCAGGACGTGCTCAAGATCCCCCGGCGCACAACTGGGACCGCTATGACTTCGGATCGGGACCTGTCGTCACAGATCGTTTGAACCAGGGACCTTTCGGTATTGAACAAGATCAGGGTTGGTACACAATTCTGGTTACATCCGCCTCAGATAAGCCAATCCGAAATTACGGAGCGGGTTTGATTGGATACACCTGGGAAGAAGGTGGTCCTTCGCTCGCCGCACGTCAAGGCAAGGAGACGCTCGAGCAACATGTCGGCAGGCTATCACAATTGCCATTCGTCGATGTGCTTTACATCAGGTGCGATTGGCGAGATGTGCAAACGCAACCGGGCCGGCTGAACTTGAATCCAGTCTTTAAACTAACTTTGGATGCCGCGAAACGTAACAATCAGCGCGTCGCGTTTCGCATCCAAATGTCTAACACCGAAGGACAACCAAACCGACTAGCATTACCTGACTTCCTCCAAAATAGAATTCCCCTGGTAAAAATTGGCAAGACTTACGGCAGTAGCTTCGACTTTGTAGAACCGCGATACGATCATCCAGCATTTCTGAGCGCGTTTCGGGAAATAAATGAACTGCTAGTTGCGGAGTTCGACAATAACCCCTTGATGGAATTTGTGGACTTGATGATGTATGGATTCTGGGGTGAAGGCCACACAAGTAACTTGCCAAATCCCTTTCCCGATTATCTGACGGCTGAAAAAACTCTCGTAGCACTAACGCAGATTCAATTGGACGCGTGGAAGAACATCCCGCTCGCAGTAAATACACAACCCGACATAAGCGGTGTTGGAAACAATCGCATCCTGGATATGTGCGTGCGCGCCGGGTGTTGGTTGAGGTCGGACAGCATAGTCATCGAAGAGCCCATTCAGATCGAAGAACTCGCTAATCGCCCGCCATGGCTCCCTATAGTGATGGAAGACGGGTACTATCGCCGATACAGCATCGATCCAAATTACATCCCTGCCGACGAAGTGGGCATTAACGTCCTCGAAAAGTGGATGCTTCATGCCTTAGACCTTGGCGCGAACTATTGGTCGCTTTGGACTGAGTCTGCCAACCTGGCCCAATATTATGAACGCTATCCGAAAGGCTTCGACACTCTGCGACGACGTATGGGCTACCGAGTCCGTCCTTCATGGGTCTGGCAGAGAAAACGATATAACACTGACGAATTGATTGTTGCTTTCGCAAATGATGGCGTTGCAGGAATTCCCGGAGTGCTCAGGGTTTACGTCGAGAGTTTAGACGGACGACTCCGGATTGGAGGGGGGCTCGACGCTGGCCATCCCTTCGGAGGCAAGCTACGCCAGGCATCCTTTGTTTTGCCGAAGGGGATGGACGGGCAACAACTAAAGATTCGAGCCGAAATTGAAACCAAAGCCGGGATTCGTCGACCTGTTAGCTGGTCCTGCGCACAACCTCTAAACACAGATGGCTCGTTATTGATCCAGTTGATTCGACGCGATGACAAAAGATGGAGAAAAGGCGTCTGAAGGTTAACGCGATTCGGGATCGCGCGGTCTTTGGGGACAAACTAGATGGAATATGGAATCGGTATTGATCTCGGCGGAACCAATATCAAGATTGTGGCAATCTCTCGCGAGGGCCAGATTCTCGATCGGTCAACATGTGAAACCGAAACTGATTCTCCAGACTCCTGGATCAAGACAATCAAAACGAAGATCCTGGAAATTGAGCTGACCCGAAAAGAGTCGGCACGGTGGATCGGATTAGCTGCGCCAGGTCTCGCTGCTCGAGACAACCTCTCCATCGCAAGCATGCCCGGAAAGTTGCGGGGCCTCGAAGGGCTCAATTGGACAGAAGCTTTACAGACACCACATGGAGTCCCGGTACTTAATGATGCTCATGCCGCAATGATGGGTGAAGCCTGGCTTGGCGCAGCGGTGGGCTACCAAAACGTTGTGCTAATAACGCTCGGCACTGGCGTCGGTGGAGCAATTCTCGCAGATGGCCGTTTGTTGAAAGGCAATTGCGGAAGGGCTGGACATCTTGGACATATCAGCTTAGATGCTGATGGTCCACTCGACATTGTCGGCACACCGGGAAGTCTTGAGTTGGCCATCGGAAATTCCACCTTAGCGAAACGGTCTTCTGGTCGATTCACATCAACGCGCCAACTAGTCGAAGCACACATTAACAACGACATGGTGGCCACCGAGATCTGGTTGACGTCTGTACATCATCTGGCCGCGGGAATTACCTCGATAATAAACGCGATCGATCCGGAGGTCGTTATCATCGGTGGCGGAATCGCAAACGCGGGACCAGCTCTATTTAATCCGCTCAAAGATTTTCTCGAGAAGATTGAATGGCGTCCGCTGGGCCAAGCAGTGCGTATCGTCCGTGCTGCGCTTGACGACTTTGCCGGAACAATTGGCGCTGTCTACTACGCCATCAAAAGTTCGGAGGACCATCCAGACGTCGATTAGATCGGAGACTTCTATAGTCACACTGGTCCACTTGCGATCTTGAACCTGACCCCCCGTCCCATCAGACGTCGGACCTCCGAACCCACTCAACTCTCGCCTTCGTTTACTTTCATTTCTAATCAAATATCGGGGCCTTCTTGACAACTGCTTTAGATACAATGAATATTAGGTTTCGAAACTGCTAGAACTGGGGCCCTTACCTGGGAAATTGCGGGATCACTTGAAACTCAATTCCACTCAAACAATGCACTCAACCTCCGAAGCGGTCTCAGGGGAAAATCGCATGTTAAATGTGGAGCGTCACTCCAAAATCATTGAACTCATCGCCCGGCAGGGAAAAGTTGAGGTGCAGGAACTAAGTCGACTTTTTCAAATCTCGGCGGTAACAATCCGAAACGACCTTAAGGATCTTCATAAACGCGGACTCGTCCGTAGGGCCCACGGCGGTGCTGTGCGAATTGAAACAGTAAATGTCGACGCCACTCTGCAAGTTAAAGCATCTCTCCGTGCCGATGAAAAACAACGAATCGGCGCAGCCGCCGCCGCGCTCATCAAAGATGGCGATTCAGTTATTCTCGATTCGGGGACAACAACTCAACACATTGCCAAGCAGATAAAAGATCGAAAAGATCTTACGGTCATCACTAACGGAATAAACATCGCAATGGAGTTGTTAGGTGTAAAGGATGTTAGGCTTGTTCTTTTGGGCGGAATGGTGCGTCAGAATTCGTATTCTGCCGTGGGACATTTTGCCGAAGACATGTTACGCCAGCTTTCCGCAGACAAACTGTTCCTCGCTGTAGACGCATTCGATCTCGATTTTGGCCTCAGTACTCCAAATCCGGAAGAATCGAAAGTCAATCAGGCAATGGTCCAAATTGCGACGGAGACGATTTTGGTGGCAGACTCGAGTAAGTTCGGAAAGCGCAGCCTTTCTAGAATCGTGCCGCTTTCCGCAATACACAAAATAATTACCGATTCTTCTTTGGCCCCCGACTTTGAAGCCTCCTTACGCGCTCGAGGGGTCGAGGTAGTGATGGTTTAGGTGGCACCTAACCCAAGCCGTCAATAGATATTCACTTTGCTAACTACCCGACTGATGGCTCCGCTCGGACTAGGAGCATCTGGTTTCAACCCTAATTCGATTGAAGCGAAAAGGCCAAAAAGTTGCCCGATGAGAACATCAAGCGGTGGCCTATAGCAATCAGCGACCGAAGTATCAAGTTGGAGCCCAATACCTACATTTGCTAGCCTTTTTTCATCTTCTGGTTCACGTACCAGCGCTACAGTTAAGATATTTTTGGCTAATTTCTTGTTCTTGATCTCCTCGAGCAAATCCAGTTCGTAGGCACGACGAAGTTGATCGGTCGAGACAAAAGCAACCACCAGGGTGTCCCTGTCGATGGCCGAGAGTGGACCATGCCTCACTCCTAAGAATGATTCACTAAAACTAAACACTCTACCGGCCGTAAGCTCCACCACCTTCAGCGCCGACTCTACAGCAACACCTTGCAAGGGGCCGGTGCCCAGAAAACAGATCTTTGAAAATTTTTCGGCGACCAGTTGTTCGGTAATTTCGGCGGCTGTGGGAAGGAGGGTTCGCGCTGCTGCAATCAACGACTCCAACGTACGCCCGTAACCGTCAAGATCTTCAAGGTGAGCCAGACACTGAGCCGCGATAACCATATTTGAGTAAGAACTGGTCATAGCCAGCCCTTTATCGTTGACGTCAGCGCTTAGAATTATCCGACAAACATTTTGTGCGTCGTTTCGAAGCCACGACATTCGACCGCCTTCGTTGCAGCAAACAATAATGTGACGAATCTCTGGGCTCCGCGCCAGGGCTGATTCAAGGATGGCGACTCCCTCAGAGCTATCACCTGATCGCGAAAATGAAACCCAGAGATATGGATTGTCTTTGATCCGCAGATCATCCAGGCAGGTAAGAACATCCGTGCTGGGAACTGCACAAACTTCGCATTGCCAGCTTCGCCGCAGGATAGTTGATACTGACCTACCAATGTAATCAGAAGTACCAGCGCCAATCAGAAACACTGACGGTCGTTCTTTCGATTCCCGATAGATACCTGCTTGTTTGAGAAAGCTTTGAATGTCGTGCCTTATGCTGTTGACCTTCTCAAAAGTCCCCCACCAGGTGTCGGGCTGTTGAAAGATCTCTCTAGGTGTATGGACGAGGCCTCGCAACTCACGTTCACCTATAGGTAATTCCAGGATTTTCGAAAGAGGGTCCAATGCTACTAAAGCCTTTCTAACGTCGAAGGCGATGAATTACCCAACAGGAGAAAAGTTTTGCATTTCTGTTTCGCATTATATTAGAATCATGCCCGATCCGAAAGCAATCAAAAGTAAATCATATCGTTTGAAAGATGGGCGACTCCCCCTAATGAAACCGAAGGATCATGGAAGACGCATACTCGTGATCGGGGAACTCAACATCGATGTCGTCGCCAGCGGACTTCGGGAAGCGCCGCAACTGGGTGAGGAAATTCTCGCGTCAGATTTTGCGCTAACGCTTGGCAGTGCCTCCGCAATTTTTGCCTGCGGTATTGCGAAGCTTGGCTACGAAGTCACCTTTGTATCGAAGGTTGGAGCGGACGAGTTCGGAAAGTTCTGTTTGTCGGAGCTTCGCGCGGCTGGTGTTTCAACCTCTCATGTAATCCGTAAGAAGGAACTCCAGACTGGGGTCACAATCGCACTGTCCACTAACAAGGAACGCGCCCTGGTAACTTATCCGGGATCTATCTCTGCTGTTGGACCGGATCTCTTTCGCAGTTCATTGCTGCGCGGTCATCAACACCTTCATATGACGTCGTATTTCCTGCAAACGCGACTCAAGTCTTCGTTTCCAAGAATCTTTCGAGAAGCTCAAGAGATGGGATTGAGCACGTCTTTTGATCCAAATTCCGACCCTTCTCAGAATTGGGATCGTGAAATTGATGGTGTGTTGGCACATACCGATCTTCTATTTCTAAATGAAAACGAGGCGTTAAGGCTAACTCGGCAACGAGATGTCAGGAGTGCACTAAAAAAGTTGGGTGACCTTGTGCCATGCGTCGTAATCAAGCGTGGTGCACGAGGCGCCATTGGTATCAGCGAAGGCAAAATCACTTCAGTGCCAGCGTTCAGAATTGTCACCAAAGATACAACCGGCGCCGGCGACTCCTTCGCGGCAGGTTTTGTTTCTTCATTTCTTCGTGGTGGTTCAATAGGGGAAAGTCTCCGTTCGGGAAATGCCTGCGGCGCGTTATCAGCAATGTATGCGGGAGGCACTGCCGGTCAGCCAGATTTGTCCGCTCTAAATAGATTTCTTAAAGAACACTAGTTTGCCTTTAGCGAGTGTGATGTCATCACAAACTAACGACATCGACAAACAATCGAAAGCACTCGTGCCGAGCCTTCAACTGCTCCGTGTTGCGCAACGTTCGCGACAGGCCGTTGCAGCGCTCAACTTTTACAACGCAGATACTCTGCTTGCGCATGTTAGGGCAGCCAACGCACTCGACGCGTCGATCATTTTACAGACCACTGAGTCAACAATTGATTATCTTGGCCTCGAGTTGATTGTCGCGATGGCAAACGCGGCTGCTGAGCTAATGCACAAACCCACCGCATTGCACCTGGATCACGGCGGATGCTATGAACTCGTCGCTCGTTGCATCGATGCTGGTTATACATCCGTGATGTTCGACGGATCCAAGCTTCCCTTCAGTGAAAATTGTGACCAGACCCGCCGGGTCGTCGAACTCGCTCACGCCAGAGGGGTTTCGGTTGAGGGTGAACTAGGTCACGTCGCTCATAATGATGACACTCAAACCGAAGACATCAGCCGCTTCTATACCACAGCTGAAGATGCCGCACGCTTCGTTAGAGCTACTGCTGTTGATTCGCTCGCTGTAGCCATTGGTACAGCACATGGATTTTACAAAGGTGACGTGCGACTGGATTTCAAACGGTTGGATCAAATTAAAGCTGCTGTCGGAGAAACCGTCTTAGTGCTTCACGGCGGATCGGGTGTACCACACGAACTGCTGCGCCAGGCTATCGATCATGGAATTAGCAAAATCAATTTTGGTACTGAATTGAAGAACGGCTTCACGCGGGCCGTTAAAGCGTCGCTGTTATCTAACGACGATATTGATTTGCGTCGCACGTTCGCCCCGGCAATCGCCGCAGTACAGGATATTTCGTTCTCGAAGATTCAAGTATGTTCGCGGTCAAGTTAGTCGCGATCAAAAAGGCGAAAGGGTTCTAGCCGAATGACAAATTTCAACTGGCTGTTGGACGGAAGCATTGTGGGTCTCTACCTTTTGGCGACGATGGCCGCCGGTCTCATGGTGCGTAAATACGTCGGCAAGGTTGAGCATTTTTTAGTGGCGGGCCGTGAGATGGATGTTTATCTCGGGATAGCATCTTTGGCCGCGACGGAGTTTGGCATCGTTACATGTATGTACACCGCCCAAAACGGTTACGAAAAAGGCTTCGCCGGCGCAACACCGGGGTTTCTAATGGCCCTTGCAATGGCGGTAGTCGGCTTTACAGGATTCGTCATCAACCCATTGCGGGACTCAGGTGTTATGACTATCCCGGAGCTGTTTGAAAAGAAGTTTGGACCTCGAATTCGATGGGCAGCTGGCGTTGTGATTGTCCTTGGCGGGCTCCTCAACATGGGAGTATTTCTGCGAACCGGTGGCCAATTTCTCGTTCTTGTGGCCGGCCTTGATGTGAAGTACTTGGAGATCATGATGACTGCGCTGCTTGTGGGCGTGGCGGTTTACACAATACTCGGCGGGATGCTTTCAGTGTTGGTGACCGATTATATGCAGTTTATTGTCATGAGTGCGGGTCTGATTGTTGTGACGATACTCATTCTCATGAATGTGGGATGGGAGAATCTTGTCACAACGGTCGAAACACATTATGGGGCGGGAGGCTTCAATCCTTTCATCAACCCCACGATGGGCTGGCAGTATGTTGTCTTCAACTTGATGCTAAATACCGCAGCGGTACTTACGTGGCAAACAATCATCGCGCGCGTTCTGTCCGCAAAAGACACTATGACTGGTCGCAAGGTCTATACGCGCACAAGCTTCTTCTTTGTCTGCCGCTTCCTCATTCCTGGTCTCTGGGGAATCGCGGCCCTGGCAACGCTGGGCCCAGTTGCAAACTCACTCGAAGCGATGCCTCGCTATCTGAGTACAGCTGTACCTCCGGGGCTGATGGGTCTGCTTGTGGCCGCAATGCTTGCGGCGGATATGTCGACCGACTCGTCATACATGCTGACCTGGGGCAGCGTTATTTACAACGACATCATGGCACCCTTTCGGAAGAAGCCATGGTCCGAGAAACGTGGCTTGTTCTGGAATCGGTCCATCATTGCTTTCATCGGAGTGTTTCTCCTGTTCTACGGGCTTTGGTATCCACTCAAAGGTGATCTTTGGACCTACCTTGGTGTCACCGGTACGATCTATTTAGCCAGCATTTCCGTGCTCCTGATCGCGTGTTGCTACTGGCGGAAAGCGAACAGTTGGGGCGCCGGGGCTGCGATTTTGATCAGCGCAGTCTTACCAATTAGCTATCTTGTGATGGAGCAGGTTCCCTCAACCGCGGCCATCGCAAAGTCGATTGGTCCCTACTACTCCGGCATCGCAACCTATTTACTTTCAGGTGCCGCGATGGTTATCGGCTCATTAATTAAGCCGAATAATGATGTGAGGTTGAAAGAAGGAATAGCCTGATGCCAAAACACTTCTTCTGGTGGACCGCGACCGCCGCGTGCGTGCTGTGGTATTCGACGATAACCATTTATGTAGCTATCAAAGGTGGTTCTGACATCAAACACATGCTTGCCCGGCTTGATGCAACTCGAATACGCGAAGACAAAGAGGAGCATCACACCTAGCGATACGCCGAATCAAAACCCGTTTATGCTTATTTGCGTCAGTGCGAATCCCGCGATAGATCGCCGGCTGCAACTTGAAAGTATTGCAGTCGGTGAAGTCAATCGCGCCACGTCCGTCCAATCATTTCCCGGCGGTAAAGCCGCTCACGTTGCGATGGTTGCTCAGGCCCTCGGAGTAGATGTCGCGTGGATTGGATTCTTGGGTGGCGCTGCCGGGGAAGAATGCGAAAGTGGACTTACAGCTCTGGGTATTCCCTTAACCATCGTGCGAACTCGATCCAGTACTCGCGCAAACCTTGAGATTATCGCGCGCGATGGAACGATTACTGAAATTCTTGAACCCGGTGGTCGAGTCACGGAAGGCGAGGTCGAGCGACTCTTTTCAGCCTGTGCTGATACTTTTGCAGAGAGTGGAGAAGGTACACAGGTGGCTTTCTCGGGTAGTCTGCCGCCCGGCACTCCGATTGACTTTTACGCTGAACTAATTCGTCTTGCACACGTCTATAGATGTCGCGTGTTACTCGACACGAGTGGCGAAGCTCTGCGACATGCACTCACGGCTTCGCCGGATCTAGTAAAGCCGAATCGAGCCGAAGCAAGTTGGTTCATAAGCCGCTCTATATGCGATGCGGATACTGCCGTCGAAGCGGCGCAACAGCTGATGGCAGACGGCGCGCAAACAGCTGCCATATCGCTAGGCGCTGACGGTATCGTATGGAATCGATCAAATAACCTATACCCTCTGATCTCTCAACCACCCCGGATCGAGGTGCGCTCGTCAGTCGGTTGTGGCGACGCCGCAATCGCCGGTTTTGCCGTAGCACACGAAAGGGGACAACAGGACGAGGAGGCACTCTGTTTTGCAGTTGCCTGCGGCACGGCAAATTGTCTGGCAGAGTCACCGGGTCTCATAGATCCATCCGACGTCAAAAGGATATTGCCGCAGGTTAAGCTCCAACCCATGAGGGATTGGGCCAGAACACGTGAGGTGAGCAGATGATTCGCCTTGCGCTTATCGGCTGCGGCGAACATTCCCGCAGTAGCCACGCGATGCCTCTTGCCAGATATGCAGAACAAAGTCCTGGTGAGATTGAACTCGTCGCTGCCTGTGATCTGGATCTGGAACGAGCCAACGCATTTTGCAACGACTTCGGGTTTGCTCGCGCCTACTCTGATGCCGAAGCCCTCTTATCTCTAGAGCACATTGATGGTTGCATTTGTGTAATGCCGATGGACCGTATTGTTAGCATGGCAGTAATGTTGCTCGAACGAAAGATTCCCTGTGTTATTGAAAAGCCATTAGGCACTTCAGTTGAAGAGGCGGAAACATTGGCAAGAATAACTCGGCAGACAGGGACGCCTCACATGGTTTCAGTGAATCGGCGCTTTATGCCTTACCTGACCCTGGCAAAGTCGTGGGCTTCAGAAATTGGACCAATTCAGTATGCAAGAGCGACTCAGGTACGCCATGCCCGGAGCGAGCCTGACTTCATCTGGTCAACTGCAATTCATGCCCTGGATGCACTCCGCTTTATCGCTGGCAACATCATTGCTTTTGACGCTGAGGTAAATAGACAAGCCGCACTTTCGGGCACATGGTTTGGAGTTTCCCTTCAATTCGAGAATGGCGCGCGAGGAAGAATTGACGTGTTACCGACAGCGGGGATGGTCGAAGAATCGTACGAGTTATTTGGCGAAGGATTTCGGGCCCAAGTTGTAGCCGGGGCGGGCCCTCAACGTTCCCTGGTCTGCTGGCGAGATGGTCAAGTCGAATTGGAACAGTATTCTTCTGATTCCGACCCGGAGGACCTTCGCAATGGCAGTTATCAGGAAGTTGTTGAGTTCGTTCAAGCACTAAAAGCAGGCACCACCCCAAGACCTACTGTTGAGGATATTCTGCCATCAGCACGCATTTGTTTTTCGATTGCAGCTGCAGCGGCCCGTCCGATTGAAGCCAAAGTATGATCAGTGCTTTGCAGCTTTGGTTCAGACATCTGAATCTGGTCATCCATCTGCGTCCGCTCATTACACATTAATATGAAGAGGATTATCTCCATTTCGGCGGCGCTATTCATAGCAATCGCATACTTCGCTTTAACCAGTCGCTCGCAAGAGAACGGAATTGGCGGCAGTGGTTTTCACAAAAACGATATCACCTATTCGATGGAGGTAGTGACGCCTCACGTAAAATGGGCCAACTCCTTGCC
>Ga0105243_10004285_pt1 | contig 11301 bp, 12 predicted proteins | sample KBSM34metaG_FD_81525 | JGI IMG/M metagenome (GOLD analysis project Ga0105243, IMG submission 81525) | Miscanthus rhizosphere microbial communities from Kellogg Biological Station, Michigan, USA - KBS M3-4 metaG | ecosystem: Host-associated > Plants > Roots > Rhizosphere > Soil | place...
GGCCGCCAATGAAGCGACAATGGTTCTTTCGACCTCTTGGATGTCGTTCACCCAGTCCACGGGAATCAGGAATGTCACCCGCCGCTCGCGTTCGCGGGTGTAATTGATCACCACCGCACCGAAGATTTCCGAATTGGGAACGGAGACAAAAACGCCGTCACGGGTGATCAGGATGGTGGTGAAAAGTCCGATCTCCCGGACCGTGCCCTGCCGCCCGCCAGCGATTTCCACGAACTGGCCGACGCGGAAGGGACGTAAGACCAAAAGCATCACCCCCGATGCCACGTTGGACAGCGTGCCCTGCAGGGCCAGCCCGATCGCAAGGCCCGCCGCACCCAGCACCGCGATCAACGAGGTGGTCTGAACGCCGAATTGCTGCACCACCAGCAGCAGGGTCAGGACCAGGATCACATAGCGCGCCATCGAGGCGATCAGCGGCTTGAGCGTGAGATCCATGGGAATGCGGGCAAGCCCTGCCTGCAGGCCGCGCTTGGCCCAGGTCGCCAGCATCCAGCCAACCACCAGAATGATGATCCCCACGAGCAGGCGCAGGCCACCATCCACCACCAGCAATTGCAGCTGCGCGGTCAGAGACGGGGTCGGCGTGGTGACGGCGGCATGGGCTTGCGAAAGCGGAAGAGCGGCTGCCACGGCTGGCATTCCCCGGAAATTCTTACCCCGTAACGCATAGAGACTGGGGAAAGTCGCGCCTCGGGAACTCCGTAACCTTGCGGAAAGTTAAGAATTTCGCCAGTCTGCCCACAGATTAGGCAAAACCCGGCCAACGGGTTTGCCCAAAATGGGGGCAACAACCGTGATCAACGCCGCCGATACCGCCTGGATGCTGACCGCCACGGCGCTCGTCCTGCTCATGACCTTGCCGGCCCTGGCTCTGTTCTATGGAGGACTGGTCCAGGCCAAGAACATTCTATCGGTGCTGGTGCAATGCGCAGCCGTGGCGTGTCTGTGCTCCGTGCTGTGGTTCGCCTTGGGCTATTCGCTGGCTTACAGCGGAGATGGCGACTGGTTGGGAGATGGCGCCGCCTTCTTTCTCCAGAACCTGGTGCGCGACGCGGTGCATCCCGGTACCCATACGCCGGAGAGCGTCTATGTGTTGTTCCAGATGACTTTTGCGGTCATCACACCGGCGCTGATCATCGGTGCCTATGTCGAGCGCATCCGTTTCGCCGCCGTATTGTGGATTTCGGCACTTTGGATGCTGATCGTCTATTCGCCCGTGGCCCATTGGGTCTGGGGCGGCGGCTGGCTGTTCAAGCAGGGCGTGATGGATTTCGCCGGCGGCATCGTCGTCCATGTCACGGCGGGGGTCTCCGCCTTGGTAATCGCCTGGATGATCAAGCCTCGGCATGAATTCCCCCAAGGCATCCGGCCGCCGCATGCGCCTTGGATGGTGATGGTGGGCGCTTCCCTGCTTTGGGTGGGCTGGTTCGGCTTCAATGCCGGCAGCGCGGTGTCCTCGGGCGCCGATGCGGGCATGGCGATGCTGGCGACCCATTTGTCGGCGGCCAGCGCGACCCTTACCTGGATGGCAATCGAATGGATCAAGTTCGGCAAGCCCAGCCTGGTCGGCGCCGTCACCGGAACCATTGCCGGCCTCGCCACCATCACCCCGGCAGCCGGTGTCGCGGGCCCCTTGGGCGCAGTTCTGTTGGGCGCCGCCGCCGGATGCGTCTGCTATTTGGCGGTCTGGACGGTGAAAAAGATCATGAGCGTCGACGACGCCTTGGATGTCCTGGGCGTGCACGGCGTGGGGGGCGCCATGGGCACCTTGCTGCTCCCCTTCGTGGCGTTGGTTGGCCCGGCCGGCGGCAAGCTCAATCACCCCGTGGCGGAGCAATTCGGCGTTCAAGCGATTGCCGTGGGATCGGCCGTGGTCTTTTCGGTCGTCGCCACATACCTCATCACCAAGGCGGTGGATATGCTGGTGGGACTGCGGGTCGACCGCGAGCATGAGACGCAGGGCCTGGATTTCGCCTCCCATGGCGAGACCGGCTACCATATCAACCGCTAAGCGCTGCAAAGGGAAATTGGACCATGAAACTTGTCGTCGCCATCGTCCAGCCGCATCGCTTGGACAGCGTTCGCCTTGCGCTCACCGAAATCGGCATTACCGGCATGACGGTGACGGAAGTGCGCGGCTATGGGCGCCAAAAAGGGCACACCGAAATCTATCGCGGCGCGGAATACACCATTGCCTTCCTGCCCAAGCTCAAGGTCGAAGTGGCGCTGCCGGACGAACGGGTGGAGGACGCGATCGCGGCCATCACCAAGGCGGCACGGACGGGCCGGATCGGCGACGGCAAGATTTTTGTGCTGGATATTGTGGCCGCACGCCGCGTTAGGACCGGCGAGACGGGTGACGATGCCCTCTAGCAGCGCGGTTCTTTTGCGTCGTGAGTTCGTCGCGCCTTCGCTCATGTACAGTTCGTACACATCGCTCGGCGCTCCTGCTCACGCCGCAAAACTCCTCGCGCTGCGGGCCTGGTACTTGCCCTTTGTAAGAGCCTGTGGAATCCATCTCATGGATGACCAAGGATCCCCATAAGGACGTCCTGGATAGCCTGGCCGCGAAAGGCCGGCTGCGCGCGCTCAGCAGCAGTCGCGGACGGGATTTCACTTCCAATGATTATCTGGCATTGGCGGATTCGGATGCTCTGCGCCAAGCCGTCGCCGATGCGCTGGCGCGCGGCGTACCGGTCGGAGCCGGCGGTTCGCGGCTGCTGCGCGGCAATCATCCCGAGCATGAAGCCCTTGAGGAAGAAGCGGCGAGCTTCTTCGGCAGCGAGACCGCGCTCTATTTTCCCACCGGCTTTGCCGCCAATGCCGCCTTGGCGGCGACCTTGCCGCGGCGCGAGGACCTGATCGTCTTCGACTCCTCGATGCATGCCAGCTTCCGCGATGGCCTGGCTCCGGAGCGGATCCGCGCCATCGAAGCGCCGCACAATGACGTGACGGCGATGGAAGCCATTATCAAAGGATGGCGCGCAACCGGCGCCAAAGGGCGGGTGTGGATCGCGGCCGAGACGCTTTATTCCATGGATGGCGATTGCGCGCCCTTGGCCGATCTGGTGGCCCTGGCCGCCCGGCATGATGCCATGCTGCTTCTGGATGAGGCGCATGCCACGGGCGTGCATGGCGAGCAGGGCCGGGGGTTGGGTGCGGCTTACGAAGGCGCTCCGAATATCATTTCAATCCACACCTGCGGCAAAGGACTGGGTGCGGCGGGCGCGCTGGTTTGCCTGCCCAAACTCTATCGCGATTTCATGATCAATCGCGGCCGCGCATTCATCTATTCCACCGCGCCTTCGCCGCTGATGGCGGCGGTGGTGCGCGCGGCGCTCAAAATCTCGGCCGGGGCGGATCAGGAACGGACTCAGCTGCGGATGCTGGTCCGCCATGCGCAGGAGCGGATGCGGTCCTTGGGCTTGGCCGCCTCCTGCTCGCAAATCCAGCCGGTGATCCTGGGCGAGGACCGGCGCGCGGTCACGCTGGCGAGCGCGTTGCAAAAGCACGGCCATGACGTGCGAGCCATTCGCCCGCCCACGGTGCCGGAAGGCACGGCGCGGCTGCGGATCGCGCTCACCTTGCATGTCGGCTGCGAGGACTTGGACGCCTTGTTTGCCGACCTGGCCGGCGAGATGGCGCGCCCATGACGGTGACAAAGTGAGATTTGTCGTCACCGGAACCGACACCGATATCGGCAAGACGGTGTTCGCTGCCGGCCTGGCGCGCATGCTGGGCGCGCGGTACTGGAAGCCGGTGCAGGCAGGGCTCCCCGGCGACAGCGAGACAGTGGCGGCGCTGGCGGGGGTGGACATCGTGCCGGAATCCTATCGCCTGAAGCGTCCCGCTTCGCCGCACCAGGCGGCGGCGGAAGAGGGGATTGCGATCGATCCGGATTCGCTTCATCCGCCCGATGGGCCGGTGGTGATCGAAGGCGCGGGTGGCGTGATGGTGCCGCTGACGCGCCAGACTTTGTTTGTCGATGTCTTCGCCCGTTGGGGAATTCCGGTGATCCTGTGTGCCGGCACCCGGCTGGGAACCATCAATCACAGCCTGTTGGCGATCGAAGCGATCCGCCGCCGCAATATTCCTTTGCATGGCGTTGCCTTCATCGGCGAGGCCAACACCGAAAGCGAATCCATCATTGCCGAAATCGGCACGGTGAAGCGCCTGGGCCGGTTGCCCATCATCCATCCATTGACCTCGGCCCAATTAAAGAGCGTGTTCGCAGAGAGTTTTGCCGCCCGGGATTTCACGTGAGTTCGCCGATCTGGCACCCCTTCACCCAGCATGCGCTGACACCGGACGCAACCCTGGTGTCGCGCGGCGAGGGCGCGTGGCTCGACACCGCGAACGGCCGCATGCTCGACGCCATTTCCTCCTGGTGGGTGATCACCCATGGCCATCGCCACCCCAAGATCGTCGAAGCCATCCGGCGGCAGGCGGACTTACTGGACCAGGTGATCTTTGCCGGTTTCACGCATCAGCCGGCGGAAGAGTTGGCGCGCGCCTTGGTGGAATTTGTGCCGCCCGGCCTCAGCCGCGTCTTCTATTCCGACAGCGGCAGCACCGCGGTCGAGGTGGCGCTGAAGATGGCGTTGGGATTCTGGAAGAACCACGGCAAGGCGCGCAGCCGCATCATCGCCTTGGAGCATGCCTATCACGGCGACACGATCGGAACCATGTCGGCCGGCGCGCGCGGCGTGTTCAATGCCGCCTACGAGCCGCTGTTGTTCAATGTCGTGCGCCTGCCTTTTCCGGGCGCGGGCCATGAGCGGCAAAGCCTGGAACTGCTCAAGGCCGCCGCCTCGAACGCCGCCGCCCTGATTGTCGAACCCCTGATCTTGGGCGCCGGCGGAATGTTGATCTATTCGCCGGACGTGTTGCGCGACATGGCGGCGATCTGCCGCGACACCGGCACCCTTCTCATCGCCGACGAGGTGATGACCGGTTTTGGCCGCACCGGCACGCGTTTCGCCTGCGAACAGGCGGAGATTTCTCCCGACATTCTCTGCCTCGCCAAGGGATTGTCGGGCGGCAGCCTGCCGCTGGCCGCTACGCTGTGCCGCGAGGAGGTCTTCACCGCGCATTATTCCAGCGACCGCAGCCGCACTTTTTTCCATTCCAGTTCCTTCACCGCCAATCCCATTGCCTGCGCCGCCGCCCGCGCCAATCTCGAAATTTGGCGTCAAGAGCCGGTGCAGGCGCGCGTTGCCGCCCTGGCGCAGGCGCAGGAATCACGGCTGGCGCGGTTCCGGGACGATCCGCGCTTCGGAAATGTCCGGCGCCTGGGCACCATCGCGGCTTTGGACTTGAAAGTGCCGGACGCAGGCTATCTGGCCCAGGTGGCGCCGGATCTCATGCAATTCTTTCATGCCAAAGGGATATTGCTGCGCCCCCTGGGCAACACCATCTATGTCTTGCCGCCCTATTGCGTGACTGCAGCCGAGCTCGATCTGGTCTATGATGCAATCCTGGAAGCCGGCGGGAAATTCGGGTAACCGGTCCGCCTGTGGCGCGAATTGGAAGGCGAAGAACTCGCCGGGAGAGATCCATGCGCATGAACCCTGTCTTTCTGGCCATGGCGGCCGCCTTGGCCGCCTCGGCCATCCCCTTCCTGACCGTCCATGTCGCGGCGGCGGACCTGAACAAGGAAATTCCCGCAGCCCTGTCCGATCCTGCCAATCCGGCTGAGAGCGAGATCGCGGTGCTGGCCGGCGGCTGTTTCTGGGGCCAGCAAGGCCTGTTCGAGCATGTCAAAGGCGTGACCAAGGTCGTGGCCGGCTATTCCGGCGGCGACAAGCACACGGCCGAGTATGACAAGGTGAGTGACGGCGACACCGGCCATGCCGAATCAGTTGAAATCACCTTCGATCCCCGCCAGGTGACATTTGGCCAGCTGCTGCAGATTTTTTTCTCGGTGGCGCACGATCCGACCGAAATCAACCGCCAGGGACCGGATCGGGGCAGCCAGTACCGTACCGAGATTTTCGCCGCCAGTCCGGAACAGGAGGCCACGGCGCGCGCCTATATCGCCCAATTGGATGCCGCGCATATTTTCGCCGCACCCATCGCCACCAAGGTCGGGCCGTTGAAGGCCTTTTATGCGGCCGAGGATTATCACCAGGACTATCTGGTCCATAACCCGCAATCGGCCTACATCCAGATCAATGACTTGCCCAAGATCGCGGCCTTGAAGCGGGTCTGGCCAGGTTATTACCGAGACAAGCCCGTACTCCTGGCGTCAGAGTGAGCCAGGCTGGTTAGCCGGCCAAAAATCCTCGCGCTGCCACGGTTTTATGCCCATTACGGGCAGGTCACGTTCATCAAGTGGGCGAAAACGGGGCCGGGGTCACGGACGGGCGTTTCCTTTGCCCGGCTGATCTGGTAGGTCCTGCCCCGGCTTTTCGCCCCTTGCCGCCAACCGGCGGCTTTTGCGGGCAAAAGCGAAGAAATTAAAGCGAAACGGACCATGAAAATTGAACGTCTGATTATCGGCGGTGCCGCATTGCTGGTCGGCCTGCTCCTGGGCTGGATGGTGCGCGGAGTCGCGACCTACAACGTCCACCAGGCCTCGATCGCCACTTACGACGATTGGCGCGTGGCCTGTCCCGCCGCCGAAGCGACGGCCGAGAATGTCGCCGCGCATTGCGAGCTCAGCACCGATGTGGTGGACAAATCGCAAGGCACTCCCAACGCGGTGGCTCGCGCCACCATCACCACCGATAAGGATGGCAAGCAGTTGATCGGCTTTGTGCTGCCTTATGGCGTCGCGCTGGAAGCCGGCATGGGCCTCAAGATCGGCAAAGACCCGGTGAAGGTCTACCAATACCGGACCTGCAACACGATCGGCTGCATTGTGACCACGCAGTTCGACGACAAGCTGGCCGGCTCGCTCAACGCCACGGATGACGCGTCGGTGATGTTTGCCGGCCTGGATGGCAAGCCCGTTTCCGTGCCGATTTCGTTCAAGGGCTATCAGCGGTCCATGTCCAGCTGGAAAAGCCAGGAAGCACGCCGTGCCTCCTGGTTCTGGAGACTGTGGTCGTGATCGCCGTTTCGCGGAAAATCCTGGCGGCCGCCGTCGGCGGCCTGGCTTTGTTGTATGGGGCCGCGCAGGCGCAACAAGCCGCGCCGCCCAGCGCTCCGGCCACGCCTCCCGAAACCAAAACGTTCGGCGATTGGGACGTCCGTTGCTTTGCGGTGAAGAACGGCCATCCCTGCGACATGTTTCAGGAGATGGCCAATAAGGACAGCAGGCAGCGTATCCTGTCCTTCTCCTTGGCTTACGACCCCGCCCTGAACCAGCACTTGCTGCAGATCACGGTGCCGCTGGATATCTCGCTGCAAAAAGGCCTGACCATCTCAGCCGGCAGCTATACCTCGCCCGCCTTCAAATTCCGCATGTGCACGCGGGACGGATGTTTTGTCCAAACCTTGGCGGACAATGCGGTGGTCGAGCAGCTGGTCAAGGCCGGTCCCGAGGCCAAGGTCAATATCGTGGCGGAGAGCAATGCCAAGTCCTACGGCCTGCAATTTTCTCTCAAGGGCTTTGCGGCCGCCCATGACGACATGGTGGCCAAAGCCCGGGTCAAGGCCACGCCGGCTGAGGCTGCCAAGCCCTAACGAGGTTTTATGATGAAGAAGTCCATCCTGGTGGGCGCCGCTTTGGGCGTCCTGTTCCTGTCTGGAGCGGCCGGGGCACAACAAGCCGCCCCCAGTGCCGCGCCGGTCAAGCCCGACGTCAAGACCGTCGAGGACTGGATCGTGCGCTGTTTCCCGATTGAGAGCCCCAGCCCCTGCGACATGTTCCAGGAACAGGATGCGCGCGACACCCGTCAGCGCGTGCTCTCGATTTCCATCGCCTATGTTCCCAGCTTGGACCGTCATGCGCTGCAGGTTTCGGTGCCCTTGGATATTTCCATTCCAAAAGGCCTGACCCTCAAGTCGGACAGTTACACCTCGCCCGTCCTCAAATACCGCCGCTGCGACCGCAATGGCTGTTATGTGGAGCAGGCGGTGGACAATGCCGTGGTCGAAGGCCTGGCAAAGTCTCAAACCGGCGGAAAGATCAACATCGTGGCCGACAACGGCAAGGCCTTTGCCTTGGATTTCTCGTTGAAGGGATTTGCCGCGGCCCATGATGACATGGTTTCGCAGGCGCGCGCCAAGGCGAAGGCGGTCGAAAAGCAGCCGGACGCCGCGGCCCAGAAGCCGTAGAAGCGATCAGAGTTCGCGCTCAGCAATTCACGCGCTTGCCGGCTTGAAGACCATTGCCGCGCCGTTCATGCAATAGCGCAGTCCTGTGGGCTTCGGCCCGTCATCGAATACATGGCCGAGATGACCGCCGCAGCGGCGGCAATGCACTTCGGTGCGCTCCATGAACAGCGATCGGTCTTCCGAGGTCAGCACCGCATTGGGCAGGGGCCGGAAAAAGCTGGGCCATCCCGTGCCGCTGTCGAACTTGGTGTCGGAGGAATAGAGATCCAGCCCGCAGCCGGCACAGGCGAATACGCCCTTGCGATGCTCGTCATTCAGCGGCGAGGTGAAGGGCGTTTCGGTCGCCTGATGGCGCAGCACATTGTAAGCGGCCGGCGACAGCAGCTTTTTCCATTCCGCGTCGCTTTTGCTCACCTCAAAACCGAGTGCGGGACCGCTGCCCAGAAACGCGCTGCCCATCAAGCCAGCCAGGACATGACGCCGTTGCATCAAAGGCCTCCATCGATACGCATTATACGTCTTACCAGTTCGCGCTTAAGACCAAAAAAGTTACCGGAACCCCCACCGCCCGGCTCCGTTATCGCCTTAGACGAAAACCACTGGAGTTGAACATGGATAAGGACAGGATTGAAGGTTCCGCCAATCAGGCCAAGGGCGCCATCAAGCAGGGCGCCGGCAAGCTCACGGGCGACGCCAAGCTGCAAGCCGAGGGCGCGGCCGACAAGCTCAAGGGCAAGGCGCAGAATGCCATTGGCGGCCTCAAGGACACAATTCGGGACGCCGACAAGCACTAGGCGCCTGCCAAGAGGGAGGAATCCCTAGAACTATGAAACAGCCTGGTCCCCTTGGGGGCCGGGCTGTTTCATGTGATGTTCAAGCCTGCATTCGTTGAGAGAATTTCCAATGGTTCGTTTTCTCACCTGGCTCCGCGGCGTCCTGGTGTCCGTCCTGAACGGCTTGGCCAAAGCCGTGATGCTGGTGATTCTGGTCTTCGCGATCCTGCTGGTCATTTCGCTGGCGCGCGGCGACGGCCTGCCCGGCAATATGGTGCTGGCGCTGGACCTGCGCGAGCCGATCGACGACAGCGCCGCCGCTCCCACCAGCATCCTCACGCCCAAGCGCGTGACGGTGATGAATGTGGTGCTGGGCCTGGATGCGGCAGGGCGTGACGGCCGGGTGAAAGGCGTTGTCATGCGGCTGGGCAACGGCGCTTTGTCCACCGCCGAGGCCCAGGAGATCGGTGCCGCGATCCAACGCTTTCGCGCCAAGAACAAATTCGTCATCGCGCAAGCCACGGCCTTTTTCAGCGCCGGGCTGGGCGACTATCTTGCCGCCAGCGCCGCCAACGAGATTTGGATGCAGCCCAAAAGCCCGTTCTCGCCATCAGGCACCGGCGGCAGCGAACTCTTTCTGCGCGGCCTGTTCGACAAGATTCATGCCGAGCCCCAGATCGCCAAGCGCGCCGAATATAAAAGCGCGGCCGACACTTTCATGGAAAAGCAGATGTCGCCGGCCGACCGCGAGCAGCTCACCCGGTTGCTTAATTCGGTCTACGGCACCGCCGTGACGCAAATGGCGGAAAACCGGCACATCCCGCGCGCCGATGTCGTGGCCGCCCTGCAAGCCAGCCCGCAATTCGCGGAAGAAGCGCGCAGCCGCAAGCTGGTGGACCGCATCGGCTATGACGATGAGGCGCGCGCCGCCGCCACGGCGCGCGCCGGCAAGGGCGCAAAGTCAGTGAAATTCACCGAATATGTGAAAAATGCCATGAACGAGCTGAGCAAGGCCAATATCGCCATTGTGGAAGCGGCCGGCGAAATTCGCGACGGCACCGCCAAGACCTCCTGGATCAACGCTTCGTCCGGCATCGCGAGCGACGATCTGTCGGCGGCGATCGATCAGGCGGGCCGCGACAAGGGCATCAAGGCGATCGTTTTGAGAGTGGACTCGCCGGGCGGCTCCGTCACGGCGTCCGACCAGATCCTGCATGCGGTGAAGAAAGTGCAGCGCGCGGGCAAGCCGGTGGTGGTGAGCATGGGCGGTGTCGCGGCCTCGGGCGGCTATTACATCGCGATGAGCGCCAACAAGATCGTGGCGCAGCCCGGGACCATCACGGGCTCGATCGGCGTGCTCACCGGCAAGGTCAGTTTCGGCAAGAGCCTGGAGCTGGTCGGTGCCAAGGCTGAAAGTGTGGGCGTGGGCAAGAATACGTTGATGGATTCCCCACTGGAGCCTTTCACGGCGGAGCAGTGGCAGAACCTCAACCACCAGGCCGACGTGATCTATGACGACTTCACGGCGAAGGTCGCGGCCGGGCGTAAGATTCCGTTGGAAAAAGTGCGCGATGCCGCCAGGGGCCGTGTTTGGTCAGGCGAGGACGCCCGCGCCCAGGGCCTGGTGGACAGTTTGGGCGGTTTCTGGACGGCCGCCCAGACGGCCGCCGGGCTGGCTTCGGTCCCGGCCAACAGCATGACCTTCAGCATCTATCCCCGCCCGACCAGCCTGTTAGGCCGGCTGGGCGCCTATTCGGGCGGATTGGAGGGCAGCCTGGGGATGGCTGAGAGGGTCGAATCGCTGCTCAGCCTGCCGGCCCTGCAGGCGCTTTTGGGCCAGCTTGCATCGCTTCCGGACGGCAGTCCGGGCAGCACCGTTCAGCTGCGGGCGACACATCTGCCGCGGCCGTGACTCTGTAATCACAGGTTTGGCAATGAAACTGCTTGTTCGCGGCAAGTCTTGAACTATAATTTCCTGCGTGCGGGGGCACGAAGCTGGCTTGGGAGCACCATAATTGCGATTATGGTGCACTGCGGTTTCGGGGCACACCGAAACGACCAGACAGTTGGAGTTCCATCATTTCCCAGTCCCCAAAAGGCTCTCCTAAGCCAGTCGAGGATTTGAGCTTCGAAGTCGCCCTCAAGGAGCTTGAAGCCATCGTTGGCCGATTGGAGCAAGGTGAGGTGGATCTGGAAGATTCGATCGCTTTGTACGAACGCGGACAGGCGCTGAAGGCCCATTGTGAAAAAAAGTTGAAGTTGGCGGAAACCCGGCTGGAAAAGA
>Ga0105243_10004290_pt1 | contig 11290 bp, 6 predicted proteins | sample KBSM34metaG_FD_81525 | JGI IMG/M metagenome (GOLD analysis project Ga0105243, IMG submission 81525) | Miscanthus rhizosphere microbial communities from Kellogg Biological Station, Michigan, USA - KBS M3-4 metaG | ecosystem: Host-associated > Plants > Roots > Rhizosphere > Soil | place: Michigan...
CAACGCGAGCGACGGCACGCCGCTGACGCAGAACCAGGTCGCGCCCGGGGGATCGTTCCTCTACAAGTTCCGCGTCTCGCGCCCCGGCATCTACTGGTACCACCCGCACCACCACGCCTCCACGAACCAGGTCTTCAAGGGCCTGTACGGACCCATCGTCATCACCGACCCCAACGAGGCCGCGCTCCAGGCCTCGGGCGCCCTGCCCTCGGTTGGCCAGACGCTGACCCTCGCCCTCAGCGACATCACGGTGTGCAAGGAGCCGGGCTCGAACGACGCGCGGACGTTTCCCGCCTCCGCCCCCTGGATCGGGGGCGGATCACTGCCGGACCAGGGCACCCCGCCCGTGAGCCTCTGCGAAACGAGCGCCAAGGACGAGGACGGCATGTCGCGTGGCCCGTTCGCCGCCGGCGACATCCCCAACGTCCAGCGCAATTCGGGAGGCCGCGAGAACGAAGGTCAGACCGTCCTGACGAACGGAAAGAACGTCGGCGGACGAGCGGGGACGCCGTCCGCGCCGGGCGCGCTCGACGCCGGGGCCTCGACCTACGACGTCCACCCCGGTCAGGGGCTGCGCCTGCGCCTCGTCAACACCGCGATCATCCGCTTCTTCCGGCTGCGCCTCACTGACAACGCGGGAACGCAGATCCCCCTCGTACGCGTGGGCGGCCAGGGTGGCCTGCTCGACCAGGCGGTCGTGGAGGGCGGCGTCATCGCCGGCTTCGACACCAAGATCTCCTCGGGCGAGGTCCAGCTCGACCCCGGCGACCGCGTGGACGTCGTGGCCGCCATCCCCGCCAGCGCCACCGGCGTGCTCACGTTATGGACCGAGGACATGCAGCGGACGGGGATGGGGTTCGCGAACATCCCGACCGTGCCCGTCGCCCACTTCAACGTGACCGGCTCGCCCGTCGGCCCCTACACGATCGGCGCCATGACCCCGCTGCGGATGGCGACCGGAGACCTCGTGCCCGTCGTCGGCGCGCCCACGGGCACGCTGCTCGATCCGAGCACCTTCACGCCGGCCAAGGCGGGGCTGCCGTCCCAGGACATCAAGCTCAAGACCAATGGCGCCGAGCCCAGCATCGACGACATCGTGGGCTCCCACGATTTCCCCGGGGACTACACCGCGGTGCCCCATGAAGGCTCGACGCGATACGCCAAGCTCGGCGATCGCCTGGAGCTGACCGCCAACAACACGACGTCCGCGCACCATCCCTTCCACCTGCACGGCTTCTCGATCCAGCCCATCAGCCTGACCGACAACGACCCCGGCGACGCGGATGGGACCAAGCCGCCCTACGTGTGGCCCTACCGCGAGTTCCGCGACAACATCGACGTGCCCCCGAAATACAAGCTGACCTACCGCGTCCAGCTCGAGGACCGCGCGCTTCTGGACGGCGTCACGCCGGGCGGCGGGCTCGGCCGCTGGGTGTTCCACTGCCACATCTTCTTCCACGCCACCCTGGGCATGATCTCGGAGTTCGACGTGGTGGCGGCGAACGGCAACGAGCGCCCCTACGTCAACGCCGGCGCCGTCGGGGAAGAGGTCAACGAGGGTCAGGTGGCGACGATGATCGGGACGTCCGCCGACCCCGACGGCGACGCCGTGACGTACTCCGCGTCGCTGGGGACGGTGACGGACAACGGCGGCGGGAGCTGGACCTGGAACTACACGACGACGGACGGGCCGACGGAGAGCCAGTTCGTCTACGTGACCGCCACCGACGCCGGTGGCCGCAAGGACCAGGCCATCTTCGCCCTCAAGGTCGACAACCTCGCTCCCGTCGTCTCGATCGCCAGCCCGCCCAACGGCGGGATCGTCCAGCTCAACCAGCCGTTCACGCTGACCGCGCCCTTCACGGACGCGGGCACGGGGGACACGCATACGTGCTCGATCGCCTGGGGGGACAGCACGACTTCGCCCGGCGTCGTGACGGAGGCCGCCGGCTCCGGCACCTGCACCGCCACCCACGCCTACACGACGGCCGGCTTCAAGACGATCACGGCGACGGTGACGGACGACGACGGCGGGGCGGGTGCGGCCTTGTCGACGGTGGACGTCAACTCGCCGCCGGACTGCAACCCCGTCACGCCGAGCCCGAACACCCTCTGGCCGGCGAACCACAAGTTCGCGACCATCACCCTCTCGGGGGCGACCGACCCGGATGGCGACACGGTGACGCTGACCGTGAACGGGGTCACGCAGGACGAGCCCGTGAACGGGTTGGGTGACGGCGACACCGCGCCCGACGCCCGCCTCGTGGCTGGCCACTCCGAGCAGGTCGACGTGCGATCGGAGCGGGCCGGCAACGGCGACGGCCGCTTCTACCGGATCACGTTCGGCGGCGACGACGGCCGCGGCGGCACCTGTACGGCCACGAAGGACGTGACCGTCCGCCACAACCCGGGCCGGGCGCCCATCGACTCCGGAGGGGTGTTCAACTCGTTCTGAGCGGGCGCCGCCCGTATTCGTGATCGCATTCGCGCTGGCCCGAGCGGTCCGGTTATGCTCTCCGGGCCATGAGAGCCCTCGTCTATACCGGTCCGGGGCACGTCGAGATCCAGGACGTGGCCAAGCCCACGGTTGGATCCGGCGACGCGCTCCTCGAGATCCAGATGGCCGCCGTCTGCGGTTCCGACATCCATGGATTCCTGGGTCACAGCGAACGCCGGAAGCCTGGTCTCGTCCTGGGCCACGAGGCGGTCGCCACCATCGTCGAGGTCGATCCGGCGGTCAAGAGCTGGAAGCCCGGGCAGCGTGTGGTGGTGAACCCGCTCATCACCTGCGGGACCTGTGCCGCCTGTCTGGCCGGGCGGCAGAACCTCTGCCCGAGCTGGAAGGTCCTCGGCCTCGACCGTGTCCAGGGCACGTACGCGGAGTTCGTCGCCCTCCCCGCGTCGTGCCTCTATCCGCTCCCGGAAGGCCTGAGCGCGCCGGAGGCGGTGCTGAGCGAGCCCCTCGCCAACGTCGTCCATTACTTCCGGACCGCGATGAGCGAAGTCCCGGAATCGCTCACCATCCTCGGCGCCGGACCCATCGGGATCCTCACCCTCGCCCTGGCCAGGCTGCGGGGGATTCCGCGTGTCTGCATCGTGGACACGAACGAGGCGCGGCTCGGAGTAGCGAGCCAGCTCCGCGCGGACTCCATCGTGGTCAGCGGCAAGGAAGACCCCGTCGAAGCCGTGCGCCGCTGGAGCGACGGCGGCACCGAGGTCGTGGTCGAGACGGCCGGCATCTCCGCGACGCGCCGGCAGGCCGTGGGCTGCTGCCGTCGCGGCGGGCGGCTCGTGTTCGTGGGGCTGGGCGAGAACGAATCGCCGCTTCCCTGGATCGAGATGATCCGCGACGAGAAGAGCGTCTTCACGACCTTCGCCTATACGCCGCGCGACTTCCTGACCGCCCTCCGCATCGTCGAGTCGCGCCAGATCGACCTGCGCGCCTGGACGGAGATCCGTCCCCTGACGGACGGGCAGGCGGGGTTCGAGAAGATCGCCTACGCGCCGGGCTCGACGCTCAAGATGGTCTTCGAGGTCTGAGCGGCGGTCATCCCTTCCGCAGCGGCTCCACGACGACCGAGAAGTCCTCCTCGCCGTGGCCGCCGGCGATGGCCTGCCCGTAGCGCTCGAGCACGGGCCCCACGGTCGAGAGCGTCACCCCGTGACGCCGCCCCTCGCCGACGGCGTAGTTCATGTCCTTGGCCGCCAGCCGCAGCGAGAAATTCGGGGTGTAGTCGCGCGCGCTCATGCGCGCCGCCAGCGTCTTGACCAGCGGGCTTCCCGGAGCGCCGGTGGTGAGGACTTCGAGCGCCTTCGTCCGGTCGATCCCGCTCTTCTCGATGAGCGCCATCGCCTCGGCCAGGGACGCCGCCTGCACGCCGCAGAGGAAGTTGTTGACGAGCTTGAGCAGGGCGCCGGCGCCGGTGGCGCCGACGTGGACGATGGCCCGGCTCATCACGGCCAGGGCCGGACGTGCGATCTCGAGGGCGTCCGCGGACCCGCCGACCAGGAACGAAAGCTCGCCCGCGGCTGCTTGAGGCTTGCTCCCGGTCACCGGCGCGTCGAGCAACGGGCAGCCGGCGGCGGCGGCCGCGCGCGACAGCTCCTCGATCCAGGCCACGCTGACCGTGCTGCAATCGACGAGCACGGTGCCGCGAGCCGCGCCCGCCAGCGCCCCCTGCTCGCCGAGCCAGACGGCCCGCGCCGCCACGTCGTCGGACACCATGCTGAGGACGATGTCGGCCCGGGCGGCGGCCTCGCGCGGGGATGCCGCGACGTGGGCGCCTTCGTCCGCGAGGAGCGCGGCACGCTGGGGGTTGCGGTTGTAGACGGTGAGCGGGAAGCCCGCGCCGAGGAGGCGGCGGGCCATGCCCGTTCCCATCAATCCGAGGCCGATCAGGGCGACGCGTGGCTTCGACATCATTTCATTCCATCACTTCGAACTGCTCGAGCGCCCGCTCGTTGACGGTGAGGCCGAGGCCGGGCACGTTCTCGTCGAGGTCCACGAAGCCGTCCTTCGCGCGCGGCTCTCCCTCGAACACGTACCAGAAGAGCTCGTTCCCCACCTCGACGTCCACGATGGGGAAATATTCGGCCATGGGTGAGTTCAAGCTGGCCATGACGACGTGGTAGTTGTGCATCTGCCCCGCGTGCGGGATCACGGGTATCGAGTGGGCCTCGGCGAGGGCGGCGATCTTGCGCGCCTGGGTGAGCCCCCCGACGCGGTTCGTGTCGAACTGGATGTAGTCCACGGCGCGCGCTTCCAGGAGCTCGCGGAAGCCGTAGAGCGTGAACTCGTGTTCGCCTCCGGCGATGGGGACGCGCCCGCAGGCCTTGAGCTCCGCGTAGCCGTGAATGTCGTCGGGAATGACCGCCTCCTCGAGCCAGCGCAGGTGGAACGGCTCGAGCAGGGGGAGCATGCGCTTCGCGTAGTCGAGCGTCCAGCCCATGTAGGCGTCGGCCATGACGTCGATTCCGTCCCCGACGGTCTCGCGTACCGTGCGCACGAGCTCCACGTTGCGCTGCATGCCCTCCGCCCCGTCCACCGGCCCCCAGCCGAAGCGGAGCTTCATGGCCTTGTAGCCTTCGTCCTTGTAGCGCTTCGCCTCCGCCGCCAGCTCGGGGAGGGGCGTGCTGTACAGGCGGCTCGCGTAGACGGGGATGCGGGGCTTGGTGCGCCCGCCGAGGAGCCGATAGACGGGCTGGCGCGCCGCCTTGCCCATGAGGTCCCAGAGGGCGATGTCCACCGCGCTGATCGCGACCATGCCGATGCCCTTGCGGCCGAAGGCCATCGTCTTCCGGTACATGTGCTGCCAGAGCTGCTCGACGTCCCAGGGATCGGCGCCGAGGAGGAGGGGCTTGAGGTAGAGGTCGATGACCTGCTTGGTGATGGGCGGGCTGAGGGCGGCGTTGCCGACCCCGACGAGGCCGTCGTCGGTGACGATCTCGACGATGAGCCAGCCGTGGAACGTGAACGTGCCCATGGAAGCCTCGGGCCGCGCGAGGAGGTCCATCGGGTTGGTGCAGAAGTGCGGGGGCAGGGGCGTCGTCTTCCCGCGCCAGCGCGCGACCCGCGTGCGGACCTCTTTGATTTTCACCCTATCTCACCTTCCATTCCTGGATGCCGGACGACCACTGCGGGGGCAACGTCACTTCGAGGCGGAGGGCCGTGGTCGTGACGGGCGCGAACGCGACCTTGTTGTAGGCGTCCTTCTCGGCGCCATACGCACCTCTCGCCTCCACCGGCTTCCATTCTTCGCCGTCCTTGTAGAGGACGCGCCAGGAGGCGGGCAGGCGGCATTCGCCGCTGCCGGTGTCGTCGAGCCAGTACACCTCGACCTCCGAGACCGACGCGGGCGCGGCGAACTCGTAGGCCACCCACTCCGTCGTTCCCTTCTCGGGCCACCAGTGGAAGAACCCGCCCGTGCCGTCGCGGGACGAGCGCGGCTCGTTCTGGTCGTTGACCGCGCTCGGGTTGTGGCCGGCCTTGGACGTGGTGACCTTGGCCTGCGAGGCCAGCGTGGGCAGCGGCTGCGGCCGCGCGCTGGTGGGGCGGTCGGGGATCCAGACGACCATCTCCCCGGGACCGCGGTTGGCCCAGGCGTAATAGGGAATGGCGGTGAAGGCCTGTTCATGTTGCTCGACGGCGCCGCTGGCGTTGTACGCGAGCGAGGTCGAACGTCCGGTGATGACCTGGACCCCTCCGAGCAGATCCGGCCGGAATTCCGAGGTCAGTTTCGCGTTGTCCGCCACCAGCAGGTTCCGGACGTGCCCGCCCGGGTTGTCCGGCCATTCCGCGGCGTAGACGAGGGGTCCTCGCTGCAGCGCCACGCGGCCCTGATCGGCCTCGACGGCGGGCTTGGCCATCACGCGCCGGATGGGCATGGGCAGCGACAGCTCGACCACGTCGCCGGCCTTCCATGACCGGTCGATCTGCGCGTAGCCCTTCTCCGGAGCCACGGGGACGGACTGGCCGTTCACCTTGAGCGTCACGGGGTCGGACGAGGCGTCGGCGAACCGGTAGAGGTCGCCGGGCAACGCTTCTCCGCGTGCCCAGCCGGGGACGCGCACGTTCATCGCGAACCGCCCGGGCTTGTCGGGGTGCACGGTGATCTTCACGGCGCCGTCCCAGGGATAGCGGGTCTCCTGGACCAGCGAGACCGTGCGGCCGCCGTCCATCTTCACATCGCCCTTGCTGGCCACGAAGAGGTTGACGTACAGCGCGTCCCCTTGCTGCGCGTAGACGTAGCCGGGGACGGAAGCCAGGAAGCGCGTCATGTTCCCGGGACAGCAGGCGACCCCGAACCAGGGGCTGCGCTGATGCTGGCCCGCCGATTCGAGCGGGTTTGGATAGAAGTACGACTTGCCGTCGAGGGAGACGCCGGAGAGGAGGCCGTTGTAGAGGATCCGCTCCATGACGTCGATGTAGCGGCCCTCGCCATGGAGCAGGAACAGGCGGTGGTTCCAGAAGTCGTTGCCGATGGCGGCGCAGGTCTCGTTGTACGCGCTCATGTTGGGCAGCTCGTAGGCGAGCCCGAAGGCCTCGCCCGAGCTGGTGGCGCCGATACCGCCCGTGAGGTAGATCTTCTTGCCGACGACGTCGTCCCAGATCCGGTCCAGGGCCTTCACGTAGGCTTCGTCGCCGGTGAGGGCGGCGACGTCGGCCACCCCCGAGTACAGATAGGTCGCGCGCACGGCGTGGCCGACCGCCTCCGTCTGATCCACCACCTTCACCTGTGACTGGTTGTACTTCCGGCCCGCGCCCGGCGTGCCGTCCGGCCCGCGCTGGTCGATGAGGAAGCGCGCCAGGTTCAGGTAACGCATGTCACCGGTCACGCGGTACAGCTTGACCAGCCCCATCTCGGTGATCTCGTGCTCCGGACAGATCGACTGCTTGCCCGGCCCGAACGTCCGGTCCAGGAGCTCCGCGGTCTTGAGGGCGATGTCGAGCAGGGTCCGCTTGCCGGTGGCCTGGTAGTGCGCGACCGCCGCCTCGTACAGGTGACCCAGGTCGTACAGCTCGTGGCTGTCCTCCTTCTCCAGCTCCCAGCGCTTCGTCCCCGCCCAGCGGTGAGGGTGCTCGGGGTCGATCGTCCGCGTGGTGTAGAGGTAGCCGTCCTTCTCCTGCGCGGCCGCGATCTTGGCGATGAGGGAGTCGAGGTACGCCTCGAGCTTGGGGTCCTTCTGGACGCTCAGCGTATAAGCCGCGCCCTCGATGACCTTGTACAGGTCGGTGTCGTCGAAGGGATAGCCGGGAGGCGTCTTGTCCTTCAGCTGCTCGCCGCGAAGCGCCGCCGCCGCGCGCTCGAAGTTGTAGACGCGCTTGGTCTCCTCGCACTTCTCGAAGGCGAAGGGGATGCTGACCTTCCGATTGGTCTCGATGCGCGGCAGCCAGAAGGCGTCCGTGAAGTGCACGGCGGTGAACGGCACCGGCTTCACCGGGTAGTCGCGGACGGCACCGGTGGCCGCAGGTGCCGCCAGCGCCAGCGCCGGCGTCGCGAGCGTCGCCGCGACGGCCATCCAGACTCGAGCGTGTGCCATTGTGGCCCTCATCGGACGGCCCCGGGCTGCGGAATCGTCCAGCGATAGATGGTCTTGGGCGGATTGCCCACCTGCTCGGTGCGCTCCGCTTCCCAGTTGCCCATGTCGAACCGCAACGACACCACGCGGCTGCCGGGGCGCAGCTCGCGCAGGAGCTTCGGTTTGAGGCGCAGGTTCGTCGGTCGCAACAGGTAGAGGGTGACGACGGTGGCGTCCTGGAGCGGTACCTCGAAGAGATCGCCTTCCACGAAACGGATCAGGCCGGCGACTCCCGCTTTCTCCGCAACCTCGCGCGCCCACTTGAGGCGCGCGGGATCGAGCTCGACGCACACCCCGCGCACGCCCAGGCGCCGGACGGCGGCGATCACGATGCGTCCGTCGCCGCAGCCGAGGTCGTAGACGACGTCACCCGGGTGAAGCTCGGCGAGCTGCAGCATGCGCTCGACGATCTCGGGCGGGGTTTCTTCGTAGGGGGCGTCTGGAAGCTGCGCGGTCAGGGCGCCGGCGGCCAGGATGAACGGCAAGATGAAAGGGATCATGCTCTTGCTTCGGCCAGCGCCTGGATGCGCGGAATGGCCAGACAGATCGTAGCGAAAGCCACGACGTGAAGCGATCCCGCGATCGCGAAGACGACGCCGTAGCCATGACCGTGGTCCAGGAGATAGCCGACGAGCTGTCCGAAGACCACGCCACCCATCGCGCCGCCGAAGCCGACGAGGCCGGCCACCGCCCCGACCGTGGCCTTCGGGAAGATGTCGGTGGGCAGGATCATGACCAGCGTCGACCAGGACTGCTGGCCGAAATAGGCCAGGCTGAACAGCGCGATGGCCCAGGCCACGGGGACGCTGGGGACGAATAGGACCGTCGGCATGACCAGCGCGCTCGCGCCCAGGGCGAGCTTGCGCGCGCGGTCCAGAGGCAGGTTCCTCTGCAGCAGCGCGCTCGAGAACCAGCCGCCGACGAGACACCCGAGGCCGGCCGCGGCGGGCGGGATCCACGCGAAGGTCCCGACCGTCTTGATGTCGAAGCCGCGCGCGTCGTAGAGGTACTTCGGCAGCCAGAACAGGTAGAAGTACCAGGCGGCGTCGCTGAGGAACTTCGCGGTGACGAGGCCCCAGGTCTGCCGGAAGCGCAGGAGCTCGAGCCAGCCGAGCTCCGCGGCCGCCGCCGGTGCCGCCTGGACGACGGACTGGATCTGCGCACGTTCCTCCGCTCCCAGCTGCGGATGCTGCTCGGGAGGAAAATACGTCCGCCACCACCAGAACGTCCAGAGAAGGCCGATCGCGCCCGTGATGACGAAGATCGAGCGCCAGCTCGCGAACGCCAGCACGGACGCGATGAGCGGCGGCGCCACCACCATGCCGAGGGCCGTCCCCGCGTTCATGATGCCCATGGCCGTCGAGCGTTCCTTGACCGGGAACCACTCCGCGACCACGCGCGTGGCCGCGGGAAATCCTCCGCCTTCCCCGGCGCCCAGGAGGAGCCGGCAGGCGGCGAGCATGGCGAAGCTCGTGGCCAGGCTGTGGGCGGCGCAGGCCAGCGACCAGAACAGCATGATGATCGCGAAGCCGCGGCGCGTGCCCAGCGCGTCGAGCATCCGGCCGCCCGCCGCGTACATGAACGCGTAGGTGACGAGGAACGCCGTCTGCAGCAGCGAGAACTGCTGGTTGGTGACGGGAATGTCGCGCTCGATGGCCTTGATGGCCACGGGCAGCGTTTGCCGGTCGAGATAGCTGATGGCGATGGCGACGCTGACGAGGACGGCGATGCGCCAGCGCAGCGTGGGCCGGGCCTCGGGGAGCGGCGCGACGAGGGGAGCCGCGCTCACCACTCCAGCACGACGAGCGACACGGCCTGGCGGGGGAGCGCGATGGGGAGCGTGGCCTGGCCGCCCTCGACGCGCACCGTGGCCGGTCCCTCCATCGGCGCGAGCTTGCCCGCGGCTTCGAGCTCGGCGTATTGCTTCTCGTCGGGCGCGATGGGCGAGCCCATGCGCTTCCAGGCCGCGAACGAGTTGCTGTGGGTCTCGTCGATGCGGTACTGGCTGAGGCGCGCCTCGCCGCTCGCGAGGGGCAGGCCGGTCACGGTCAGGGCCACGGCGGCGTCCGGTCCCGGAAGGTCGTCGTCGTGATAGTGCCAGGCCATGACGGTGAGCTTCTTGCCTTCGAGGCTGGCCAGCGCCGAGACGTCGGGCTGGCCGCGCACGCCGTCCTTCATGATCGCCTCGACCCCGGCGTCGCCGCTGCTCTGGACGGCCACGCGTTTTCCGCCCATCTTGCCGAACATGCGGAAGACGTTCAGGACGGGCAGGTCGAGACCGTTGCTGGCCAATGCGCGGAAACCGGCGAAATACGGCTGGTCCTCGAACTCGAAGGCCCACGTGAGCGCGCCTTCCAGGTTGACGCCGTGCTTGGCGGCGAGGTCGTGCTTGCGCGCGAAGCTGGCGGCGGTGTAGCTCGAATACATGGTGCCGTTGCGGTAGCCGAGCTGGGGCCCCTGGCAGGCGGCGCAGCCTTCGGGGTCGGACTCGCCGATGACGATCGGCTTCGTCTTCAGCTCGGGGAAAGACGTGATGACGGCCATGGCCTCGTCGATCGTCCGAAGCTGGTTGGCGATCCCCATTTGCACGTGGCCTTCCACGAACTTCGGCGCCCCCTTGGCATGGAACGAGAGGAAGTCGATGGGAGTCCCCGTCTTGCCCGTGGCGAAGTTGGTCCCGCGCAGACAGTGCTCCAGGAAGCCGCCCAGGAACTTCCCGCCCGCGCCGCCCGCCGTATCCGGGCCGCCGACGCGGGCCGTGGGGAGGGCGCGGCGCACCGCATCCACCGCGTAATCGTGAAGCTTGTTGAATTCCTCGGGCGTGGACTGCCAATACGCGATGTTGGGCTCGTTCCAGACCTCCCAGTACCAGCGCTCCACCTCCGCGGCCCCGTACCGTTCGACGTTGTGCTTCACCCACTGGTAGACGAGCTCGCCCCACTTCGTGTAGTCCTTCGGCGGATGCGCCCAGCCCGTGTAGACCTTGTTGTAGGGAAGGCCGGGGCGCCATTCGTGCTGGTAGGGGTCCGGCTTCACGGAAAGGGCCTGGGGCATGAACCCGATCTGCGCGTACGGCTTGAGCCCGCGTTCCTTGTAGGTGTCGAAGATGCGGTCGACGATGCGCCAGTCGTAGACGGGCTTCCCCTGAGCGTCTTCGGTGTAGGCGTTCGTGCTGCCCCACTTGAGCGCGGGCGTGCCGTCTCCGGTGGTG
>Ga0105243_10004295_pt1 | contig 11281 bp, 10 predicted proteins | sample KBSM34metaG_FD_81525 | JGI IMG/M metagenome (GOLD analysis project Ga0105243, IMG submission 81525) | Miscanthus rhizosphere microbial communities from Kellogg Biological Station, Michigan, USA - KBS M3-4 metaG | ecosystem: Host-associated > Plants > Roots > Rhizosphere > Soil | place...
CGCATCGAGGAGGCGGACCGCGCCGCCGCCCCTGCCGTCGTGGTGGTCAACGAGTCCTTCGTCCGAGGCTACTTCCCCGGCGGGAACGCCCTGGGCAAGCGGCTCCGCCTGGTCTCGCCGCAGACCGAGTGGGCCACCATCGTCGGCGTGGTCGGCGACGTTCGTGAGTTCGGCCTCGACCAGCCGTCCACGGCGGTCATGTACTTTCCCGCCGACCAGCAGCCCTCGGACACCATGACCTACGTCGTTCGATCGGCCGCGCCCTTCGCCGAGACCAGCCGTCGGGTCGCATCCGCGCTGGGGTCGGTCGACGCCGGGGTGCCGGTCTTTGCGCTCCGGCCCTACGAGTCGCTGCTCTCCGCCTCGGTCGCCGAGCGCCGCTTCTCGCTCGTCCTGGTCGCCACCTTCGCCTTCCTCGCGCTGGTGCTGGCCGCGGTCGGTCTCTACGGCGTCGTCGCCTACTCCGTGCGGCAGCGCACGAAGGAGATCGGCGTGCGCATGGCGATCGGTGCGGATGCAGGACGCATCGCCCGGCTGGTCGCCAGCGAGAGCGTGCGCATGGTGGGCTTCGGGCTGGTGGCCGGGCTGCTCGGTGCGCTCGCCACGGCGAGGCTCCTCTCCGGGTTCCTCTACGGTGTCCAGCCCGCGGATCCGGCGGCGATCCTCGCGGCAGCGCTGGTGCTGGCGGCCGCTGCCGTGCTGGCCACGCTGCTCCCGGTGCGGCGGGCCACCCGGGTCGACCCGGTCATCGCGCTCGCGGCGGAGTAGGCGCGCGCTCAGCTCCGCGCGGGCAGGCGCTCCAGCTCCTCGAACCAGGAGGCGTACAGCTCCACGCCCCGGCGGGCCTGGGTCCAGTCGAAGAACTCGTTGGGGGCGTGGTAGCCGTGCTCGGGGAGGCTCAAGCCCATCAGCAGCACGGGGGCGTGCAGCGCCTCGGCCATGATGGCCACCGCCGGGATGGAGCCGCCGCCACGGGTGAGCGCGAGCCCCTTGCCCAGCACCCGCTCCGCGGCCCGGTCCATCGCCTTGCACTCCGGAGCGTCCACCGAGGTCACGAACGCCGGGGCCGACCCGAGCGGCACCACCTCCACCATCGGGTCCACCTCGGCCACGAACCGGCGGATGGACTCGATGACCCGCGCCGGTGACTGGCCGGGGACGAGGCGCAGGCTCACCTTCGCCTCGGCGGAGGCAGGCACGATGCTCTTGATGCCCGGCCCCTGGTAGCCGCCGGAGATGCCGTGGATCTCGAAGGTGGGCTGGGTCCACAGCCGGCGAAGCAGCTCTCGCGGAGTCTCGGCCATCAGCCGCCGGAATCCGTAGGTGCTCCTGAACCGCTCCACGTCGAACCCGCTCCGCACGTACAGGTCCATCTCCGCGTCGCTCACCGGCTTCACGTCGTCGAGGACGCCGGGCACGAGGATGCGCCCGGTCTTCGCGTCGAAGCAGGCCGCCAGCACGCGAGCCAGCCCCGCCAGCGGGTTGGGCGCCCCGCCGCCGACCACGCCGGAGTGCGCGTCGACGTCCGCAGTGCGCAGCTTGAGGACGAGCCCCAGGAAGCCGCGCAGACCCACGTCCATCGACGGCTGCTCGGCGGAGACCCAGAGGGTGTCGGAGACCAGGACCGCGCGCACCTCCCCGAGCGACGGCCGGTGCTCGCGCATCATCTCCGCGAAGTGGGGGCTCCCCACCTCCTCCTCGAACTCCCAGAGCAGCTGGAAGCAGGTGGGGGAACCGCGGCGGACGGAGTGGGCGATCGCCAGGAGACAGGTCAGCGCCGGCCCCTTGTCGTCGGTGGTGCCGCGCCCGAGGTAGCGCTCCCCCTCGATCCGCATCCGGAACGGCTCGCCCTTCCACTCCGGCTCGTCGGCCGGCTGAACGTCGAGGTGATTGTAGACGAGCACCGAGGGGCGGCCCGGATCGCCGAAACGCGCGTGCACGTACGGCTTCCCGCCCACGCGGAGGAGCGTGGCCGTCCCGCCGAAGTGACGGACCAGCGCGAGGGCGGCCTCGGCGCAGGCCTCCGTCTCCGGTCCCCGTGTGGGGTCCACGCTGACCGTCGGCAGCTCCACCAGCGTGCGGAGGTGCTCCTCGAAGAAGGCCCGGTGGCCTTCGGCCCAGGCACGAGCGTCGTGGTTCACGGTCGAAGTGCCTCCACCAGCGCGGCGGTGAATGCCCGGCCCACGGACCCTTCCGGGTCGAGATCCGGGTCGTAGATGGTGAACTCGACCCCGATCGCCAGGGGGGAGGCAAGCAGAGGACGGAGCAATCCCACCAGCGCCTCGTACGACAGTCCGCCCGGCACGCGCGAGTCCACGGCCGGCATGAGCGTGTCGTCGAGGACGTCTGCGTCCACGTGGACCCAGAAGCCGGGGAGCGGTGCGAGCCGCTCCAGGACCTGCCCGGCGACGGCCGAGGGGCCCTGCCGCTCGATCTCCGAGAGGTCGAGCACCGAGATGCCCGAGGCGCGGAGCTCCGGGTCCTCCTCCCGCAGACCGAGGTGCACCACCGAGCGTGCGTCGACCAGGGGCCCGTCGGGCGCAAGCGCGGAGAGGAGGGGCGGCCCCTCGCCCACCGCGAGCGCCAGATCCATCCCGGCCGCGCCGTGGGTGCCGGATCGCTCCGGGGTGTTGAAGTCCGAGTGGCCGTCGAGGAAGACCAGACCCAGTCCCTCGAGGCCTCGGCGCGCCCCGAGCAGGTTGCCGAGGAGGATGCTGCAGTCGCCGCCGAGCACCACCGCCAGCTCCCGCCGGAGGACGATGGTCTCCACGACGTCGGCCAGCGTCCGGGAGTGAGCGACGATGGCCTCGGCGTTGCGGATGCCGCAGGGATGGACCTCGGTGCCGTACGGCGGCGCCTCGACCCGGCCGGCGTCGCGCGCGCCGAGGCGGGCCCGCAGCCCGTTCCAGCGGAGCACGTCTGGCATCCGGCGCGTCCCGGGTTCCCGTCCGGGAGCGGGCGGGGCCAGACCCAGGTTGGACGGGGCGTCGAGCACCGCGCGTTGTAACCTTCTCATCGACATTGAAAGGTTGTAAGACGGATCCGTTTCCTTGCACCAGTCAAGGGCTGTTAAAAGGTTAGATTCCGGCCATGCTCCTCCCCGGCACTCATCGCTTCCGGCTGACTGGCGGGCACCCGGTGCTGGACTTCCTCAACAGCATGGGAGGCCACCGGCTGACCGAGCCGCGCGAGGACCTCGCCACGCCCGAGGACCTCGTCTCCTGGGGGCTCCAGGCGGGGTGGCTGGACGCCGACCGGGCGCATCCGATGCTGGTGGAGATCCAGCTCCGGCCGGCCGAGGCGCGGGCGGCGCTGGCGCGCGTCCGGGCGTTCCGCGAGGCTCTTTTTCGAGTGTTCCTGGCGGTTTCCGAGGACGCGCAGCCGGCGCCCGAGCCCCTGGAGGTGTTCGAGCGAGAGGTCCGGCGCGCCTGGTCCGAGCGCCGGCTGGTGCGGACGCCGGAGCGCGACTACCGCTGGGCCTCGCCCGAGTCGGCCCGTCTCGACGCGTTCATCCCGGGGCTCGCGCTGGCCGCCTCGGAGCTCCTCACCGGGCCCGATCTGCGGCGGATCCGCATCTGCGAGGCGACGGCGCTGGACGGCTGTGGCTGGCTCTTTCTCGACACCAGCAAGAACGGAACTCGCCGCTGGTGCGAGATGGCGACCTGCGGCAACAAGTACAAGGCGCGCCGGCACTACGCGCGGGTTCGCGAAGCCCGGACCGCCGGTCGGCAGTAGCGCGACTGTCGTGACGGGAGCGCTCGCCCGGGAGGCTCTTGCCCTCGAGGCGAGGGCGGCGTACTTGCTCCCGCGCCCGGGGCGCAGTTGCCGCCCCGAACTCCACGCCAGAGAGGTCGAACGACACATGGCCGTTCCTGCCAAGAAGCTCGCGTCGCTGAAGAAGCCTTCCGCCCCCGTCCCCTGCGACGTGAAGAACCTCGCGCTGGCCGAGAAGGGCCGGGGCCGCATCGAGTGGTCCGGCCGTTCCATGCCGGTGGTCCACCAGATCCGCGACCGGTTCGCGAAGCAGAAGCCGCTGAAGGGCATGCGGATGGCGGCGTGCCTGCACGTCACCGCGGAGACCGCGAACCTCGCGATCGCGCTGAAGGCCGGCGGAGCGGATCTCGTGCTCTGCGCCAGCAACCCGCTCTCCACCCAGGACGACGTGGCCGCGGCGCTGGTGGTGGACCACGGGATCAGCGTCTTCGCCATCAAGGGTGAGGACAACAAGACCTACTACCGGCACATCACCCAGGCCATCGAGCACCGGCCGAACCTCACCATGGACGACGGCGCGGACGTCGTCGGCGTGCTGCACAGCGAGCGCAGGGATCTCCTGTCCCACGTGATCGGTGGGACCGAGGAGACCACGACCGGTGTCATCCGCCTCCGGGCGATGGCTCGCGAGGGAGTTCTCGGCTACCCGATCGTGGCGGTGAACGACGCGCTCACCAAGCACATGTTCGACAACCGCTACGGGACCGGTCAGTCGACCATCGACGGGATGATCCGGGCCACCAACCGCCTGGTGGCGGGGAGTGTCTTCGTGGTCGCTGGTTACGGCTGGTGCGGCCGTGGCCTGGCGCTCCGTGCGAAGGGCCTGGGCGCGGACGTGGTGGTCACCGAGATCGATCCCCACAAGGCGCTCGAGGCGGTGATGGACGGCTACCGGGTGATGCCGATGAAGGACGCCGCGAAGATCGGCGACTTCTTCTGCACCGTGACCGGCAACGTCAACGTCATCCGGCGCGAGCACTTCGAGTCGATGAAGGACGGCGCCATCGTCGCCAACAGCGGCCACTTCAACGTGGAGCTCGACCTCGAGAACCTGGGGAAGATCGCGAAGGACCGGAGCACCGTCCGCGAGTTCGTTGAGCAGTACACGCTGAAGAACGGCAACCGGGTCATCGTCCTGGGCGAGGGCCGGCTGGTGAACCTGGCCGCGGCCGAGGGTCACCCCTCCAGCGTGATGGACATGTCCTTCGCCAACCAGGCGCTGTGCAGCGAGTGGATGGTGAAGAACCACCGGACGCTGGAGAAGCGCGTCTACACGGTGCCGGAGAAGATCGACAAGGAGATCGCCCGGCTCAAGCTGAAGGCGATGGGCGTGAAGATCGACGTCCTCACCGACGAGCAGGACACGTACCTCAACAGCTGGAACCAGGGCACCTGAGCCCGGCGGTCCCCCGGACCGCTCAGCGTCCGGGAGCCTTTCCCACCTGGCGGAAGGCCTCCCGGACCAGCGTGCCCCAGAAGCCCGGGATCTCCTCGGCGCCTTCCTGGATGCGCTTGCCGTTCTGCAGGTCGCGCTCGAACGCCGAGGCGAGCTCGGCGGTGGCCCGCTCGTCCTCGACCGCGAGCGAGCCTTCCTCGAGCAGGTTGAGCGAGAGCGGGTCGAGGTTCATCGACCCCACGATGGCCAGCCGGTCGTCCACCAGAGCCGTCTTCGAGTGCATCATCGAGGGCTGGTACTCCCAGATCTTGATGCCCGCGGCGAGCAGCCGCCGGTAGAACGAGCGCTGGCCCTCGCGCATCGACGGCTGATCGTGGATCGGTCCCGGGACGAGCAGCCGCACGTCGACGCCAGCGCGGCTCCGTGACTCGAGCTCTGCGACGATGTCCTCGCTCGGCGTGAAGTAGGCGTTGGAGATCCACAGCCGCTTCCGGGCGGAGAGGAACGTCAGCTGCGTCATCCGGTCTGCGGGGGTGGCTCCGACGCTGGCGCTGCTGGAGACGAACGCGGTGCGCGCCTCGCCGGCAGGCTGCTGCGCGGCGGTGACCTCCTTCTCGGGAAGGAGCTGTCCCTGCGACTCGAGCCAGTGCTGCGCGAAGGACAGCTGGAGCTGGCGCGTCCCGGGGCCCTCCACCCGGATCGAGGTGTCGCGCCAGCTGCGCTCGTGCACCCCGTCGCCGAGCCACTCGTCGGAGATGCCGAATCCCCCGGTGAACGCCACCCGCCCGTCCACGACGAAGATCTTCCGGTGGTTCCGGGCGAGCGAAGGGCCCACCGCGTGGTCTCCGAGAGGCCGGAAGACGTGAACGTCGCAGCGCGCCTGCCGCAGCCGGGGCATGACCTCTCGCTGGAACGCCGGCGTGCTTCCCACCGGGTCGACCACGATCCTGCAGGCCACGCCGGGAGCCCGCCCGGCGAGCGCTTCGACGATCCGGTCGGAGGCCTTTCCCGGACGCCAGATGTAGAGCACCACGTCCACGCTGGTCCGGGCACGGCCGACCTCCTCCACCAGCGCGTCGAAGATCTCTCCGTTCCACACCCAGCGGACCGCGTTGCCCTCGACGAAGGGCGTGCCGAGCAGCTGGTAGAAGGCGTTCCGGTAGCCGGGGCCGGGCGGCGGGATGTCGCCGGCGAGCTTCAGCGGCGAGCGGTCCGCGTCCCCCCGGCACGCTCCGAGCAGGCACAGCAGGAGGACCGTGAACACCGGGCGCGCACGCATCGAGGGTCGGCGACTCAGCGGAGGGACAGGAGTCTTGCCAGCTCCGCCAGCCGTCCGAGCAAGGTGCGCAGCGCCTCCGGGTCCGTCAGGAGTCCGGGCACCTCGACCTGGGCGGTGTGTCCAGAGACGTGCACTCCGCCTGCGAGAAGCTCGGGGAGCAGCTCACGGCGCCGGTGCGCGTCGAGCCACCGCGCGAGCGTCTCCGGCGTCCTTGCCGAACCATGGAGCACGCCGCCCGGAGCCGACAGCGCGAGGCCCTCGGGGACGACTCCCTCGTAGCCTGCCGCCACGCGGGTCCGGAGCGGTCCCAGGCCCAGCCGCCGCTCCGCCGAGATCTCGAGGCGCAGCAGGCGGTACTTCCCGCGGATGGCGCGCCCCCCCGGGTCGAATCCGAGCATGAAGTCCCGGGCGAGCGCATCCCAGGCGAGGATGCGCCGTGCGTCGTCCCGTCGGAGCCGCCAGCAGAGCAGGGCCGTGACGACCACCAGGATTCCGAGGGCCAGCCAGCGGAGCACGCCGGCCGCTCTATCACCTCGGCCGAGCTTCCCCGGCCAGCGCGCGAGGTCGCCGAGGTCAGGCTGGAGACGGCGTGGCCGCCCGGGCGCACGCCGTCTCCGGATCCTCTTGCGACGCTACGGGCAGGTGAAGCCGGTCACTGCCAGACTGACGTCGCGAACGTTGCCCGTGTCGATGAAGGCGTTGTCCGACACGTTCAACACCCAGGTTCCCGTTCGCGATCTCGCCGCTGAAGGCGGAGAGCGGCTGGCCGGCCTGAAGGTCCCGGTCCATGGGGCGTCCGCGATGGCGATGTTCTGGATCGAGCTCGACGCCGAATCGGAGAGGACGGTCTGGCAGAAGTTGTTTCCGCCGCGCGAGTCGAGGGCGTGACTCGCCCTTCGTTGCTCCGGCAAACACCGGAGCTCAAGGGACGAGCTTCAGGTAGTTCTCGTACCGGGTCTGGATCTCGGAGACGTACCGCACGGGCTCGGTCCCCCGCACGTACCCGTGGCGCGCCCTGGCGTAGTACGCCGGCTGCTGGAGCAGCAGCATCGCCCGCTCGACGTTCTTGAACCACTTGTCCGGGTCCAGCGCCTTCGCCCGGGCCAGCTGCCGCGCGTCCAGCAGATGCCCCCACCCGCAGTTGTAAGCCGCGAGGGCGAAGCGCATTCGCTGCTGCACCGGCAAGGTGGTCTCCAGCCGGTCGGCGAGGCGCGCCAGGTGCTTGATGCCGGCGTGCGCCCCCTCCTCGGGAACCTCGGGACGGCTGAAGCCCAGCTCCTTCGCGGTGCGCGGGAGCACCTGGAACAGGCCGACAGCCCCGGCGAGGCTTCGCGCCTGCGGTTCGAACCGGCTCTCCTGGTACGCCTGCGCGGCGAGCAGTCGCCAGTCGAAGCCGTAGAGCTGCGCATACTTGCGGAACAGCGGATCGAAGGACGAGAGGCCCTGGAGTGTGCCCGCGTCCTGAGAACGCAACTCGGTGGCGATACGGGCGTCCTCGAAGTAGCGCCGCCACGCCATGTTGTACTCGAGGCCCTTGAAGGTCTGCCGGACGAAGCGGTCGAGCGCCGCCTTCAGCTCGCGGTCCTTCGGCCGGACGGCGAAGGCGAGCTGCTTCTTCTCTCCCGGCTCGAGCGGAAAGGCCGCGACCACGTCGCTCCGCCACACGCGCTCGGCCTGGAAGATGTGCGAGTCCGCGACGGTGAGGTCCACCTCGCCCGCGGCCACCTCGGCGATGAGCTGCTCGGTCTCCTCGTCGGCGCGGGCGAGCTCGATGGTGAGTGGAATCCCCCTGGCCCGGAGCCTCTCCAGCGTGGCCTGGTAGCTCGAGCCGGGGCGGACCCGGATGCGGCGTCCGCGCAGGTCGGCGAGCGAGCCGAGCGGCGGCTCCGAGGCGCGCTGGATGACGAGCTCCTGGACCTCGAGGTACGGAACGCTGAACGCCACCTGCCTCCCACGCTCCGGGCTCACCGTGTACGAGGCGGCGATGACGTCACCCTTGCCCTGCAGCAGCCAGGGGACCAGGTCGGCGTGCGACGGCGGGACCACCATCTGCAGGCGGACGTCCAGCCCGTCCGCGAACCGCTTCACGAGGTCGTGGTCGAAGCCCGCGGCCTCGCCGCGGAGGAGGAAGTAGCTCACGGCGTTGTTCCGCGTCAGCACCCGGAGCACGCGATGCTTCTTCACGTCGGCGAGGTCCCCGGACCAGGTCCGCTCGGAGTGAGCGATCAGCGCCCGCTGCTGGATGAAGACGTCCAGCGCCGCCTTGAGCTGCTTCGCCTCGGGGTGCACGGCCCAGGCGATGGAGCGCTTCTTCGCGATGGGGAAGAGCAGCATTGCGTCCTTGTTCCAGGCGCGCTCGGCGTCCCAGACGTTGCTGTCCACCACCGCGAGGTCGCGCTCCCCGCGATTCACCTCGGCCATCAGCTCGGACTGCTGGACGGCGCCGAGGACCTGCTCGATCCGGAGCCCCGGCACCTCCAGCTTCGCCAGGCTGGCCTCGAAGACCGATCCGGTGGGGATGCTCACCGTCCTCCTCGCCAGGTCGGCCGGCGCCCGGGGCGGGCTCTTCATCCCCTTCCTGCCGATCAGCACCTCGTCGACGATCGTGATCGGATCGGTGAAGATGACCCGCGCGGCACGCTCGGGCGTGATGGTGAGGCCGGTGGCCGCCACGTCGCCTCGCCCGGCGAGAAGCTCGTCGAGCACGTCGTGAGGGCGCTCGACCCAGACGATCTCCAGCTTCAGCCCCTGCCGGCGAGCGAAGTCCTCGGCCAGATCGCGGTCCAGCGCCGCCGGCGTCCCGTCGCGCTGGATGGGCGGGTCGTCCTCGTCTCCCACGACGAGGATGCGGAGCGTGCCCCGGGCGCGGATGTCCGCCAGGTCGGCGACGGGCGCGGCCACCGCGTGCAGCGACAGGAGCACGGCGGTGAGCCAACCCCAAGCCGGTCGGACCGAGCCCATGCGCGGGGCGCGACGCTAGCCGCCGGCACGTCCGGAGGCGACGAGATCCGGCGTCAGCTGAGCGACGGCGTGGAGCGTCATCGCTCGCCCCACCTGTTGACGGTCACTTGTGCTTCGGCGGAGCGCCTCCGAAGAGCAGCCCGACGCCGAAGGAGAAGTACTCCTGGGCCGGAATTCCGTGCCGCTCCCAGAAGTAGTTCCACCGCCCGTCGAAGAAGAGCGCCGTGCCGTCGTTCCCGAGGCCGAAGGCGATGCCCAGCTGGGGCTGGACACCCCACTGCCAGTCGGAGAGCGAGTACTCGTTCAGCCCCACGTCGACGACGCGTTCGAAGTACGCGGCCCCGCCGTTCACGCCCGCCCAGAAGCGGCTGCCGTGGCCCAGCGGGATGTGAAAGGCGAAGCCGCCCATCAGGGGGATGGCGTTCAGGTAGCGGAACTGCTTTCCGGAGACGTCCCCGTCGGTGGTGGTGAGCACGCCCTGTTTCACCGAGTTGAAGCTGTTGAGCCCCGCCGAGAGCTCGAGGTGAAAGGCGTAGGTGAGCTCGAGCGAGATGTCGAGGTGCCCGCCGCGGCTGCTGAACCGGTCGACGAAGTCGCTGGTGGCGTTGCGGGGGACGGCGAACTCGTAGGAGAGCCGGACGTGGCTCTGTGCCAGCGCGGCGGTGGATCCGAGGAGAACGAGAGCGAGGAGAGAACGGGTGATGGAGCGCATGGAGTGGCTCACAGGTAGGAAGACTGGGCAAACGCCTGGCCGATGCCCTTCTCGATGCGCTGCACGATCGATTCCTTGTCTCCGGCCAGCACGCCATCGACGGACGCGGTCCAGATCGCCGTCAGCTGCTTGGTGGAGGGGTTCGCCGTCCGCTGATCGAGCATCTCGATCCGGAGCGAGCCCGCGTCGAGGATGGTCGCCGACCCGTAGGCCCAGGGGTAGTCGATCCCCCACGAGGCGTCATACCCGTTGAACCCGTTCCAGCCCGGCCAGACGTCGTAGAACGGGTACGAGGTGTACTCGGTGTAGCGAGTTGCGGTGAAGGTGACGAGCACGTCCGCGTCGGCGGTCTCGGCGGCCGGGTCGACGCGGCGCAGGCCGATGGCGTTCAGGTTCGCCTCGACGCTGGCGAGGATGCGAGTGTCGTAGGAGTGGTCCATCGGGAGCGGTTGACCCCCGTGCGACGGGACCTCCTGGATGCTGTCCGGAAGCGCGTACGTGCGCAGCGTCGAGAAGCTCGCCGTCGGGTCGTGCTGGGTGGTGACCGAGTCGAGGTCCTCCACCGTCTCCGCCCCGCCGGGGTAACAGGCCGCCAGCAGCAGCCCCGCGACCCAAGCCACCTTCCTCATGGCCCCGTTCTCCCTCGTCCCCCTGGTTTCGGCCAGACCGCGTACGGATGCAGCCTCGAGCCTTCGACGTGGGCTCCGCCCCGGACATTCATCCCGTCCTCCCGGTGACTTGCCGGCGCCTCCCGGACCCTGGCATGAGGGCCCCTCCCCATGGGTCTCCTCCGCGCCGCCGTCCTCGGCCTGGTCCAGGGCATCACCGAGTTCCTGCCCATCAGCTCGACCGCCCACCTCCGGATCACCCCCGAGCTGTTCGGCTGGCAGGACCCCGGCGCGGCGTTCGACGCGATCATCCAGCTGGGGACGGTGGCGGCGGTGCTGGTCTACTTCCGGCACGATATCGTCCAGCTGCTCCGCGCCTGGGTGGAGGGAATCCGCAGGCGCGACCTGCTCGGCACCACCGAGTCGCGTCTTGCCTGGTTCGTCCTGATCGGCACGCTGCCGGTGGTGGTCCTCGGCTTCCTGTTCAAGCACGCGATCGAGACGAGCCTGCGGTCCCTGTACGTGGTGGCCGGGTCGATGATCGTGCTCGC
>Ga0105243_10004296_pt1 | contig 11280 bp, 9 predicted proteins | sample KBSM34metaG_FD_81525 | JGI IMG/M metagenome (GOLD analysis project Ga0105243, IMG submission 81525) | Miscanthus rhizosphere microbial communities from Kellogg Biological Station, Michigan, USA - KBS M3-4 metaG | ecosystem: Host-associated > Plants > Roots > Rhizosphere > Soil | place: Michigan...
CGCGACCCGACCTGCCGCAGACCGAACTCCGAGCCGGCCGCGACGATCGCCGCCCGGACGTCCTCGCGCTCCTCCCACGGCCCGAACAGCTCGAGCCCCGGAGCGCCGGACATGCCGTGGTGCGGCGCCCGCACCTCGTGTCCCGCGATCGTGATGCGTCCCATGTTGAAGAACGGGATCTCCGGCAGCGCGCCGCCCGTCGCCTTCTGGAGCACCTCGAGCGCGGTCGGTCCCTGCACCTGGAAGCGGAAGATCTTCCGCCCGCCCGTGGGGTTCACGGCAGTGCGCTCGTCGCGATCGACGGTCACGTCGTAGTCGCCGGTCTCGGCGTGGTACTGCACCCAGTTGTGCGCCGACGGGCGTCCGACGAGCGAGACCCGGTTCTCCTCGAGGAAGAAGAGGATCGCGTCGCCGATCACGTAGCCGTCGGGGCTGCAGCAGACGAACTGCTTGGCCTTGTCGACGGCGGCGTTCGCGAAGGTGTTGACGCCGAGGTCGGAGAGGAGCCGGATGACGTCGGGGCCCTCGAGGTAGAGGTCGGTCATGTGGTGCGACTGGTCGAAGAGCGCGCAGGTCTCGCGCCAGGCGACCTGCTCCTCGCGCCAGTTCGTGAACTCGGGGGGCACTGCGGGGTAGACGTACGGGCCGATCTGGGAGTTCCGCGTCAGCTCGACCGCGCTCCCGGCTGCCTGCAGTGCGTCCTCCAGGCTCCGCTGTGTCATTGCTCCATCGCCTCCTTCTCGTACGCGACATCGGGGGTGCCGTAGGTGTGAAAGCTCTCGACGGTCTGGACGCCCCAGAACTGGCCGCGCGCGCGCTCCGCGGCGCTCCACGTGACCGGCTCGTGGTCGGGGTCGTAGACGAAGTACCCGCCGGTGGTGACCTCGACGCGGTTCCCGCCGGGCTCGAGGCCGTAGAGGAAGAAGCCCTGGGCGACTCCGTGCTTCGACGGGGCGGCCTCGATCGGGACGCCCGCATCGACGAACAGGTCCGCCGCGCGCAGGCACTCCTCGCGCGTGTCGACCCAGAACGCAAGGTGGTGCAGCCGACCACGCGCACCGTGCGCGTCTGCGACGTAGATCAGCTCGTGCGCGGCAATCGAGACGCTCATCCACGCGCCGGTCTCCGTGCCGTCGTCGAGCTCGATGCGCTCGTAGAGCCGGTACCCGAGCACGTCCTGGCAGAACGCCCGGGTCGGCCGGACGTCCGCGGCGAGCAGATTGACGTGGTCGAGCCGCTTGACGGCCGCGCCGCGGCCCACGTAGCGCTGCGGTTGGTTGCGCCACGAAGGCGTCAGGTGCGGCGGGGCCACGTAGCGCTCGGCCTCGTAGAAGAGCTCGAACGCGTGCCCGTCCGGATCGGTGAAGCGGTACGAACGGCCGTGCCCGACGTCGCCGTCGGTCCAGCCCGTCCCGAGACCCGTCGCCTCGACCGCGGCGACCCGCCGTTCGAGCGCCTCCGGGCTCCAGGTACGGAGCGCGACGTGACCGATTCCGGCCTGCGCCGACTCGGTGAGCTTCAGGCTGTAGCGGAGGTAGTCGCCCCAGCCGCGCAGGTAGACCGAGCCACCGTTGCGGGCCTCCTCCTCCATCCCGAGCACCTCGACGAAGAAGCGCAGGCTCTCCTCCGGCCTCGGCGTCAAGAGCTCGGCGTGTGCGATGTGCGCGACCTCGTGGAGGTGCTCGGTCATGCCGGCGCCTATTCTCCGGCGACGCGGCGGGATCCCGCAACGATCATCTCGCGCGCCTCGTCCTCGCCGAAGCCCGCATCGAGCAGCAGATCGGCCCACATCGCGAGGCCGTCCTCGACCGCGGGGTACTCCGGGTTGCCGAAGTCGCTCGAGAAGAAGTTGCGCTCGAGCCCGACCGCGCGCACGCCGTCGAACACGTGCTCGAACGTCGTCTTGCCCGAGTAGGGCGTGCTCAGGCAACGCTCGATCAGGCACCCCAGGTCGGCGAGCGCGACCTGCTCCTCGATCGTGAAGCGCTGCGCCGTGAACTCCGGATGCGTGACGACGACGTGCTCGACACCCTCCTCGAATGCCGCCTGCACGACCGCGAAGGTGTCGTCGCGCGCAAGGTGCGCGGTGGCGAGCACGAGACCGTGGCGCGCGATCGTCCGCAGGACGTCGCGGGTCGCCGCCAGGACGCGACCCTCGTCGTCGGTGACGTGGACGGGCTCGATGCCGAGCCCGAGCCCGCGCAGCTCGTGCTGGAGCTTTGCCCACTGCGGGACCTTGTCGCCGGGCTTCGGGTCGGTGCGTCCGGCCGTCTCCGCGGGCGAGTCGACCGTCGGCATCCAGACGATGCGCGCGCCCTCGCGGGCCGCGATCTCGACGGCGAGCGCGTTCATGCCGCCGACCGCCTGGTTGAGCGTGATCGCGCCCACGACCCGGACGCCGGGCACGATCCCGGAGACGACCTGGGCGCGCTCGGCCGTCGAGGTGTAGTGCGACTTGAGCGCGAAGCCCGCGAGCCCGAGCTCTGCGCAGCGGTGCGCGAGCGAGACGTCGTCGATCCGGCGAGGGGGGACGTCCGGCCCGATGTGGACGTGGAGGTCGAAGGCCCCGACAACGAGCGCACGGGCGCGCTCGCTCGGTGTGTCGGCGATGTTGGCGGGGCGTGCGCTGGTCGGGGGATCGGTGGTCTGGCTCATACCGTCGAAAATCTTGTTGACAATATTGCCGCTGATCTGGTTGACTCGATCATACGCAAAGTTCGATGCTCGACGGCGGGGTCGATTTCGGTCACGCAACCGTGTCGTTGACGACGAGGTCACGTCTCAGGTGGAAGGAGAGCCATGAATCGCTTTGCCCGTAGCGCGGCGCTCGCAGGCGCAGCACTTGCCGCGCTTGTGCTCGCGCTCGCTGCCTCGGCGACGAACGCCAAGAACGACCGTAGCGCCGCGCCGTCGGCCGGCGCCGCAGTGACGAACTACCTCACGTACGTGAAGGGGACGCGAGGGAAGGCCGACCCGAAGAAGTCCAAGGTCTACATCGGCTGGGTCAACCAGCAGGGCGGACAGGTCGTGATCGGCGGCCTTGCGACGGCCGGCGCCGAGCTCGCAGTGAGGTACGTCAACGACGTGCTCGGAGGCGTCGGCGGGCATCCGGTCGCGCTCGTCGAGTGCTTCGTCAAGTCGAGCGAGGAGGAAGGCACCACCTGCGGGCAGAAGCTCGTGAACAACAAGCGGATCTCGGTCATCGCGACCGGTGCCGTCGCTACCGGTGCGCAGTCGCTCCACGCGACGATCCGCGGCAAGAAGCCGGTCATCACGGGCGTCGCCGTCACCCCGGTCGACGGAGCGTCGCGGACCGCAGTCGTCCTCTTCGGCGACGGCCCGCACATCCTGCTGCCGTTCGGCAACTACGCGAAGAACGTCCTCCATGCCAAGACGGCCGCGGTGATCTACCCGAACGCGCCGGGCCTCGCGGAGTCCGGACAGGTGATCGCGGCCGGCCTCAAGGCAGCCGGCATCGACACGAAGCAGGTCGGGTACACGCAGGGCCAGTCCGACCTGACCGCGCCGTTGACGGCCGTCGGAGCGACGACCGCGGACTTCATCGCCCCCTACGGCTCGGCGGCCGACTGCGCGAACCAGGCGAAGTCGCTCACGCAGCTCGGAATCACCGACTCGCGCAAGATCATGACGGCGCCGCTCTGCCTCAACTCGACCGTGATCGACGCGCTCGGCGACTGGTCGAAGTGGACGTATGCGATCGCCTCGTCGCTCTACGGCGACACGACCGACAAGGGCATGCCTGCCTACCAGGCCGTGATCAAGCGGTACAAGGCGGACAAGAACGCGCCCGATCCGTGGCACATCGTCGCGTTCTCCGAGCTCCTGACGACCGTCCGGTTCCTGAACGAGGTCGGGTCGAAGAACGTGAGCAGCATCACGCCCGCCCGGGTCCTCGCGAGGGCAAAGGCGTTCAAGGGCCCGCTCGCGCTCGGGGCGCCGAAGCTCCAGTGCGGCAAGTACAAGGACGCGCCGGCGATCTGCAACGACATGTTCCAGGCGTTCACGTACGAGGGCAAGTTCCAGTTCAAGCGGGCATCCGGCTGGATCGGGCCGCTGCCCGGCTGACCTGACCGCGTGAAGCCGACGGGGCCGGTCGACCGGGCCGGCCCCGTCGCGTGATACTCGGGGAGCGACGTGAACGAGATACTCCTCTTCCTCCTGCTCGGTCTCGGGACCGGGTCGGCGATCGCCGCGATCGCGGTCGGCATCGTGGTCACGTACCGCGGGTCGGGCTTCATCAACCTGGCCGCGGGGGCGATCGCGATGCTCGCGGGCTTCTCCTTCTGGGCGCTCCGCACCGGCGAGCTCGGCTTCACGGTAAGCACTCCCGTCGCCGTCGCGCTCTCGTACGTCGTCGTCGTCCTGTTCACCGTCGCGATCGAGCTCGCGGTCTTCCGCCCGCTGCGCACGGCTGCGCCGCTCGCGAAGCTCGTCGCCTCGCTCGGCGTTCTGCTCACGCTCCAGGCGATCATGCTCCTCGCCTTCGGCACGTCGCAGCACCCGCAGCCGACCATCATTCCGATCAGGGTGATCCGGTTGCTCGACGGGGCGGTGCCGCTCGCCTCCTTCGTTCTCAGCGGCATCGTGGTGGCGATCACGGTCCTGCTCTGGGCGCTCTATCGCTGGACGCGCTTCGGGCTCGCGACCCGGGCGGCGTCGGAGAACGACGTCGCAGCACGCCTCGCGGGCCTGTCCCCGGACGAGCTGTCGCTCACGAACTCGCTGCTCGCCAGCCTCCTGCTCGGGACGTTCGGGATCTTCGCCGGCTCGGTGGCGGCGCTCGACACGACGACGTTGCCGTTCCTCGTCGTCCCCGCGCTTGCCGCCGCGCTCTTCGCCCGGCTCACCTCGTTCACGATCGCGTGCGGCTGCGGCCTGGCCATCGGCATGGCCGAGTCGCTGATCGAGTACGCGTCGACGAAGTCGTGGTTTCCGACCAGTCAGAGCGTGGCCTGGCCCGGGGTCAAGGAGCTGCTCGTCTTCGTGCTGATCGTTGCGGCAATGTTCCTGCGCGGCGCGTCGCTGCCGACGCGCGGCGAGCTCGTGGAGCAGCGTCTGCCCGACGTGCCTCGCCCCAAGCACGCCGTCACGCTTGCCATCCCGTCGACGCTCCTGTGCGCGATCGCGCTCGTCGTGCTTCCGTACGACTTCCGTCAGGCACTCACGAACTCGTTGATCGGGATCGTCATCGCCCTCTCCCTGGTGGTCATCACCGGCTTCGTCGGGCAGATCTCGGTCGTCCAGCTCGCGCTCGCCGGCGTCGCGGGCTTTGCGGTGTCGCATCTCGCCGTCGACCACGGGATCGGATTCCCCCTGGCACCGCTCCTCGGCATCGCCGCGGCCGTGTTCCTGGGCCTCGTGACGGCGGTCTCGGCGCTCCGCGTGCGTGGGGTGGCCCTCGCCGTCGTCACGATCGCGGCCGCGGTGGCCGTCTTCAACTTCGGCTTCAGCAACCCCACGTGGGGCGCGGCTGCGACCGGCTCGCCGGTTCCGGATCCGCACCTCTTCGGCATCAACCTCGGACCGGGGGCGTCGTTCCGGGGCCTCGACGGGAACCTGCCCAGCCCCGTGTTCGGGTGGGTCGTGCTCACTGCCACGGTCGTTCTCGCCCTCCTCGTCGTCTCGGTGCGCCGCGGCCTTCTCGGTCAACGCATGCTGGCAGTCCGGTCCAACGAGCGTGCGGCGGCCGGGGCCGCCATCGACGTCCGGAACGTCAAGTTGATCGCGTTCGGGATCAGCGCGCTCATTGCCGGGGTGGCGGGCACGTTGTACGCGTACAACTTCGGCTCGGTGAGCCCCGACCGCTTCAGCGTCCCGCTGGCGCTCAGCCTGATCGCGTTCGCCTATGCCGGGGGCATCACTCTTGTCTCCGGCGCGGTCTTCGCCGGGTTGATCGCCTCGCAGGGGCTCCTGCCCTACGCGTTCGACAAGTGGTTCGGCCTGTCCGGGAACTGGTTCCTTCTCTTCGGGGGCGTCGTGCTGATCTTCACCCTCATCCAGAATCCCGAAGGGGTGGCCGGATCGTTCTACCGCACGGCTCAGGCGAGGGCGCAGCGGAAAGCCGGCGCGGCGGCGCGCCCGTGAGCGTTCTCCGCACCACCAACCTCTCCGTCCGCTTCGGCGGAGTTCACGCTGTCGAGGACGCGGACGTCGTCGTCGAGGAAGGCGAGCTCGTCGCCCTGATCGGGCCCAACGGAGCCGGGAAGACGACGTTCATCGACGCGATCACCGGGTTCGTGCGGTACACGGGGCGCGCGGAGCTCGACGGGAAGGATCTCGAGGGGATGGCGCCACACGAGAGGGCGAGACGCGGGCTCGCGCGGACGTGGCAGAGCACCGAGCTGTTCGACGACCTCAGCGTCCGGGAGAACCTCACCGTCGCGGCCCACAGGCCGTCGTTTCTCGCGCTCGTCGGCGACCTGGTCGGAAAGCGCATCGGCGAGAGCGCTGCAGCCGAGCAGGCGCTCGAGCTGCTCGACCTCGGCTCGATCGCCGACGCGACCCCTGACCACCTGACGCAGGGACAGCGGAAGCTCGTCGGTGTCGCGCGTGCGATCGCGATGCAACCCCGACTCCTGTGCCTCGACGAGCCCGCGGCGGGACTCGACACCCGCGAGAGCGAGGATCTCGGCCAGAGGCTCCGGAAGATCGCGGACGCGGGAACGGCGACGCTCCTGATCGACCACGACATGGGGCTCGTGATGACGATCTGCGACCGCATCACCGTGCTCGAGTTCGGGAAGGTGATCGCGGCGGGCTCTCCGGACGAGGTTCGCCGGGATCCCCGCGTCGTGAAGGCATACCTCGGCGGCGCCGCGGCCGAGCGGCCGGACGAGGTCATTGCCGATCAGAGCCCGACGCAGGCGGGGACGACGTGAGCGCGGCCGTGCTCGAGATCGACGGCCTGACCGCCGGATACGACGGCGCCGCAGTGGTACGCGGCCTCGACGTCGTCGTCCAGCCGGGAGAGGTCGTCGCCTTGCTCGGGGCCAACGGTGCGGGGAAGACAACGACACTGCTGGCGGTCTCCGGACTCGTCCACCCGATGCAGGGCAGCATCCGCTTCGAGTCCGGCGACTTGAGCCGGGTCAAGGCGAGCGCGCGGGCACGGCTCGGCATCGCACACGTCCCGGAGACGCGCGGCCTGTTCTTCGGGCTCACCGTGGCAGAGCACCTGCGCCTCGGCTACCGAGGGGAGCGGCTGGACGCCGACGTCGCCTACCGCTACTTCCCGGCGCTGGCCGAGCTGCGCGACCGGCGCTGCGGCCTCCTCTCCGGCGGCGAGCAGCAGATGCTCGCCGTCGGGCGGGCGCTCGCCCGACGACCGAAGCTGCTGCTCCTCGACGAGCTCAGCCTCGGCCTCGCCCCGGTGATCGTCGAAGGGCTGCTCCCCGTCGTGCGCCGCTACGCGGAGGAGAGCGGCTGCGGCGTCGTCCTGGTCGAGCAGCACATCGAGCTCGCGCTCACGATCGCCGACCGCGGCTACGTGCTCTCGCACGGCGAGATCGTGCTCCAGGGCGCGGCGGAGGAGCTTCGGACAAACCACGAGCTGCTCATCTCGAGCTACTTCGGCGAGCACGTCGACCTCTACGCTTCGGAGCCCAGATGACGAGTTCAACCGCCGGTCCCGACACGAACTACGAGAGGCTGCGTGCCGCGATCGTCCGCGGCGAGATCGCCCCGAACTCACGTCTCGTCGAGTCGGACGTCGTCACGAGCTTCGACATGACGCGTGCTGCCGTACGGGACGCGCTGATCCGGCTCGAGCAGGAGGGCCTCGTGGTGCGCGAGCCCCACCGGGGCGCACGCGTGCGCCAGGTGACCGACACCGAGGCGGTGGAGATCCTCCAGGCGCGCGCGGTGCTCGAAGGGCTCGCGGTGCGCATGACCGCGGAGCGGATCGACGCTGCGGGGGTCGAGCGCCTCCGGGCCACCCTGGCACGGCACCGCGCGCTCCTCGAGTCCGGCGATCTGCTCGGCGCCTCTGACGCGAACGCCGACCTGCACGCGGCGCTCCTCGAGCTGTCCGGGCACAGCACGGCCCAGCGCCTGATCCACGGGCTGAACTCCCAGACGGTGCGTCACCAGTTCCGCACGATCCTCATCCCGGGCAGGCCGATGGCGTCGCAGCAGGAGCACGCGGCGATCGTCGAGGCGGTGATCGCACGCGAGCCGGAGAAGGCGGAGGCGGCGATGCGCCACCACCTGTTCAGCGTGGCCGACGCGCTCCGGCGTGGCTCGCTGACCGGGATCGACAGCGTCAGCCGCGGCGTGATCGAGGCGGCCGGTGCGTAGGAACGGGAAGGCGCGGGCGCCCGTCCAACACGCTCCAAGGGAGAACGCGTCATGCCACAGGGAGGGATCAACGTGAGTCAGAGAAGCCTCGAGGACCTGCTTCGGTCGACCGAGAGCACGGTCGAGCTGCTCCGCAACTCGCAGGCCGGCCCGAACGTCTACCCGGGCGTGCCCGCGGAGTTCACCAACTGGCGCGACGAGCAGCAGGCATGGCAGCGGACCTGCGTCCTCTACAACCAGTCGTACCACATGGCCGATCTGGCGGTGGAAGGCCCGGGCGCCCTCGAGCTGCTCTCGCACCTCGCCGTCAACAGCTTCGAGGGTTTCGGCGTCGATCGCGCGAAGCACTTCGTCCCGTGCACTCCGGACGGGTACGTGATCGGCGACGTCATCCTCTTCCACCTCGCCGAGAACCGGTTCAACCTCGTCGGCCGCGCGCCGGCGCTGAACTGGATCACGTACCACGCCGAGACGGGCGGCTACGACGTGCAGGTCGAACTCGACCAGCGCTGGGCGCTGCGCACGGACGGACGACGACGGTCGTACCGGTTCCAGGTACAGGGGCCGAACGCCATGCAGGTGATCGAGAAGCTGCTCGGCGCCCCCCCGCCCGAGCTGTCGTTCTTCCGTATGACGGACGTGACGATCGCAGGGAAGCCCGTGCGGGCGCTCCGCCACGGGATGGCGGGACAGCCCGGCTGGGAGCTCTTCGGGCCGTGGGACGACGAGGCGCACGTGCGCGAGGCGATCGTCGAGACGGGACAGGAGTTCGGGCTGCGGCAGGTCGGGGGGCGCGCGTACTCCGCGAACACGCTCGAGTCGGGCTGGATCCCGTCTCCACTGCCCGCGGTCTACACGGGCGACGCCCTCACGGCATACCGCGAGTGGCTGCCGGCGGCGGGCTACGAAGGCTCGGCGTCGATCGGCGGCAGCTTCGTCTCCAAGCGCATCGAGGACTACTACTTCACACCGTGGGACCTCGGCTACGGCAGCTACGTCAAGTTCGACCACGACTTCATCGGCCGCGAGGCGCTCCAGCGGATCGCGGAGGGCGAGCATCGCCACAAGGTCACGCTCGCCCTCGACGACGAGGACGTCACCCGCACGGTCGGCACGATGCTCCAGAAGACCGACCGCGCGAAGTTCATCGACTGGCCGTCCGCCGTGTACTCGATGCACCCGTTCGACCGCGTGACGGTCGACGGAGAGACGGTCGGCGTCTCGACCTGGGTCGGCTACTCGGCGAACGAGGGCAGGATGCTGACCCTGGCGGTGCTCGACGAGGAGCACGCGGAGCCCGGGACCGAGGTCACCTTCGTCTGGGGCGAGGAGGACGGCGGCAGCCGCAAGCCGACGGTCGAGCCGCACGTCCAGGCCGAGATCCGGGCGGTCGTCAGCCCGGTCCCGTACGTCGAGACCGTGCGCAGCACGTACCGGCCGGACAGCTGGCGGACGGCGCGCGTGTGACGACGGGCACGGTCGACGACGAGCTCCGCGACACGCTCGCGATCCGGGAGCTCGTCGAGCGCTGGGTGGTCTGGCGCGATGCGGGCGACTGGGACCGGTTCCGCACGCTGTGGTTCGACGACGGCCGGATGATGGCGACGTGGACGCAGGGGACGGCCGACGAGTTCATCGCGATGAGCAGGGAGGGCTGGGAGCGGGGCGTCGAGATCCACCACGTGCTAGGCGGGCAGGCGGTCGACGTCGCCGGCGATCGCGCCGTCTCGCAGGTCAAGATGGAGATCCACCAGCGGGCCACGGTCGACGGCGTGGAGGTCGACGTCACGTGCACCGGCCGCTTCTTCGACTTCCTCGAACGGCGTGCCGGGCGGTGGGGGCTCGTGCTGCGCCAGCCGATCTACGAGCGTGACCGCATGGACCCGGTCGACCCCTCGGCACGCCTGGAGCTCGACCGGGACCTCCTCGGGCGGTTCCCCGCGGGGTACCGCCATCTCGCGTACCTCCAGACGCGGATCGGCTACGACGTCAAGGCCGACATGCCCGGGCTCCGCGGGCCCGAGGTCGACGCCCTCTACGCGAGCGGCGCCGCGTGGCTCCGCGGCGAGCCGCTGGACTGAATTGCCTCTCAGGCGATTCCGCAGAAGCGGAACCGCCTCGCGACTACAGAGCGCTGAAGGCCGCCTAGAGACTGGCGGCTGCAGCGAGAGGCGCGGTTCCCAAGGTCGTCCTCCGCCTGCCGCCTGGCGGCGGCGAGAGGCTCGTTTCGGTCAGGCGCTCGCCGGCGCGAGGACGAGGTCGTTGCGCACCGAGAACCACGGGCCGTCGACGTTGTCCGGGCGACCGGGATCGTCCGCCGCGCGCGGGAGGAAATCGCGGAGCAGCGACGGCTTGACGGCGAAGACCGCGTCCGAGTCGAGATACGCACTTTCACGGTCGAAGATGTGCGTGGTGACGGGCGCGTAGCCGTCCGCGCGCAGGATCAGGTGGATGTGCGCCGGGCGCCACGGGTGCCTGCCCGCCGCGGCGAGCATCGCGCCGACGGGCCCGTCGTCCGGGATCGTGTAGGGGACCGGCCGGACCGCCAGGAACGCGTAGCTCCCGTCCCCGCGGGTGGAGAACCGGCCGCGGAGGTGCTCCTCGGGCGCGCCGGGGTCCTGTACGGCGTAGAGCCGGTTGTCGCCGTTCTGCCAGACGTCGAGCTCCGCACCGGCGATGGGCGCTCCTGCGGTGTCGGTGACGACGCCGTGCACCCAGGCCGGTGCTCCGGCAGCCTCCTCGGCGATCGCCTCTCCGTAGTGCCGTCGCGGCGCTCCCGGCGCGTAGAACGGCCCGAGGACCGTCGACTCCGTGGCGTCGGGCGACGGGGAGGCGAGCGCGTCGACGAGCATCGAGAGCCCGAGCGCGTCCGACCAGAGCACGAACTCCTGGCGGACGTCGTCGGTGATCCGCCCGCTCTCGGTCAGCTCGCGGATCAGGACGCCCCTCTCCTCCTCGGTCAGC
>Ga0105243_10004297_pt1 | contig 11277 bp, 7 predicted proteins | sample KBSM34metaG_FD_81525 | JGI IMG/M metagenome (GOLD analysis project Ga0105243, IMG submission 81525) | Miscanthus rhizosphere microbial communities from Kellogg Biological Station, Michigan, USA - KBS M3-4 metaG | ecosystem: Host-associated > Plants > Roots > Rhizosphere > Soil | place: Michigan...
CTCGTCGGCGAACGTTGCGCTGATGTCGGAACTGATGACGCGCCCGGTCGAAACATTCACGGTCGGTTTCAGCGATGCCGAGTATCTCAACGAACTCGAACCAGCGCGTCGCATCTCGCGGCAGTTCGGCACCAACCATCACGAAGTGATCATCTCCGAGAAAGAGATGCACGACTTTCTCCCGAGCATGGTCTTTCACCAGGACGAACCGATCGCCGATCCAGTTTGCGTGCCGCTTTACTACGTTTCGAAGCTCGCGCGTGACTCAGGGACGATCGTGGTCCAGGTCGGTGAAGGCTCGGATGAGATCTTCAGCGGTTACGAAAACTACGTGCGACATCTGCGCATTTACGAAAACTTCTGGCGACACGCCGAAGCATTGCCACTTTCATTGCGACGCGCTATCTCGAACTTGTCGCGGCCTGCGCTCGAGGCCACAGGCAGAAAACGCGCTGCGATCGAGTTGATCCGGCGGCTTGGCGCTGACGAACCGTTGTTCTGGGGCGGTGTGGTCGTGTATGACGAGACGTTCAAGCCGCGTGTGCTTTCGAGGCAGGTGCGCGATCGTTTGAATGGACTCTCGTCGTTGCGAGTGGTGGAGTCGTACCTGAAGCACATCGAGCAGGAGCGCCCGGACGCCGATTTTCTTGCCCGCATGACGTATCTCGAGTTGAAGCTGCGTTTGCCGGAACTGCTGTTGATGCGCGTGGATAAGATCACGATGGCGACGAGTGTCGAAGCGCGCGTGCCGTTTTTGGATCATCATCTGGTTGAATATGCTCTTGGTCTGTCGCGGTCGTTGAAAGTCGAAGGTGTAAGTGGCAAGCACATTCTCAAACGCTCGTTGGAAGAGATCCTGCCGCGCGATTTGCTATACGAGCGCAAACGAGGGTTCGGCGCGCCCGTGCGTGAATGGTTCCGAGAGGGCCTGGGTGGGTGGTTTGACGGGCACTTGATGAACTCGACGATGCGGCGGCGCGATCTGTTGGATTACTCGTTTGTGAGCCGCATGCTGGACGAGCATCGACGAAAGACGAAGGACTGGGGTTTCCATCTCTGGGCGTTGTTGAATTTGAGCTTGTGGTACGAGCGATGGATCGATTAGGTATCCGAGGATTACACAGCAAAAATCTGCGGAAGCTGTGGACACAAATTGCCTGGACGTTCGCGACGCGCGTGGTGATGATCTTCAATAGCATTACCGCGGGAATCATCATCGCGCATTGGCTGGGCGCGGAGGGAGTCGGGCAGTTGGCGGTGATCAATGTTGCCGTGGCTACCCTCGTTCAACTCGGCAGCTTCGGTCTGCCATCCTCAAACACTTACTTCATCGCACAGGACCAGGCGCGTTTCCGCGCGGCCGCGCTCAACTCGCTGATATTTGCGCTCGGCATTGGGTTGACCCTGGCGCTCGCACTCAGCGCAATCGCATCCTCGCGACCTGACTGGTTTGGTCTTAACTCTGCCAGCCTGATCCAGATCGCCGCCGTCTCGATCCCGTTTCAACTGATCACACTCATTGGCCTAAACATCCTGTTGGCTGTAGGCAAGATTCGGCAGTTCAATATCCTCGACCTCGTCAGCCAATCGTTTGTATTTATCAACGCAGTCTGCGTCTGGCTTTTGGTCAGAGGAAATCTGGAAACGCTCATATGGTGGAACACAACGACGAGCGTGTTGGTGAGCCTCTTAATCGCTGGGTTGCTTGTGATTTCCGCAAAGAGTCTGGCGCAATCGAAGTGGCGCGCTGACATCGCACTGCTGCGGCGCATGATCACCTATGGTCTCAAATTTCATATATCAATTCTGGCCGGCGCGATCATCATTCGCGCCGATTTGCTTGTCGTAAATCACTTTCGCGGCGCTGCCGAAGCAGGCGTGTACAGTGTGGCATCACAGTTTGCACTGCTGCTGATGTTGCTGCCGGGCGTAATTGCAACGCTGCTTTTCCCGCGTGTTACGACGGAACAGGACGCACGGGGTGAAACCACTTGCGCTGTCACGCGCTACACGGCGTTCATCATGTTCATCTGCTGCCTCGCGGCGGTGCCGGTTAGTTTGCTTCTGCCTTTTGTTTATGGAGCCGCGTTTTATGACGCGACCGGACTGCTTTGGATCCTGCTGCCGGGTGTTTATTTGATCGGCCTCGAATCCGTGCTGGTCCAACATTTCAACGCGCTTGGATTGCCACGAGCCATTCCGCTCTACTGGGTGGTGACGCTTGCTCTCAATCTCGTGCTCGTGTTTGCTCTCGTCCCGCGTCTTGGCGCGCAAGGCGCAGCGATCGCTTCAACCATCAGTTACGCTGCAATCTTCGGGCTCGTAGCACTTCACTTTCACAGCAGCACCGGACGATCTTTCACGGAGGTTTTCGTGCTCGGGAGTCTGCGCGGATGAAGGTCGTTCTGCTGGCACTCAGCGGCGATTTGTCTCGCTGGCAAGACAAGATCACCGAGCTCTATCCGGGCTGTTCGATCGAGTTTATCTCGCGCGCCGAATTCGAAGCCGGGAGTCATCTCAAACGCCTCAAAGCGTTGCGTGCTCTGCGTCCGGACGTCCTCGCGATCGCAACCGAACGACTCCCATGGCAACGCGGTCAAAATCTCTTCATGCTCTTCGGCGCGCTCGCCGGCGCACGTGAAGTGCTGATGATCGACGCGCATGGCGGATTGTTAAGAAAATCTCGATCGAATGTTCTGCTGGGAGCGCCTGTCAGACTGAGTCGCGAGACGATCACGGGTGCGAACGACATGGCACAGTCACGCCGCGAGTTGCAACGTCTCGAAGAAGAGACATTGAGATTCAGCGACTTACCGCAGAAGAGCGCCCGGTCTCGCCTGCGTGTGGTCTTTCTGCGCTCGACACCTGGACCAGGCACACAGGCCGGTGGCGCTGCGAGTCATATCAAAGGTGTTGTTGAAGGACTCGAGTCGCTCGGAGTGGAAGTGAGGCTCATCAGCAACGACCAGATTGCCGGTTTGAACGTTTCCGAAGATCGTTTTGACGTTATTCCGCCTCAACCCGGTGGCGGCTCGCGCGCGCTTTTCGATATTCACAACAATCTGGTTTTTACGCGTGGCGCCGTGCCGTTGATTGAGCGCGCCGATCCGGATTTTATTTATCAGCGGTACGCGCGGTTTAGTTGGGCCGGAGTCGTGGCGGCGAAACGAATCAAGCGTCCCCTCTTGCTCGAATACAACGGCTCGGAAGTTTGGGTCGGCAAGCACTGGGACCGGGTTGGAAGTCTCGAATTGCTGGAACGTTACGAGCGTTTGAACCTTGACGCTGCGGCGCGTATTTTTGTCGTCTCGGAAGTCGAACGCCGCAACCTCGAAGGCCGTGGTGTGGATAGCCAGAAGATCATTGTGAATCCGAATGGCGTTGATGTGGAATGCTTTCGGCCCGGCATTGGTGGCGCAGACGCGAGGCGCGAGCTTCAGATCGAAGTTGACGAGGTAGTCGCCGGATTTGTTGGGACGTTTGGCCCGTGGCATGGTGTTGAGAAACTTGCCGAGGCGATCAAGACGATTCCCGCGAACCTCCGGGTACGGTTTCTCCTGGTTGGAAGCGGCAGCTTGCACGCGGAGGTTGAGAAGCGACTCGAGGGTGACAAGCGCGTGATCTTTACCGGCGCTGTGGCCCACGACCGCGTGCCGAAGTTGCTTGATGCGTGCGACATATTGGTTGCGCCTCACGTTCCGCTTGCTGATGGCAGTGAGTTCTTTGGATCGCCGACGAAGATCTTTGAGTACATGGCGATGGGCAAGGGGATTGTTGCGAGTCGTCTCGGGCAGATTGGTGAGGTGTTGATTGATGGTGAGACGGCTTTGCTCGTTGAGCCTGGGAATGTTGGTGAGCTGGCAGCGGCGATGCTTAAGATGGTTGAGTCTCCAGAATTGCGGAAAAGATTAGGTGCAAGGGCCCGTGAGATTGCTGAGAGGGAGCATACGTGGATCAGGAATGCTCAGCGTGTTCTTGATGCGTATAAATCTTTGACAGGATTGCAGGATTAACAAGATTGGCAGGATTGGCTCAGGAAAAACTCAGGGCGCGTGAGCAGTGGGGACAGGATCCGTGTGGCGCGGAGTACGAGCGCGAGCACGAGCTTGGGACGCGTGAGTTTTTCGATTCCGTAGAGCAGCATCGCTATCAGGAGTATGCCGCGTGGATGCCGCGGCTGATGGAGTTTGAGAACTTTCGCGGCGCGCGATTACTCGAAATTGGTTGCGGCATGGGTTCCGACTTGCTGCAGTTTGCACGTGGTGGAGCGCGATGCACCGGCATCGACTTGACGCCGCGATCGATTGAGATCACGCGCCATCGCTTCCGGCTCTACGGAGCGGATGGGAACTTTATGATCTCTGACGGCGAGCGCTTGCCGTTTCGCAAAGAGAGTTTCGACGTGGTTTATTCCAATGGCGTACTGCACCACACGCCTGACACGGCCGGAGCGATTCGCGAAGTGCATCGCGTCTTGCGACCGGGCGGAGTAGCGAAGGTGATGCTTTACCATCGCAATTCGTTGAACTACTGGATCGAGATTGTCTTGCGACGCGGCGTGTTGGGCCTGGAGTTTTTGCGCGGCCGATCGACTGAAGAAATAATGAGCCGTGTGATCGAGTTCAGCGATCACGATGCGCGACCGCTGGTTAAGGTCTACAGTCGAAAACAAGCGCGTGAGTTGTTCAGTATGTTCAAGGATGTGAGAGTTGACGTCGAGCAGTTAATGCGTGATGAGTTGAGATTTCTTTCGCCGCTGGTTTCGGATGAGAGATTGGACCAGTTGCGAAAGAGAATCGGTTGGAACGTGATTATCACCGCAGTTAAGTAGACAGGGTGGACAGGATTTAACAAGATTCGAAGACAACTGCTCATACTGTTTACGTTGCTGCTAATAACGATTAGCGTACGCGTGCTCACGCTTCAGTTCATGCGTGCGCATCTCAACGATCCCGCGTGGTTTCAAGTCGGATCCTATGCGAAGTTTGATCGACAGGCGCGCGACATTCTTGATGGACGACAGAGACTTTTCTGGATTGACGATTCAGCTCGAACAGACCTCATTCAGTATCCTCCGGCTTTCCCGGCATTCATCGCATTGGTTTACAAAGTTACGGGCGACAGGTCTGCTTACACGATGCAACTCGTGGTGTGGTGTCTGGATCTGATCCTGTCGCTCTTGCTGATCGGTGGCATTGCTCTGACAGCTTTTGGCTGGCGCGCGGCAATCGCGAGCGGCTTCCTTGTTGGATTCTCGGCGCTGTTTGCGCTTTATGCTGCGTATCCGTCCGCGGATGTGCCTACAACGTGGTTTGTATTGATCGGAAACTGGTTATTGTTGCTGGCACTGCAACGCAAGGACGTTTGGCTGGCACTCGTGTCCGGAGTCGCGCTTGGAGTCGCGTGCTGGCTGCGCGTGAATCCGTTGTACCTATGCCTATTTTGGGCCATCGCCTTGTTTGTGCTGGTCCAGGGCAAATGGACCATGAAACTGAAATTGGCCGTGGCCGTGTTGGTTGGAACGGTCGTGGTGATTGCACCGATCGTGATCCGCAATTACGTCATATTCCCTGACTTCACTCCGACGGGCGGCACGATCGGCGTAAATCTCTGGGAAGGTCTCGGAGAAACCGAACTCGGCCGGCAGCACGGCTTTCTTTTTGGCGACGATAAAATGCTTGAAGTTGAACGAGCGCGGATGGGCCGGCCTGGAGATGCGCAAGTAGAGATTCAATTCCCGGATGGTATTCGACGCGATAAGGAACGCACCCGCGAGTCACTTGCGTTTATCCGGCAACATCCCGTCTGGTATCTCGGCGTGATGCTTGGACGCATGTGGGGTATGTTGAAAGTCGCAGGCGACCCGGTACCGCACAGCGGCATCAGCGGATTCAACGTCACGAGCAGGAAGTGTTTACCGGAGCGCTGGCAGGGCGGTGTGCTTGCCTTTGCTGTAAACGTACTTGGAATGATTCAAAGCGTCGTGCGATATCTGTTTCTACCGCTTACTGTATTGGGAATCTATGCCGGGATGCGCGGCAATTGGCGGATGAGTTGGCTAATGCTGGCGACAGTCCTTTACTATCTCGTTCCTGGCACTGTCGGGCATACGGAAATCCGCTACGTCCTGCCTATGCAGGGGTTGTTAATTGTCTTTGCATCTGTGGGCATCGATTATTTATTCCGTCTTATCCGTGGCTAAATAGGATGAAGGAACACACATATCCAATTATGTTCAGCGTTGAGCAGGCGCACTGGTGGTATACCGGTCGCCGCAAAATCCTCGCTGGATTCGTGGAAGAGATTTGCCGGCAAGTTAATGATCGGCGTCCGAGAATTCTCGACGTCGGTTGTGGTACGGGAGCGAACCTGCTGATGCTTTCGCAGTACGGCGACGCGGAGGGAGTTGATATCTCGGAAGATGCGCTGTCGTTTTGTCGGGAGCGTGGACTCGACAAGGTTCGGCTCGCCGCGGGTGAACAGCTGCCGTACGAGGACGGCACGTTTGATCTCGTGACCGCGTTCGATGTGGTTGAGCATATGGATGACGATCTCGCAGGACTACGTGAGATGCGACGCGTGTTACGACCTGGTGGGCGCGCGTTGCTATTTGTGCCGACGTTCATGTTTCTGTGGGGCTTGCAGGACGATGTAAGTAATCACCGGCGAAGGTATCGTTTGCCGGAACTGCGACGCGTGCTGGAGCAAGCGGGTTTCGAGATTGAACGCACGACTTACGCAAACATCACCTTCTTCCTGCCGATACTGTTGGTGAGAAAGCTGATGCGCCTGACGGGAGTCAAAACCGAAACCGAAAATACGATTAACGTCTCAGCGTTGAATGGAGTTTTAGGTCGCGTGTTGGGCGCAGAGAGTTGGTTGTTGAAGTTTATGAATCTGCCGTTTGGTGTGTCGGGGTTGTGTGTAGCGCGAGTGAAGGGTTGACAGGATTAACAAGATCTTCGGGATGAACAGGATTCATCTTGTAAATCTTGCTAATCTGGAAATCCTGTAAAGCATGTTGCTGAACCGTTCGATTATTTGTTTTGGTGGCGAAGACTGGTGGTATCACCACCCGCACTCCAAAGCTCACCTGATGCGCAAGTTTGCGCGTGCTGGAAACAAGGTTATCTTCGTCAACTCGATCTCGATGGGACTGCCAGGTCTTGGTCACAAAGATCTGTTGCCGCGAATCAAACGTAAACTCGGAAGTTACTCGAAACTCGCGCGTCAAACCGACGAAGGTATCACCGTGATCTCGCCAGCGAGTTTGCCTTTCTTCGGAACCGCCGCGGCACGCTCTTTCAATCGTCGTTTGATTGGCGCTCAGATCAAGCGTCTCGCCCGAAATCGCGGGCTCACGAACCCGATCCTCTGGATTGCCATTCCTACTGCTGCCGACATGATTGGTACGTTCGATGAGTCGGCTGTGGTCTATCAAGTGTCGGACAAGTATGATGCGAACACGATGGATCATGCCACGGATCCGGCTTTGATACGCGGGCTGCATGAACGGGCGATTGACGCCGCCGATCTCATCTTCTATTCGGGTCGAAAACTGTTCATCGAAGCTACGCGTGGATGGGAACGTTCGCACCTGCTGGAGCAGGGAGTCGATTACGATCACTGGCGACGTGTTGGCGACGGTTCGATCGAGGTGGCTCCCGAAATCGCAAAGATTCCGCAGCCGCGTTTGGGTTACTTCGGCGCGATCGAGCCATGGTTAGTCGATCAGGAATTAATCAAACGCGCTGCTCGCGAAAGACCTGAATGGCAGTGGGTGTTTATCGGAAACAAGTCGCGCGGGTTGGAGATTGAAGGCTTGCCGAACACGCATTTTTTGCCGCCGGTTGCTTACGCGGAGCTGCCGTCGTACGCCGCTGGATTCGACGTTTGCGTGCTGCCGTGGGAAACTGAGCAGTCTTTTACGAGTTATGGTTCGGCGATCAAGGTGCGTGAGTATCTTGCGACGGGAAAGCCGGTGGTTATCTCTCCGTTGCCTGAATACGAACCGATGCGTGACGTGCTGAGAATTGCACGCACGCGCGATGATTTTTTCCGTCTAATTGAGGAAGCATTGCACGATAACGATCCGGCGGCCGCAGCCGCACGCCAGGCGGCGGTGGCTTCGGGGACCTGGGACACACGCGCCGAATGGGTCAGCGGGTTGATCGAAAGAGTTTTAGCCGCGGATGAACGCGGATAGACGCGGATTAATTGATGAAGCAGGTGTTGCAGAACAGAAAGACTGGCCGACCGTTCGTTGGTGAGGTTCCTGTGCCGGCATTGGTGAGGGGGCGTGTGCTCGTGCGCACTGTTACTTCGTTGATTAGCGCGGGGACTGAACGGGCTGCGGTAGAGTTGGTTAGCAAAGGGTTGGTCCAGGAGGCGCGGCAACGACCGGATCTCGTCAAAGCGGTCGTCGCCAAAGTTAAGAGCGAAGGTTTGCTGAATACGTTTGCATCGGTGCGCGACAAGATGGCTGCGTCACAAGCGCTCGGTTACAGCGCCGCGGGCGTTGTGGCGGCTGTTGCTGAAGATGTAACCGAGTTTCGGGTTGGCGATCGAGTTGCATGCGCCGGTGTCGGGTTCGCGTCGCACGCGGAGGTGTTGTCCGTTCCGAAGAATCTTTGTGTTCACCTGCCGGAGAACGTGAGTTTTGAGTCAGGCGCTTACGGCACGCTCGGAGCAATCGCTTTGCAGGGAGTTCGGTTGGCCGAACCAACGCTCGGCGAGTCAGTAGTTGTGATTGGGCTCGGTTTGGTGGGACAGCTCACCGTGCAACTTCTGAAAGCGAATGGCTGTCGCGTGTTTGGACTCGATCTGGACCAGTCGCGCGTCTCGTTGGCATTGGAGTTGGGTGCTGACAAGGCGATCGTCTCAAACGACGAAGCAGCAAAAGAGATCGAGGCGTGGACGCGCGGTTACGGCGCTGATGCCGTGCTGATCACAGCTGCGACTGATTCCAATCAGCCGATCGAGTTGGCAGCGCGCGTCTCGCGATTGAAAGGTCGCGTGATCGTCGTTGGCATGACGGGTATGGACATTCCGCGCGCCCCGTTTTTTAGCCGCGAGCTCAAGCTGATCATCTCGATGTCGTATGGACCAGGCCGGTACGATCCTGAGTACGAAGAGAGAGGCATGGATTACCCGCTTCCGTACGTGCGTTGGACTGAGAAGCGAAACATCGAAAGCTTTCTGGAGTTGATAGGCGACGGGCGAGTCAACGTTGAGCGACTGACGACGCACCGCTTTCCGATTTCTGAAGCCGATCGTGCCTACCAGTTGATTTCCGGAAATCTGCAGGAGCCGAATCTCGGTGTCGTGCTCAACTACGATCCGGAAGCAGCAGTCCTGCGCAAAATTTCGCTTGGTGCGGCGGCTCCGATTCGGAAGTCAGAGAAGTCGATAGTCCTGGGAGTAATCGGCGCGGGCGGATATGTGCCGGCGATGTTGCTTCCGCATTTCAAGAGCGAAGGAGTCGACTTCCACTCGATCGCTACGGCTACCGGAATCTCAGCGCATGATGTAGGAAAGAGGTTTGGATTTGCATATGCAGTTTCCAGCGCTAACGAAGTGCTGGACGAGCCGAGCGTCAACCTCGTGGTGATCGGCACAAAGAACGACACACATGCCGAACTTGCACGTGGAGCGATCGAGCGAAACAAGCACGTCTTTGTTGAGAAGCCGTTGGCACTCAACGATCAGCAACTCGAATCAGTGTTGGAAGCAGTTGCGGGTTCGTCGGCGAAATTGATGGTGGGATATAACCGCCGCTTTTCATCACTCGTGCAACGTGCGAAAGAGTTTTTCAGCAATCGCGAAGCACCGCTTTCGTTACTTTATCGAGTGAATGCCGGCCGCATTCCGAACGAACACTGGATGCAGAATGCCGAGGAAGGAGGCGGCAGAATCATTGGCGAGGTCTGTCACTTCATCGACCTAATGCAGTATTTAACGGGAGCATTGCCAGTCTCTGTTTTTGCGGAATCGATCAGCGCCAACTCGAGCAAGACCGTCGATGCTGATTCTGTCTTTATCACTTTGCGTTTCGCGGACGGTTCAAATGGCACTGTGGCGTACCTCGCTGAAGGCGACAAAGGCCTCGCGAAGGAGCGGCTTGAAGTCTTCGGGGCGGGACGGGTTTTTGTGCTCGATGACTTTCGACGTGCGACGCTTTACAAAGATGGACGGGAAGAGCAGGTCACACTGAAGGCGCAGGATAAAGGTCAGCAGGCGCAAGTGCGAGAAGTTTGCGCCAACGTGCTTGAAGGTGGTCCAGCATTGATCAGTCTGGACGATCTGGCTGCAACCAGTCGCGTTACATTTCGTGTGCTCGACTCTCTCCGCGAGCGCCAACCATTCGATATCTAAGCACAAAATAGATGTGTGGGATTGCGGGAATTGTTGGGTTGGATCCGGAGCGACTGATTGGTCCGATGCTCGCGAGTGTTGAGCATCGCGGACGAGATGATTCTGGAACGTGGGTTTCGGAGCCGATCGATTCTTCCGGTCGACGCGCCTGCCTGGGCCATCGACGGCTGGCGATCATTGACCTATCTTCCAATGGCCACGAGCCGATGTTCTCCTCCGACCGCCGCTACGTTCTCACCTTCAACGGCGAAATTTACAACTATCGCGAACTGCGCGAGCAACTGCGATCGCTTGGGCATGTATTTGAATCCGACAGCGATGCGGAAGTCTTGTTGGCTGCGATCTCGGAGTGGGGCTGGGATGCAGTGACTCATCTCAACGGCATGTTTGCGTTCGCCGTTTGGGACACCAAAGAACGCACGTTGACGCTGGTTCGCGATCACGTCGGTATCAAGCCGCTCTATTACACGCTCACTCCTCCTCGCGACGACGCGCCCGCGACGTTTCTCTTTGGGTCGGAGATCAAGGCGATACTGGCTTCTGGATTGATTAAGCCAAAACTCAATCCTGAGGCATTACACCAGTTCCTGACATTTCTCTGGTCACCCGATCCGAATACGCTTTTTGAAAACGTCAAAACAGTTCCACCAGGCCACTTGCTTCAATTTCATAATGACGAGATCAAACTCACGCAGTGGTGGGACGTCTCGTTCGATCGTGTCGAAGGAGGCAAGAACGAAGCGTGGTGGCGTGAACGGGTGCTCGACACACTCGATCGCGTCGTGAAGATGGAAATGGTCGCCGACGTCCCGCTCGGATCTTTTCTTTCCGGTGGCATCGATTCGTCAGGAATCGTCGCGATGATGGAGCGACACAGCAACGGGCGCCGTATTAGCACCTACA
>Ga0105243_10004298_pt1 | contig 11277 bp, 10 predicted proteins | sample KBSM34metaG_FD_81525 | JGI IMG/M metagenome (GOLD analysis project Ga0105243, IMG submission 81525) | Miscanthus rhizosphere microbial communities from Kellogg Biological Station, Michigan, USA - KBS M3-4 metaG | ecosystem: Host-associated > Plants > Roots > Rhizosphere > Soil | place...
CAGGCCGAGGCCGAGAAGCATCTCTCGGAGTGCGAAGCATGTCGCCGCGAGGCTGATCGCCTGGAGCAGAGGGTAGCGCGCCTCAAGGCACTGCCGACTCTTAAACCCTCCCGCGATTCCTGGTCGGCGGTGGAAGCTCGGCTCCGGGCCGAACGCCAGGTCCGGACTGGGCGTCTGGCGACCGGCGGACTCGCCATTGCCGCAGGACTCGCCTTGATGCTGCTGCTTCACGGAGCCTCGGCTTCCTCGAAGACGCTTTCCCCGGCCCTCTCCGACGCCATGGCTCGGTCAGGGCAACTGGAGCAGCTCCTCGAGTCGTTTAACTCCGATGGCCGCATTACGGACGGCCACACCGACGGCATGGCCGGAGCTCTGGAGGACCAGATCGCCCGCATCGATCGGCAACTCGAGATGGCGCAGTTGCTTCGCGCCCGGGAGCGGGATACCGCCCTGCTGAACCTCTACCGCGAACGGATCGGCCTGCTCGACGCTCTCATGGACGTCCACGTGACTCGCGCCTCGAACGTGGGCCTCTGATCGGTGGCGATGGCTGAAGCAATGCGGAGCACCCTGATTTCCCTGGCAACCTGCCTTCTGATTTCTCCGGCTGTCGTCGCGCAGGATACCCCTGCTCAACCCAAAGTGATTCCCCCCGGCGTCATCCGGGTCGAGGGAGACGTCCGGCCGGTATTTCAGGTCCTCACCAGCCGGCGTGCCCGCTTGGGGATCTCGGTCAACCTGCGCGCTCGCGATACCGATTCGATTGGTGCGCTGGTCAGCTCGGTCACGCCCAACGGGCCGGCGGCCAAGGCCGGCCTTCGCTCGGGTGACGTGATCACGAAGCTCGCCGGCACCTCGTTGCTCGTCGGTCAGACCCGGGCGAGCACCGATGATTCGGCGCCGGGGCTGCGCCTTACCGAGCTCGCCGCGCGACTCGATCCCGATGACACGATTGCGGTGGAGTTCCGTCGGGGGAAGGAACGGAAAACCGTCAGCCTCATCACCGGAGACGAGCCGACCATCATGTGGCGGACTCCGGACGGAGGCTTCGGTTATTCGATGGGTGGTGACGAGTCCTTCCGCGAGTTCCAGGACGCGATGCGGGGATTCGATCCTGAAGACAGCCAGCCTCGCTATCCCATGCGGATGGTCCACCCCGATGCGCCGATGCGTTTCGCCTTCGGTTCACCGCTGGCCGATCTCGAGCTGGCGCCACTCAATCCCGATCTGGGGCGTTATTTCGGAACCAGTGAAGGCATCCTCGTCATCAGCGTACCGACCGATTCGAAGCTGGGCCTGAGGGGCGGGGACGTGGTCCTCGCCGTGGACGGCCGGGAGCCGGCTAACGCGTCACACCTCCTGAGGATTCTCCGGAGTTACGAAGGGAGCGAGAGCTTCAAACTGGACATCATGCGTGACAGGAAGCGCATGACCATCGTCGGCAAGATCGGAACGCCGTAGTCACAGCGCCGCCGTTCGCGGTTCTCCGCTGCGAATCTTCTCAGCCAATCGGGCAAATGTGGTCAGGTCCAGACTCTGGGCGCCGTCGCTGAGCGCGTGGTCCGGATCGGGGTGGACCTCGACGATCACACCGTGAGCACCTGCAGCCAAAGCCGCCATGGCAAGCGACGGTACGATTGACCGCATCCCCGCTGCATGGCTCGGATCAGCGATGACCGGCAGGTGAGTCCGCTCCCTCACCAGGGCCACCGCGTTCAGGTCAAGAGTATGCCGGGTAGCCCTCTCGAAGGTTCGAATTCCTCGTTCGCAGAGTACCACCTGGTCGTTGCCGTGGGCCAACACGTACTCGGCTGCGTGCAGCCACTCTTCGATCGTCGCACCACCGTTCCGTTTGAGTAGAATCGGCCGGCCGCTCCTGCCCGCCGCTCGCAACAGCGCGAAGTTCTGCATGTTCCGGGCGCCGATCTGCAGCATGTCCGCGTAGCGCGCGACCAGAGGTACTTCCTCCCAGCTCATCACTTCGGTAACGATCGGGAGGCCGGTGTGTTCCCGCGCTTCGGCGAGGAACTTGAGTCCCTTGGTCCCCAGTCCCTGAAAGTCGTATGGCGATGTTCGAGGCTTGAACGCTCCGCCGCGCAGAAGGTCGGCCCCGGCGGAAGCAACCGCCTTGGCTGTCTCGAGGATCATCTCGGCACTCTCAACCGAACAGGGGCCTGCAATGATGACCGGGCGGCCGGATCCGATCTCCACGCTGCCGACACGCACCACGGTGCCTTCCGAGCGCTGCGCTCGGTCGAAGAGAGGCAAGTTGGGCTTGGGGCGTTGCTGGGGCGGTGCCATCACCGCCGGTGAGGCAGTCTTCCCCTCATGCTGCCACGCCTGGTAGCTCCCGAGAATCACGATCCGAGCCGCCAGCGCCTCGATCCCTTCGAGGGCTTCGGCCAGCCGCGGATCCTCCGTCGCGCCATCCACATCGAAGTAGAATCGATAGGTCCAGGGAGCCGATCGCTCCGGCCGGGATTGGAGCGAGGTCAGGTTGACCCCGCGTGCGGCGAAGGCCTGGAGTGCTGCGGCCAGCATCCCCGGCCGGTGATCGAGCCACACGATGAGCGACGTTTTTTGCGGCACGGTGCTGCTGGTAGCAGGACGTTCGCTGCCGAAGGTGAGAAATCTGGTCTGGTTGGTCGGGTCGTCTTCGATCCGGTCTTCGAACACCTTGAGGCCATAGGCTTGGCTCGCGTGCGCGGCGCAGATCGCCGCCTGAGCGGGATCGTTCTCCCGCCCCACGATCTCCGCGCTACCGGCTGTGTCCCAGGAGCTCACTAGTTCCGCTTCGGGGAGGTGCTGGCTCAGCCATGATCTGCACTGGCCCAGGGCGACCGGGTGAGACAGCACGCGCCTGATCTGGGTAAGGCTCCCATCGCGGACCCCGAGTATCGCGTGGTGAACCGGAAGCAGAATCTCCCGGTTCAGATAGAGCTTGCTGTCGCCAAAAGCCTCTTGCAGCAGGTCATACGTGGGCGTGATTGAGCCGACCAGCGAATTCTCGATGGCGAGACATCCGGTGTCGGCCCGGCCTTCCCGGACCGCCTTGACCACGTCTCCCACTTCGCGGCAGGCGACTACTTCCGCATCGGCCCATTGCTGGCGGGCCGCAGCTTCGCTGAATGAACCACGGGTACCCTGGATCGCAACGCGCATCTTTCTCTCCGGTATAAACGAAAAGCCCCGCCGGATTGCCGGCGGGGCGTCGAGGGTCCGGTCAGGTCAGCCTAGCGTGCGCTTACCCCGCCGAACGCGACTGGCGCCGCGCCGGTACCGGTAAAGCCGAAGAACGCCGAGTGACCGATCATGACCCAGTCTACTGCCCGCTCGCCGAAGGTGTCAAGAGCGGCCGGTGTACCTCACGCCTCGGCACATTTAGCTTACCGGGCCGGTTTACCCTTGAGTGGCGATGACTGACGTGCTTTTTAGTTGTCCAATCATGGCCGGCCTTTGCCAGCGTCATGGACCGGTCCGGCTTTCCCAACAGCCGGCGTTCGAATCGCTGGCGGATGCCATCATCTCCCAGCAGATCTCCGGTCGTGCAGCCGAGGCTATCATGAATCGCCTCCGCGATCGGCTTCCGATCAAGGCGGAGTCGCTGGCCAGGGCCAACGTCAGAACTCTTCGAGGGGCCGGTCTTTCTCGCGCCAAGACAGTGTATTTGCGTGAGCTGGCCAACTTCGCCGCGGCGGGCGGCCTGGACGGGATCCACTCACTGTCCGATACCGAGGTCGTAGAACGCCTGACTTCGGTCAAGGGAATCGGAGCTTGGACCGCGCAAATGTTCCTGATCTTCTCGTTGAACCGCCCGGATGTTTGGCCCGTCGGTGACGGTGGGATCCAGCGCGCGGCTCTCAACCTCTACCGGATTCGAAGCCCACGCTCTCTTCAAAAGCTCGGTGAGCGTTTTCGACCGGTTCGCACTCACGCCGCCTGGTACCTCTGGAGATCACTGGATGGGGCGTGAGGCCGGGTTCACCGGCCTTGGCGTCTTCTTAACTCTGCTCGGATTCGTCCTCGAGCCTGCCGCAGCCCAGGGCCTTCCCGAATACCATCCCAACAACCCGGTTGTTGAGTCCCGTTCGGGGATCTATTTCCAGCCCTTTGTAGAGCCACGAGCCGGGTGGCGCCTCGCGGTCGGGCTCGACTACGCGAGCATGACCGAACTCGCCTTCGGCTTCTCGACTGATACTTCGTTTCTGCTTGATGCCGAGAGCTACCGGTTCAGTCTGGGTATTGCCAAAGATCTCGGGCCCTATGACTTCCTGTTGGCCGATGTGTCAGTCGGTGGGGTTTTTGCCGGCGGCCTGGATGGGTTCCTGAATTGGTATCACAATCTCTTCGGAATCAGTTTTCCGGAGCGGGAAGGGAGACCCGAGAACGAGTTCGACTATCACTACCGCTATCCCGACGGAACTCGGGTCGAATATTCCAGCTCGGACTTCCACCTGAACGACCTCCGAATCGGGGCCGGTCACCGCTTTAGTCCCAAGGTGCAATCGGTCCTCTCGGTGACTCTCCCGACATCAACGGCGGCGGACGGCTATGGCCGGGGCGTCGTCTCGGCGAGCCTCCTTACAACCGTTCGCGCGCAGATTACCCCTCGGCTTACCTATGAGGGCGAGCTTGGATTGGGCTACACTCCCCGCCATGGTCCCCTGAAGCAGATTCAGAATCAGAGCTTCATCGCCCTCACCTCCGGCCTGCGCTACCGGTTCTGGGGAAGGCAGTCACTCTACGCCAACCTTTACTGGGCTGCTCCCCAGTACGACGACGTCGCCGAGGCCACGGCGCTTGAGCGGGAAGAACTTGACTTGGATTTCGGCTGGATCTACCGCACGTCGGGTGGGCGGGATTGGAGGATCGGATTGACCGAAGATCTCTACCCCAGCGGACCGGGGATCGATCTCATCATGAGGGTAGGGACGAGCTGGTAGGGGAAAAGCGTGAGACGTAAGAGGTGAGAAGTGAGAAGGGTGCTCCGAAATAACGAAGCCCTCCGCGTACAACCGAAGGGCTTGGTTTTCGCAGCCGTCTCACGTCCTCACTTCTCACTCCTCACGCTGTCTTCGCCAAACAGGAACTTCTCCATGTTCGAGAACAGGAACTCTTTCGCCTTGGGTTCGCGAACGTTCAGTCCGTAGTGGTTGATCAGTTGCTGCTGGGTCTTGAGCCACTCCTGCCAGCAGACATTGCAGATCTGCTCGTAAACCCGGAGCCCGATGTCATTCTGGAAGGGGCGGAAGGCAAGCTGGTCGCGTTCCTGGCCGCAGCGAGTGCAGAGTACGTTCGGCATGCAGCAAAGATAACCACGTCCCTAATACCGACGGCTCACGATCACTCCTCCCTCTCCCTGCTTCAGCGTTTTTACCGCCGAGCGGGTCCCAAATCCCGCGCCGAGGCCGAAGACGACAGCGGTGGTGCCGCTGACCAGCGGTAGCAACGCAACCGGCCACATCGAGAGCGCCGCCAACGTCCCGGCGATCCAAGGGGCGAGCGGGGAATAGATCGCATCCACGAACCGGAGCCGGCGCCGCACGAAGCTCCGCGCGACGAAGTACCCGGCGATTCCAGCGGCGACAATCAGCAATCCGGCAATCATTCGATACATGGTTCGACTCGTTATCTGGGGCTCGTTCCACTACGGAACGGGCCCGGGGAAGATTCACCAGCGCACGACCGCGCTCCCCCAGGTAAACCCCGAGCCAAAGGCGGTCATGACGAGGACGTCTCCGGGGGCCAGGCGGCCGGCCCTGACGCACTCGTCCAAGCCGATGGGGATGGTGGCAGCCGTTGTATTGCCATAGCGCATGATGTTGTTGTAGACCTGGTCCTCCCGGAGTCCCAGTGCCTTCTGTACGGCTTCGGAAATCCGGAGATTCGCCTGGTGCGGGATCAGCAGGGAGACGTCGTTTGTGCCGAGTCCGGCCTTTTCGAGCACCGTGCGGACTGACTCCGGCATCCGGGTGACGGCATGGCGAAAAACCTCCTTGCCGTCCATCTGGAGAAAGTACCTTCCTGCTTCCAGGTGCTCGACCGACACCCGCGGGTGGTACCTCGAACCCGGGCCGTCTACCCAGAGGACCTCGGCAAAGTTGCCATCTGCCCGGAGATCGAACGCTAGGAAACCTTGCTCGGGCCGCTCGGCAGGCTCCAGGATCGCCGCCCCGGCGCCATCCGCAAAAATCACTGCGGTATTGCGTCCCCGGGTGCTGACATCCATGCCGGTGGATTGAATCTCCGCTCCTACCACGAGAACCCGCTGGTATTCTCCCGCGCGAATCCAGGCGTCCCCCACCGAGAGTCCGTATACGAAACCGCTGCACTGGACCCGGATATCGAGTGCCGGGATCGTTGGGATTCCCAGCAAGCGCTGCAGGAAGACTCCGCCACCGGGGATGAAGTGGTCGGGAGTGGAGGTGGCATAGACGATCGCTTCAATGTCCTTCGCTGTCCGGCCCGCCATATCCAGAGCCTTCAGCGTGGCCTGATGGGCCAGGGCGAAGCCGGTCTCTCCCTCGCTGGCCCAGCGCCGCTCCTGGATTCCGGTCCGGACTCGAATCCATTCGTCCGAAGTGTCCATCAGGTGAGCCAGGTCGTCGTTGCGGACCACGCGGTCGGGAACGGCGAACCCGGTGCCTGTAATGCGTGAGCGAGGCATGGCTCCTCGTAGTGCTGGCCAGTTGTCCGTGGGAAGTCGTATCTTCGCGGAACCGGAACCCTCCCGCAAGAGAGAAGTGTCATGACCGACGCGAGCGATCGTCGACTCGGAATGGACCGGAACATCAGCCGCCGGGACTTTCTCGACGGGCTGGCGATTGCCACGGGGATGGCGCTCTTGCCGTTCGGCTGTACCCAAGGAGGAGAAGACACCTACGCTCCCGAGCAGGCGCCTGACTACTACCCACCGGCACTGACCGGACTCCGCGGCAGCCACCCTGGTTCATACGAAGTCGCGCATCAACTCCGGGACGGAACCCTCGAGCCAACCATCGGCCGGACCCGGGACACCGGCGAACGTTACGACCTCGTCGTTGTCGGTGCCGGGATCAGCGGACTCGCTGCGGCATACTTCTATCGCAAGGCTCGGCCTCAGGCCCGCATCCTGTTGCTCGACAACCATGATGACCTGGGCGGGCACGCAAAGCGGAACGAGTTCACCGTGGGCGACCGCCTTCTCATCTCGTATGGGGGAACCGAGTCCATCGAGAGCCCGGCACAATACAGCACCGTGGCCCGCGGGCTCCTGTCGGACCTCGGCATCGACCTGCAGCGCTTCTATGCCGCTTTCGATCGAGGACGATATCAGAAGCTTGGGATGACCAGAGGCATCTTCTTCGACCGGGAGACGTTCGGAATTGATCGCATGGTTCACGGCAGCGTGTCTGATATTTCCCGGAGAACCCTTGACCTGGCGCCCCTCACCGAGGCGATCAAGCGCGACATCCTTCGGGTGAACGGGAACCGGACCGACCACTTCCGCGGACTTACCTCGTCCGAGAAAAAGGCCCGACTCGCCCGAATGAGTTATCGGGACTTCCTGCTCAATGTCGTGAAAGTGACGCCAGGCGTCATTCCTCTCTTCCAGTCCATGACCCACGATCTCTATGGTGTAGGAATCGACGCGATCCCTGCGCTCGATTGCTGGGGGTTGGAGATGCCTGGCTTTGAGGGCCTGAAGCTCGATGCCGATGAGCCGAGTCCCGGTATCGGACGGACACCGCTTCTCGAAATGAACGAGGAAGAGCCGTACATCTTTCACTTCCCCGATGGCAACGCGTCAGTAGCACGCCTTCTCGCCCGCCGCCTGATTCCTCAGGCGTTGCCCGGCGATTCGATGGACGACGTGGTGACCGCCCGGCTCGCGTACGGCAGGCTCGATCAGCCCTCGAACCCGACCCGCATCAGACTCAACAGCACAGTGATCCGGGCGAGGCATCGGGGCGATCCCGCTTCCGCCCGCGAGGTCGAGGTGACGTATGTTCGAGGCGGAAAGGCCAAGTCGGTGCGTGCCGAAGCCTGCGTCCTCGCCTGCTGGAACATGGCGATACCCTATCTCTGCCCCGAGTTGTCCGACTCACAGAAGCAGGCGCTCGCGTACGGGGCCAAGGTTCCGCTGGTGTATACCAACGTCGCGCTCAACGACTGGCGGGCACTTCAGAAAGCGGGTGTCTTCCATGTCTACGCCCCGGGCAGCTACTGGGTAAACACCTTTCTCGATTTCCCTGTCGACCTGGGTGCCTATCAGGCGCCGCGCACTCCGGATGCTCCGGCGGTTGTGAAAATGGTGCGGACTCCCTGCAAACCCGGTTCGCCCTCGCGAGTTCAGCATCGAGCAGGGCGTGAAGAGCTGCTTCAGACCCCGTTCGAGACCTTCGAGCGCGCTGTGAGAGACCAGTTGGGCCGGATGTTTGGTCCCGCGGGCTTCGATCCGGCGAGAGACATCACGGCCATCACGGTCAATCGCTGGCCGCACGGCTACACTTACGAGTACAACTCGCTGTGGGACGGGCCATGGACCGAGGGAGAAGAGCCGTGCGTCGTGGGACGCCGGCAATTCGGCCGCATCACCATCGCCAACGCCGACGCCGGCGCCTTCGCCTACACCAATTCGGCCATTGATCAGGCCTGGCGCGCGGTGGAAGAATTGCTCGGAGGTACTGTCTGATGAGCCTCGACGAACAGGATGAGTTTCTGGAGGAGGAGTCTGCCGATCAGGACGCGGTGGTCGAATGCCCCCATTGCGGGGAACAGGTCGTGATCAGTTTGGATCCGGGTGGGGGTCCTGAGCAACAGTACGTGGAAGACTGCGGGGTGTGTTGCAGGCCCTGGCTGGTGACGGTGCGCTACGGGGAGGATGGACGAGCCAGCGTGGAGCTGGAGCCGGGATAACCCTGGCTACCACCGGAACTGATACGCCAGCTTCACGAAAAACCCGTCACTCGCCCGGCTCATCTCCGAAAAGTTGAACGCGGAGGTGTCGTCGAGGGAGCTGCCATACCCGAGGAAGGCGACGGTTCCCGGCGAGGGCTCCAAGGACGCCAGGAAGTCCACGCGCAACCCGTTCGATTCCTGGAAAGGCTGCGCCTGGCCGCTGATCACGAGTGGATCCCCGTTATCCGCGTCCTCCAGTGGGGCGCGGCGCTGGGCGACGTACTCGCCGACGGCACGGAAAAACAAGGCGCGGACAGGCTGATACTCGACTTTGAGGCGGGGAATGATGGTCCGGGCGAATTCTGAATCGTTGCGGCGGCGAGTAATCAGGGAGTAAGTGTTGGACCCCGAGATTCTAATCGAGCCGGTCGGCCGGAGGTCGAGACTGCCGGTGACCCGGGTCTCATTCCCCTCCGCTCCTTCCGCAAAAATTGGCACCTGGCTTCGCCTGATCGTGAGCGTGGCATCCAGCTTTTGCCAGGTCGGCGTACTCACGCCGGTCTGCAAGACCCAGTTGTCCACGCCAGTTGGGGCATCGTAGGGGACGAGGATTCCACCTTGGTCCACCTCGTACCCGTTATACGCCCCCGGCTCGAAATTGGTGAACCCCACCTCGCCACGGTTGTCCCAGCTCCAGCCACCGCGAAGCGTGAAGTCGGCCTCGGCCTGCCAGAGGCCCTCGAGGGCTCCACTCTGCAGAAAGTCCCCGTAGACCCAGGTGTAGAACGGTCCCCCGAAGAAATTTGCCGTCTCGAGAAATGCGCCCTTTGAGCCATAGATCGAGAACCGGTTGAATGCGTGGGCTTGAACGATGTCATTCCGGGGGACGAAGCCCGCCTGGGACTCGAAGTCAGGCCCGATACCCGTAACCTTGTAGTTGAACCCCCAGGACCTCCCGGTACGGTCGAACTCTGCCTCCAGGATCGGGCTGGAGCGGGTGTCTCCGGTAGCGCTGTCCCGGGTCCACGAGCCGCCGGCCTGGCCGGCCACGAAGTACAGCTTTCCGAAAACGATCCGCGCATCTCCGGCGACCACCCGGTTGTAGGTTCCGCTGGCGTCCTTCGAGGTTCCTGTGACACCGACCGTCGAGTTAGCGCCTACGTCCCGTCGGACTCGCGCGATGTTGAACCAGGAGTTGGGTGAGCCCGCCTCGTCCACCGCAGTGAGCAGAGCGATGTTGTTCGCCCCGATCTTCGAAGTGACCTTGCCACCGGCAATCGGGTCTACAATCTGTCTGGTGTAGACCAGCTGGTTGTTGGTGGAGAACAGCTCGATCCCTTCGAGGAAAAAGGGGCGCTTCTCCGGGAAGAACAGCGCGAAGCGCTCGTTTACAGTCACGAGGCTCACGTCCGATTCGATCTGGCTGAAATCGGGATTGTAAGTGGCGTCTACCGACAGGTTGCTGGTGAGTCCCAGGCGAAGATTCGCCCCGAAGCTCGGATCGAGATTCTCCCGGTCGTATCCCGTGGGTGTGGGTGCGCCGTTTGCCGACGCGGTCAGCACCGGCTGGAACTCCGTGGTGATCCCGCTCTGCAGGTCATGCAGGCCGTCGAGAAGCCCGGACTGCACCAGGAAACTCGCATTGGCCCGCCGGGTATCGGTCCAGGTGTCTTCGTACCCGGTGCGCTGGATCTTTCGGACCACGTTGATCCCCCAGCGTTGGGCGCCGTTGCCGGGGTAGCGCAGACTCTTGAAGGGAATCCTGACCTCCACCACATAGCCGGAATCGGTCAGGCGGCCCTTCGACTCCCAGATGTAGTCAGGGTTCTTGTCGGTAGTACCACCTACCAGGCTTCCCGCCGCAAAGCCGCCCTCTGTTCTGACTCCATCTTCTTGTGAGCCGAGCGGGTTCACCGTGAAGAAGAAGGCCCGCCGGCGGTCATCGAACGTGTCGAGGTAGATAGTGACTCGATCGTCGGCGTCGAGGTTGTCCCGGTCCGCCACGGTGGCTCTGATGGCGCCGGGTTGGCTCTCATAGGCGATGATGCCGAAGTGAATCGCATTGGGGGCGTACCACACCAGCACGACCGTTTTTTCCTCGGCGGGCCGGGAGTCGACTGGCTGGTATTGATGGAAATCCGTGAGCCTGGCGGCTTGGGACCAAACCGGCTCGTTCAGCTCCCCGTCGATGGTGACGGTAGCCTCGAGGCGGGGTGCCGTGGCGAAAAAGCCGGGGCCCGCCGAATCCGGCGGCGGGCCCTGAAGGGCAACGAGGAGGGCTAGAAGCATTTAGCTAGAAATGTACGTAGGCCCCCACTCTCGTTTCTACTCGTATCGCAATGCAACGATGGGGTCGAGCTTCGCGGCGCGCCGAGCTGGCCAGATGCCGAAGATCAG
>Ga0105243_10004302_pt1 | contig 11268 bp, 8 predicted proteins | sample KBSM34metaG_FD_81525 | JGI IMG/M metagenome (GOLD analysis project Ga0105243, IMG submission 81525) | Miscanthus rhizosphere microbial communities from Kellogg Biological Station, Michigan, USA - KBS M3-4 metaG | ecosystem: Host-associated > Plants > Roots > Rhizosphere > Soil | place: Michigan...
CGCTGCGCCCACTTTCTGGAGATCGCAATGAAGCTGTACTACATCCCGGCCGCCTGCTCCCTCGCGCCGCATATCGTGCTGCATGAGCTCGGCCTCGAGGCGACGCTGGTGCGGGTCGATCACCGCAAGCACCTGACCGAGGACGGCGCGGATTTCCGTCGGGTCAATGCGATGGGCTACGTGCCGGCGCTCGAACTCGACGAGGGCAGCGTGCTGCGCGAAGGTCCTGCCATCGTCCAATACCTGGGCGACCGCAAGCCGGAACGCGGTCTGGTGCCGCCCAATGGCAGCATGCAGCGCTACCGCCTGCAGGAGTGGCTGAACTTCCTGGCGACGGAGATCCACAAGGGCTTTATTCCCCTGCTGTACGCGCGGCTCGCCGGCCAGTACGTGGATACCGCCCGGCCGAAGCTGGAGCAGCGCTTCGCCTGGATCGATGCGCAGCTCGCCGGGCGCCGGTTCCTGATGGGCGATGCCTTCACCGTCGCCGATGCCTATCTGTATGCGTTGACCGGCTGGGGCCAGGCGTCCTGGCTGACCTCGCACTACAAGGCGGACATCCACTTCGACGCCTTGCAGAACCTGCAGGCATGGTACCGGCGCGTGCACGCGCGGCCGTCGGTGCAGCAGGCGCTGAGCGAAGAAGGGCTGCAGTAGGCCGCCCGCTCATCGATCCTTGGGCATCTGCGCGCGATGCGGGAAACGCACCATGGCGTGCTGGCGATTTCTTCGCACCGCGCGACGATCACGCGGCCCAGCGCCAAGGTCCACCGAACGCCGCTTATGGGCCAAACGCATGTGCTGATGTCCGATCGGCATGCACCAAATGCCACGCATTAACCGGCGATTTACACCCGCGGCCGGCATCCCGGGCACAAAGGACGCCCCGACCGGCCACGAGTGCGAGCCATGCGAATTGCGATCATCGGCGCAGGATTCTGCGGCAACGTGCTGGCCGCGACGCTGGCCAGGCAGGGCGCCGCCAGCCGCATCACCCTGATCGGCGTGGCCGACACCTACGGCCGCGGCATCGCCTACGGCGCGGCGCGGCCGGAACATCTGTTGAACGTGCGCGCCAAGGATCTCGGCGTGGATCCGCAGGATCCGGGCGGCTTCGCCGATGCCCTACAGCTCGACGCCGAGAAGCGTCTGCAGTTCCTGCCGCGGCTGCAGTACGGCCGCTACCTGGAGCAGCATCTGGACAGCGCGCTCGCCGCGTCGGCGGTCGAGGTGGCGCGGGTGAGCGAAGAGGCGGTGGCGGTGGAACGCGGCCCGGACGGTTTCCGCATCTTCCTGGCCAACGGCGAGGACGTGGTCAGCGACGTGGTGGTGCTGGCGATCGGCGCGCTGCCGCCGGCGGCGCTGCCCGGCATCGGCCCGCGCCTGGCGGTGCACCGGCGCTACATCGGCTGGCCGTGGCAGGACGGGGTGCTGGACGAGGTGCCGCCGCAGGCGCGGCTGCTGCTGGTCGGCACCGGCCTGACCATGGCCGATGTCGCGCTGACCCTGCGCCGCCGCGGCCATCGCGGCCCGATCACCGCGTTGTCGCGGCGCGGCCTGGCGCCGCAGGCGCACCTGGCCCAGCCGGGCGCAGCGGTGACGCTGCCGCCGAGCGTGGCGCAGGCGCTGCGCAACCACGACCTCGCCGGCCTGGTGCGCAGCCTGCGCCAGCTGACCACGGTGGTGGAGGACTGGCGCTGCGTGGTCGATGCGCTGCGCCCGCATCTGCAGCCGTTCTGGAAAGGCATGGCGCCGGCGGCGCGCGCGCGGTTCCTGCGCCATCTGCGTCCGTACTGGGAAGCGGCGCGGCACCGGCTGGCGCCGGCTGCCGCGAACGCGCTGGCGCAGATGCAGCAGCAGGGCCAGTTGCGCATCCGCGCCGGGCGCCTGCTGCGCGCGCGGCTGGGCGAGCGCGCGGTGGAGGCGGTGATCCGCGACCGCGCCAGCAACAGCGCGCGCACCGAAGACTTCGACGTGCTGATCCGCGCCACCGGGCTGGACACCGACGTCGCCCGCACCAGCCATCCGCTGATCGCGACGATGCGCGATGCGGGCCTGCTGCAGCCCGATCCGCTGGGCCTGGGCCTGGTGGTGGACGAGCGCCTGCAAGTGCGCGACGGCAGCGGCCACCCGGTCGCCGGACTGTACTGTCTGGGGCCGCTGCTGCGCGGCGGCCTGTGGGAGATCACCGCGGTGCCGGAATTGCGCGCCGGGGCGCAACGTCTGGCCGCGGAACTGGCGGCGCTGGGGCAGGCACGGGTTGCTGCCGGCGGCGCAGGCAGCAAGGCGCAGCGGCAGGCGGTATAGCGCAATCCCGATCCAGGCGACGATCCCCCATCTCTTGTAGGAGCGGCTTCAGCCGCGACAGGCATTGCCAGGAAAGCCCGTCGCGGCTGAAGCCGCTCCTACAGGGGCGAGTGCGCGAACGGGCACACGGCCGATTGCGCAAACGAGCAGCTACGGCAGCCGCGCCCAGCGCTCCGCTTCGCCCGGCGCGAATGGCCCCAGCTTCTGCCGCACGATGCGGCCGTCGGCGTCGATCAGCACGCTGTAGGGCAGCAGGCCCTGGGTGTCGCCCAGGCGCACGCTGGCGTCGGCCGGGCCGGGGGTTTCCAGCGCGATCGGGTAGCCGATCGGCACCCGCTGCAGGAATGCGCGCACGTCCTCGGGGCGGTCCAGGGCGATGCCGAGCACCTGCAGGCCGTTGGCCGGCTGCGCACGTGCCAGGCGGTCCAGTTCCGGCATCTCGCGCACGCACGGTTCGCACCAGCTGGCCCAGACATTGACCAGCAACGGACGGCCGCGGAACTGGGCCAGGCTCAGGTTGCCGCCGTCGAGGGTGGGCAGGCGCAGCGCCGGGGCAGGATCGCCGGGGCGGGCCGCGGCAACGCCGGCCGGCGGCGCGCTGCCGGTGGCGGTCGCTGGCGGCGCTGGCGTCGGCGACCGCCACCAGACCTGCGCGGCGGCCACGCCCAGCGCCGCCGCGATGGCCGCCACCGCGAGCAGGCGTGGCGGCGTGGCGTTCATCGCGCCGCGCGCAGCAGGGCGTCCTCGGCCACCGCCTGGCTCAGCACCGGCGGCAGCACGGTCGGCGGTGCGCCCGGGCCGTAGACCACGTACAGCGGCACGCCCACTGCCTTGTGTTCGGCGAGGAAGGCGCTGATGCGCTGGTCCTCGTTGGTCCAGTCGCCCTTCATGTACACCGCATCGACGCGCTTGAGCGTGTCGCGGAAGGCATCGCTGCTGAGCACGTTGCGTTCGTTGGCCTTGCAGGTCACGCACCAGTCGGCGGTCATGTTGACGAACACCACGCGGTTGTCGGTGCGCAGCCGGTCCAGCATCTCCGGCGAGAAGGCCACGGTGTTGCGCTCTGCGGTCACGCTGGGCGGCGCCAGCCGGGTCACGCCCCATACCGGCAGCAGCGCCAGCAGCACCAGCAGCGAGGCCAGGCGCAAGCCGAGCTTGTGGCTGCGCCAGCGCGCGCGCTCGATCCACCACAGGCCCAGGGCCAGCAGCGTGGCGCCGACCAGCAGCAGCGCCACCGCATCCACGCCGCGCTGCTTGCCCAGCACCCACAGCAGCCAGATCGCGGTCAGGTACATCGGGAACGCCAGCACCTGCTTGAGCGTCTCCATCCACGGGCCGGGCGTGGGCAGGCGCTTGGCCAGCGAGGGGATGAAGCCGACCAGCAGGAACGGCAGCGCCAGGCCCAGGCCCATGGTCAGGAACACCAGCATGCCGATCGCCGGCGGCGCGGCGAACGCATAGCCCAGCGCCAGGCCCATGAACGGGCCGACGCAGGCGCTGGACACCACGCAGGCCAGCACGCCGGTGGAGAAGTCGCCGACCGGGCCGCTGCGCGAGGACAGCGACTGGCCGAGGCCGCCGAGGTTGGCGCTGAGCGTGAACACGCCGGACAGGCTCAGGCCCATCGCGAACATCAGGTAGGTCAGCACCGCGACGAAGCCCGGGCGCTGCAGCTGGAAGCCCCACAGCAGATGCGCGGCGACGGCGATGCCGCCGACCACGGCGAAGGATGCCAGCACCCCCAGCGTGTACCACAGCGCATGGCTGCGGGCGCGCGCATGGCTTTCGCCGCTGTGCGCCAGGCCCAGCACCTTCAGCGACAGGATCGGCAGCACGCACGGCAGCAGGTTCAGGATCAGGCCGCCGCCCAGTGCCGCCAGCAACACCCACAGCAGGTTCTGCGGCGCGGCCGCCGGCGCGGTGCTGCGCGCGGCGTTGTGCACCGAGGCATCGGGCGCGCTCGCCGCATCGGGCGCGGTCACCGGCGCGGCCGCGTCGGCCGCCGCGGCGCTGGCGTCGGCCTGGCGGCTGTCCAGCGGCGTCACCAGCAGTGGCGCCACTTCGGCCTGGTCGGTCGGGCTGAGCTTGCCCTTGGGCAGCGACAGCTTCACCCGCCGGGTCATCGGCGGATAGCAGATGCCGTCGGTCTGGCAGCCCTGGAAGGTGGCGACCAGGGTCGCGTCGGCGGCATCGGCGCGCTGGCGCTGCAGCGGCACGCTGACCTCGGTCTGGTCGAAATACACCACCACGTTGCCGAAGTGCTCGTCCTGGTGCGAGCGGCCCTGCGGCCAGCGCGGCATGCCGGTGCGGATGCCGGCCGCGCCTTCCAGCGCCAGCGCGGTGCGGTCGCGATACAGGTAGTAGCCCGGCGCGGGGGTGAAGCGCAGCAGCAGGGTGTTGCCGTCGCCGACGATGGCTTCGAAGCCGAACGCCTGGTCCGACGGCAGCGGCAGGCCTTGCACGGCGCCGGCGCCGGCGCCGAACAACGGCTTGGCGGCTGGGCCGGCCGCGCCCGGCGCGCTGCCCGGCAGCGGCGAGGACGTGGCCGCCGTTGCGTCGGCCTCGGCCGCCGGCAGCGCCACCGTGAGCACGCGCTTCTGCGGCGGATAGCACACGCCGGCGTCGGCGCAGCCCTGGTAGCGCACCTCCACCTGCAGGCTGGTCGTGGCGGGATCGGCGACGCCGCTCTGCACCGCGTTCAACTCGCCGCGGTAGGTCTCCACCTCGCCGAAGTACGGGTCGGTCTTCTTGTGCCCGGCCGGCAGCTGCACGGTCGGGTTGGCCTTGAAGCCGCTCAGCACCCGCACCGCGATCCGGTGCCGGTACAGGTAATAGCCGTTGGCGATCTTCCAGTGCAGTTCGATGCGGCCGCGCTCGGGCGCCTGTGCGCTCAGCACGAAGGCCTGATCGACCGGCAGCAGATCCTTTTCGCTGATCGCCAGGGCGGGGAAGGCGGCCAGGGCCAGCAGGCACAGGGCGGCGATACGGTGCAGCACGGTCATCGGCTTACGGTTCCTCACGGGTTTCGGCATACACCCACTGCAGGTAGGCGGGCAGGCCGCCGGCGACCTCGACCTCGATCAGTTCGGGGACGTCGAAGGGGTGCAGTTTGCTCAGCCGCCGCTGCAACGCGGGGACGCGGTCGGCGGCGGTCTTGATCAGCAGCAGCACTTCCTCGGCCTGCTCCACGGCGTCCTGCCAGCGATAGGTGGCGTGCACGCCGGGCAGGCGGCTCACGCACGCGGCCAACCGTTCTTCGACCAAGACCTGGGCGATCCGCGCGGCGCTGGCCGGATCGGGGCAGGTGCTGAACAGCAAACGGAGTGGGGGCGAAGACATGCGGCCGACAGTATAGGGACGCCGGCAGGGCTTTGCCGGGCCTGGTTCGGGCATGAGTGCGCGCCCGCGGGCGCGCGGTTGCAGGCCTGCGCGGGGCGGCCGCGGAGGGCGCTGGCCGGGCCTGGCACTGGGCCGTGCGGCAGCGACCCGCTGCGCAGCGGGAACGGCGTGGCAGTTGGGTGGTTGTGGCGGCGGCGGGAAGGCAGGGCCGCGACGGTGCCGGGGGGCGCGCGGCAGCGGCGGCTATCTACCGCCGAGCCTTCATTGCATGTACGGGCGACGCCGGATGGCCCCGGGGCCACCCGGGTCGTTCGCAGACCCTCCGGCGCGCCGCGATCGGCGCGCCGGAGATCCTGCTCAGTTGAGCAGCTGGCAGGTCGCCGGCTTGGCCGAGGTGAACAGCGAGGAGGTCGCCCACTCCGGGTGGTCGATGAACGGATTGCGGTTGCCCTGGAAGCTGTACACCACTTCGTTGCGGGCACGCTCGGCGTCGTCCGGCGGATCCTGCTGGCTCCACGCGATCAGCGTCGACAGCAGGCCCATGTAGGCCGGCGAGGCCGAGGTCTGCACGATCTTGCTGCGGTCGTCGGTCAGTTCCAGATCCGGCTCGGACTGCCCGGTGGCCGCGTCGGTGCCGCCTTCGTAGCGGATCGCCATGTACATGACCGCGCGTGCCATGTCGCCCTTGCGGTGGTTCCACACTTCAAAGCTGCCGCCATTGCCGTCCGGGGTTCGCACCCAGTTGGAGTTGCCCGGGTAGCTGCCGCTGCCGCCGCCGAAGCCGGCGTTGGCCTCGGTGATGCGCTCGCCGCAGTTGCTGTCGCAGTTCGCGTACGGCTTGTTGCCGCGGTCGGCGTTCCAGGTGGAGTCGGTCAGGTACAGCATGTGCGTGTCGGTGTACGGCGCGTAGGGCAGGCCCTTGTCGCCGCTGGCGGTGCCGAAGCCCAGCGAGTTCGGCCAGCTGTGCTCGCGGTTGTATTTCAGCCCGCTGCCGCTGCCGGCGCGGTCGGTGACCTTGGCGTAGCTGCGGTTGCGGTAGGCGTCGAGGATGCGCCCGCTGTTGTTCGGGTCCTCGTCGGCGATCTCCAGGATGGTCCAGGTGCTGGTGCCGGAGCTGCTGCTGTACGGGTAGACGGTGTGGCCCTTGATCGTCTCGTGCAGCGAGCAGCGCAACTGGCTGGCGTTGGAGGTGTTGACCCGCGAGTAGTAGCCGCTGGTACCGCCGCCGCTGCCGCTGGCGACGCTGAAGGCGATGCTGCTGTCCTGCGCCGGATGCGCGCCGCCGGCGTCGCTGATCCTTGCCGCCAGGATGCTCAGGCTGCAGCTTTCGCCGGCGGCCAGGGCGGTGTTGGTGGAGATCGCGAACTGGCTGCCGCTGCTCGGGTAGCTCAGCGCCACCGTGCCGGACTGGCTGCAGCTCAGGCCGAACGCGCCGCTGGCCAGGGTCACCGCCTCGCTGAAGGTCACCGCCAGGTCGCCGGCGGCGGGGAAGTTGCTGGCGCCCTGCGCTGGCGTGGTCGCGGTCACCGCCGGCGCGGTATTGCTGCTGCCGCCGCTGAAGGTCTGGCCGCTGTTGCAGGCGCCGAAGCTGCTGGCCGAACTGCCGGCCCAGCTGAAGTCGGACGCGGCGCTGCCGTTGCTGCCGCGCAGCTGCAGCGAGGTGCCGGCCGCGGTGCTGTTGCTCTCGCTGACCGGCAGGTTCTGGCTGGTCAGGCCGGCGGCGGGGCCGCCGCCGCCGGTGATCGCGCCCTCGTAGCTGAGGAACTGCACCACCTGGCCGCTGCCGTCGACCAGCGCCAGGCCGTCGTTGGGGCCGTTCTGCACGCCGTTGCTGGCATAGCCGACGGTGGCGATGCGCACCTGCCCGCCGCAGGTGACCAGGCTGCCGGCCGGCACCGAGGTGGTGGCGTAGACGGCGGCGGCGCTGGGGCTGCTGCCGTTGTACAGGTAGACCTTGTAGCTGCTCAGGCTCTCGCCGGCGGTGGCGACGATCTCCACGCCCTCGCCGGTATCGCCGGCGGCGGTGGCATCGTCGTAGTGCAATTCGTTGATGAACACGGCGGCCTGGGCGTGGCCGGCCAGGGCCAGCAGACAGGCGAGAGGTAAGGCAACGGCGGATGGCTTCATCGACAACTCCTTTTGGATGGTCCCCCCTGGGTCTGCGAGCCTAGCCTGCTCCTGTGACAGCGTTGCGGAATCCGGGTACCAGTTCCGCGGCCGGGAGGGTGCCGAAGCGAAATTTTTTCGTCGCCAGCCCTTGAAAGGGCGCCGACCAGCACCACATCTTGCGCATCCCGGCGTACCGGGTTTTTTCGCGAGCGTTGCTGGCAGTCGTCACATGCGAGTGCTAACATCGCCAGCCTTTCCTAGACCAATCAATCACTTAAGAGGGTCTCTCTCAATGAGCATCAAGCCGCTTCACGACCGCGTCGTAGTCAAGCCGATCGAAGCCGACGAAATTTCCGCCGGCGGCATCGTGATCCCGGATTCGGCCAAGGAAAAGTCCACCAAGGGCGAGATCGTGGCCATCGGCAGCGGCAAGCCGCTGGACAACGGCAGCGTCCGCGCTCCGGCGGTCAAGGTCGGCGACAAGGTCATCTACGGCCAGTACGCCGGCTCCAGCTACAAGGCCGAAGGCGTCGAGTACAAGGTGCTGCGCGAAGACGACATCCTCGCCATCGTCGGTTGACGATGGCGGGAATCGGGAATGGTGAATCGGGAATCGGCAAGAGCGATTTCTGCCGCCTGCGGTTCCCGTCCCTTCCCGATCGTGCGCTTTTGACTCCCCTATTCCCTGTTCTCCATTCCCTATTCCCGAGGTAACTCCACATGGCTGCCAAAGATATCCGTTTCGGTGAAGACGCTCGTTCGCGCATGGTGCGCGGCGTCAACATTCTCGCCAATGCCGTCAAGGCCACCCTGGGCCCGAAGGGCCGCAACGTCGTGCTCGAGAAGAGCTTCGGCGCGCCGACCATCACCAAGGACGGCGTCTCCGTCGCCAAGGAAATCGAACTGGCCGACAAGTTCGAGAACATGGGCGCGCAGATGGTGAAGGAAGTCGCGTCCAAGACCTCCGACAACGCCGGCGACGGCACCACCACCGCCACCGTGCTGGCGCAGGCGCTGATCCGCGAAGGTTCCAAGGCGGTCGCCGCCGGCATGAACCCGATGGACCTCAAGCGCGGCATCGACCAGGCCGTCAAGGCCGCCGTGGCCGAGCTGAAGAAGATCAGCAAGCCCACCGCCGACGACAAGGCGATCGCCCAGGTCGGCACCATCTCGGCCAACTCCGACGAGTCGATCGGCAACATCATCGCCGACGCGATGAAGAAGGTCGGCAAGGAAGGCGTCATCACCGTTGAAGAAGGCTCGGGCCTGGACAACGAGCTGGACGTGGTCGAGGGCATGCAGTTCGACCGCGGCTACCTGTCGCCGTACTTCATCAACAACCAGCAGAGCCAGTCGGCCGACCTGGACGACCCGTTCATCCTGCTGCACGACAAGAAGATCTCCAACGTGCGCGACCTGCTGCCGGTGCTGGAAGGCGTGGCCAAGTCGGGCAAGCCGCTGCTGATCGTGGCTGAGGAAGTCGAAGGCGAAGCGCTGGCGACCCTGGTGGTCAACACCATCCGCGGCATCGTCAAGGTCGTCGCGGTCAAGGCGCCGGGCTTCGGCGATCGTCGCAAGGCGATGCTGGAAGACATGGCCACCCTGACCGGCGGCACCGTGATCTCCGAGGAAGTGGGCCTGGCGCTGGAGAAGGCGACCATCAAGGACCTGGGCCGCGCCAAGAAGGTGCAGGTCTCCAAGGAGAACACCACCATCATCGACGGCGCTGGCGACAGCTCGGCGATCGAGTCGCGCATCAAGCAGATCAAGGCGCAGATCGAAGAGACCTCTTCGGACTACGACCGCGAGAAGCTGCAGGAGCGCGTGGCCAAGCTGGCCGGCGGCGTGGCGGTGATCAAGGTCGGCGCTTCGACCGAGATCGAGATGAAGGAAAAGAAGGCGCGCGTCGAAGACGCCCTGCACGCGACCCGTGCGGCCGTGGAAGAAGGCGTGGTCCCGGGCGGCGGTGTGGCCCTGGTGCGCGCGCTGACCGCGATCGGCGAGCTGAAGGGTGCCAACGAAGATCAGACCCACGGCATCCAGATCGCGCTGCGCGCGATGGAAGCGCCGCTGCGCGAGATCGTCACCAACGCCGGTGAAGAGCCGTCGGTGATCCTGAACCGGGTCAAGGAAGGCACCGGCAACTTCGGCTACAACGCCGCCAACGGCGAGTTCGGCGACATGGTCGAGTTCGGCATCCTGGATCCGACCAAGGTGACCCGTTCGGCGCTGCAGAACGCCGCGTCGATCGCCGGCCTGATGATCACCACCGAAGCGATGGTGGCCGAAGCGCCGAAGAAGGACGAGCCGGCCGGCGGCGCCGGTGGCATGGGCGGCGGCATGGGCGGCATGGGCGGCATGGATTTCTGATCCGCGCCGGCGCAAGCCGACCTGCAGTACGCAGTGAAAAGGAGCCCCGCAGCGATGCGGGGCTTTTTTTATGCGTTTGCGGGGCATGCACGCGCCGCGCGCGCATGGCCGAGCAGTCGTGGCGAATCGCGGCACGGCGGAGCGTAGGAGGCAGCGCGATTGCCCGCGGCGACGCATGCCGCACAGCACACAGCGAAGCCTCGCGCGCGGAGGGCAGTGCAAGGGTTCGCTGCGCGGCCGGTGGCGGCGCATCCCGCGCAAATCGGCGCCTCTCGCAACGAATCGCGCACAAAGCGGCATCGTCTACAAGATCCATGTGGCGACGTGTTGACAACGTTGTCGCCGCATTGCAGGTTAGGTCCGCGAGCGCGTCAGGGGATAGGCGCGCCCGCATCGCTCGTCTTCCTTCTGCGCGCCGATGAGGCGCAACGCAGCGCGTGCCATCGCACGCGTGCGGCTGCGCTGTGGGCAACGACACGAGGCCCCTCGTGTGGTCGCGGGACGGAGACGCGCATCGTCGCCGCCGTCGTCCGTCGGCGTTCCACGCCAGCCCGCAGCAGGGAGATCCGCATGCCTCGTCACCCCTTCACCACTCTCGCGCTCGGCATCGTGCTGGCGTTGCATGGCGCGCCCGACGCGCTGGCGCAGGACGCCGCCGACGATGCCGCGCCCAAGGCCGCCGCCACCGACCTGGGCCAGGTCGTGGTCACCGGATCGCGGATCAAGCGCTCGGAAGTGGAGGGCGCCGAACCGGTGGTGGTGATCAGCGCGCAGCAGATCCAGCAAGAAGGCTTCCTCACCGTGTACGACGTGCTCAACACGTTGAACCAGCAGGGCAGCGTCGAGGCCGATACCAAATACGGCTCGCACACGCCCAACGCCTCGCCGGTGAGCCTGCGCGACCTCGGCCCGGGCCGCACCCTGTTGCTGGTCAATGGCCACCGCGTCGCCGATTACCCGCAGCCGTATGCGGGCGAGAGCAACTTCGCCAACTACAGCAGCATCCCCTCCGCGGCGGTGGAGCGGATCGAGATCCTCACCGGCGGCGCCTCGGCGATCTACGGTTCCGATGCGGTGGCCGGCGTGATCAACGTGATCCTGAAGAAGGGCTACGAGGGCAACCAGGTGCGGCTGCGCGGCGGC
>Ga0105243_10004314_pt1 | contig 11257 bp, 8 predicted proteins | sample KBSM34metaG_FD_81525 | JGI IMG/M metagenome (GOLD analysis project Ga0105243, IMG submission 81525) | Miscanthus rhizosphere microbial communities from Kellogg Biological Station, Michigan, USA - KBS M3-4 metaG | ecosystem: Host-associated > Plants > Roots > Rhizosphere > Soil | place: Michigan...
GCAGATTGAGGCCTTTGCGGTTGAAGTCACCGCTGGCCTTGCGTATCTCCAGGAACTCCTCGATCTCGGGATGGGAAATGTCGAGATAGACGGCCGCCGAACCGCGGCGCAGCGAGCCTTGGCTGATCGCCAGGGTCAAGCCGTCCATCACATGGATGAAGGGGATGATGCCGCTGGTCTTGCCGGTCTTCACCTTTTCGCCGATGGAGCGGACCTTGCCCCAATAGGTGCCGATACCGCCGCCGTTCGACGCAAGCGAGACATTCTCATTCCATACCCCGACAATGCCATCCAGCGAATCCGGCACGTCATTGAGGAAGCAGGAAATCGGCAGGCCGCGATTGGTGCCGCCATTGGACAGAATTGGGGTGGCCGGCATGAACCACAGCCGGCTCATATAGTCGTACAGGCGCTGGGCATGCTGGACGTCGTCGGCATAGGCGCAGGACACCCGCGCGAACATGTCCTGGAAGCTCTCGCCCGGCATCAGGTAGCGGTCGGTGAGCGTCGCCTTGCCAAAGGGTGTCAGCAGGTCGTCGCGCGCGCGGTCCAGGGTAAGATCGGACGGCTGGGGCCTGGGCGCCAGCGGGTACGGAAGGGGCGGTTGCCCATTGTGCCTGGCATGGTCCTGTGCTTCGGCCTTGGGAGCGGCTTTGGCCGGCTTTTCACTGACGGTGCGGGTAACGACGACAGACCGTTCTATCACCCGTTCAGCCGGCGTCTGCACGACCACCTGGCCGTCATTGTCGAAGTCGCCTTCCAGAACCGCTCTACCGAGTGCGGACATGCCTAAGCCCCCTGAAATCGTATCCTTGAGAGGGCGGATAGGCGTTGGCGGAATCCCAGCCCGGGACTCACCTAGCTCCCCTTACCCCCTAGATGTGACAGTGCTGAGAACCCCCAGCGCCTATATGTGGTGGTGATTTGCCCGAATCCGTCAAGCAGGCTTTTCACTTCACAGGGCGGATTTTTCGCTTGTGGACAAAATTGTTAATGCCCGCGAATCCCCCTGCCCGGTCGCTACCACTTTCACCCCGAAGGCCCTGTGGACAAGATCTTCTGTGAGCGATTGCACGTCGCCGATGGGGGTCCCATCCACAAGTATGATGACCCTGCTGGGATAGCGCGCGGCCAGGTTCAGATCGTGCAGCGAAGCGATCACCAAAGTTCCATTGCGCGCGATGTCCGACAAGAGCTGCATCGATTGGATGGCATGTTTGGGATCCAGACCCGTGATCGGCTCATCCACAATCAACAGTGCGGGCTCACCGACAATGGCGCGCGCCAGCATGGCGCGGGCGAATTCTCCGCCCGACAATGTCGTCGCAGGCTGATCGCGCTTGTCCGCCAAATCGCATTGATGGATTGCGCGGGTGATGGCCGGCGCGAAACTTTCCGGCAATCCGCCGGTTGCGGGCAAGCGCGGTGTGAGGCCCAGAGCCACCAAGCGTTCCACCGAAATCGGCCATTCCAGATGCGGATTTTGCGGCAGATAGGCGCGCTGAGCCGCAAGCTGGCGCTTGGAAAAAGCGGACAGGCTTTTGGCGCCCAGCATCACCTGACCCTGCGAGGGTTTCATCAACCCCGCCAACACTTTCAGGAGGGTGGACTTGCCCGCGCCATTGGGCCCCAAGACGGCGACAAATTCACCGGCATGCGCTTGCAGGGACAGATTGCGCAGGATGATTTTTCCGCCGCGCATGACTGTGACATTCTCGGCCGCAAGCAAGGTCATGGCGCCACCTTGCGGATGCGCACCACCAGCCAGAAAAAGAACGGCGTGCCCAACAGGCTGGTGAACACGCCGAGTTTGAGCTCCGGATTGGTGTGCACCAATCGGGCCGCGATATCGGCACACAGCAAAAGCAGCGCGCCCGCCAGGGCCGCCGGAAGCAACACGCGGCGCGGTTCATAGCCGACCAGCGGCCGCACCAGATGGGGCGCCACCAAACCGATAAAGCCGATGGCGCCCGTCACCGACGTGATGGCGCCCACGCTGAGCGCGGTGCCGGCCACCACCAGCGCCGACAGATGGGTCAGATTGACCCCCAAGCCTTCCGCCTGGATTTCGCCCAAGGCAAGCGTGTCCAAGGCGCGTCCGGTCAGCGCCAGCAGGGCGCAACCCGCAAGCGCGAAGGGCAAGACCAGCAATACTTGCGTCCAGCTCTTGTCCGCCAGCGAGCCCAACAGCCAGGACATGATCTCATAGGCCGCATAGGGGTTGGGCGCGAAGTTCAAGGCCAGCGCGATCCCGGCTGCGGTCAGGCTGGAGACCGCCGCGCCCGCCAGCACAAGGGCTACGGTGCCGTTTCGGCCGAGCGCGAAGGTCAAAGCGCAAGCCAAGACGGCGCCGGTGATGCCCATCAGCGGACCGGCCATGGGTGAAAGACCGGCCAGGCCGAAATAGATGGCGATCACCGCGCCCAGCGCCGCGCCGCTGGAAACACCCAGCAACGCCGGTTCGGCCAAGGGGTTGCGGGAGAAGCCCTGCAGCACGGCGCCCGCAAGGCCCAAGACGGCGCCGGTCAAAAGCGCCAGGACCGAACGCGGCAGGCGTACGTCGTAAAGGATCAGGCCAGCCAGCGAGTCCGGCGGCGACAAAAGCGAGGGTGGCGGCAACCACACCCTGCCTGCCAACAACGAGGCGGCGAAGGCGATGAAAATCAGCGCCAGCAAGGGAAGATTCAATCTCATTGCGGCTGCACCTTCAACAGCGCGTCCTGCAATTCCAGCGCGATGCGCGCGCTTTGCGGCACGCCGCAGCCATACAAGGCATCATAAGTGATCCGCTTGCCGGCATAGCGTTTCAGCAAGGCTGGATGCCGGTCCTGGTCGGCGCGCAGGCTGGTGGTGCCGCTATAGGTGTCGCCATAAACCAGCACATCGGGCGAGGCGGCGATCAGGCTTTCGACATCGTAATAACCGAAGGCGCCGCGTTCGACATTGCGCGCGCCCGCCGCCGTCAGCATGGTGTCGAACAACCCTCCGCTGCCGGGAACATAGCCGCCGGTGCCCCAGCCTGCGACCGTGAGCGGCTTTTTTGGCCGGCGCGCCTCCAGCACCTTCAGGTCGTAATCCATTTTGGCGATCAGCGCTTCGCCGCGCGCCTCCTCGCCGACGGCTTTGGCGACCAGGCGTGTGACTTTACGGATCTGGTCGAAATTTTCCGCCGGCGGCACTTCCACGATTCTGGCGCCGGTCTTGGCCAGCAGCGGCCGCAAGGAAGGCGCCATGAAGGGATCGGTGAGAATGAGGTCGGGATGGAGCTGGAGAATCTCTTCGGCGGTGCCGTGATTGACTGGAATGTTCGCGGCCTGTGGCCAGAATTTCAGCCCCGCTTTTTCCCGCGACAAAAACGTGACCGAAGCAATCCGCGATGCAGGCACGAGGCCGAGCAGCAACTCGTCGGTGCATATCTTGAGCGACATGATCCGCTGCGGCGGAGACGCGGCCGCTTGCCCGGATATCGCAATCAGGACAGCGGCCGCGATCCATTTCATGGCTATAGCGTCACCTTGATCCCGGCATAGGCGCCCATGCGGGGCCGCAGAAATCCATCGGGACTTTGATAATCGGTATCAGTCACATTCTCAATCCGAGCAAACAGGCTCCATTTCCCGGTCAAGCGATAACTCGCCGCCAGATCGAGAGTGACATAATCCGGCATTTTCAGGCGCGGAATGGAGAAATCCCGGTTGCCGTCGATTTGCGGCCCGACATAGAGCAAGGTCGCAGCCAAATTCAGCGCGTCGGTGGCCCGCCAGTCGGCATTGACGCTGGCCTTGTGCCGCGGACGCCGCAGCAAAGCCCGTTTCGTCCCGGCATCGAGAGCATCGGTATAGGTGTAATCGGCGCGCAAGGTGAGGGTGTCCAGCGCCTTCCAGGCGATGAAGCTTTCCACGCCATCGGTACGGGCACGTCCGATATTCATCAGCTGGAAGGACGGCGCCGGTCCCGACACGATCAGATTCTTGATATTGTTCTGGAACCAGGTGACACCGCCGGTCACACTGCCGCCCAAAAACGACTGTTCGATGCCGACATCGTAGCCGAAGCTGGTTTCCGGCTTGAGCGCGGCATTGCCGCCGAAAGTGCCGTAGAGCTGCTGCAGGGCCGGCGCCTTGAAGCCGGTGCCGGCGCTGGCTTTCAGCTTGGTTCCCGTCGCGTCAATCACCCAGGCCGGCGCCACACGCCATGTGGTCTTGTTGCCGAAGCGGCTGTTGTCGTCATAGCGAATGGAAACGCTGTTGTAGAGCCCGACGCCAAAATCCGACTGCAGCTCGGCAAAGCCGGCATTGGTGGTGATGCCACGCGACAGGGTCGATGGGAAACCAAAGGACAGGCCGGGATGCAAGGCGTCACGCGCGGTTTCCGCACCCAGCACAACTGTTTCGCCGTCCATCACCTTCACGTTGCCCTGCCAGTCCAGCTTGATGCGGTCGCCAATGGCGCGGCTATCGCCATTGTCCGGGTCCTGGGTGGCGGTAATGGTGCTGCCATAGGCAAAACCCAGCGTCTGATCCAATCGCCCATCCCACAAAATCAAATGCGCCGTGGCGCGCGACTGATACTGAATGGACGAGATGCGGGTGCGCGTCGGCGATGGGAAGGAGGTGAAGGTGGTGAAGTCGAAGGCGTCCCCGGTGATCTTGCCCAGGCTGTTGGTGGTGCGCCCCACCAAGCCGAGTTGGAGCGTGTCGCTGACGTCATAGCCCAGCTTGGCCGTGGCGGTGACATTGTCATAGAAATCGTCATTGCGGCGTTGGCCGGGCGGCAACAGGCTCAACGGCGTAACGGGGGTTGCGCCGCTGTGGAAATGCTGCACCGTCGCGGAATATTGGAAGGCTCCTTCCGAACCGGACACGGATCCGCGCTGATTGAACGTATCGAAGCTGCCGCCCTCGGCATCGGCAGTGATGGTCATCGGTCCCGTGCCGCCCTGGGTGACGATACTGACCACTCCGCCGATGGCATCGGAGCCATAGAGCGCCCCCTGCGGTCCGCGCAGCACTTCCACCTTGGCGATATCGCCGGCCAACAGCTTGGAAATATCCGCGGCGCCGCTGGGGGTGGAGGGATCGGCAATATCGATGCCGTCCAACAGCAGCTTGGTGTGGTTGGGATTGGCACCGCGCAGGAACAGGGAGGTCTGCCCGCCCGCGCCGCCGGTCTGCACGATATTGACCCCTGAGACGCTGCGCAGCAGGTCGGGCAGCGAACGCTGCTGACGCGCCTCGATATCGGCGGCGGTGATCACCGTGACACTGCTGGCGATCTGGGCGAGTGGTGTTGGGATGCGGGTGGCGCTGACCACGACATTTTCATTTGTCACTTGCGCGAAGGCCGGCGCGGCCAGCGCAATCAAGGCAACCGAGGAATAGAAAAAGGGCTTCATCGAACGTCTCCTGGCTAGGAGGCGCCGCACGATGGGTAAAATGGAAACCCCGCCCGGCGACTCCGACACGTCGCCATGCGCGGGTTCTGCCCGCTCGCGCCCCGCACACCCCGGCAGGCCACAGACGACGGTGCGAGGCAGGTTTCCTGGCTAGCCGGATCAGCGCTTCGGCCCGTCTTCCCAAGGAAAACCCTTAGTGACATATGGACAAAAGCTCACCGGCGACAGTTGCGGGGGCAGCCGCGGTCTAAATCCCGCGTTCCCTACACCTTGCACCTGACCGGCTTATGAGCCTGGGCACCGTATCGGTCAAGACCTCCCTTTCGCATGGCTGTCACGGCTGACAGCCACGATCTCCTTGCGCTAGGCTTCGCCGCCAAATTCGAAGGAGACCGACCATGCCGCTCGCCATCAACGAAACCGCGCCCGATTTCACCGCCGACTCCACCGAGGGCAAGCTGAACTTCTATGACTGGGCGGCCAACAGTTGGGTCTTGTTCTTCTCGCATCCCAAGGATTTCACGCCGGTCTGCACCACCGAACTGGGCGCCGTCGCCAAGCTCAAGGGCGAATTCGACAAGCGCGGCGTCAAGGTTCTGGGCCTGTCGGTCGATCCGGTGACCAATCACGACAAATGGGCCGCCGACATCTTGGAGACGCAAGGCATGGGGCCAAATTTCCCCATGATCGGCGATACCGACCTGAAAGTGTCCAAGCTCTACGGCATGCTGCCCGCCGACACGCCCGGCACATCGGAAGGCCGCACCCCCGCCGACAATGCCACGGTGCGAAACGTTTTCATCATCGGCCCCGACAAGAAGATCAAGCTGGTGTTGGTCTATCCCATGACGACGGGGCGCAACTTCTCGGAAATCCTGCGGGTGATCGATTCCATGCAGCTGACCGCCAAGCATCGGGTAGCGACGCCGGCCGATTGGAAGCAAGGCGGTGACGTGATCATCACCGGCGCCGTCACCAACGACGAAGCCGACAAGGTCTTCCCGGGCTACAAGACGCACAAGCCCTATCTGCGGACGACACCGCAGCCGCGTTAGTTATTCCCAACCCCCTCCGCCCTTCGCATCGCAAGCGATGCTACGGGCACCTCCCCCTTGCGGTGCTTCGCACCAAGGGGGAGGCGGGCCGGCGTTACACGGCTAGAGCGAGGGTTGGTTATTCGCGCGCTTCTTCCATTTGTAGAAGGCCAGCGAGTTCTTCCAGAAATATTTCTCCGCCGCGGCGCGCGAACGGGTGGCGAAATAGGCGCGCGCAATGTCCACAATCTGGGCGGGCGTGGCGACGCCCCAGCTGTTGGGCCAGTCGGTGCCGAACACCACCCGGTCCTCGCCGAAGGCTTCCATCAGCTGGTCCAGCCGCGCCTTGTGCGCCGCAAGGCCTTTCTCCTTCATGGTGCGATGGTCGATCTCCGACAATTTGGCCCAGATGTTGGGCCGGCCATGAATTTCTTTCAGCACCGCTTCATAGGCCGCCTGCTCTTCCGGCTTGGGATCGAAGGACGGCAGATGATCGATCATGATGCGCAGATTGGGGATCTTGTCGTTGATCTTCACCATCGTCTGCAGCAAATCGACGTCAGGATTGGCGCTGTCCATCACCTGGTCGGCATCCGCCACACGCCTGAGGCCGTCGATAAACTTGGGATCATCCACCTGCTTGCCGACATTGCGGCCCCAGATTTTGCCGCAGCGAATGCCTAAGAACATCGGGTTCTTGCGGAAGCGGTTGTAGAGCTCCACGAAATCGGGCTTTTCCGGCTCCAGATCGCCGACCGTGCCGACAAAGATGGTGTCGGTTTCCATCTGCTCCAGCACCCAGAGATTGTCCTCGACCCAGGGACTGGCCTCCAGCTCGATGGCGCCGACAATGTTCAAGGGTTGGGCATAGGCGCGATAGGTGGAGGGCAGCGCCACGCCGTTCATTTCCTTGCGCCATTCCGGCGAGCCGGCATAGGGCACGCCTTGCGGCCTGCGGGAGTCGAACAGATGCACATGGGTGTCGATGATCGGGATGTCGGCCAAAGCCTCCGCCGCTTCCGCCACCGAGGCCCAAAACGCCGCCGTCGCCGCGCTTGCCGCCAGAAATTCCCGCCGTTGCATCATCTATGTCATCCGCTCTTCAAGTCATTCCGAAACCGGAGGCGTGCGCCCCATCTCGACATTGCGGGCCTCGGGCCCGAAATACATCATGGTGGCGATCAACAGCGCCGCGAAGCAGGCGACCAAGGCCAGGGCGAAGGAATAATTGCCGCCATGGCTTTCCGCGATCTCGGCCTGGAACACCGCATTGACCGAGGCGATCAAGTTGCCAAGCTGATAGACGGTGCCGGCGAAGGTGCCGCGCACGCTTGGCGGCGACAATTCGTTGAGATGCACCGGCACCACGCCCCAGGCGCCCTGCACGCAGATCTGCATCAGGAAGGCGCCCAGCGCCAAGGTCACCGCCGTGGGCGCATAGGCCCAGAAATAGATCACCGGCAAGGCCAGCAAGGTCACCATGATCACCGTGCGCCGCCGCCCGAAGCTTTGGCTGAGAGAAGCGAAGAACAGCCCGCCGATGATCGCGCCGATATTGAGGATCACCGTGATGGTGGTCACCGTGGCGGTGTCGAAGTGGTGCTGCTCGCGCAGGAAGGTGGGATAAAGGTCCTGCGTCCCGTGACTGAAGAAGTTGAATCCCGTCATCAGGATGATGGCATAGACTGCCAGCTTCCAATGTTTCTTGATAAAGGGCGTCACCAGCGCCGCCACGATCAGCAGCGGCACCGCCGCCGCCACCAGGTACAACAGGCCCTGCTCGCGGCCGAAGCGCTCCAACACGCTGAGCATGATGGTCAGCACCACCAGCACGCCGCCCAGATGGATCAGGTGTTTGGAAAGTTTGACATTGGGCGGGCGGCGGAAGACGGGCGATTCCGGCACCATGAAATAGATATAGGCCGCCAGGATCACGCCGGGCAGCAGGCCCACCATGAACATGCCGCGCCACCCGAAGGCAAGGTAGAGAGCGCCGAAGGCCAGCGACGACACCAGATAGCCTGACGGATAGCCCGATTGCAGCAGGCCCGAGACAAAGCCGCGCGATTTGGGCTGGATGGTTTCCATCGCCAGGCTGGCGCCGATGCCCCAGATGCCGCCCATCGCCACGCCGAAGAAGGCGCGGATCACCAGGAAGAGGAAGAGGCTGGGGGCGAAGGCGGTGGCAAAACCGAAAATCGAATAGAGCAGGATATTGAGGATCAGGATGGGGCGGCGGCCGTAATCATCGGCGAGGCGTCCAAACAGGAAGGCGCCAAGCGGCCGCACCGCCAAGGTCAAGGTCAAGGCCAGCGCGATGGCCGGAATGTTGACATTGAACTGTTTGGCAACGTCCGGCATCACGAAGGTCAGGACGAAAAAGTCGAACGCATCCAGCGTCCAGCCCAGATAGGCGGCGGCGACGGCATGTTTCTGTGCGCTCGTCCAACCCTTGAGTGCTTCCCACGCCATGCCCATCCCCTTCTTTTTGTTGCGCGAGTATGGCGGGACCGGCGGATTCAGCAACCCCCTAAGGTGCTGACGCGGCGCAACATTCACACGAAATGAGATGCCTAAAGGACGTCTATCCGCCAAAAGAGGGATGGCTGGCCGCCTCAACGCGAAGCCAGCGATTTTTCAAGGTCCTCAAGCTCATCCTCTTCCAGGACAGCACCCTCGATCTTTTCAAGCCATGCCAAGGCTTGCTCCTCGATACCTGCTTCATCAACGCCGGCGAGCGCCCGATTCAGATCGGCAATCGCGTGATCGTTGAGTCCTTGGCCAATCCGGGCCTGGGCGCGGATCAGCCAGGATAATCCATGGATGGAGTCGAACTCATCTATGGCGACACTTGCCGCTTCGACGGCTTGGGTGAGATTGCCAACCGCCAGGTGGGCCTGCGCAAGATAGGTCTGATTGCGGGCATCGATTTTGGCCAAGGGCAATTCACGGAGCAGATCGATGGCCGCCAAAGGCTCGCCTTTTCGCAGATGGGCGATCGACCTGCCGACCGTTCCCCAATGCTTGGTTGAATTCCGTGCCGCAGCGCGGCCGAAGGCCTCGGCGGCCGGATCGAGCCGTTCCCGGCGCAAATGCGACCATCCCAGCGAAAGGTCGGGAGCGCGGCTGCCTTTGCTGAGCGCCCTGTGGAGCGCCCAATCGGCCTCGGCCGATGTCAGGTCACCCTTTAGCGCATGCGCCAGCGCCCTGCGGTCCAGGAGGACGGCGTCGTTGGGCGAGCGCCTCAACGCCCGATCGAGCAGCGCAATGGCCTCGGCGATAAAGTCGTCATTGTGGAGGTAGAGAGAGGATAGCCGCAACAAAGCGCGCTGGTTGTTCCACCGGGCCAGGTAAAGCGCCACCACGGGACCGAGAAAGAGCAGAGAGGCAACAAGTCCGACGAACCCCGCCTGTCTCAGACCGTCAAAGCCGGTCAGATCGGAGCGCGAAACCCAGGTTGCGAGACACGTACTTGCCGGCGCCAAAACCGTGCCGGTCATGAACCAACTGTCATGGCCTCGAATATCGGCATTTTGCAGGTTGCCATGGGTAATGCCGATCAGAAAACCCATTCCTCCGGCGATCCCATAAGCCCATCCTGCGGCATGAAGCTGTGCGCCCCAACCGGCCACCGCACCCGTCAGAAGTCCCCAGAAGATGCACCACCCGGCAAGAAAGGCGACCGCCGAACCGGCGAAGCGGACAGTCACCTGCCAGACAATGACCCAGACAGCAGCCACCACCAGCAGCCAAACGAGCGGATAGAGGAGGAAAGCCCAAAGCGCGCCGCTGACCAGAAGGCCGCCAAGCGCTCCGGCGATGCCGGCGACCGCCGCCAACCAGAGCGATGCCAGGAGCTTCGAACCGGCATAGACCTCAAAATCGGGATCACGGCTGAGGCTTTGGATTCCTCGACGGGTGATCAGTATCGAAAAGTCCTCGATCCAGTCGTACCTATCGCTCTCAGCACCCATCTGTCGTGATCCGCAGGCAAGATGAGGTCCTCAGATCAGGTCGATCTTGAACACGTACCCGCCGCTGGGACTGTTGAGTTCGGGAAAGCCGGGCCGCGCATATTTGTCGTCGATCGGCCAGCCCGGATGCTCGCCCGCATCCACGCCATAAAGCTGTCCGTCCAGCACACAAACATCATGCATGTCGCAGGAGCCCGGCACGAAATCCACAAACAGCACCGGCTGCCCGGTCTTGATGTCGTATTTGATCAACCCCGGCGTGTAGCCTTCATAGCCCGGCACCTTCGGATTCTGCGTGCCATAGACCTGCCAGATTAAGCCGCCCTCCACTTCAATGCCATGCAGGCGTTCGGCATGGGCGGCGGGAAACATGTACTCGCATTCCCAGGTGACCGGATTCATCCGCAGCAAGGCTTCCAGCCGGTTGGATTGAATCCACAACCGCCCGCCATCGGCATTCTCCCAGGCCAGGCCGTGACAGGAGCCGCCATTGTTCTTGGCGCCGAAGGGAATCTGGCGATGGCTGATGGTTTTGCCTTTCATGTCGGTCTGAAACACGCCTTCGACTGGGGGATCGGGCGGATTGTGCACCGAGGCGCCGTTGGCGCCGCTCCATACAAAGCCATTGCCCACCGCCATGCCGCTGCAATCCTCGCACTTGGTCACCACGCTGTGCAGCACTTTGCCTTTGCGGTCGAGCAGCCAGGCGGTTTCCGGTCCCCGGTCATGGCGCTGTTGCTGCACCCAAAAGCCGCGACCTTGGCTGTCGGCGGTGATGGCGTTCGGCCAGGACGGTGGGGTGAGGAAAAGTTCGGTGGTACGCGCCTTGCGGCGAGGAATGGGCTTGGCCTTCA